>Ga0180223_1001064_pt1 | contig 23937 bp, 22 predicted proteins | sample eDN5th30CKraftOP_FD_151337 | JGI IMG/M metagenome (GOLD analysis project Ga0180223, IMG submission 151337) | Enriched Organic Plus compost microbial communities from Emeryville, California, USA - eDNA 5th pass 30_C Kraft OP (version 2) (version 2) ... | reverse complement strand
TAGGCCGAGCATCCGATCTTGGCTGCGATCGACCGCACCGTCGCCCAGCGCGACGAATGCTCGTCCTCATGATCGAGCACCATCCGTACCGCACGCTCCCGAACCTCGGGTGAAAACTTGTTCGTCGTATTGCTCATAGAAGACCCGTCCTCTCAGGAGTTGGGGCCTCCGGCAATCCCGGGGCGGTTCAGTGCTGAACTTCCATGCCCCGCCGGGATGCTCAGGAAGGTTCACCTTGACCTGTAGCATCGCCTTGGCGTGCGGCTCCGGTTCCTCGTCTTCAGCCGTGGGGCGCTCAATCACCGCGATCAGGCTGCGGCAAGTCTGGGCGAACGCGGCGGACCCGAGCACGCGGTGGAGCATGGCGCGGGTCGTGTCCTTGGCGAAGTGGGTCACACATACGATGGCGATGCGGTGCTCTTGCGCGAGGACCAGCCACGGCTCCAACACGGTGCGGAGCTGCCCGGCGTCGTTGAGGTCCACCTTCCGCAGCTTCTGGCCGGGCAGATAGCTCGTCACCGGGTCGATCACCAGCAAGGCGAAGGGTCGCTGCTCGGTATCGCGAGCGAAAGTCAGCCACGCGCTCACCGCCTCCAGGTCGTCCTGCATCGAGAAGGTGTTGCGCTGCCCCTCCTGCACGACGCCTTGGATCTCAACGACATTGGCGAGATCGGCACCGGACGCCATGAGCCTCGGGACCAGCATTTCTTCCACGCTGTCCTCGCTCCCGAGCCATAGGACCCGTTCGGGTACGCGGCGGGCATCGGTGGGCTCGCCCGGCCACGGCGCACCTGTGGTCATCCTCGCCATGATGTCGGCCAGCACGGTGGACTTGCCCGCTCCGGTCTCGCCCGCCAACAGCGTGACGTACCCCTTCGGAATCCAGCCCGTCCAAAGCCAGTCAATGCTTCGGGGTTTAACGTCACCGAGCGCGCGACCGACCAGCGTGCGCGGGCCGTTGGATGCGTTGGGAGCAAGACCGCGTTTGATCTTCTCGCGCTCGGTCTTCAACTCCTCTTGCTTGGCTTTGGCCTCCTCCATACGTGCTGCATTGGCGAGGATGCTGTCCGTCTCGTTCGTGGTCAGGGGCTTCTGCCAGAACAGGCCCTTCTGATCGAAGAACTGGCGCTGCTCCCGCGGCGGGATGCGGTATTTGTCGTTCTCATCCATGGCGCGCCTCCTCGTTGTTCGAGGTGCGCCGGTCGGTTCCATCCGGGTGCAGTTCGTTGCTGCCGCTACCGGCAGCGTTCGCTATAGTGTGCATGTTCATTGTTCCCCCAAGCGGCAGGGCGTTGGCGAGCGCTCTGCCGCTTTTCTTGATCCCGCTGTTGATGGGCTTGCCGCGCAGTTCGGGCGCGCAAATAGCTCTGCAAGTTCATGCGGATGCAGCCGAGGGCGAACGGTTATCCTGTTTGCCGTAGGCGAGCGCTGCCGGACTGTAGGCGCTGGTACTGGCGAACGATCGCGACGCCAGCCATTCCACGAGTGCTGAGCGGAGGTAGCGGACAGGCGCGCAAGGCCCATCGCCAAGGCGGAGAAAGGGCGGCCCCTTTCCCTTGGTCCTCCAGATTTCCAACGTGTTCGGTTTGACGCCGAGGACGGTCGCAGCCTCCTTCGTCGTCAACAGGTCGTCGAGGTTGACCGTCTTGGTCATACAGGTGACTCCGCGACAAGTGCTTGGCTTGCGCTGTGGTCACCAGCACCAGATCAGCCGAATGCTGGTCTGGGAGTGTCCGGGGCCTCGGGGACTCTCACCCTTGCGCCTCACCGGCTTGCGGTTCCTGGATTTTTCCTCGTGGGCGCGCCCCAGTGTGGCACGTCTCCCCCGTAGAGGGAGGGGCTGCTAACGCTTTACTGAAACGCGGCTCGGTCGGGCAAGCGCCATCTGCACATGGATCAAAAGCTGCCACGTCGAGGCTCCAATCGGAATATGTTACATATTCTCTTGATCTGCGGTTCAGGATATGTAACATGGCCTCTATCGCGAGCCGAAGGAGGACCGACATGATGCCTGTAGTCAGAATCAACGACGCCACGTTTGCCGACCTGAGCACGCTCAAAACGTGGTTCGGCACCAAGACGCCCAGCGAGACCATCGACCGCCTTGTGCGTGAGACGATGGATCAGCTGGGCATGGAACGGGACGACGAGCCGGAAGCTGTGGTCACCACGACCAGCGACGGCCCGATGCAGTTCGACACCGCGCCCGGCCTCTCCTTCACGAAACCGCTGGCCGCGTCGATCAATGGAAAGGCGCTGCACAGCCCACGCTGGTCGGCGATTCTGCTGACCATGATCGGTCAGGTGAAGGCCAAGGGCGTAGAGGGCGAAAAGTTGGTCCGCGAACTGGCGATCCCGGCCAAGGCCGCGAAGTACGAGGAGGAAGGCTTCAAGTATCACCCTAACCTCGGGATTTCAGTTCAGGGGCAGTCGGCGCAGGACTGCTGGAAGGAAGTGGACCGGCTCGCCAAGAAGTGGCGCATCCCAGTCTCGGTGGAGTTCTGGTGGCGGCAGAACCCGAAAGCGCAGTATCCCGGCAAGACTGGCGTGCTGCGCTCCGGCAATGGCTGAAGGCCATCCGCACTGGGGCCGAAACGGGGCGGCGTGGGGCGCGAAACGCACCCCGCCGCCACTACCCCGGCGGCACCAGCGCGCCGGGGCTGTACGCGGCGGCTACGCGGCCTGTGGCAGCCGCTCCACATTCGCGCTCGCAGCGATGAGCGCCTGCTGGTCGAGCCAATCGCCAATCTGCTGCGCCTCGGGTGCCAGCCATTGGAGGTTTGTCGTGTCGAAGTAATGCTCGGCGGTCACGTCGCGGGTGATGTGGTTCGTGAGCAGGTCGGTCTTAAATTTCTCCACGCGGTAGCACCGGAGAGCGATGTTCGTGAAGGTGCGACGAAGGTCATGAGGAGTGATGTGGCTACCGGCCACGCCGCTCACCTTCTTCATGATGTCGCGCGGGTCCACGATGTGACCGGCCTTGCCCCAAGACGGGAACACATACGGATTGCCTTCGACCTTCGGGCGAGCCTTGAGCAGTTCAACGGCCTGCGTCGAGAGCGGCATGGAGACCGGATTGGAATTCTTCGGGTTCGGCAGGTGGAAATAGGCGTCGTCTAGATGCACCTGATCCCACCTGAGTGACGACGCTTCGCTGATCCGCAGTCCGGTCAGGAGCAGGAAGCGCACGAGGTCGATGCTCGACATGGTGTCGCGGTTGTAGCTCGCCGCCCGCCACTCGCGCAGCGCCAGCCAGACCGCGCCAACCTTGTGGTCAAGGATGCGGGTCGTGCGCGGCTTCAACCTCACGCGGTCATCCTTGAGCGCATCGACCGGGCCACGGTCGCAAAGCGGCGAGCCATCGGTGCGGCGGTACTGGCGACCGGCATAGGCGAGCAGCGCGCCGAGGACAGAGAAGGCCTGATTGGCCTGTCCGGGCGAACCCTGCTCACGATCACCACGCAGACCCTTCGTCAGAATCTCGCGGTAGCGCTTCTTGCACATGTCCTCGGTGATGCTGGCAATCGGCAGACTGGCCCACTTCTCGAATGTGGTCCGCACATGCCGCTCAATCGCCTCACGGCTGCTCGCCTTCAACTTGCCGGGCCGAGCAACGTAGGCGTCGCAGACCTGTTGCAGCGTCACCCTCGCGGCTTCGTCGGCCTTGCGCTTGGCGCGCGGGTCAACGCCCAAGCGCATGGAGCGCAGGTGCTCGCGGGCTACATCGCGGGCCTGATCGACCGTGAACACGCCATAAGGTCCGATGGTGATGCGGGCGGCTGGCGCGCTGCTCCCCTCGACCCGTCCTTGCACGATGAAGGTCAGCTTGCCGGTGGGAGTGATCCGCACCCCGAAGCCCTTCACGTCAGTATCCCAGTGGAACTCGTCCTTCGGTCCCGGCTTGATGCGGTCAATGTATCCTTTTGTGAGCTTCGCTCGGTTTGGCTGGTTGCTCATATTGGCTCCTCATAACTAAGTCATAAGCCGCTTGCGTAAAGCGACGCCAAAAGGCGTAAGGCTTATCGTCGGAGCCAAGCAACTGATTTCGCTTGAGAATAAAGCGTTCTAAAGAGAGAACAAGTGACGTAAAGTCGGCGTGCCGCAAACTTGAAAACCGCCGTGGGTGCAAGCCCACCGTGGGTTCGAATCCCACCCTGTCCGCCAGGCCCGGCCGCGACTGTGGGCCGGAAGACACGGCGGATGCCCTCCGCCGCCGTTTTGCTGCGCATCAATGTTCGCAAGCCGGCCGAGGCGCAGGCGCTTCTCCATCGCGGGACTCGGGCTGCCGGTGCAGCCGCCGCGACGTGAGGAGATAGTGAAATGCGCAAGTCGATCCTGCTGCTCGCGGGCCTCGCTGCCGCCCTCTGCGCGGCGCCTGCGATGGCCGGCGAGGCCGACGGAAAGCTCCAGGTCAAGCTGCTCGGCACGGCAGTGCTGCCCGATGGCGAGATAGACTCGATCGAGACCGACCTGGTCGGGCTGCCGGCCGGACTGCGGACCAAAGCCAACGACAACGTCGTGCCGACAGTGGCGCTCGAGTACTTCTTCAGTCCCGCGGTGTCGGTCGAGGCGATCTGCTGCGTTACCCAGCACGACGTTGACGGTACGACCGGCCTGCCGGGCGCGGAGCTGGTTTCCGACGCCAAGCTGATCCCGGCGACGTTGACGCTGAAGTACCACTTCAATCCCGGAGGCTTGTCGCCGTACCTCGGCGTGGGCCCCGCGCTGTTCCTGTTCTTCGGCGAGGATCCGGGATCGACCGCGGTGGCGCTCGGCGCCGACGATTTCGAACTCAGCAACGAGCTCGGCGTCGCGCTCCAGGCCGGGATCGACATCCCGGTCAACGATCGCGGGCTCTCGGTGAGCCTCGACGCCAAGCGCTACTTCATCGGCACGACCGCGCGCTGGTATGCCGGCGGGACAAAGGTGATCGAGACCAAGCACGATCTCGACCCGTGGGTGCTCAGCGCCGGCATCGGCCTGCGATTCTGAGAGGGGCGCGGGCGGGAGCGATCCCGCCCGCGGCCTTCAAGCCTGCTGCTCTTCCTCTTCCGGGATCACCTCGGCCTTCTGCGACCGCCGTTTCCCAGCTGCCTCGCGCGGCTTGACCGGCGCCGGGATTTCGTCTGCGCGCCGGTGCTCGAGGCTCGGATTTGTGCTGTCGTCGAACAGCAGCGCGTCGTCCTCGATCTCGTATTCCATGGCCGGAACTCCTCGTTCCGGCAACGACGCGAAGCATCGCCAGTTCCGGCCGGAAAACACAATGCGACGAACGGTTTACCGTGCTCAGATGTGCAGCTGTCGGCCGTAGGCTGCGAGCACGCTCTCGTGCATCATCTCGGACAGGGTCGGGTGCGGGAAGACCGTCTGCATCAGTTCGGCCTCGGTCGTCTCGAGTACCTTGCCAACGGTGAAGCCCTGGATCAGCTCGGTCACCTCGGCGCCAATCATGTGCGCGCCGAGCAGCTCGCCGCTCCTGACATCGAACACCGTCTTCACGAAGCCCTCGGGTTCGCCCAGGGCGATCGCCTTGCCGTTGCCGATGAACGGGAAGGTGCCGACCCTGACCTCGTGGCCGGCCTCTTTCGCCTTGGCCTCGGTCAGGCCGACGCTGGCGATCTGCGGGCGGCAGTAAGTGCAGCCGGGTATCGCGTTGCGATCGAGCGGGTGCGGGTGGACGTCCTTGTTGCCGAGTTCCTGCGCGATCGCCTCGGCCGCGGTGACGCCTTCGTGACTGGCCTTGTGCGCGAGCCATGGTCCCGGCACGCAGTCGCCGATCGCCCACAGGCCCTTGGTCTTGGTGCGGCCGTAGGGGTCGATCTGGATAAATCCGCGGTCCATGTCGACCAGCTTCTCGAGGCCGATGTTCTCGGTGTTCGGAACGATGCCGATGGCGACGATGACATGGCTGTACTCGCCGCTCTCGACCTTGCCGTCCTTGCCCTTGATCTTCGCGGTGACGCCCTTGTCGGTGACCTTGAGCTCCTCGAGCGCGGCACCGGTCCTGATCGTCATGCCCTGCCTGGTGAGGGACTTCTCGAGGAACGCGGAGACGTCGGCGTCCTCGACCGGAACGATCCGGTCGAGCATCTCGACCACGGTCACTTCGGCACCCATGTCGTTATAGAAGCTGGCGAATTCGATGCCGATCGCGCCAGAGCCGATGACCAGCAGCTTTGTCGGCATCTCGGGTGGAGTCATCGCGTGGCGATAGGTCCACACCCGTTTGCCGTCGGCAGGGGCGAACGGCAGGTCGCGCGCCCGCGCACCGGTAGCGACGATGATGTGCTTGGCGGTCAGCGTCTCGGTACCCTTCTCGCCCTTCACCTCGAGCGTGTTGGCGCTCTTGAAGGTGCCGGTGCCGAAGTGGACCGCGATCTTGTTCTTCTTCATCAGGTGCGTGACGCCCTGGTTGAGCTGCTTGGCCACGCCGCGGCTGCGCTTCACCACCGCCTCGAGATCGGCCTCGATCCCCTTCGCAACGAGGCCGTAGTCCTTCGCGTGCTGCATCTGGTGATAGACCTCGGCCGAGCGCAGCAGCGCCTTCGTCGGGATGCAGCCCCAGTTGAGGCAGATACCGCCGAGCAGCTCGCGCTCGACGATCGCCGTCTTCAGCCCGAGCTGCGCCGCGCGGATCGCCGCGACATAGCCGCCGGGGCCCGATCCGAGGACGATGACGTCGTAATTCTCAGCCACTTGGCTCACTCCTGATTGAAAAGTCGGGCACCAGACGGCCAGCGAGATGATAGGCCCAGGCCCAGACAAAGAATGTAGCTAGGCCGGCAAGGCCGGCCTTCCACGGAAAGTCGTCCGCCAGCCGGAGGAAGGCGGCTACCGGAACGGCGACGCATGCAAGCGAAGCGGCCAACAGCCTTCTTCGCCGCGGCCACCGTTCGGGCAGCAGACGGTAGCTCGGCCAGGCGACAGCCAGCCCGACGGTCAGAGCGAACGGTGCGACCAGGGTATAGGCGAACGGAAAATCCTCGGCGACGATCGGCGAGCCTTGCACCGCCGATTCCACGCCGATGAACAGCAGCGGGAGGACTAGTGCGGCGAAGAGGGCAGCCGCCAGGGCGGGAACGGCTTGCCGCACGGTCATCCGTCCACCGGCCGCGGCTTGCCGTCGTCGTCGATCGCCACGAAGGTGAACTTGGCCTCGGTGACCTTGGTCTCCTCCTCCTCGCTGCGGTGGCGGCGGTAGGCTTCGACCTCGATCGTCATGCTGGTGCGGCCGACGCGGACGATGTCGGTATAGACAGAGACTTCGTCGCCGATCTTGACCGGCGCGTGGAACACCATCGCGTCGATCGCCACGGTGACCGCCCTCCCCCTCGCCCGCCGCGCGGCGGTGAGCCCGGCACCGTTGTCCATCAGGCTCAGCAGCCAGCCGCCGAAGATGTCGCCGTAGGCGTTGGCGTCGGCCGGCATGGCGACGATGCGGATGGCGGGATCCCGGTGTTCGGTCATGCGGCAGCTCCCCGGCGAAGAGTCCCAATCTTGACACTCACCACGGGCAACTCCGTTTCCGAACGTGCCGGACATACGCCGTGGGCCATGGGCCGCTGGAGGAGCGAAGGCGAGTCGTTCAGCATGGCGAGAACATTGACAGAACGATCCCGTACCGGAAACGCTTTCGCGCTCAGGCCACCAGTCCCAGCGGCTTCTCGCACAGTTCCTTGAACGCCTTCATCAGCTGGGCACCGTCGGCCCCGTCGATGGCGCGGTGATCGAAGCTGCCGGTGACGGTCATCACGGTGGCGATCTGCAGCGAATCGTCGATCACGTACGGCCGCTTCTCGCCCGCGCCGATCGCCATGATCATCGCCTGCGGCGGGTTGATGATCGCATCGAAGTGCTTGATCCCGTACATGCCCATGTTGCTAAGTGAAGCGGTGCCGCCCTGGTACTCGTGCGGTTGCAGCTTGCCCGCTCGAGCGCGCTCAGCGAGGTCCTTCATCTCGGTGGCGATCGTCGACAACGACTTGCTGCCGGCGTCGACGATGATCGGGGTGATCAGGCCGCCGGGAATCGACACGGCGACCGAGATGTCCGCGCGGCTGAACTTGAGCAGGCTCTCGCCGGTGTACTGGACGTTGCAGCTCGGCACCTGCAGCAGCGCCTGAGCGAGCGCCTTGATCAGCATGTCGTTGACGGACAGCTTGACCCCGCGCGCCTCGAGCGCCGCGTTGAGTTCGGCGCGCAGCTTGAGCAGCGGGTCGAGGCGGACGTCGACCGTCAGGTAGATGTGCGGGATCTGCTGCTTCGCCTCGCTCAGGCGGCGCGCGATCGTCTTGCGCATGCCGCTGAGCTTTTCCTCGACGTGCGGGATTTCACCGGCCTGCGGGGGAGCCGCGCGTGCTTCGACAGGCTCCGCACGAACGAGGGTGGCTTGAGGTTGAGCGGCTTCGACGTCGGCCTTGACGATGCGGCCGTTGGGACCGGTGCCTTTCACGGTGGAAAGATCGATGCCCTTTTCGGCGGCGATGCGCCTGGCCAGCGGGGAGGCGATGATACGATCGCCCGCCGGCGCCGTTGCGGCCGTCGCGTCGACGGGAGCTGGGGTCGCGCCCTGCGGGGCGGGACGTTGTGATTCGGCTTCGTCGGACGAGGCCTCGGCTCCTGCCGGGGCGATGGGCTTTTCTTCGGGCTTCGTCGCTTCTTCGGCTTTCGCCGCGCTTTTCACGCTTGCCGGGTCCTCGCCTTCCTCGGCGAGGGTGGCGATAACCGTTCCGACTTTCACGCCCTCGGTGCCCTCGGGCACAGTGATCTCCGCGATCACGCCTTCGTCGACGGCCTCGAACTCCATCGTCGCCTTGTCGGTCTCGATCTCGGCCATGACGTCGCCGGCGCTGACCGTGTCGCCGACCTTGACCAGCCACTTGGCGAGCGTGCCCTCCTCCATTGTCGGCGAAAGGGCGGGCATCTTGATGGCGATCGGCATGGTCGGGCGCGGGTCCTTCCGGGCAGGATTGAGGCGGACCTCCTAAAGCCAATTTGCCCGCCGGGAGCAAGGTTCTTGCGTGCCCGTCGCTTTCGGCGGATACCCCTCGCACGAGGGGAGACGCCAGATGCGGGTCTATCTTGTCGTCATCGACGAGAGCGAGGAGGCGCACAACGCGCTGCGCTTTGCGGCGCGGCGCGCGGCCGATACCGAGGGCGCGGTGCACCTCCTCGCGCTGGTGCCCAAGCAGGCGTTCAACGCCTTCGGCGGAGTCCAGGCGACGATCGAGGAAGAGGCCCGCGACCGGGCCGAGGTGATCGCCAACAGCGCCGCCGGCGAGCTGATGAGCGAAAGCGGGCTGATGCCGCAGATCACCGTCGCCGTGGGCGACAGCAAGGTGGTGATCGACGAGTACCTCAGGGACCATCCCGAAGTCGCCGCCCTGGTGCTCGGCGCCGCGGCAGAGGGCAATCCTGGGCCGCTGGTGACGCACTTCTCGGCCAATGCCGGGCGGCTGCCGTGCCCGCTGTTCATCGTACCCGGCGGGCTCAGCGAGGAAGAGATCGACCGGCTGAGCTGAGTGGCGGTGAGCTGAACATCGCTTAAGTCAGGCATCGTCATTCCGGCGCAAGCCGGGATGACGGGGTTTGTGGAAACGCTGGGTGGCGACCCTCCCCGCCCCGCTCTTTCCGGGACGGGGAGGGGCCGGCCAGGTCGCTCAGGCGGCGGCCGTTCGCGCCTGGATGGCCCCGGCGCCCTTTGCTTCCAGCCCGGTCAGGGCGGCCACGGCACCGGCTTGCCCAAGCACGATCGCAATGCCGAAGCCGGTCATGTTCCCGCCGAGCACGGCGACCACTCCGAGGCTGGCGGCAACCCACAGCGCGTTGCCGGCGACGCCGAGCATGAGCAGCAGCCGCGACGGGCTGCGCGAGGCTGCGAGAGCGGCGAACAGCAGCCCGGCGGCGAGGCAGATCCAGCCCCCTGCGCCTACCACCCCGTTGGGCAGGCCGGTGAGCGCGGCGACGGTTCGGCCGGCGGGTACGCAGGTGGCAAAGACGAGGCCGCACGAGGCAGCGTCGAAGGCAAGCACCTTTCGCAGTGTCGAGAGTGTCATGGCGATGGCTCCTTTCGCCAGACGCTGTTGCCCGAGTCGGGGAAGGAGAACGATTACCTTGCAGGTAATGGCGGACCTCCGCGCGTCGGCTATGACGAGGACATGACGCGATCGAACCTCGGCCAGCAGCTTCGCGAATGGCGCACGCGGCGGCGGCGCAGCCAGCTCGACCTCGCGCTGGACTGCGGCATCTCGAGCCGGCACCTGAGCTTCATCGAGACCGGCCGCGCCCGGCCGAGCCCGCAGACGCTGCTGCGGATTGCCGAGACGCTCGAGGTCCCGCCGCGGGCGCAGAACGCGCTGCTGATGAGCGGCGGCTACGCGCCGCGCTATCCCGAGACGCCGTTCGACGCCGAGGCGATGGCGCCGGTGCGCGACGCAGTCGGGCGCCTGCTGGAGGCCTACTCCCCCTTCCCCGCGCTCGCGGTCGATCGCCTGTGGAACGTGGTCGCCGCGAACGCGCCGCTGATGTCGCTCCTTTCCGGCGTGCCGGCGGAGTTGCTCTCGCCCGCTCCGAACGCCTTGCGGCTGGCGATGCATCCGGAGGGGATTGCGCCGCGGATCGCCAATTTCGGCGAATGGTCGGGCCACCTGATGCACCGGCTCGAGCGGCAGATCGAGTTGACCGCCGATCCCGAGCTCGAGGCGCTGCGTGAGGAAATGCTCGGGTACCTGGAGCGGCGGCCCGCGCAGCGGCGGGAACCGCAACCGCACGAACTCGCGGTGCCGCTGCAGCTCGACCTGCCGGAGGGGCGGCTCTCGCTGCTGTCGACCATGACGGTATTCGGATCGCCGGTCGATGTCACGCTGTCCGAGCTGGCGATCGAGGCGTTCTTTCCGGCGGACGAGGCGAGCGCGGAGATTCTGCAAGGGGTGGCTGGAGGGGGAAAGGAGCCCTCATCCAAGCTACGCTAACCGCCTTCGGCGGTAAGCTTCGCTATCCTTCTCCCACCAGTGGGAGAAGAAGGCTTGAGGCAGCGCCGCCCACTCCTTTTCCCGCTGGCGGGAGAAGGATACGAAGACTTGGTCCCGCAGGGGCTTAGTCGGAGTTGGATGAGGGCCCCTTACTTCGCGTCTCTTCGCGACTATTTGCGCCGCTTGCCCTGGTGGCGAATGTTCCCGGGCCGGCCGCGCTGGCCTTGCAGGTATTTGCCGCGCGGCTTCTTCTTTGCCACCGGCCGCGCACCTCGCGGCTCGATGGGCTTGCCGCCGTCGCTGTCGAGGACCTCGAACTTGAGCGCGCCGGTCAGCGGGTTGGCTTCGCCGAGGCGCAGGTCGAGCGTGTCGCCGACCGCATAGCGGGTGCCGGTCTCCTCGCCGACCAGCGCGCGAGCAGCCTCGTCGTAGCGGAAGTACTCGCGGCCCAAGGCGGAGACCGGGACCAGCCCGTCGCCGCCGAGGCCGACGATCGTGGCGAAGAAGCCGAAGCTCTGCACGCCGGTGATGCGGGTCGGGAAGGTCTCGCCGACACGGCCCGAAAGCCAGGCGGCGACGTAGCGGTCGATCGTGTCCCGCTCGGCTTCCATCGCGCGGCGCTCGGTCTGGCTGATAGCGTCGGTGACTTTCGACAGGTCGGCGCGATCCTGTTCGGACAGGCCCGTCTTCGCCGGCAGGCTGCCGGACGGCTTCGGCTGCTCGAGATGGAACGAATCGACCAGCGCGCGGTGAACCAGCAGGTCGGCGTAGCGGCGGATCGGCGAGGTGAAATGCGCGTAGCTGCCGAGCGAGAGGCCGAAATGGCCGACATTGCGCGGCCCGTAGTAGGCCTGCGTCTGGCTGCGCAGCACTGCCTCCATGACCAGCGCCTTCTCGCCCTCGTCGGCGATGTCCTTGATCATGCGGTTGAACAGGCTCGGGGTGATCACCTGTCCCAGCGCGAGCTTACGTCCGATGCTGTCGAAGTAGTCGCGCAGGGCGATCAGCTTCTCGCGCGTCGGCGGCTCGTGAACGCGATAGACTACCGGGCTGGCCTTGCTCTCGAGCGCCTTGGCGGCCGCGACGTTGGCGGCGATCATGAAGTCCTCGACCACCCGGTGGGCGTCGAGCCGCTCGCGCACAGCGATCTCGGCGATGCGGCCCTTGTCGTCGAGGATCACGCGCCGCTCGGGAAGCTCGAGCTCGAGCGGGTCGCGGGCCTCGCGAGCCTCGTAGAGCGCGCGCCAGGCGGCCCAAAGGTTCCGCAGGACTTCGAGCGGGACCTGCTCCCCCTCCCGTTGGCCCTGCGGGCCAGCTTCGCCTCCAGGGGAGGGGGTCGGGGGACGGGGGGCGGAGTCGCCGGCCCCGGCTGACTGCCCCTCTCCCACCCCTCTTCCGTGAATGGGAGAGGGCTCTTGAGCCGCGTCGATCCGCGCTTGCGCGTCCTCGTAGGCGATGTTCTCGGCGATGCGGACCAGAGCACGCGTGAAGCGCCAGTGTTTCACGCGGCCGCGCTTGTCGATCCGCATGTGGCAGGCCATCGCTGCGCGGTCTTCGCCCGCGCGAAGCGAGCAGACGTCGGCGCTGAGCACCTCGGGCAGCATCGGCACCACGCGATCGGGGAAGTAGACCGAGTTGCCGCGCCGGCGCGCTTCCTTGTCGATCGCGCCGCCGGGGCGGACGTAGAAGCTGACGTCTGCGATCGCGACAACCGCGCGAAAGCCCCCTTCCCCGTCCGGTTCGGCCCAGATCGCGTCGTCGTGATCGCGCGCATCCGCCGGGTCTATCGCGACGATGGGCAGATGGCGCAGATCCTCGCGATGCTCCTCGCTCAGCGGCAGCTTCGCCGCGACCTCGGCCTCGGCGACGGTCTCTTCGCGGAAGATGTAGGGGATGCCGTACTTGTGGATCGCGATCAGGCTGAAGCTTTTCGGGGCCAGCGGATCGCCGAGAACTTCGACCACCCTGACGCCCGAGCGCGGCGTGCGGCCGGGCTCGGCGAGCACGAGCTGGCCGGGCTCCGCCCCGCCGAGATCGGCGATCGGCGAGGCGTTGCGCACGCGCTTGTCGGTCGGCGCGAGCCAGGCCTTTCCGCTGCCGTCGAGCTCGACCACGCCGAGCAGCCCCTCGCCGCGCGCGGGGAGCTTCTTCATCGGGTGGGCGGTCCAGCCGCGGCCGGTCTCCTCGGTGCGCGCGAGCACGCGATCCCCGACCTTGAGCGCGGCGTGGCGCTTGCTCTCGACGAGGCGCAGGCGGGGCGGCGGGGCTCCGTCGTCGGGCTGCCAGGCGTCGGGGATCGCGATTGCCTCGCCCTCGTCGACGTCGACCACGCGCAGCACGGTAACCTTGGGCACCCCGCCCATGCGGTGGAAGGCCGTCTTCTTGCCGTCTATCAGGCCTTCCTCGGCCATGTCCTTCAGCAGCCGCTTGAGCGCGATGCGTTGCTCGCCCTTGAGGCCGAAAGCCTTGGCGATCTCGCGCTTGCCCGCGGGCCTGTCGGAGGTCTGGATGAACTCGACAATCTGCTCGCGCGAGGGGAGACCGAGGGATTTGCGGGAGCGTGGCGGCATGGCGGGGCCTATGGAGGGTATCGCAGGGGCCCGCAAGCAACGCGCGGGGGCGGCATGCGGTGCCGGACCTTCGCTTCCATAACCTTCCCCGTCATCCCGAACTTGTCTCGGGACGCATTTCGCCACCGGCTCGGATCCATTCGGCAGGCGCGACGTGGCAATGCTGACAAATGCGCCCGGCACTGGCGGCTCCCTCCGGCGCGGCTCCACTCGCTCATGGTAATGCCGCACTTCGGCCCGCACATCCGCGCGGGCGGACAAATGGGTCCCGAAACGAGGTCGGGATGTCGAATTTGGAGGTCGGAGCTTTCGATTTCCGGCGTGGGCCTTGTCTACCGACGCGAGAGATTGTCGGAAACGGTTGCACTCGATACAAACGCCCATTCGACCTGTGGACAGGAAGCTTCCCATCATGACCAAGACTTTCGCCGCCGCGCTGCTCGCGGCCACTACCCTTTCGGCACCGGCCCATGCGGCCGGCGTGCTCGATGCGATGGGGCCGATCCTCGCCGAAGCGCCTGATGCGGCCACGCTCGACGCCAAGTGCGACCGCTATGTCGGCGAAATCGAGGCGCGCCAGGCGGCGCTCGAAAGCGAGAGCGGGCCGGCGACGATCGACGGCACGCTGGTGCGGTTCGACGAGGTTACCGCGCTGATCAACGGCGGGCTCGGCGAGTTCACGCTCTACCAGCAGGTCATGGCCGACCAGCCGCGGCGCGATGCCGGGGCGAACTGCCAGATTCGGCTGTCGGCGCTCGGCAGCAGGCTCAGCCTGTCGCGGCCGATCTACGACCGGCTCAAGGCGATCGATGCGCAGGGCGCCGACGCGGCGACCGTGCTGTTCCTGTCGCGAACGCTGCAGGCGTTCGAGCGCTCGGGCGTCGCGCTCGACGAGGCGCAGCGCGCACGGGTGCAGGAGCTCAACGAGGAACTTGCGCGGCTCGGCACCGAGTTCGAGAACAACATTGCCAACGGGCGCCAGGTGATCCGGGTCGAGCCGTCCGAGCTCGCCGGCCTGCCGGCCGACTTCATCGCCGCGCACCCGCCGGGAGACGACGGCCTGGTCGAAATCTCGACCGACACGCCCGACTACCAGCCGGTGATGACCTACGCCGAGAGCGACGCGCTGCGGCGGCGGCTGTCGGAAATCTACAACCGGCGCGCGTACCCCGAGAATGACGCGGTGCTGACGCAGATCTTCACGTTGCGGCAGGAACTGGCCGAGATCCTCGGGCGACCGAACTACGCGGCGCTGGTGCTCGAGGACAAGATGGTCGACAGTCCCGAGCGCGTGCAAGAGCTGCTGGCCGAGATGGCGGCGGCGGCGCGCCCGGCGGCGATGGCCGACTACGAGAAGAACCTGCAGGTCCTGCGAGAGCTGCGTCCGGGGGCGGAACAGATCGAGTTCTGGCAGACGGGCTGGCTGTCGCCCAAGGTGCAGCAGAGGTTCTACGCCTACGACCCGCAGGAAGCGCGGCAGTACTTCGCCTACGACAACGTGCGCGACGGAATCCTCAAGCTGACCGAGGACCTGTTCGGCGTCGATGTCCGGCCGTGGGACACGCCGCTGTGGGATCCGGACGTCGAGGCCTACGAGATGGTCGAGGGCAACCGGGTGATCGGCCGGTTCTACTTCGACTCGCATCCGCGGCCGGGCAAGTACACTCACGCCAACATGATCCCGCTGCGCCCGGGCGTCGACGGGGAGCCGCCGGTCGCGGCGCTGGTCATGAACCTGCCCAAGGGCGACCACTCGACCGGGCTGATGGAGCACAGCCAGGTCACGACCTTCCTCCACGAGTTCGGCCACATGATCCACGGCATGTTCGGCGGGCACACGCGCTGGCTCGGCCAGTCGGGCGTCGCCACCGAGTGGGACTTCGTCGAGGCGCCGAGCCAGATGCTCGAGAACTGGGTCTACGACTACGACACGCTGGCGGGGTTTGCGGTCGACGAGGACGGCAACACGATCCCGCGAGAGCTGGTCGAGAAGATGAACCGGGCGCGCTACTTCAACCTCGGGCTCGGCGACATGACCCAGCTCGGCTATGCGAACATCTCGCTGCAGTTCCACCAGAACCCGGTGCCCGAGGATCTCGGTGCGGCAACCCGCCAGTGGCGCGACGAGTACGCGATCGTGCCGGCGCCCGAGTGGGTGCAGTTCCAGGACGCCTTCACCCACCTCAACGGGTACTCGGCGATCTATTACACCTATCGCTGGTCGAAGGTGATCGCCGACGACCTTTTCACCCGCTTCGCTGCCGAGGGGTTGCGCAACCCCGAAACCGCGCGCGCCTATCGCGAGGCTGTGCTCGAGCCGGGCGGGACCAAGCCGGCGGCGCAACTGGTGCGCGACTTCCTCGGGCGCGACGTGAGCCTCGACGCGTATCGGGCGGAGCTCGAGAAGGGGGTGTAGTCAAATTCCCCGAGCTTGCTCGGGGAGGCTCAATAGGCCCGCGCTACCAGGATCCGCTCGACGGCGGGCTCGCCGGTGAACAGGCAGGGGCCGTCGGCCGGTTCGGCGTCCATCGGGACGTTGCGGAACGTCAGCTTGAGCGCCTTCAGGCGTTCCTCGACTGCGTCGAGCGCGGCGCCGGTCGGCTTCGACCACTGCACCTCGGCCCAGCCCGGGTAGCGCCTGTCCTCGCCGAACATCGCCGCGAGGTCGTCGAAGCTGGCGATGTCGCGGATGATGTTGGCGTCGCGCCGGGCTCTCGCTTCGACGAGCAGCCCGGACTGGATTTCCTCGAGCAGCGGGCCGATCGCCGCGGCGAGTGCGTCGCGGGCCGGGGTTTCGAAGGCCGGCTTGCCGTCGGGGCCCCACAGGCGGTCGCGGCGCAACAGGCTGACGGTACCGGCGTCCATGTCGCGCGGTCCGACCTCGACGATCACCGGCGCGCCCCGGCGGACCCAGTCCCAGCGCTTGGCGGCCGCCTTGCCAGGGCGGGTGTCGTGAAGCACGCGGACCTTCTCGCCGAGCGCGCTCTGCGCCGCGATCGCGGTTTTCAGCGCTTCGCAGTATTCGAACAGCGCGGCGTCGCCGTCGTTATCGCGCAGCATCGGCAGGATCACGACCTGCTGCGGCGCGAGAGCCGGCGGCACGCGCAGTCCGTCGTCGTCGCCGTGAGTCATGATCAGCGCGCCGACCATGCGGGTCGACACGCCCCAGCTGGTGGTGTGCGCGAGCTGCTGGCCGCCCTCGCGATCCTGGAAGCGGATGTTGGCGGCCTCGGCGAAGCTCGTGCCGAGGTAGTGCGAGGTGCCGGCCTGGAGCGCCTTGCCGTCCTGCATCATCGCCTCGATCGACCAGGTCGACACCGCGCCTGGGAAGCGCTCGTTCTCGGGCTTCTCGCCGGCGACGACCGGCAGCGCGACTTCCTCTTCGGCGAACGCGCGGTACATTTCGAGCGCGCGCATTGTCTCGCGCATCGCGTCCTCGCGGCTCTCGTGCGCGGTGTGACCTTCCTGCCAGAGGAACTCGCTGGTCCTGAGGAACATGCGCGTGCGCATTTCCCAGCGGACCACGTTGGCCCACTGGTTGAGCAGCAGCGGCAGGTCGCGCCACGATTGCACCCAGCGGCTCATCGCGTCGCCGATGATCGTCTCGGAGGTCGGGCGGACGATCAGCGGTTCCACGAGCCTGGCCTCGGGATCGGGGATCAGCCCGCCCTTGCCATCGGCGATCAGCCGGTGGTGGGTGACCACGGCCATTTCCTTGGCGAAGCCCTCGACGTGCGCGGCCTCGCGGACGAAGTTGCCGAGCGGGATGAACAGCGGGAAGTAGGCGTTCTCGACCCCCGCGGCCTTGATCCGCGCGTCGAGCAGGCGCTGCATCCGCTCCCAGATGCCGTAGCCCCACGGCTTGATCACCATGCAGCCGCGCACGCCCGATTCCTCGGCCATGTCGGCGGCGGAAATCACTTCCTGGTACCAGGCGGCGAAGTCGTCCTCGCGCTTGAGGGTCAGGGCGTGGCGGATGGCGGACATGCGGTTACCTTCATCGGCTTTGCGCCGCGCCCCTAGCCGTTCGAGGCGCGCAAAGTCGAGGGACTAGTTGGCGGGAAAAGAGGGACAGTCCCTCCTTTCGGAGCGTTTGCGAGTCGGTGGGAGAAAGGGGGACTGTCCCTCTTTTCAGGACTTGCCGAGCTCGTCGAGCTTGCGCTGCATCTCGGCCATCTGGCGGCGGAGTGCGTCGAGATCGCTGTCCGCGGGCGGCGGCGGGCTGGGTTCCTTGGCGCCAGGCATGAACGCGCTCGCGGCGGCCTTGAACATCGCCATGTTGGTCTCGGCCATCTTGGCGAACGCCTCGGGCCCCATGCTCGCCTGCCAGGTCTCCTGGAGCTTGCGCTGGTTGGCGCGGAAGTTCTCCATCGTCGCCTCGAGGTAATGCGGCATCAACGCCTGCATCGAGTTGCCGTACATCGAGATCAGCTGGCGCAGGAAGCTGATCGGCAGCATCTGCTCGCCGTGAGATTCCTCCTCCATGATGATCTGGGTGAGGATCTGGTGGGTGATGTCGTTGCCGGTCTTGGCGTCGAGCACCTGAAAGTCGATCCCTTCGCGCGTCATCCGCGCGAGATCGTCGAGCGTGATGTAGCTCGAAGACCGCGTATTGTAGAGGCGCCGGTTGGCGTACTTCTTGATGATGATGGGCTCTTCACCCCTGTCGGCATCGTTGGCCATCCGGCAGCTCCCCGTTTGCGCGGCATGCAAGCTTAGCACTTGCAGTATGTGCGGTGCAACAAGGCTAAGCCGATTTCGCGTACCGCCCGCCGAGAAGCGTCAGCAACTCGTATTGCGACAGCCCGCTGCGGGCGGCCGCCTCCGGCAGGTGGTATGGCAGGTCGAGCCAATCGCCCTCGCGCAGGTCGGGTGCGTCGGTGCAGTCGACCACCACCATGTCCATCGACACGCGCCCGAGGACGGGCAGTCTGGCACCGTCAAAGCGGAACTCGCCCAGTCCCGACCAGCAGCGCAGGTACCCGTCGGCATAGCCGAGCGAGACGGTCGCCGCGCGCATGGGGCGCGGAGCGGCGAAAGTGGCGTTGTAACCGACGCTGTCCCCGACGGAGAGCTCGCGGAGCTGTAACACGGCCGCCTGAGGGCGAGCGACCTGCTGGATGACGCCTTCCAGCTCGGGCCGCGGAACGCCGCCGTAGAGCGCGATGCCGGGCCGCGTCAGGTCGAACGCATAGTTGGCGCCGAGCGCGATCCCGGCGCTGTTGGCGAGGCTCCTGCGGCGCGCAGGGACCTGCGCGGCAACCATCGCGAACAGCTCGTGCTGCGCAGCATTCTGCGCAGCATCCTCGTCGGCCGAGGCGAGATGCGACAGCAGCGTGTCGATCTCGAGAGCGGCGATCAGCGGATCGCCGATTTCACCTGGCGGCAGCCCGAGGCGATTGATGCCGGTGTCGACCATCAGGTCGCACGGCCCGCCACCCGCCTCGAGCCACAGCCTGGCCTGGTGCAGGCTGTTGATCACCGGTCGCACGCCGGTCTGGCGCGCAAATTGTGCATCCTCGCTGCGCAACAAGCCGTGCAGCACGGAGAGCTGCGCGGGTTCGAGGTGACGCAATACCGCCGGGACTTCGCTCCAGTGCGCGACGAAGAAGTCCCGCGCGCCGGCGTCGAGCAGCGCGGGCACGACGCTGTCGACCCCGAGCCCGTAAGCGTCGGCCTTGACCGCCGCGCCCGCGGCGGCCGAGCCGGAGAGCCGGTCGAGGGCTCGCCAGTTTCCGGTCAGCGCATCGAGGTCGAGCCTGAGGCGAAGCGTCGGGGGCGGAGGCTCAGGCAGGTTCATCGGCGAAATCGCGCGGAGGGCCCGAAGGCAAGCCCCACCAGGCGACCGCGACCGCGACCACCAGCAGGATCCAGGTGTACCAGAGCCCGGCAAAGATATCGCCGGTCAGCGCGACGATCGTGCCGGCAATCAGCGGCAGGAAGCCGCCGAAGTACCCGGTGCCGATATGGTAGGGGATCGACATCGAGCTGTAGCGGATCTGCGGCGGGAACATCTCGGACAGCAACGACGCAACGGGCCCGAAGGTTGCACCCGAGAGCGAACCCAACACGACGAGGATCAGCACGATTCCGACGATGTTGGCCGCCGGCGGGACCTGCTTGGAGAGGTCATAGCCATGCTCGGCAAGCCATCCGGCGACCTGCGCCCGCCGCGCCTCGCGTTCGTCCCATGCGTATTCGTCGATCGGCAACGGCTCGCCGTCGGCCCTGAGTCGCAATGTGTCCCCCTCGGTCAATTCGTAGCGCACCCCGAGCGCGGTCAGGTCCTCGAGCAGCAGTCCGCACGGTGTCGCCTGCTGCGAGGCGAACGGGTTGAAGCTGCAGCCGGGCCCGCTGACCTCGACCGGGGTAGTTCGCGAGGCTTCGGCGAGCTTCGGGTTGGCCAGTTCGGCAATGCCCCAGAACAACGGGAACAGCAGGACGATCGTGGCGATGTAGCCCCAGACGATCGGCTTCTTGCGCCCGACCCGGTCGGACAGCCAGCCGAAAAAAACGAACGAGGGCACCGCGATCAGCGAGGCAGCGCCGACGATCAGCTCGGCCGCGGTGTCGTCGACGCGCATCGGGCCCTTGAGGAACGACAGCGTCGAGAACAACGCGGTGTAGAAGATGATGGTGAGGCCGCAGGCAACACCCATCAGCGCGACGAAGATGCGCTTCTTGTTACCCGGGTAGGTGAAGCTCTCGACGAACGGGTTGCGCGAGGTCCTGCCCTCCTCCTTCATCGCCCGGAACACCGGGCTCTCGGAGAGCTTGAGCCGCATCCACAGCGAGATCGCCAGCAGCAGGATCGACAGCAGGAACGGCAGTCGCCAGCCCCAGGCCGCGAACGCCTCGGCGGGGATCAGCAACCTGCAAGCGAGGACGACGGCGAGGCTCAGCACGAAGCCGCCGATCACGCTCGCCTGGATGAAACCTGTAAAATAGCCGCGCCTATTGGGCGGCGAATGCTCGGAGACGTAGATCGCCGCGCCGCCGTACTCACCGCCGAGAGCGAGACCCTGGAGAATGCGCAGCAGGATCACGACCAGCGGCGCGGCAATGCCGAGGTTCGCATAGCTCGGGACCATGCCGACCGCGGCGGTCGCCGCGCCCATCAGCGTGACGGTGATCAGGAACGTGTACTTGCGCCCGAGGCGGTCGCCGAGGAAGCCGAACAGGATCGCGCCGAGCGGGCGGAAGCCGAAGCCGATCGCGAATCCGGCCCAGGTCAGCAGGATCGACAGGGTCGGGTTGTCGGAGGGGAAGAACGCCGCCGCGATCATCGGCGCGAGCGTGCCGTAAACGAAGAAGTCGTACCACTCGAACACCGTGCCCGCCGATGACGCACTGATGACGAGCTTCATCTCTCGCGCGTCCGGCTCGTGGTGAACCGCGAGCCCGGCGCCCGTCGCGGCAGTCGTGCTGGCCATCGCTTCCCGTTCCTCCCGCCCGGGCGATTAGCCGGCTGCCGCTGCGCTGGAAAGGGCGGCCGAGGCGGCCTTCCACGGCAGCAGCATGGCGCCGTGCCGGGCCGGGTAGGCCCGCGCCGGCGCGACGAGCTGGAGGTCGGGCCACTCCGGCGGCGGGCTGTCGCCGGCGAGCCAGGATTCGAGCTGCCGGAGGGTTTCGGCCATCTCACCGCTGCCGCGTCCCGGGGCATGGCGGGCGAAGATCGCCGCCGCGGCCTGCCCGACGGCGCACGCTCGCACGCGCAGTCCGAGGCGCTCGATCTTTCCGGCCTCATCGAGCGCGAGGTCAAGCGCGAGCGTGCTGCCGCACGTTGGCGAGCGGGCCTCGCCGCGCACCGAGGGGCCTTCAAGCGGAGGATGTTCGGCGAGCTCGACTGCCAGCGCGAGCAGCTCGGGCGTGTAGAGACGAGCGGCGGCGGTCATCCCGCCTCCTCGTCCTCCCCGGTCAGCCGGCGCTGGCGCTCGTCGATCAGCTGCACCATCGCGTCTGACGCGGCGTTGATGAACGGGTAGGTACGTGCGGTAGTCATCCAGGTCGGACGGCCGGACGAGCCCCAGGTTGTGTCGTAGCCGAGAACGAGCAGCGAGAAGGCCATGATCGCCACGATCACACCCTTGACCGCGCCGAAGCCGAAGCCGAGCACCCGATCGATCGGCCCGAGCACGGAATTGCGCGCAGCCAGGCCGGCACGCCCTGCGATGAGCTTCATCACCGCGGCGGGGATCACCAGCAGCAACGCGAAGGCAATCACCGCGGCGACGGAAGGTGCGCCGATGTACTCGAACAGGAACACGGTGACGTCAGTGTGGAGGTAGCGGATCGCGAAGATCGCCAGGCCCCAGCCGAGCAGCGACAGGGTTTCCTGCACGAAGCCGCGCATGAAGCCGCCGATCGCGGCCACGCCGACGATCAGCAGCACGATGATGTCGAAACCCGTCATTCGGCGGCGAAATTATGCCGATGCCATCACGCGGTCAACGAGCTTGGGCAGCGTTGAAAGTCCCGAATACTGCAGCCCGGCAACGCCTTGGCCGCCATCGTTGGGGCCGTTCCCGAGATCGAAGCCGAGCTTGGCGGCCTCGCGCAGTCGCAGCCCGGCGTGAGCCACGGGCCGAATCTCGCCCGAGAGCGAGACCTCGCCGAACCACACCGCGCGCAGCGGCAGCGGCCTGTCGGCGAGCGCCGAGACCAGCGCCGCGGCGACCGCGAGATCGGCCGCCGGGTCGGCGAGGCGATAGCCGCCGGCGACGTTGAGGTAGACCTCGGCCGAGGAGAAGTTGAGCCCGCAGCGCGCCTCGAGCACCGCGAGCAGCATCGCCAGGCGGCCGCCGTCCCAGCCGACCACCGCGCGGCGCGGCGTCGCGCCCGACTGCAGCCGCACGATCAGCGCCTGGACCTCGACCAGCACTGGCCGGGTGCCTTCGAGCGCGGGGAAGATCGCGCTTCCGGCGATCGGCTCTTCGCGGCCCGAGAGGAACAGCGTCGAGGGGTTGGACACTTCGGCGAGGCCCTGCCCTTCCATCGCGAACACGCCGATCTCGTCGACAGCGCCGAAGCGGTTCTTGAGCGCGCGCAGGATGCGGTACTGGTGGCTGCGTTCGCCCTCGAAGCTCATGACGACGTCGACCATGTGCTCGAGCACGCGCGGGCCGGCGATCGTGCCGTCCTTGGTGACGTGCCCGACGAGCACCAGCGCGACGTCGTTCTCCTTGGCGTAGCGGATCAGCTCGAACGCCGAGGCGCGAACCTGGCTGACGGTGCCCGGCGCGCCTTCGATCGTGTCCGAATGCATCGTCTGGATCGAATCGACCACCAGCAATGCCGGCGGCGGACCGGCGTTGAGTGTAGTGAGGATGTCGCGCACCGAGGTCGCCGCGGCGAGCCTGAGCGGCGCATCGGCAAGCCCGAGCCGCGCCGCGCGCATCCGCACCTGCCCGGTTGCCTCCTCGCCTGAAACATAGAGCGCGCTCGCACCCGAGCGGGCCACTTGCGCCGCAGCCTGCAGCAGCAGGGTCGACTTGCCGATCCCCGGCTCGCCGCCCATCAGGATCGCCGAGCCCGGCACCAGGCCTCCGCCGAGCGCCCGATCGAACTCGGCAAGCCCGGTGCTCAGCCGCGTCAGCGCCTCGACCGGCCTGTCGAGTGGCTCGAACGCCACCGGCCGTCCGCCGCTGGAAAGATCGTGCCGCGCCGAGAAGGCCGTTTCGGGCGCCTCCTCGACCAGCGTGTTCCACTGCGAGCAGTCGGCGCACTGCCCCTGCCAGCGCTGGGTGACGCTGCCGCATTCGGTGCAGACATAGCGGCGTTTGGGTTTGGCCATGGGCGGGGGTTATGCGGAACGGATGGGGAACACAAGCGGCAAGGTGACTGCAAGCGGATGATCGACGCCTTTCGACCCATTGCGGTCATTCATGACGCGAGGCGGACCATGCTCTTTCGTGTGTCATCAACGGACGGAAGTGCACCGTTGCATTCGAGAGTGCCGCCCCGGACCAACTCTCGAAGCCGCCAGTCGATCAAGTATAAGCTGGTTCGATGGCGAGCATTCCACATGCTCATCATTGCTTCTCCCTGGACGCGGCCCCAATCCGTCCAACGATGCGAACAGTGCTCGACCAAGTAGTCGTCGAAAAAGTCTTGGGGCACACTTTCAAGATGCCCATGCTTTACCACCCGAAGTAGGCCATCCTCAGCCATGAGCGTGCGCCATGTGTCGGTCGGAAAGCGAGAAGGGTCCAGTACCACGGGGGACCAGCGGTCGAAAAGCGCGGCCATGTCGGCTTCGCCGAGTTCGCCATGAACCGCCCCGGGATTGCCGGAGGCCGTTTGGTTTGAGTTATGCGGCCATGGGCCTGTCGTCCAGCATGGCGTAATATCGTTGTTCGGCTTCGGCGGGCGGGATGTTGCCGATTGTCTCGAGCAGC
>Ga0180223_1001062_pt1 | contig 23972 bp, 24 predicted proteins | sample eDN5th30CKraftOP_FD_151337 | JGI IMG/M metagenome (GOLD analysis project Ga0180223, IMG submission 151337) | Enriched Organic Plus compost microbial communities from Emeryville, California, USA - eDNA 5th pass 30_C Kraft OP (version 2) (version 2) ... | reverse complement strand
CAATCTGGGCTATGACAAGCTGGTCATGCCCAGGCCCGTGTTCATCGGCGACACTTTGCGCGCGGAGACGGAGGTGACGGCGCTCAAGCCCAGCCAATCGCGGCCCGGCGCCGGCATCGTCACCTTCGCCCACCGCCTGTTGAATCAGCGGGATGAAGTGGTCTGCGAATGCCACCGCATGGCGCTGATACAGGGACGCGGGAGCTGAATTGGGTTCAGACGCGAGCGGTGCGGCCCGCGCCTGAACCGCCAGATTAATATTTCACGCGGATGCTGGCAAAAAGCGTGCGGCCCGGTTCGGGGAAGCCATCGGTCAGCGTGTAATAGTCATTGAACAGGTTGCGCCCGCCCACGCCAATGTCGACATTATCCGTCAGCGCATAGTCGATCCGCAGGCTTGCGTTTACATAAGCCCCGGTTCGGTAATAGCGCACGGGATCGCTGGAGGGCGTGGCGGTGAACAGCGTCCAGCGTTTCGACGCCAGATCGACGCTGGGCACGATATGCAACTGCTCCACCGGCGACCAGTCGAGCCAGGCGAAGCCCTTATGCGTCGGCACGCCCGTCAACTCGAAGGCGTCCTGTCCGGCATAATGCAGGCGCCGCTTGGTCAGCGTATAATTGAAGCCAGCGTCCAGCCCCGGCATCAGCGTCGCCGAAAGGGAAATTTCCCCCCCATAATAATGGCCTTTGCCGACATTTTGACTCTGGCTCATGTAACGCTGGGCACAACCCGGGGTGGGAACGGTCGGCGGCGCGGTCGATGCGGTGCAGGGATAAGCCAGGATCGGCACGGACTGGATGATCGCATTGTCGATCCAGCTATAGAATAGCGCGCCTTCCAGCTTGACGGAGCCGTTCAGCCATGTGCCGCCGATTTCGGCATTAGTGGCGCGTTCCGCCTTCAGGTCGGGGTTGGGAATGGCCTGATTGAAGCGCTGGCTGAACCGCTCGAAGATGGTCGGGAAACGTGCCCGCGACGACAGGCTGGCGTGCAGGGAGAGGGCTTCACTGACGTGCCAGTCGAGTCGGCCTTGTAGGTTCCAAGTATCCGCATCCCGGTGTGGATAGTTGTAAAGTGTGGCAGGCGTGCCCGACGTGCCGAGCGGAGAACCATATTCTTCCGCCTGCTTGAGATCGCGCCAGTCGAAGCTTCCGCCCAGAGTGAAGGAGAGGGTGGGCGTTAGCTTCAGCTCATTTTCCAGCGCGGCGGAAAAGACATTTTCCGTCTGCGTCTGTTCCGGCTCCGTGCTGGGCACGCCGGTCATGGAGAAACTGGTCTGTGCTTCCACATGCTTGTCGTGGCGATAGTGGAAAGCGATCCGTAGCGTGTCGGCATCCGACGCCTGGAAGTCGAGCTGAGCGGAACCGCCCCAGGCGCGGTCACGATAGGGGCTGTCAAAGGCATAGGGACGGCTCTGCGTATCCTGATTGCGGTCGTTGAAGGATCGCAATATCGAATCGAAGCTATTGTAATAGGCGCGTGTCTTCAGCGTAGCGCGGTCACCCAGTGCCGTGGTCGACAGGAAATAGACACTTTCGATATCCCATGATGGCCATGTCCAGAAGCGAGGCGTCGATACCGTGTCGCTGACGTGCAAGGGAGCTTCCTTCGCGCCTTCCTGTCGGGTGTAGCTGATCGCATATTCGTCGGTTTCGTTTGGCGTGAAACCGACCTTGGCATTCACCCGCCAGTCCCGCGTGCGCGAAAAATCGCGTTCGCCACCGTCCTCCAGCGTTGGGACGGTCGCACGGAAATCATTGGGCAAGTCCCAGTGGTCTGTGAAGCTGCGCGCATAGCTGGCCTGTGCATACCAGCGATCCTGCTTCGTTCCGATCATGGCGGAGGTGGAATAGCCTGCATAATCGGCGTCATTATCGAGATTGATCGTGCCGCGCACGTCGATGTCGAGTTCTTTGGTTGGCTTGCGCGTGACGAGGTTGATCGCACCGCCCATCGCTCCCGGTCCGTCTAGGACGGAGGCATAGCCCTTAGCTACCTGAACTTCCGCAATATCGGTTGTCAGGAAGCGCCCATAGTCCAGCCGGTTGTCGGCGGGCAGGTAAACGCGGATGCCGTCGATCGACAGCGGCACCTGAAACCGATCGAATCCGCGCACGAAGACGAGGCGTTCATTGCGCGTGCCGCCGCTATTGCCCGCCGCCACGCCGGGCATGAGATTCACTGCATCATCCAGCGCGCCGCGGTTGAAGGTATAGATCACGTCTGCGGACAATGTGTTGGCATCAATGCCCACGCCGTCCAGGCGAGGTGCGGTTACTATGATCTGTCCCAATGAAAAGCGGTCGGATTGCGCGACGGATGGCGTTCCGTCCGTCTGGGCTTGTGCCATCGGGATGAGAGAAATGCCCGCCAACAGCGTGGCGGCAAGAATGATACGCATGAAACCCCCTTTTATGGTCTTTCGACTCACTATATTTCGTCATATATAGCTTTGTTTCGGGGAGGGAAGTTTCTTGGCAAATGCATTTTCTTTTAGGTGTGGGATGGCTCTTTGCGCCATGCTGATGCTTTGGCCCGCTTCTGCCGCGATGGAAGAACCGGTGGCCTGTTCGGTGCCTGCGGAACTGGCTCAGCCATTCCTCTCCTGGCGCGATCCGATCGCTTTGCAGGCCGCCTCCACCCGCAAGGGCACGGCCAAAGCCAATTTGAGCGCTGGGCAGGCGGCTGCCCTTACGCTGTTGCCGACGCCTGAAGTCGCTTATGTTCTGCGACCCGAAAAGCCGGGTGGATCGATCAGCTTTGGTGGTTTGGCGCGTTTCGTCGTGCCGACTGCTGCGGTCTGGCGCGTGGCGCTTGGTTCGGGCGTGTGGGTGGATGTGGTGAAGGACGGAAAGGCGCAGCCGTCCGTCGCACACGGACATGGCCCGCAATGCAGCGGCATCCGCAAGATGGTGGACTATGAGTTGCAGCCGGGGAGCTATACGCTGCAAATCTCCGCCAATGGCGAGGATCGGTTGACCGTTCTGGTGACGCCGCTCCAGTGAGAAGCTGGCTGCTGGCGCTTTCCTTGCTGCTATTGACCGCAGGAGGAAGGGCTTGGAACTGGGGATTGCCGTCCGACATTCCTCCACCGATCGTGCCAGCCGACAGTGCCATGAGCATGGCGAAGGTCGAACTTGGCCGCCGTCTGTTTTACGATCCCGATCTTTCAGTGAACGGCACGCTATCCTGCGCGGGATGTCATGAGCAAAAGCGGGGCTTTGCGGACGGCAATACCATGCGGCCCGGTGTGCATGGCGATCCAGGGCGCCGGAATGTCCCCGGGCTCGCCAATGTCGCCTGGCGGAGGCGATTGACCGCTGCCGATCCATCGCTGACGACGCTTGAGGCCCAGATGCTGGTGCCGTTGCTCGGTGACAATCCGGTGGAACTGGGCACGCGCGGGAAAGAGGCCGAATTGTTCCGCCGTTTGGGCAATGATGCTTGTTATCGCCGCATGTTTGCTCGTGCTTTTCCCGAAGTGAAGGGGCATATAAGTCTTGACACCATATCCCATGCCATAGCCGCCTTTGAAAGGACGATGATCGCTCTGAACAGCCCATTTGATCGCCATGGGCGCGGTGAGATTGGCGCGATCTCCACCGAAGCGCGCAGGGGCGTTGCTTTGTTTGCCGCGCGGGGATGTGTTGCCTGCCATGCGGGGCGGGACTTCACCGATGACGATTATCATCGTCTGGAAAAGAATATGGGCAGGGATCGCGGCCTGATCGAGAAGACAGGAAGGCCGGAGGATGAGGATCGATTTCGGACGCCCTGCCTGCGAAACGTCGCCGTCACCGGTCCATGGTGGCATGACGGATCAGCACCGACATTGGAAGATGCGATCTGGCGCCATGTCATGGGATTGGCTCAAGATGAAATGGCGCCTTTGCGTGCGTTTCTGGAGAGCCTGACCGATCGGACCTTTCTGACCGATCCGCGCCTCGCGATGCCCGATCGTGCGTGCGGGCGTAAATTATGAGGCTGGTTGAGTATGGGAGGATGATAAGGGTGCGTCCCTCAGCAAATTCCCAAGATGGCTGAAATGCCCGTCCGCTGTGGCCGAAATAGCGGCTTTTTCCATCGCGCGGTAATCGGTCAGTATCTGCCGACCAGCTGATGTCAGCCGAGCCCCGCGTTCCTTGCCGCCGCCTGCTACCGTCTCGACCAGTCGCTCGCGCCAGCAACGGTTCATCACGTCAACCAGAAGCCATGTCCGACGGTAGCTCATGCCCATGGATCGACCCGCGGCAGAAATGGAACCCAATGCGTCAATGGCCTCCAACAGGTCGGCTTTCCCCGGACCCATGGCAATTTCATCGCCACAGAATATCTGAACCTTGAGCTTGAGAAAGTCGGCGCGCATATCCCCTTATAACCCTTTCCAAGCCTTCGTTAAGTCGTCGCGGTCCTGTCGATTAGATTGCCGCCTGCTTCCCTCATAATCCTTAAATCAGCCCTGCTGGCAGACTTATGCGACATTTCACCATCTCGGCATGCAGGCCAATGTCAGGGCCATTGATTATTCGGACTGTGCGGCTAATCGCTCGGAATGTAAGATGGCGGCGGTGCAGATGGCGCTTTTCATACGGTCTGTCGTACTGGCAGGAGAATTGTGCCGAGCATAACCGCTTCAGCTGCCGGATCGTGCCTTTGCAGGCCGCCGAATAGGAACGGGACATGGATGACGAAAATGCGGTATCCGCCGCCGACCGCTGGATATATAGCCCGCGCCATCTTGCAGCGATGAGGGAGGCGCAGGCGACCGCGATGACCGAAGATCGTATCCGAATCTTCCGGGGCCTGACGCCGCGCCAGTATATCGTAAAGCTCGCCACAGAGATGTCTCCGACGGCCGTTGTCAACCCGATCGCTACGCGTCGCACATGACTCCGGGGCGGGGCGATGTCGCCAATCAGATGTTTCAGCGGCTGACCCCTCAAGGCGAGACAGGCTGCGTTATGCGCGATTTGGCCGAAGAAGTGCCGGTCGCGCTGGAGTTCAACGGAGTCGGCTATGCGGTGCTGATGGCGACGCCGACCGATATTACCGATCTGCTGGTGGGTTTCGCGCTGTCGGAGCGGTTGATGGGAGCGGGCGATCCGGCGTTCGATGTGGATGTGCATGCGACGGAAGAAGGCATCATCGCGCGCGCGACATTGCCGCCCGAACGTACCGATGATCTGCTAGACCGGGTGCGTCATCGTGCGACAGATTCTTCCTGTGGTCTGTGTGGGGTCGAAAATATTGAGCAGGCGATGCGCCCACTGCCGCCGGTCATGGCGCGAAGCCGCGTTGATGACGCAGCCATTTTTCGTGCTTTGGAGGCGTTGCAGGTGCATCAGCCGCTCAATGCGCGGACAGGCGCGGTCCATGCTGCAGCATGGGTCGGACAGGATGGTACGATCCGGCTGGCGCGGGAGGATGTCGGACGGCACAACGCCTTCGATAAGCTGATCGGCGCAATGAGAAGGGCAGGGGCGGATTGGGATGGCGGCTTTGCGTTGCTGTCGTCGCGCTGTTCCTATGAACTGGTGGAAAAGGCGGTGCTGAGCGATTGTCCGTTGCTGGTGACGATCTCCGCGCCCACGGCCTTGGCCCTGCATCGCGCGCGCGAGGCGGGGCTGGATCTGCGCGTGATTGCGCGGCCTGACGCGATGCTGGTCCCCACATGAAGGGCGGAGTTTTGGGCGTCGTGCTGGCAGGTGGGCTTTCGAGTCGGTTTGGGACGGACAAGGCAGAAGCGCTCTATCGCGGGCGTTCGCTGCTCGACTGGTCAATGGGCAATCTCGCGGACTTTGTGGACAGTGTGATGATTTCCGGGCGAATGCATCCTGTCTATGGCGGCGTGGAGGACAGGCCCCAGGCTGGTCTGGGGCCGCTGGGCGGGCTGGCTGGAGCGATGGCAGTTGCGCGGGAACGGGGATTTGCCCATGTCCTGTCCATGCCCTGCGATACGCCTGACATGCCGCGCGCTCTGCTGGTGGAACTATGTGCAAAGGAGCGGGCCGCTTACGCGGCGGGTTGCCCGGTGATCGGGCTGTGGCCGAGCGTGCTGGCGGGTGACCTGGAGGAATATCTGCTGCGGACGGGTAACCGTTCTGTCCGGCACTGGGCTGAGAGCATCGGCGCCTGCCCGGTGGGAATTGGGCTGACTATAGCGAATGTCAATTATACAGGAGATCTGGAACGATTGACTAGGGCTAAGCCGCGATAGCCTGGTCGTCTTTCAGTGCGTATCGCCTGGAGAGCCAACGTGCCTCACTCGCTGATCTGTGGTCAGGCTAAAATATTTGGCGAAGTCCATGCAGGATTGCCAGAACGGCTTGGGTCACTGAACTAAGGAAAAGCCCTATGATCAGGCCTTTGATTTCGGGTTATGGAAATGATGAATTGCAGTGTGTTTACTGGTGACCCCTACGGGAATCGAACCCGTGTTTCAGCCGTGAGAGGGCCGCGTCCTGACCGCTAGACGAAGGGGCCGTGATCGCATGTTGGCGATCAGCAGGCGGTCGCAATTAGGGGCGCTCATCATCCCCGTCAAGCGAAACTGAGGCAATTCCGTCCCGCATATAAAAAACCACCCCATGCGATTCGCACGGGGTGGCCAGGTTCAGGGAGGAGACGCCTCCAAAGGGGGAGGCGCCCATACGGCGCACCCGAAAGGGGGGCAGGTGGCCGTATGCTCCGAAGATAGGGGACGTTGACTTTCCTTTCAAGAGGAATGCAACGTCCCTGTGTTCAATTATTTATGAGCTTACCGAGCCGCAGGTTTCACGCTTCCGCAGACTGGGGCGCAACGATGCCGGCGATCGGCCCCTTGCCCTGCTGAACCTGCGCTTCGAAGATCTCGCGCATCAGTTGCAGCGAGAAAAGATGAGCGTGGATTAGAGGAAGCATCCCACTTTGGTTGATCTTGCGAAGTTGATCCCCGCGCATGTCGCGCAGCTTTTCCTCATTCACCATGCGGAAGCCGCGATAGATAAAGGGCTGTTCGCTGCCGGGAACCTGAATGGCGACCTCACCATCCATGAGAAGGTCCATTTCCTGCAATTCACGTACGAACTGGCCGGTGCGCGCGGCGGCCTGTTCGAAATCTTCGCAGAATTTCAGCACACCCTGGGTTAATTCCGTAGGCTTGCCGTCCTCGAATAGCGGTTGGCCTTCCTCGAACGCGCCCAGTACTTCGCTGGTGGGATCGAAGCAGAGCGAAAGTTCGTCGCTGTCCGGGCGCAGCTTGGCGAGCATCCAGGGATAGCGGCGGACATAGGCCGGAACATAGGCGGGCCCACGCAGCTTGCCTTCTTCGTCGAGGAAGATGTTGACCCCTTCGTTAAGGCCCATCAGCGCGAGCGGAACCGAATCATCGCCCGCCGAAAAGATGATGGGGAGGAAGCGCTGGGCGGCGACGAATTCGTCGACGGTCAGTGGAACAGCATGCTGGCTTTTCAGGAATGGCGCAGTGTCGAGCGGACGATTACGATAATCGGCATGATCCGCGCTGCTGAGCGGAAGAAGGTCATTGTAGAAAATGGGAAGGCCGGTCGGTGCACTTGCCATGATATGCGTTCCATTCCTTCAAAGGCGGCGGTTTGGAAGGTGCCGCCGGGCTGCAAGATTGGCCGAGGGCAGTAGAGCCCTTGGCGTTGTGAGGCAATTGCTTTGTGGATGCGCGGCCTTCAGCTTTCATCAGGGCGCGGAATGAGCTTGCCGGGGTTCATAATGCCTTTCGGATCGAACGCCGCCTTGATGGCGCGCAACGCCGCGATCCGGGCGGGGGAGGCAAGGCGCCCGAATTCGGCGCGCTTCATCTGGCCGATGCCATGTTCGGCCGAAATCGATCCGCCTGTGGCGACCACGGCATCATGGACGAAGGCGTTGATGGCCTGCCCCTGCATTGCGATCCATGCCGCGCCGTCCTTGGTCCCCTGGGGAGCGCGCACATGGAAATGCACATTACCGTCACCCAGATGGCCGAAGGAAGACGCCGTCGTACCGGAAAACTCGCGTTCTACGGCAGTCGCAGCCTCCACCATGAAGGCGGGCATATGCGAAACAGGAACGCTGATGTCATATTGCAGCGCGGGCCCTTGAGCCCTTTCCGCCTCGGAGATGGATTCGCGGATGCGCCAGAAAGCTTCCGCTTGCGCCTCGTTGGCGGCGATGGCGGCATCCACGGCGATGCCCTCCTCAAAGGCATCGGTCAACGCGCGTTCCAGCCGTTCCGCAGGGCCGGGCTCGCTTAGGTCGGCATGATCGACTTCGATCAGCACATGCCAGGGCGTTCGGGTGCCGATGGGGCAGCGCGTGCCAGGAATATAGGAGAGGACATGGCCAAGGCCATCGTCGGCGATGATCTCGAATCCTTCCACGCTTTCGCCCAGATGCCCTTCCACAAGGCGTAGAAGCGTGAGCGCATCGGCGGGGGACCGAACGCCGACCCAGCCCACGGCCCGTACGGCAATCGCGGGAACCAGGCGGAGGGAAGCTGCGGTCACAATCCCCAGCGTCCCCTCCGCGCCGATCAGCAATTGCTTGATGTCATAGCCGCGATTGTCTTTTTTCAGGGCTTCGAGGCCATCGAAAATGCTGCCGTCGGGCAAGATTGCCTCGATGCCCTCCACAAGCGCGCGCATCGTCCCATGGCGTAGGACCTGCGTGCCGCCTGCATTCGTGGAAATGAGGCCACCAATCGTTGCCGAACCCTTGGCCCCCAGGCTGAGTGGAAAGCGACGACCGACCGCTTCAGCTGCTTCATGCAAGTTGGAAAGGATAACGCCTGCCTCGCAAATCACCAGATTATCGTCGGGCGACAGATTGCGGATGCGGTTCATGCGGCGCAGGGAAAGGATAAGGGCGCTGCCGTCCGCAGGCGGCGTGGCTCCGCCCACCATGGATGTATTACCGCCCTGCGGCACAAGCGGAACGCCTAATTCCGACGCCAGGGCAACAGCCGCGGCAACCTGCTGTGTGGAAGCGGGGGCAAGGATCGCTGCCGCCGCGCCATGATAACGGCCGCGCCAGTCGGTCAGCCAGGGAGCGATATCGTCCTTCTCTGTGACAACGCCTTTCAGTCCCAGTAAGGATGTGAAGCGATCAATGATGCTTTGTCCTGTCATGGAACTGTCCTATGCCCCGGAGTTCATCGATTGTTCAACCAGTGACCGATAGCATGGCTTTCCCAAAAAGGGGTTCGGCTTGTTTCATTCCATCCTGCTGTTGCTGCTCGCGCCGACCGAGGTACCGACGCAATGGGCACAGTTAACCATTGAGCGCCGCGTTATCATCCGCGTGCCGATGGCGCGCAAAGGACGGGCGCCGGTACGAATCGCGCCTGAACTGAAGGATGCCTGGCGGGAGAAGAAGGGCCCTCGCTGTATCGCGCTTCGTTCTATACGATCCGCAAGTATTGTGGTTGCCAATGGGGTTGATCTGATCCTGGCGGATGATCATCGCTATCGCGCGCGGCTGGAACGAGGGTGCAATGCCACAGGTTTTTATTCCGGTTTCTATGTCGAGCCGGATGGAGATGGCTCCTTGTGTTCCGGTCGGGATGAATTGCAAGCGCGCAGTGGCCTCAGTTGCGGGATAGACAGCTTCAAGCGGCTGATCGCGCAGGACCCCGCTGATTGAGCAGACTGGTAGAGGCGAGGCCGCGAACGGCCCGTGCATAAGCGATTTTCTTGACAAGACGCCAATATTTACGCAAGGCGCGCGCGGTCTGTGCTGCATTGTCGCGGCACTGTATTTCCTGCATCGGACTTCTTGAATGACTTTTGCCGATCTCGGCCTTTCCGACGAATTGCTCAAGGCCGTTGCCGAGTCTGGTTACGACACGCCTACACCGATTCAGGCGCAAGCCATTCCGCCTGTCCTGATGATGAAGGACATTATCGGCATAGCCCAGACAGGCACCGGCAAGACAGCAAGCTTCGTGCTGCCGATGATCGACATTCTGGCTCATGGCCGCGCCCGGGCGTTGATGCCGCGTAGCCTGATCCTGGAGCCGACGCGCGAACTGGCGGCGCAGGTGGCGGAGAATTTTGAGAAATACGGGAAGTATCACAAGCTCTCCATGGCGCTGCTGATCGGCGGCGTGCAGATGGGCGATCAGGTCAAGGCGCTGGAAAAGGGCGTCGACGTGCTGATTGCGACGCCGGGCCGCCTGATGGATTTGTTTCAGCGCGGCAAGATTCTGCTCAATGGCTGTTCGATGCTGGTCATCGATGAGGCTGACCGGATGCTCGATATGGGCTTTATTCCCGATATTGAGGAAATATGCACGAAGCTCCCGGCTCAGCGGCAGACGCTGCTCTTTTCCGCGACGATGCCCGCGCCGATCAAAAAGCTGGCCGATCGTTTCCTGTCCAATCCCAAGTCGATTGAGGTTGCGCGGCCTGCGACCGCCGGCACCAATATTACGCAGCGCTTGGTGAAGGTGGATTCGCGCAAGAAGCGAGATGTGTTGCGTAACATGCTGCTCGCGGAGGATGTCACGAGCGCGGTCATCTTCTGTAACCGCAAGACGACCGTGCGGGATCTCAACAAGAGCCTCCAGCGGCACGGCTTTCGTTCCGGCGAGATCCATGGCGACATCGACCAGTCGGCCCGCATCGCCGAACTGGAGCGATTCCGCACTGGAGACGTGAATATCTTGGTCGCTTCCGACGTCGCGGCCCGTGGGCTGGATATCAAAGGCGTCAGCCATGTCTTCAATTTCGACGCACCGTGGCATCCCGACGATTATGTGCATCGCATCGGTCGCACGGGACGCGCGGGGGCAAAGGGCGTCGCCTATACCTTCGTGACGTCCGAGGATGCGGAGGCGATCGACAATATCCAGAAGCTGATCGGCCAGAAGATCGAGACGATCGGAGCGCCTGCCGTTGAAGCCGAAAAGGAAGATCGGCGAGAGGAAAAGCCCCGAAAGAAGGATCGACCGGTCAGCGACAGGAAATCCGTTCAACGCGCAGAACCGAAGCCTGCGCCTGCGCCTGCACGCCCGCGGCGGCATGAAGCGGTGGACGAAGGGCCAGACGAAGGATGGAACGGGCCTGTTCCACAGTTCCTGTCGGTGGGATTCAATCTCTGATTTTCTGATGGAAAGGCTGTCGGTGGGCAGCCTTCCTTACAGCAATCCCTTGGCCCGCATGCTGCTGTGCCCATGTAATCCGATAATGATGTGGTCATGAACCGATATGTTGAGCCGCTTGCCGGCGTCGACGATCTGCCGCGTAACTTCTATATCTTGCCGGCTGGGTTCGGGCGATCCGCTGGGGTGATTATGGACCAATATCAGCGCGGCTGAACCGAGATCGATGGCGCGACGGATCACTTCGCGGGTATAGATGGCGGCCTGATCGATGGAGCCATCGCCCATATGTTCGTCGCGGATCAGCATGTTACGGCTGTTCAGATGCAATACGCGCACGCGCTCCACGCCCAGATAGGCCATATCCGCCCTCAGATAGTCTAGCAGGGCCTGCCAACTGGCCAGAACGGGCCTTTCCGCTACTTCATTGCGAAGCATACGCAGCAGGGTCGCATGCACGATCTTGATGGCGGCGATGCTTGTGTCGCCCATGCCGGGCACACGCGCGATGGCTTGCCAATCCGCCGCCATCAACCCACCTATTCCGTTAAATTCCCGCAGCAACGCTTTGGCTAGCGGCTTGGTGTCGCGGCGGGGGATCGCAAGGGCGAGCAGATATTCGATCAGTTCATGGTCGTGGAGTGCGTCGCCGCCGTTATTTGCCAATTTCTGACGCAGCCGGGCGCGATGTCCCGCGCCATCATGGCTGACCTTGCCTTCAATATCCGCCAACTTCGCCCCCATATATGCGCCGGGACGCTATGCGTTGCGGATTTTCCGGGCAAGGATATTTAGTTTGTCTGGGACGTTATGCAGGCGTTACGGATAGAAAGAGCTGTTCGAGAGCCGGGGTTGACCAGACGGATGGAAGAAGATGACGGCGAAATGAAGGTTCGCCGAGGCTGGTTGCGCTGGCTGGGCGTAGGCGTGGGATCGCTTGCGCTGGTGCTGGCCGCGCTGTGGACGCAACGCGCGCCGATTGCTGAGAATTTCATCAGCCGGGAACTGAATCGGCGCGGTGTTCAGGCGCGCTACGATCTGGTGCGTGTCGGCCTGCGTACCCAGCGGATCGAAAATATTATATTGGGCGATCCGGTCGATCCCGATTTCACCGCGCAATGGCTGGAGGTCGACATCGCCTTTGCTGGTGTGACGCCGCAATTGGCGGCTGTGCGGGCCGGAGGCGTGAGGATGCGCGCAGCACTGCACGGCGGCGCGCTCAATCTTGGTGAACTCGATAAATTCCGCGATCCAGCGTCTACCGAACCGTTCAGCCTGCCGGACATAATATTGTCCCTGACAGACGCGCGGGTCCGGTTCGACACCGATGCGGGGTCGGTGGGGATGCGGATCGACGGGAAAGGCAATCTCCAATCCGGTTTCCGCGGCAAGCTTGCCGCTGTCATGCCTCGTGCGCGGTTATCCGATTGTGGCCTTGCTGGCGGTTCGGCATGGCTCGATATCAGCGTGAATGCGGGACGCCCACGTCTGTCGGGGCCGCTGCGGGGCGAGGCATTGGCGTGCCGGGGCGCGGCCACGGCCATGGCTCATCCGGTAGCCAATCTCGATGTTTCGCTTGGCAAGGCGCTGGATCGGTGGAGCGGGACGGCGCGGATCAATGGAGAAGCGCTTAAATCCAATGGAGTAGTGCTGGCCGCTCCGTCGGCCCGGATTACTTTCGATGGAACGGCCAAAAACACTGGCGGCCGCGCCAGTATCGCCGCGCGCGCCTTTTCCGCGGGTGACGCGCGGGCCGAACGGGTGTCGCTCGAAGGAGTGTGGAATGCAGGCGTGCGGGGGGCGGATTTTCAGGGCGAAGTTTCGGCGCGGAATATTCATGCCTCTGCGCGCGATCCCCTGGCCGCCATGCGCGAATCGACGGCCAGTTCGCCTGTGGGGCCTCTTGTCCGGCGTCTGGCCGATGCGTTGCAGCATGCCGGCAAGGACAATCTTCTCCTTGCACGGACGGCGATCGTCCAGCGCGATAGCGGAGGCAGTCTGGTCCTGAACGACACCCATTTCGCCGCGCGGAGCGGCGCGCGCGTCGATTTGTCCCAGGATGGGCGCTTCACGCTTGCTTGGCCAGGTAGGCAGGGGGCTGGCGTGGATTGGGCGTTGGACGGAGCGGTAACGACCGAAGGCGGCGGCTTGCCACGAGCGGCATTGCGGCTCGCAAAACGGTCCAGCGGCGGCTTCGGCGGACAATTATTTGTCGACCCCTACACGGCGGACGGCGCGACATTGGCATTGGAGCCGGTTCGGTTCGCGGCTGGACCGGAGGGACAGACGCGATTTTCGACGGTCGTGCGACTCGACGGACCTTTGCCGGATGGCGGGATAAAAGGTCTGTCTGCTCCTGTGGAAGGCATTTTGGCATCAAATGGCGCGCTTGCCATCAACGCCCGTTGCGTGCCGCTGTCTCTGATAGAGGCGCGCTATGGAGGATTCGCGCTCGGCCGGACACGGCAAACGCTCTGCCCCCTGCCGGGCGGCCCCATGCTCTCCGTTGGTGCACATGGCGTCGGTGGTGGCATGTCGGTCCGTAATGTCGCGCTTGATGGGCGCAGCGGCGCCAGTCCCATGCATCTCAAAGCGGATGAGGCGCGGTTCGTGCTGGGTAAGACCGGCTTTCAACTCGCGAATGTCGCCTTTGCAGTGGGGCCGCAGGATGCACCGGTTCGGCTTGACGCGGTGAAGTTGGACGGACGCATGGATGGACGGGGTTTTGCCGGCGGGGTCGAGGATGCAGGGGGACGGATCGGCGCTGTTCCGCTCATTGTCGAAAATGGTCGTGGCGAATGGCGTTTCGCGGACGGAGCCCTGACTTTGAAAGCGGCCTTGTCCGTGCGGGATGCGGAGCAGCAGCCGCGGTTCAATTCCCTGGATGTGCCGGACTTCATCCTGACGCTGAAGGAAGGGCGTATTGCCGCGACAGGCGATTTGCGCGCGCCACGCAATGGCGCCTTGGTAGCGCGGGCAGACATTGTCCATGACCTTAACAACGCAAAGGGCAGGGCGGTTCTTTCCGTTCCCGGCATAGTTTTCGATTCCCGGCTTCAACCTGACGATCTGACCGGTCTGGCGCTGGGAGTGGTTGCAAACGTGTCGGCCACAGTGACCGGCGAAGGGCATATTCGATGGAGTGATTCGGCTGTGACCAGCGACGGTCTGTTCCGTACGGACAATGCTGAACTCGCAGCCGCCTTTGGTCCCGTGCAGGGTTTGTCTGGGGAATTGCGGTTTACGGACCTTTTGGGACTGGTGAGCGCGCCGGGGCAGGAAGTGCGGATCAAGTCCGTCAATCCCGGTGTCGAAGTGCATGACGGCGTGGTGCGTTATCGGCTGGAATCCAACCAGCACGTTCATATCGAGGGAGGGGAATGGCCCTTCGCCGGTGGACGGCTGGTGCTGTTACCCACCACCATGGATTTCAGCGCGAATGTCGATCGCTATATGACCTTCCGTGTTTTGGGACTGGATGCAGGCGCATTCATTCAGGCAATGGAACTGGAGAATGTATCGGCTACGGGGACTTTCGACGGAATCATGCCGCTTATCTTCAACGCGAACGGTGGGCGCGTGGTGGGAGGGGTGCTCGTCGCTCGGCAGGAAGGTATGCCGGAATTGATGATGCCGGAGGGCGTGTTGCCTACTATTCCCTGCGATCCCACACGCCAATCCGGCGTGCTGTCCTATGTGGGACCGGTTTCAAACGAGCAACTCGGGACAATGGGCAAGATGGCCTTCGACGCGCTCAAGAACCTGCAATATAAATGCCTGACCATATTGATGGATGGTGCGCTGGATGGCGAAATGGTGACGAACGTGGTTTTCAATGGCGTCAATCGCGGGAAATTGGGTGATGCTCCGAGCGGGATTGCCCGGAGTTTCATCGGCTTGCCTTTCATCTTCAACGTGCGGATTGCCGCACCCTTCCGGGGATTGATGGGCACGGCCCAGTCGCTCGCCAATCCCAACAGCTTGATCCAGAACAGTATCGGCGAGGAAGTGCAGCAGAAGATGCGTGAAGGGGTTGCGGTTCAGCCTGCGTCAAGCGACACTGTGCCAGACAGGGAGCGTAAATGAAAAAAGCGACGATCATAACGGCGAGTATCGCCAGCCTGGCCTTGGGGGGCTGCATTCAGGTGAAGGCACCCGACAAGCCTATCGAGATCAATCTCAATGTGAAGATTCAGCAGGAAGTTGTGGTGAAACTGCAACGCGACGCGCAGGATCTCATTCAGAATAATCCGGAGTTGTTCCCGCAATGACACGCATGATTGCAATGATCGCCGCCGGGGCCGTAGTCGCATTGGCGACGGGCCTTGCCATGAATATGCCTGCCCGCGCGCAGTCCGGCGCTGTCGCCTCGGCGATCACGGCGGGAACGGTCGGCGAGCAGGCCGATGGTTATCTAGGCATCGCCGGTTCGGTGAGCGCCGATGTCCGGGCTGAGGTCGAATCGATCAATATCAAGCGCCGTGCGGCTTATACCGACTTAGCCGGGAAGCGTGGCGTCACGGTGCAGGATGTGGCGGCCGCTACCGGCTGCCAGACGCTCAGCAGCCGGGTGAAGCCGGGGCAGGCCTATCGCATCGGCGGTGGTGCGTGGCAAACCAAGGGTGCAGGTGCTATCGCGCTGCCGTCCTATTGCGCCACGGCAAATTGATTCCGCCCTATACCGCGCGATATTTCCTTGCGCGGCATAGGGAACGACATCTCCTTCCCATGCACGGTTGACTATCCCGAAACGCCTTTCTAAACGGGCCGCGCCTTGACGGGTGCAGTCGCACGCTTCATTGCCTCATTCATGAGTTCGGTCTGAACGAAGGGAGAGGCCATGGCTGCGGATACACCTGGGCAGGACCCGGCGGGGGAGGACGCGCGGATCACTTCGTTGGAGGAGCGGATCGCGCGGGCTGAACATGCCGAAAAGGTCAGACAGGGGACAGTTGAACAGCGGCCTGATGATGGGTCTCGGCTGGGCAATAGGGTTCTCGCAGAGCTGATTGGGGGTCTTGTCGGCGGCGCATTGATCGGTTGGGTTCTCGACTGGCTGTTCAATACGTCCCCATGGCTCCTGCTCGTGTTTCTCGGTCTTGGGATCGTGGTGGCGTTCAGGAATATCATCAGATTGACGACGACAAAGCGTTCCGATCAATAAAGGGACGCTTTTGTCTTAGTTTGAAGACAAGGTACGCAGGGGTCAAAGTGGCAGAATCCGGCAAAATCGATCCGATGCACCAGTTTGCAATCGAACCGCTGTTCGGAACCGATCACCTGTCTATTGGTGGTTTCAACATCGCCTTCACCAATAGCGCGCTCTATATGGTGGCCGCTGCTGTGGTGCTGTGGATTTTCGTCATCGGCGGCATGAAGCGTGAACTGGTTCCCGGCCGCTGGCAGATGGCGGTCGAATATATGACCGGCTTTATCAAGAGCCTGTTGGTCGCCAATGTGGGCGAGGGCGGCAAGAAGTATATTCCCTATGTCTTCTCGCTGTTCATGTTCATCCTGCTGGCGAACCTGCTCGGTCTGCTGCCTCTGGGCCTAATCGGCCTGCACCCCTTTACCTTCACCAGCCATTTCACGGCGACCGGCGTACTGGCGATCCTCAGCTTCTCGATCGTCCTGATCGTCGGCTTCTGGAAGCATGGCCTGCACTTCTTCTCGCTGTTCGTGCCACACGGCACGCCGCTGCCGATGATCCCGGTCATCTTTCCGATTGAACTAGTTTCCTTCATGGTTCGCCCGTTCAGCCTGGGGCTGCGACTGTTCGTCGCGATGACGGCGGGTCACGTTCTGCTGAAGGTTCTGGCGGGGTTCGTAATCAACAGCTCGAACGCGGGGATCGGCTACGGCCTGACCGTTGGGTCGGCGAGTTTCGTGCTGATGATCGGCATCAGTGCGCTGGAAGTGCTGGTGGCGGTCATCCAAGCCTATGTGTTCGCGCTGTTGACCTCGGTCTACATCAACGACGCTGAGAATCTGCACTGATTTTTCGGAATTTGTTCAACGCTTAAAAGAGTTTAGAAAAGGAGTTTACAACATGGACGCAGAAGCCGCGAAGCTGCTCGGTGCTGGTTTGGCCGCTATCGGTGCGGGCCTTGCCTCGCTCGGTGTGGGCAATGTTTTTGCCTCGTTCCTCGAAGGCGCGCTACGCAATCCCGGCGCCGCTGACGGTCAGCAGGGCCGCCTGTTCATCGGTTTCGCTGCAGCCGAACTTTTGGGTCTGCTGGCGTTCGTTATCGCCATGATCTTGGTGTTCGTGGCCTGACAACCGCTTGGGATGCGGGCGGAGAGGCCAATGTAGCCATCTTCGCCCGCGCCTTGAATTGACCGCGCCTGATCGGACGGATTCGAAATGCCTCAAATCGCGCAAATCGCCGAAACCTATTCATCCCAGATATTCTGGCTGCTGTTGACGTTCGGCTTTGTCTTCTTCGTTATCGGCCTTGGCATGGTTCCAAAGGTGCAGGGCACGGCGGATGCGCGTGACGTGAAGATCTCCGGCGATCTGGACGCTGCAAAGGCCGCTTTTGCCCGTGCTGACCAAGCAGAGGCAGATTATCGCACCCGCGATGCTGAAAGCCGCGCTGCTGCTCAGGCCGTGCTGGCAAAGGCCAAAACGGAAGCCGCCAAGGATTCCGAACGGAAGCTGGCCGCCGCCGATGCTGAAGTCGCAAATCTCATCAGCACCGCGGAGGCTCGCATCCAGGCTGCATCCCATGCAGCCATGGAACAGATTGAAACCGTTGCCGCCGACGCGGCGCGTGACATGGTGGCTCGCATTTCCGGCGTCGATGCGTCGGAAGATGCGGCCCGTAACGCAGTAAAGGCAGCACTGGCCCATGGCTGAGGCAGCAGTACAGCATAGCGAAACAACGCCTGATTTGGGTGACGCTATTCATTCTGAGGGAATGGAGCCGGTCGGCACCGTCGCACATGAAGGCGTCGCGCCTCATACCGATCCCAAGGCGGTCGGTATGGATGCGACGGCTTGGGTCAGTCTGGCGATGCTGGTCTTCATCGTGCTTCTTCTGGTGAAGAAGGTACCGAGCCTTATTGGCGGTGCTCTCGATGGCCGTATTGCACAAATTAAGGCGCAGCTTGAGGAAGCATCCAAACTCCGTGCGGAAGCGGAAGTGTTGAAGGCGGAATATGAAGCGAAGCTGGCCTCGGCGGCTGGTGAAGCCGAAGCCATGCGCAAATCCGCGGAACATGAGGCTGAAACGCTTCTGGAAGATGCGAAGGTCAGCGCCGCTGCGCTGGTCGTGCGTCGTCAGAAAATGGCAGAGGACAAGATCGGCGCGGCCGAACGCTCCGCCATAGCAGCTATTCGCGTCAAGGCAGTGAATGCCGCCACAAGTGCTGCGGTGACGCTCATTGCCCAAGGCCATGATGCGAAGGCCGATAAGACGCTGGTCGATAGTGCCATCAAGGATCTTGGCCCCGTAGCCTGATCAGGCATATTCGGGACGAAAGAAAAGGGCTGGCGCTGGTCGTGCCGGCCCTTTCTGTTTCATGGGTCTGCCTCGTTATCGTGGGATGACACCATTGCGATCTGTGCCGCTCTCGCTATCTCAGCACTATGTCGCATCCTCAATCCCCCGACCGTTTTCACGAAGACAAAGCGACCTTTACAGTCAAGGGCAGCCAGCCCGATATTGACGCCGGCGTGGAAGCGATCCGCAATACGTTAAAGACCTTGCCTGCAAGGCCCGGCGTTTATCGGATGCAGGATGCGAGGGGAGACGTGCTGTATGTCGGCAAGGCGCGAGGGTTAAAGAATCGCGTCGCCAACTATACGCAAGTCGATCGGCTGCCCCGGCGGCTGCAGCGTATGGTCGCGCAGACCCGGTCGATGACGATCGTCACGACCAACAGCGAAGCGGAGGCATTGCTGCTGGAAGCGCAACTCATCAAACGCTTCCGGCCGCCCTATAATGTGCTGCTGCGCGACGATAAGAGTTTTCCTTTCATCCTGTTGCGAGAGGACCATACCTTTCCGCGTGTGCAGAAGCATCGTGGCGCGCGGAAATATAAGGGACGTTATTATGGGCCTTTCGCCAGTGCCGGGTCGGTGACGCGGACGATCAATGCCTTGCAAAAGCTCTTCTTGCTGCGGTCTTGCAGCGACAGTTTCTTCGCCAATCGATCGCGGCCATGTCTGCTATATCAAATCCGCCGTTGTTCCGCGCCCTGCGTCGGGCGGATCGATGAAACGGACTATGTTGAACTGGTGCGGGACGCGCAGGACTTTCTGGGCGGCAAATCGACGGCCGTGCAGCGTAAGCTGGGCGCGGCGATGCAGGTGGCGTCGGAAGCACTGGACTTCGAGCAGGCGGCCGTGCTGCGGGATCGGCTGAAGGCGTTGACCTTCATCCAGGGAAGTCAGGCGATCAACGCCGAAGGATTGGGCGATGCCGACATCTTCGCACTGGCGACGAAGGGCGGGGCGATGTGCATCCAGGCTTTTTTCATTCGCGGCGGACAGAATTGGGGACATCGCAGCTTCTTCCCCGTCCACACGGCCGAGGTGGCGGAGGATGAGGTGCTGGCGAGCTTTATGGCGCAGTTTTATGAGGAGGCGCCGCCGCCGAAATTGGTCCTTACGGATCGTGCTCCGGCGGAGTGTGAACTGATGGCGCAGGCGCTGTCGGAACGGATCGGCGCTAAGGTGCGGATCGAAGTGCCGCAGCGGGGATCGCGAACCCGCCTGATCGAGCAGGCGCAACGCAACGCGACAGAGGCGTTGGACCGACGGCTGGCGGAGGCGACGACGCAGGCCAAGATATTGGACGAGATGGCTGACGCCTTTGGGCTGGACGGGGTGCCGGACCGGATCGAGATCTACGACAACAGCCATATTCAGGGCAGTCATGCTTTGGGCGCGATGGTGGTTGCCGGGCCGGAAGGGTTCCGTAAAAATGCCTATCGCAAGTTCAACATCAAAAATCCCGATACGGCGCCCGGGGATGATTTTGCGATGATGCGGGAGGTGTTCGAGCGGCGCTTTGGCCGAGCGCAGCGGGAAGACCCGGATCGCGACGGCGGCGAATGGCCGGACCTGGTGCTGATCGACGGTGGCAAGGGGCAGTTGTCGGCGGCGCAGGCGATGCTGGAGGAAATGGGCATCGAGGATGTCTGCATGATCGGCATCGCCAAGGGGCCGCATCATGGCCGGGAAGGGCGGGAGGTGTTTCATCTGCCGGATGGGCGGGAGGTGACCTTTCCGCTCAACCATCCGGTGCTGTTCTATCTTCAGCGATTACGGGATGAGGCGCATCGTTTCGCCATAGGGGCGCATCGGCAGAAACGGAGCAAGGCGATTACCACCAGTTCGCTGGATGATGTGCCGGGGATCGGTCCGGCGCGGAAGAAGGCGTTGTTGATGCACTTCGGCACGGCGCGGGCGGTGAAGGATGCGGCGCTGGAGGATTTGCAGCGCGCGCCGGGGGTTTCGAAAGTGGTGGCGCGGCTGGTTTATGACTATTTCCATGAATGAGATGGAGAACTGAACGCGTTTTGACGATGGCCTGTAGGACCATGGGATTTCCTACAGGCGGCGGCCGATTTTCATGTCGCCGGGCCGGGAAAATGGGCTTTCAGGAAATCGAGCAGGACGCGGGCGCGCGGAGGCAGGCGCTTGTGCGCGGGATGCACGGCGAAAATGTCGAGCGGCGCGATGTGGCTGGCCGGTAGCACCGCAGTCAGGCGTCCGGCGGCGATGTCGCCGGCCACGCGGATGGCGGGGAGGAGGGCGATGCCAAGGCCGCTGAGGGTGGCGCGATGGACCGCTTCGCTGCCGTCGCTGCGAAAGGCGCCGCCCACGATCCGTTCGTGGCCGTCGATGGTCCAGCGCGCGGGCGTGTCGCCATAGGCATAGGCGATGCACTGATGCGCGGCGAGATCTTCGGCCGAGCGCGGCACGCCGTGCCGGGCGAGATAAGCGGGATGGGCGACGAGCAGACGCGGCAGGCTGCCCAAAGGATGCGCGACCAGCAGGTCGCTGGCGATGGGACCGACGCGCAGGGCGAGATCGAGGCGATCCTCCACCATGTCGCGCTGCCAGTCGGTCATGGCAAGGTCGATGTGGAGGGCGGGGTGACGCTGCATCAGTTCGCCCAGCCTTTCGACATAATGCAGGCCGAGCGCGGTGGTGACGCCGATCCGCACCGTGCCGCGCGGCTGATCGCGCGCGGGGCCGAAATCCTCCTCCGCCCCTTCGAGCGCGTCGAGCATGGCGCGGGCGTGGGGCAGCAGGCGGTCGGCATCGGGCGTCGGGATCAGGCGGCGCGTGGTGCGATGGAAGAGGATGGCGCCGAAATGCGATTCCACCTGATCCAGGCGGCGCGCGATTGTGGTATGGCTGGCGTGCATTTCCTGCGCGACGCGGGAAAAGCTGGGCCGCTCGCAAAGACGGACGAATGTTCGGATGGAGAGCAAGAGGTCTGACATATGTGCATATTACGCACATATATTGTGCGATAAATCCCTATTGTCCGCACGGGTGAAAAGGCGGACGGAAGGCGCAAGAAAAGCGGGTCAACATCAAGGAGAGGATGTTCATGTCGTCGGATCGCATCGCCCATGCCGGCCTCGCCGCCAAGCGGCGCAGCGCGGAGGAAGCCGCCGCCCTGATCGGCAACGGCATGACCGTGGGCATGAGCGGCTTTACCGGATCAGGCTATCCCAAGGCAGTGCCGCTGGCGCTGGCGGACCGGATCAATGCGGCGCATGAGGCGGGCGATCCTTTCCGGGTGAAGGTGTGGACGGGCGCGTCCACCGGGCCGGAACTGGACGGCGCGCTGGCCAAGGCGGACGGGATCGAGTTCCGCCTGCCCTATAATAGCGATCCCATTGCCCGCGAGCGGATCAACCGGGGCGAGATGCAATATTTCGACATGCATCTGAGCCAGGTGGCGCCGATGGCGTGGCAGGGATTCCTGGGCGATCTGGACATCGCCGTGGTCGAGGTGACGGGCATCACGGCGGACGGCGCGCTGATCCCATCGGCGTCGGTCGGCAATAACAAGACATGGCTGGACCGGGCGAAAGGCGTCATATTGGAGGTCAATCGCTGGCAGAACCCCGCGTTGGAGGGGATGCACGACATTTATTACGGCACGGCGCTGCCGCCGCATCGCGTGCCGATCCCGCTGGTCCACGCCGACGACCGGATCGGGGAACCGCATTTCCGCTGCGATCCCGACAAGGTGCTGGCGGTGGTGGAAACGGATTCACCGGACCGCAATGCCCCCTTCTCTCCGCCCGATGCGAAGGCCCATGCGATCGCCGGGCATCTGCTGGAATTTCTGGGGCATGAGGTGAAGATGGGGCGATTGCCCGCATCGCTGCTGCCGCTGCAATCGGGGGTCGGCAATATCGCCAATGCGGTGCTGACCGGCCTGATCGACGCGCCGTTCGAAAATATGGTCGCCTATACCGAAGTGATACAGGACGGGATGCTCGACCTGCTGGAAGCGGGCAAGCTGCGTATGGCGAGCGCGACGGCGTTTTCGCTCAGCCCCGAAGCGGCGGCGCGGTTGAATGGTGACATGGCCCGTTATCGCGGCAAGATGATCCTGCGCCCGCAGGAGATCAGCAATCATCCCGAACTGATTCGGCGGCTGGGCTGCATCGCGATGAATGGCCTGATCGAGGCGGACATTTACGGCAACGTCAATTCCACGCATCTGATGGGATCGCGCATCCAGAACGGCATTGGCGGATCAGGCGATTTTGCGCGCAATGCCTTCATTTCGGTGTTCATGACCCCATCAACGGCCAAGGGCGGCGCGATTTCGGCCATTGTGCCGCATTGCAGCCATGTCGATCACATCAACCAGGATGTGCAGGTGATCGTAACGGAGCAGGGGCTGGCGGACCTGCGCGGCCTTGCTCCGCGCCAGCGGGCGGAACTTGTCATTGGGAAATGCGCGCATCCCGATTATCGCGACATGCTGAAGGACTATTTCGCGCGGGCGATGCAGGGTTCCTATGGCTTGCAGTCGCCGATGCTGCCGGGCGAGGCGCTGGCATGGCATCAACGCTATATGGATAGCGGAAGCATGAAGGCGTAAGGGAGGCTTGTGCCCGCCCTTGTCACTTCCGCCATCGTTTGCGCCTTGCGTTCCCATGGGGAGCATGGGGCGATTGCGCGGTTGTTGACGCCCGATCACGGGTTGATGGCGGGCTATGTGCGAGGCGGGCGGTCGCGGGCGATCCGCCCGGTGCTGTTGCCCGGCAATGCCGTGAAGGCGGAGTTCCGGGCGCGGACGGAGGATCAGCTTGCAGGTTTGACGGTGGAGATGGCGCATAGCCGCGCGCCCTTGCTGGCGGAGCCACTGGCGGCCGCCGCGATTGATTGGGCCTGTGCGCTGACGGCGGCGGCCCTGCCGGAGGGGACGCCCTATCCGGCGCTGTATCAGGCTCTGGATGGCGTGCTGGGCGCGGTGGAGGCGGCTCCGGCGGCGCGGGGATGGGCGGTGGCGCTGATCCGGTATGAATTGCTGCTGCTGGCGGAACTGGGCTTTGGGCTGGACCTGACGCGCTGCGCCGCGACGGGCGGTGGCGAGTATCTGGCCTTTGTCAGCCCGCGGAGCGCCGCGGCGGTGAGCCGGGCGGCGGCCATGGGTTATGAGGACAGATTGCTGCCGCTGCCGCCTTTCCTGATCGAAGGAGGCAGCGGGGAGTGGGCCGAGATATTGGACGGGCTGCGGCTGACCGGCTTTTTCCTGGAACGATCGGTGCTGACGGAGCGGCGCGCCGATGTGCTGGCCGCGCGGGAGAGGCTGGTCGACAGGCTCAAAAGGGCGGTTGCGTAACCGGCGGCGGCTTCATATGGCGGCGGCGACAAAAAGTTCAGGAGTT
>Ga0180223_1001061_pt1 | contig 24002 bp, 23 predicted proteins | sample eDN5th30CKraftOP_FD_151337 | JGI IMG/M metagenome (GOLD analysis project Ga0180223, IMG submission 151337) | Enriched Organic Plus compost microbial communities from Emeryville, California, USA - eDNA 5th pass 30_C Kraft OP (version 2) (version 2) ... | reverse complement strand
CCGCACGTCGTCGATCGACTACGGCGTCGTCATGCAGGGCGAGATCGACATGATCCTCGACGACGGCGTTTCCGTCACGCTGCGTGCCGGCGACGTGCTGGTGCAGCGCGGCACCATCCACGACTGGGTCAACAACGGCACCGAGACCTGTGTCATCGCCTTCGCGCTGATCGCCGCCAAACCCGTCACCGCGAACGGCAAGCCGCTGCTGCCGCAGGGCTGAGCACTAGGAGTCCAACTCGGGATAGTGGCGGAAAATGCCGTCCTCATTGAACGGCACCCGGCGGTCCGAGGCGCAATAGGCCTTGATGCCGTCGCGGTTCGCCACCCGGTCGCGGACCTCGATCACGCGTGGCACCTTCTTCTCGAAGTGCTGGGCCGCGTTCGGAAAGGCATAGCGCAGCCCCTCGACGAGCTGGAACAGCGACAGGTCGGTGTAGCTGACGCGGCGGCCGAGTACGTATGGCCCGCCGCTCTCGCCGATGACGCGGTCGAAATAGCCGAGGAACTTTGGCACCCGGTCTTTGAGGAAGTGCTCCGTATACTGCTTCGCCGCCGTCTTCTGGTCGTCGTAATAGAGCCCGGTGGCGATCGGATGATGGGTGCCATGCACCTCCTGGACGAAGTCGGTGACCGTCAGTTGCAGGGCGTTGAGCCAGAGCCGCGCGCCGTCGTCCTTGGGCGCGAGGCCGTGGCGCGGGCCAAGGTAGAACAGGATGTTGGCCACCTGCGCGATCACCAGCTTGCCCGCCTTGAGGAATGGTGGTGCAAACGGCGGATGCCCGTCGCCGACACCCTCGCCTTTCATCGCCGCCATCATCTTCGCCATGCCGCCGGGCTCGCGCGCCACGTCGTCATAGCCGGCGCCGGCGTCTTCCAGCGCCAGGCGCACGAATTCTCCGCGGCCCTGTAGCCCCGGCCAGTAATAGAGCTGGTAGCGCATGGCCCTCTCCTTCGCGCAGCCTCAGCCTAACGCACGCCCGGGCTGCGAGGTCCCGGTTCAGCGCGGCGCGCCAACCACCTGGTTGCGGCCCAGCGCCTTGGCCTGCTCCAGCCGTCCGGCCGCGCTCATGAACAGTGCATCGTAGCTGGCGCCGTCTGCGGGTGAACTCGAAACCCCGATCGACGCCGTAAGCGGCCCGGCCGGATCGGCAGCGGCCGCCGCCGCGACGGCCTGACGGATACGCTCGGCCAGCACCCGCGCCTCGGCGCCGGTCAGCCCGTCGGCGATCACCACGAATTCCTCACCGCCGAACCGATAGGTGAAGTCGCAGAGCCGCGCCGCGCTCATGATCTCGCGCGCGGTCAGCTTGAGCAGCCGATCGCCGGCAGCACGGCCGAAGCATTCGTTGACGGCCTTAAGTCGGTCGAGGTCGAGCAGCAGCAGCGACAGCGGCCGCTGCGACGCGGCGGCGCCATCGACGGCGCGCCGGCCGTAGGTTTCGAGCGCATGGCGATCGAGCGTACCGGTCAGCGCGTCGCAGCCGGTGCGCGCCAGCAGACTCTCATAGCGTTCGCGGTAGGTCAGCGTGTCGAACACGTCGCGCAACCGCGGCGCAGCCTGGCGGCCCGGCGGCCGGTCGAAGTAAGTCAGGTAAATGGTGCCGAGCACGCTGTAGAGCGCGACCGCGCCCATCTTGGCAATCCAGCCGCCGATCAGCACCGGCAAGCCGGCCCCGGTCAGGAAGCTCAGTCCGGCAAAGAATGCGACCTGATCGAAGGTGAGCACCATCGCACTCGCCACCAGCAGCCGCGGAAACACCCGGTCGCCGAACCAGGCGCGCGTACGCTCGTACAGCAGGATGATGATGATGCAGTCGAGAAACAGGATGGCGGTGCCCCACACCATCAGCCCGCCCATCTCGTCGAGAAAGGCGAAATCCGCACCGCGGCCGGCCGACATCGCGGCCAGCCCGTGGTTGCGCAACACGAAGCCGAGCGCGAACACCAGCACATTGCCGAACAGCAGGCCGTAGATCGGCTGGCGCACCACCACCGCGTCCTCGCGGATGTAGAGGAGGAGGAGCAGCAGCAGCTTGCCGGTGAACAGAACCGTCGATCCGGGCGAGGTCACGATGCCGAGCGGCAGCGTGACGTAGAAGATGCTGGCGAGATAGGTCTCGAGGAAGTGCAGCACGCCGAGCGCGCAGAAGAACGGGCCGAGCCCGAGGCGGTCGCGCAGGCGCAACAGACCGGCGAGCGCGACGAAGTAGATCAGCGCATCGACAGCCAGCAGCAGGACGTTGGTCAGTTCAGGCATCGAACCCGCATGGCAGCGGCGCCGTCAACCCGGCGCCTGCGGGCAATGTAGCGCGGCCACACGACCATCGGCAAAAAACATCGGGCGGCCCGGACCCGGGCCGCCCGCGTCTTTGTCATCATTCGAGGTTCGCCGCGCCCTTCAGTTGGCGGCGAAGCAGTACAGAAGCCCGTCGCCACCGGTCGAGCGCAGATCCGCCTGGGTGCAACCGCCGCCGGAGCCACGCGACGGATGCGACGAATTCCAGGACTTCGATGGCGCATCGTCGCGCAGGCCGATCCGGTCGGAATGACCGACCATGGCGGAGCCTTCGGTGCCGCTCGTCCAGTTCTTGCAGGTCATGTCCTTGTCGGGCGGGAACGCGCTGCCGTCTTCCTGCGAGCCGGTGAGGATGTCGTGCCGGTTCGGCTGATCGCCGCGGCCGTTGATCACCTCGCCCTTCTCCGACAGCGCCGTCTGCTTGGTGAGGTTATTGGCGCCGTGCAACTCGGCAACATCCTTGGCGATGGTTTCACCCTTGGCATTAACCCAAGGGCCCTTGCCGATGCGATCGCGCGCATTGACCGCGCCCTGCCCTTGCGTCGACAGGTACGCGCGCCAGGTCTTGGCCCCGGCGCCGGCCGCCGCGGCCAAGGTCTGGCAATGCCGGTCGGCGCCCTCGAGGCCGCCGAGATTGGCGCCATTGCCCGGGCCGGCACTGGTGATGAAGAAGCTCATTGACGATTGCTGCGCCAACGCCGGAGCGGCGGCGGCCAGAAAGGCCAACGCTGCCGTGGCCACGACAGCGGTACGACATGCGGACATGAAGTTCCTCCCGGTTGCGGCGCGGAGTCTTGTGCTCTTGCGCCTCGCGAAGACTAACACCGGGATGGCAGCGCTATTCGTCACATCTTCGTTGGAGCATCGCAAATAAAAAAGCCCGGCGCATGCGCCGGGCTTCGTATTCGATACCAGAACCGGCGATCAGGCCGGCTGCAGGTTACCGGCGGCCTGCTTGCCGCGCTCGGTGACGATCTCGAACGAGATCTTCTGGCCTTCGACCAGCGAACGCATGCCGGCCTTCTCAACAGCGGTGATGTGGACGAACACGTCCTTCGAGCCATCATCCGGCTGAATGAAGCCGTAGCCCTTCTGGGTGTTGAAGAACTTCACAGTTCCGGTAGCCATCGGGTAGTTCCTTTCGCGCTCCGCGTTGTACGCCAGTTCCCCTCTTTTGGGCCGGCGGCAACTATCCAAGTTTTGGGGGATCTCTTGAAGCGCAGCCCAAAGCCGGGAGCGAACGAAGATGAGGCCGAAAACCAAGTTGCGGCGGGCCAAATAGACGTTATTCGCGGCAAGGTCAACGCCGAACGCTGCGGCCAAAGGCTGCGCATGTGCCCCCGGCGGCGCCGCCGCCCGCCATCGAGCCGCTCTTGCGGCGCAGCGAAAGCGGCGGTTCCGCCGCGCTCGCTTCAGGCTTTTCTAACCCACCGATCCCTATAGTCGGCACCGCGGCAACCCACCGTTAACAATGTCCAAAGCCAGCCCCGCGCCCCCCATGAAACGAGAAAAGCGAAAGGCCCGCCGGCGGACCATCCACCACACGGCGTCCATCCTGCTCGGCGCCGACCAGGTCGTGACCTGCGCCATCCTGGACGTGTCCGACAGCGGCGCCCGCCTCGAGCCGACCGAGCCCGGCGCCGTTCCGGGGCGCTTCAAGCTTCTGCTGTCCGGAAACGGCACGCCGCATCGCGACTGCCGTGTGATCTGGCGCGAAGGCAATCAGGTCGGGGTTACGTTCGAGAACCGGCCGCCGCTCGCCGATCGTCTGGTCTGATATCAAGCAAAAGCGCGCGCCCCTTTCGGGACGCGCGCCTTGTTCCTTACCGCGATGGACGCCGTCAGGCCTGCTGGATCGCCGACAGCATCCACGGTGCGCCACGCGAGCGGCGGAAGGTCCACAGCTCGGTCGCCTCGCTCGGCGTACCGCCCTCGACGACCTGCCCGGTCGAGCGCTGGACAACGCTGTCGGTCAGCGCAAAGCGCATCGCAACGGTGGCGTACTCGTCGTTGTTCTCGCGCCAAGCCTCCGCCAAGTCGCCCTGCAACAGCTTCACATCGGTGACGCGGTTGATCAGTCCCTGCTTGGCGTTCTCGCCAATTTCCTCGGCGAAATACGACACCATCTCCGGCATCGCATTGGCGCGCAGCGCGTTGAGATCCTCGGCCGAATACGCGGCCTGGATTTCCGACAACAGACGCTCGAACTCGTTGAAGTCCTCTTCGCCGATGGTGATCGGCTGCGTCGCCGGCGCGGCCTTGGCGCCACCGAACATACCGCCGAAGGCGCCGCCAGCACCGCCCGTGCCGGCGCCGAGGCCGGTGAAGGCAGCGTTGTTCTGACCGGTGCCGGCAGACTGCGGGCCGTTTGCGGCGCCATAGGCCGGCGCCGGATTGTTACGGCGCTGCCACCAGTTGAAGGCCAAACGAGCAACGAAGATGACCAGCACGACCTGCAGGATCAGGCCGAGGATCGAGGCGAAGCTACCCATGCCGGCCAGGAAGCCGCCGCCAAACAGCATGCCGAACAGGCCGGCGCCGAGGAAGCCGGCGGCCAGACCGCCAAGCAGCCCGCCACCGAACAGGCCCGGACGCGCCGCCTGACTGGCAGCGCCGGCGGTTGCCGCGTTGGACGGCTGCGTGGTCGAGCGCTGGATCGGCTGCACGGCGCGGGGCGCGGTGTTGGTGGCTGGCGGAGCCGAGAATGTGTTGGAGCCGCGGCTACCGAACGAGCCACCGCGCCCGGCGCGGGCGTCGGCATAGTCGGCGGCAGCCAAAGTGAAAACAGTTGCAATCGCAGCAAGCGCGATTAGCCAGCAGTTACGCGTCATGGTTCTCCATATCCTCCCGTGCCCAAATCAGGCGGATGAGAGAATAGGTATGGTGGCGGGCGAATGTAAGGTCCGCGAGCCCGGCTGCGCCGCAAAGCCGCAGGCTCGCCAAGGAGCCGCTTAGCCCCTTGATTTTCCAAAGAGCTTCCGCCGCTCACGACTTGTTCATGGGTACTGCCGGAACTGCCCCACAACGTCATCCGTTTGTCCGTCAAACGAGGCGTCCACGAGACATTCCGGAGTTCGCGCGATGAAAGTCGCAGTCATAGCTCTCGCAGCCGTGCTGGCCGCTTCGGCGGCGCAGGCTAAGCTCACCCCATTTGATGGTACGCGCGAAGCCAAGCAACCCGAGCAGCCCGACGTCGTATCGCTTTATACGGGTCCCGCCGCGGCGGAACCGGAGCGCAATTACTTCACCGCGCCGCAAGCAGCGGCGGAGCGTCCGGGCCGCTGCACGGTATCAACTCTGATGTTCGCCAAGGTGACACTGGCGCAAGCCTGTTACTGAACCTGCTTCTCGCGCTAGGTGCCGGTCAGCGTGCTCTTCACCTCGGCGACGAGTTGCTTGAGGGTGAACGGCTTGGCAAGGAAGTGATACTGCTGGTCCTGCGGCAGGTTCTTGGCGAAGGCCTCTTCCGCATAGCCCGACACGAAAATGAATTTCACGTTCGGATCGCGCGCCCGCAGTTCGCGCAGCAAGGTCGGGCCGTCCATTTCCGGCATCACCACGTCAGAGACGACGAGGTCAACGTGACCTTCCCGCTCCATGATCTCCATCGCCTCGACGCCGTTGCCGGCCTCGAGCACCGTATAGCCGCGTGAGGCAAGGCCGCGGGCATTGAGCGCGCGCAGGCCCTCTTCGTCTTCCACCAGCAGAATGACGCCCTGCCCGGTCAGATCGGCACTGGCCTGCGCCTGCTTGGCCATGGTCTCGGCGGCGGCTTTGGTGGCCTCGAGCGACTTCGCCGCATCGAGCGCCGGCGCGATCGACGGCGCACCCACAGCAGGCTTGTCCTCGGCGGCTGGCACATGGCGCGGCAGGAAGATGCGGAAGGTGGTGCGGCCCGGCACTGAATCGACATAAACGAAGCCGCCGGTCTGCTTGACGATGCCATAGACCGTCGACAGCCCGAGCCCCGTGCCTTTGCCGACTTCCTTGGTCGAGAAGAACGGCTCGAAAATTTTATCGATAATGTCCTGCGGAATGCCGGTGCCGGTGTCGCTGACTTCGACCAGCACGTAATCCGCCGCCGGCATGCCCTTGTGGCCGAACGCGGCGCATTCCGCCGCCACCACATTCGCAGTGCGGATGCTGAGCGTGCCGCCATCCGGCATGGCATCTCTGGCGTTTACGGCTAAATTGACGATGACCTGTTCGAACTGCGACAGATCGGCCTTCACCGGCCACAGGTCGCGGCCGTGCTTGACACCGGCGAACGTCACCTTCTCGCCGATCAATCGCTTGAGCAGCATGCCGAGATCGCCGAGCACCTCGCCGAGATCGAGCACCTGCGGCCGCAAGGTCTGCTTGCGCGAGAAGGCGAGCAATTGCCGGACCAGCGCCGCGGCGCGGTTGGCGTTCTGCTTGATCTGGATGATGTCCTGGAACGACGGATCGGTTGGCTTGTGGGCGTTGAGCAGGAAATCCGTCGCCATCATGATGGCGGAGAGCACGTTGTTGAAGTCGTGCGCGATGCCCCCGGCGAGCTGGCCGACCGACTCCATCTTCTGCTGCTGATAGACCTTGTTCTCCAGCGTACGCTGCGCCGTGGTTTCCAGCGCATAGACGATGGCGGCCTCGCCATCGGAGTCCTTGTCCTCAACCGCGAGCACGAAGAAATTGGCCCAGCGCTCGTTGCCGCCGGCAAGCTGCGCATCGACCGGCGGGATATCGCCCTGGCCGCCGGCGGCGCGCTTGATCGCGGCCTCGAGCGCGCTGCGGTCGCGCTCGTTGATTACCGACAGGATCGAGCGGTTCTCGCCGATCATGCCGTCGAAGGCGGCGGCAAAGCGCGCATTGGTACGGGCGATGCGGCCGTTCCGGTCGACCGTGGCGATCGCCATCGGCGTGTTCTGGAAGAAGCGCATGAAGCGCACTTCGGCGTCGCGCTGCGCATCCTCACCGCTGTCTTTACCGCGATTGAGCACCAGGGTACGCGAGGCGCCCGCCATGCCGTCGGCGCCGTAAGCGACCTTGTGGAACAGGCGGACCGGCAGCGGCCGGCCGGTACGCGTGCGCAGATCGAGGTCGAGCACCTCGGTCTTCACGTCGCCGGGCGCGGCGTTGAGCGTGGTCAGCAGCGCCGCGCCTTCGCCGGCAACGATGTCGGTGAGCTTGAGCGAGCCTAGCGCGACCTGCGCCAGATCCTGATCGAGCCAGGCCGCCAGCGTGGCGTTGAGATAAATAATGTCGCCCTGGGCATCGACCGAGAAGAACCCGGCCGGGGCGTGGTCGAGATAATCTATGGCGTGCTGCAGCTCCTGGAAGACGTTCTCCTGCCGCTCACGCTCGCGCGTGACGTCGGCGATCGACCAGACCGCGAGCTTGGCGTCGCGCCGCGACTCGCCGAGCGGGCGTACGCGCAGCCTCAGCCAGCGCGCCGCTTCGCCGGAGGCGCCGGCAATGCGGACTTCCTCCTGCAGACGCCGGCCCTCACGGGCGGCCTTGAGCAGGCGGTAGATCGCTTCGGACACTTCCGGGTCGCCGATGAACACGCGCTCGACCGGCCGCACGTCGTTGTCGTCGACAGCGCCGATCAGGTCGAGATAGGTGGCGTTGGCATAGAACACGCGGCCGGCCTGGTCGGTGACGACGATACCGTCGAAGCCTTGATCGACCACCGCCTTCAGCAGCGGATTGCTCTGCTCGCGGCTGGACAGCCGCATGATCCCGGAAGCCAGCGCGAACAGCGCGAACACGCCGATGGTGCCGAGCACCGACAACAGCGCGAGGATGTAGGTCTCGGCGTGCGCCGGGCCGATATAAATGAGGCCGCCGGCGGCGCCGACCAGCAGCAGCGCGACCAGCAGCACCATGCCGACCGACCCCGAGCGCGGCGCGCTCTGGCTCTTGTCGAAGGCTTGCCGCCTGCCCTGCCCGTCGCGCGGGGCGGAGCGAGGGTCGTTCGGTCGCTCGGAGTTCATGACTTATCCAAGTGCCTTAAGCGGACCGCTTCGCGCAAGGGCCGCCAGCCGGAAATCCCTGCCTTTGACTGGCTTTATGCGCTGCTTTGGTCCGGTTCCGGACGCCCTGTCGTAGGATCGCATTTCCGGACGGCGAACCGGCATCCATCCCCCCTGGAAACGCCCTAGTTACGGATGGCCCGCCGCAGTTTCATGACATAGCCGATGACCTCGGCGACCGCCTTGTAGTGCTCGGGCGGGATGGTCTGGTCGACCTCGACGGAAGCGTGCAGGGCGCGAGCCAGCGGCGGGTTCTCGACGATCGGCACGTCGTGCTCGGTCGCGATTTTACGGATTTGCAGCGCCATGGCGTCGACGCCCTTGGCGACGCAGACCGGCGCATCCATGCCGCGCTCGTATTGCAGGGCGACGGCATAGTGTGTCGGGTTGGTGATGATGACCGAGGCCTTCGGCACCGCGGCCGACATGCGCTGCTTCATGCGCATCTGCCGGATCTGCTTGAGCTTGCCCTTGATGAACGGATCGCCCTGGGTCTGCTTGTATTCTTCCTTCAACTCCTGCAGCGACATTTTCAACTTGCCGTACCAGGTGCGGTACTGGAACAGGAAGTCGGCGGCGGCGACGACGGCGAGCAAGGCCACCACGGCGCCGAGGAGCTTGAGCGAAATCGCCGAGGTGAACGGCAACAGCGCGGCCGGGTCCATGGTGACCAGGCCTTCCATGCGGTCGCGGTCCGGCCACAGCAGCACCACCATCACCGCGCCGATAATGCCGATCTTGATCAGGCCCTTGAGGAAGTTGGCGAGCGACTGCTTGGAAAACAGCCGCTTCATGCCGGCGAGCGGCGAAATCTTCGAGAACTTCGGCGCCAATGCTTCGGATGACCAAACGAAGCGATGCTGCACGATATTGCCGGCGAGCGCCGCCAGCATCAGGATGAGAAACGGCACCGCCAGCGCGGCCAGGAGTTCGACGCCGATCTTCTCGAACAGCCGCGGCAGCGACGGTCCATCCATGGTGATGATCGCCGCATTGGCGATCAGTCCGCGCATGGTGGCGGTGAGCTCCTTCCCCATGCCGCCGGAGAAGGTCATCAGCACCAAAGTGGCGCCGGCGATGATGAACCAGGTGTTGACCTCCTGGCTCTTGACGACGTTACCCTTCTCGAACGCATCATCTAAGCGTTTTTGGGAAGGATCTTCTGTTTTATCCTCGAGATCGGGTTCCTCTGCCATGCGCTACTCCGTCACCGGACCGGCGCAAGGTCGAGGAGCACGCCCTCGACGTAACCGGTGAACGTCCCCATCATGGCGGCGAGCACCAGCAGCAGCAGCAGGAATCCGAGCAGGATCGACAGCGGCAAGCCGATGAAGAACACCTGCATCTGAGGCATGAGACGGGCGAGAATGCCCAGTCCCAGATTGAAGATCAGGCCGAACACCAGAAACGGCGCCGACAACTGAATGGCGATGCGAAACGACGTCGCGACGACGCGCGTGAAGTGCTGGGCGACATCGCCGGTCAGCGGCATCTCGCCTGGCGCGAAGATCACATAGGAATCGTTGAGCGCGGCGATGACGAGATGATGCAGGTCGGTGGCGAAGATCATCGCCACGCCGACCACGGCGAGAAAGTTGCCGACCACCACGCCCTGCTGGTTCTGCGTCGGATCGACCGCCATGGCGAAACCGAGCCCGAGTTGCTGGGCCACCACGGCGCCGGCGGTTTGCAGCGCGGAAATGGTGAGCCGCGCGGTCAGGCCCAGAACGGCGCCGACGATGATCTCCTGAAACAGGAGGAGCAGCACCGGACCGAACGTGTTGAGGCTCACATTATAGGCGCTCTGGTGCAGCGGCATGATCACCACCGTCAGCGCCAGCGCGATCGTCAGCCGCACCCTCGCGGGCATGTTGCTCTCGCCGATGCCCGGCATCAGCATCACCATCGTGCCGACACGGGCGAAGGTCAGCATGAATGCCGCCGCCAGGACCGGTAGGAAGGAGATGTTGATCTGCATCGATGCTCAGGCCGAAAGGCAAGTCATCCCCGCGAAAGCGGGAATCCGAAAGGCGGCTCGAGCGCCCTCCGGCGCCCGCATCACCCTGTCACGATTCGCGAGGCGATACGCAGCATTTCCGCGTGCAGCTTCTCCGCCATGAACGGCAGCGCAATCAACAACGAGACGAAGATGGCCAGGATCTTCGGCACGAAGGCGAGCGTCATTTCCTGGATTTGCGTCAGGGCCTGCAAGAGCGAGATGGCGACGCCGACGATCAGCCCCACCAGCATCACCGGCGCCGAGACGACGATGAGCGTGTAGATGGCGTCACGCGCCACATCGAGCACTTCCGGACCGGTCATAGACTTCTCCCCCACCCCGCAAGCGGGGCCCCATCAAGGCAAAATTTGACGCTGAATTGGTGACGCACGCGAATACTGGGATTGCCCGCTGGCGCAGGTATTCAGGCTGCCGCTAGATCGGCATGCGCATGATTTCTTCGTAGGCGGCGATCACCTTGTCGCGCACCGCGACCACGGCGTCGATCGCCACTTCTGTTTCCGCCACCGCAGTGACGACATCGACCATGTTCGATTGGCCTTTCACCAGCTGCTGGGTCTGGATATCGGATTTCTGCCCGGTCTCATGCACCGCGCCGATGGCTTCCTTGAGCACGGAGGCGAAGCTGGTCTCGCTCTTGGGCTGGGCGACACCGATGCCGGCGAACGCCGCGGACGGGTCGGTGGCGATGCGCGCCATGTTGGCATAGGCGCCGGCGGCTGAAATCGGGCTGGCCATTAAGGTCTATCCTTTCGAGGCGTCGGGCCCGTCGGCGCGGGCCGTGCGGCTTCAGGCTTTGAGAATGTCGATGGTGCGCTGGATCATCCGGCGCGTCGCACTGATGACGTTGATGTTGGCTTCGTAGGAACGCTGCGCTTCCCGCATGTCGGTCATTTCGACGAGCGAGTTCACATTCGGATATTTGACGTTGCCGTTGGCGTCGGCCGAGGGATGCCCCGGCTCGTATTTGAGACGGAAGTCGCTCTTGTCGCTGGCGACACGGCCGAGCGAAACGACGCGGGCATCGAGCGAGCGGTCGAGTTCGGTATTGAAGGTCGGAATCTTGCGCCGGTACGGATCGGCGCCCGGCGCGTCCGGCACGGAATCGGCGTTGGCGATGTTTTCCGAGATGACGCGCATGCGGCCGGACTGGGCCTTGAGGCCCGACGCGGCGATCGCCATCGTCTTCATGAAGTCCATCGTTCAGATCTCCGTTTTGCCGCCTTGTGAACCGGCTCGGCCGGCATCAGCGTTTGCCGAGCGCCACTTTCAGAAGCGACAGGCTGCGCGTGTAGAGCGCGGTCGCCGCCTGGTATTCCATTTGGTTGTTCGCGACCTTGATCATCTCATCCTCGAGATTGACCGAGTTGCCGCCGGGGCGAACTTCGTAGCCCTTCTTCTCGGTTGCGTATTTCGAGGCCCCGCTGAGCGAAAAGCCGCCGCCGATGTGGCCCGGGGCCGTCGCCACCAAGGTCACCTGATCGACGGGCCGGGTCGCAACCGCCACTGCGTCATCGAACTTCGGCGCCACCAGGTCGCGGCCGCGGTAGTTCGGCGTGTCGGAATTGGCGACATTCTGGGCGAGCACCTTCTGCCGTTCCTGCGCCCAGGACATCTTGGTGCGCAGCATCGACAGGATCGGGACATCAGTGATCGCCATTGGGCCCTCTTTCGCGCTGGAAACCGCCGGTTAAGACATCGCCGGCTTGCTTCGCGACACGACGCCAACTAGGCAGACCTTGCCGGGCTTATGGTTAACAGGTGGTAAATGGAACCGAATTTGGCCGCTTTCCAGCCCTCCGCGTTAACCATGTGAGGGAGTTGGCTTTTCCCTGCCCGGTGCCAAACCGCCGCCGTTTTGTTAAGATTTTGATGGCGGCCGGTCCGGCAAATCGTGCCTACTGCCGTTAACTATTCGTCTGATTCTGTCGCGTTGGGTTTAACTGGTTCACGGAGCGCATTGATGTTCGACCTCTTCGGCTCGGAAATGCCGCTCCCGGCGAAATTCTTCATCGCCTTTGCGGCGGTCCTGGCGCTGATTGCGCTCACGGCCTGGCTGGTTCGCCGCTTCGCGGCCGACCGGCTCGGCGGCGCCAATGCGCGTGGTCGCCAGCCGCGTCTTGCCGTGATCGATGCGGCGACCGTCGATGCCCGCCGCCGCCTCGTGCTGATCCGCCGCGACAATGTCGAGCATCTGATGATGATCGGCGGCCCGACCGATGTCGTCGTCGAGCAGAATATTGTGCGCGCCGCTCCCGCTGCGCCGCGCGCGCCGGAGCCAACCGTCCGCGCCGCCGAACCGGCGATACGCCCCGCGCCCGCAGCCGACAATTTCCCGCTGCAGCCGGTCAGCGAATCGGCACCGCTGCCGCCGCCGCGGCCTTATCGTCAGCCTGCCACCGAAGAGCCGTGGCACGCGCCGGAGCCCGGCGCCCGGCCGCGGCCGGCTACCTCCGAGACCAGCCTGAGCGGCCTGGCCGCCGAACTGTCGAGCCGCATCGCGCCGCCGCCCGAAGTCGCGCCGACGCGGGCCGAACCGCCGCGCGCGGCCGCCTCTCAGATGCCGCCACAGCCGGTCGCGCCGCCGGTAGCGATGGAGCATGAACCGGGCGAAGCGCCGCAGACCGATCAGAATCTCGCCGACATGGCGCAGCAGCTCGAGGCTGCGCTGCGTCGCGCCCCCTCCGAGGGCCGGGCGCCAGTGACCGATCCTCTCGCCGTACCAGCCGCCCCGAAACCCGTGGAAGTGCCGCGCCGCGAATACAAGCTGCGCGTCGATCCGCGCATTGAGACGGCGCCGGCGGCCAAGCCCGACGACGACGGCTGGCCCGAACCGTCTTTCGAGACGCCGCGCAGCGTCCGGCAGGAGCCGCGCATTGACCGCCCCACTCCGCAACCCCGTCCGGCGGCGCCCGCCGGCAAGTCTGTCTACGACAGCCTTGAACAGGAGATGGCCAGTCTGCTCGGCCGTCCGCCGGGTAAGACTTGAGGGGTCGTTCCGACCGCCGGGTTCGTCAACTTCTGACGGTGGCGGTTGGAGTATCAGGAACGCTCCTCTTCCTCGCCGCGCCGGCCGCGGCTCAGGACGTCAGCATCAATTTCGGCGGCCCCGGCAATACCGGGCTGACTGAGCGCGTCATCCAGATGATCGCGCTGCTCACGGTGCTGTCGCTGGCACCGTCGATCCTCGTGATGATGACGTCGTTCACGCGCATCGTCGTCGTGCTGTCGCTGCTGCGCACGGCGATGGGCACCGCCACCGCACCTCCCAATTCGGTACTGGTGTCGCTTGCCCTCTTTCTCACCGCCTTCGTGATGGCGCCAACGCTGCAGACGACCTACGACAACGCCATCCGCCCGCTGGTCGCCAACGAGATCACCGTCGAGCAGGCCTTCGAGCGTGGCGCCGGACCGCTGCGCGCCTTCATGCAGAAGCACGTCCGTGAAAAGGACCTGAAGCTGTTCGCCGACATGACCCGGGAGCCGCCGCCGGCCACGCCCGAGCAAATGTCGCTGCGCATCCTGATTCCGGCCTTCATGATCTCGGAATTGAAACGCGCCTTCGAAATCGGCTTTCTGCTTTTTATTCCATTCCTGATCATCGACCTCGTCGTCGCCTCGGTATTGATGTCGATGGGCATGATGATGCTGCCGCCGGTCGTGGTGTCGCTCCCGTTCAAGCTCATATTTTTCGTGCTGGTCGACGGCTGGTCGCTGGTGGCGGGATCGCTGATCCAGAGTTACGGGAATTAGCGCGGCGTTACAGCCGCAACCTCACCGCTTCGCCTGATCCCTGAATTTCGCCGCGCGCGGCAGGATCGAACCGGTCGGCGCCGGATCGGCGCGCTTGCCGTTGTTGTCGCCTTTGGCTTCCGCGGCGGTCGGGGCCGCGCCGTTGCGAGCCTGCGGCAGCTTCGAGTACTCGGCGCCATAGCGTTCATCGAGATCACGCAGGAAGGCGTCGAGCGTGTCGGTATCGGCGATACGGCGCGCCACCGACTGGAATTCGGTGGAGTCGGCGCCGATCGGCGCGCTGACCACGTCGAAGGCGTGAGCGTCCGGCGTGCCGGCCATCTTGGCCGCGTATTTCTCGCGCAGCCGCGAGAGGCTGATGCCTTCATCGCTCAGCGTATAGCCGATGGCGGCGCGCAACACGTCCATGCGCTCGGAGTCGCTCAGCGGCCGGAAATCCTTCCAGCGCTCGCCGAGCATCAATTCGATATGCTCGGCTGCCAGACGCCAATGCTTGGCGGCCCATTCGATATCGGCGCGCAGACGCAACGCTTCACGGCCCTTGAGATTGGCGACCACTTCGAGGGCGACGTCGTTGCGACCGATATCGGACAGCGCCCGCGCCTCGAGCAGCAGGCGCTGGTCGCGCAACTCGTTAGACAGCTCCGACGACCGCGTCCGTTGCAGCGAAGCCAGCGCGTGGTCGGGCTTGTGGTTCATCAGATAGATCGTCGCCAGCCGGGTCGCGACCTGCGCCCGCGCCGCGCCGGTCAGGCGATGATCGACCTGATGCTGCAACAGCTCGGCCGCCTGATCGAGCAGATCGACCGCGACCAGCCGCTCGGCCAGTTTCCGGATCATCTCGTCGCCGCGCCGTCCAATCGGCGTCAATTCCCGGTAGTCGTAGAACAGCGCCAGAGCGTCGATTGGCGGCAGCGCGTCGCCCTTGCCGCCGAGGAACAGCGCATCGAAGGTCTTGGCCGCCTCGTCCTGGATCCTGCGCGTCTCTTCGGCATTGGGGTGCGCCAACAGCGCCGTGCGCATGACGTGGAAGGCGTCGCGATAACGGCCGTCCCCGGTGTAGAGATGGGCGAGCAGTTGCAGCCCCTGTGTCTCGGTCTCGTCACCGCGCCACACCGTGGTCAAGGTCTCGAGCTCGTGAATCATCTCGTTGCGCGGCATGGCGCCGCTCTTCGACATCAATTCGATCTCGCGCAGCCGCGCCTGCGCACCGGCGCGACGATCCGACGACATTACCGCAGCGCGGTAGTCCTTCAGCGCGTCTTCCTTCCGGCCGAGGCTTTCGGCGAGGCGGCCTTTGAGCACTGCGACCGACGCCGTAATGTCGTCGGCGACGCCGATGGTTTCGAGATCATTGACCATGCGCGCGGCATTGTCGAAGTCCTTGATCTCGATGCCGGTGCGGATGCGGTCGAGCAGCACCATGCGCTGCAAGCTGAGCGGCAGCGCCGCGATCTGCTTGTCGAGCGTCTTGAAGGCGGCATGCGCCTCCGGCCAGCGGGCGAGCCGCGCCTGCGCCATCGCACGCCAGATCGGCGCTTCCTTCTGGTTGCCGATATCGGGACTGGCGAGATCCTTCAGCGCCTCCTCCGGGCGGTGCAGCATCACATTGGCAAGCGCGCGCAACGTCGAGCCAGTCACTTCATCGCCACCATTGGCCTTATCGTCCAGCGCCACGCTGAGCACCGCCTTGGCTTCGGCAGCCAATTCGTTGGCGAGATAGAAGCGCGCGAGGTCGTAGCGCGCGGCGCGCTTGGTGCCCTCGCCGGCCGCCGCCGCATCGGCGATCAGCGCCGCCTGCCGCGCCTCGAACGGCGCCTTACGATCCTTCTCCCACGTCTCCGGGTCGATCGAGCCGTCCCGCAAGGTCGGCGACATCTGCTGCTGTTGCACCAGACTCTCCGCCGATAGCGTCAGCCCTCCCGGCCGCGAGATCGTGACCTGCTCGGCGGTAACGTCGGCGGTGATGTCGTCGGCGAGCGGCTCGAGCGCGATGCCATGCATGGATTGCAGGACGCGCAGTTCGACGAAATTCTGCGGCCGCATCAGGCCACGCGCCGGCGCCAGCGCCGTAATCGCCATCAGCCGCGTGCCGAGGTCGGGATCGGTGAGATGATGGAGCGTGCCGGCATGTTCGAGCGGCACCACCATGCCGCGCTTGCTGCCGTTGATCAGCCGCGCCATCGACAGCGCCTGCGGCGGCGTCGCGACGCTGTCGCCGACCTTGAGGACCCAGCCATTGTCGTCGGCTTCGAGACTCGCCAGCATCGGCCTCACCAGGCGCAGGCGCACGATGCCCTCGCCGCTGCCGCCGCTCTCGTAATCGGCCTGGCGCACGATATGGCCGAAATCGCGCGCCAACTGCGACACGTCGATCGGCTTGTTGCTGTCGAACACCAGCCAGAGCGAGTCACCGCGCCGGAACATGGCCGCCGGGGTCGGGACGGCAAACGGCATACTAATGCGCATCTGATCGCTCGAGACGGTGGCGATCGCCGGCATGGCGCTGTCGGCATTGACGGTGGCGGCCTTCGGTTGTGGCGCAGCCTGCGGCTTGAACTGGGCCCTCTCCGGCGCCGGCATGCCCTGTGCCTCGGCGGCCTGCGCTGACGTCTTCATTTCAGGCGGCTTGGCCGCCGCTGCCTTCGCATCCGCCTTCGCCGGTTCGGACTTCGGCGCGGCGACCGGTTCGGACTTCACGTCGGGACTGGCCTGCGGCTTCATCTCGGCCTTCGGCGCCAGCGACGGCATCGGTCGGGCCGGCGTCGGCGCGGGTTCGACCGTCTCCTGGCGCGGCGCGTCCTTCAAAGGCGGCATGTCCTTCAACGGCGGCGGCACCTCCTCGCGGCTCGCTTCCTTGGCCGGCACCGTTTCCGGCGGCGCAATCTGTACGGCAGCGGCGGCAATGCCAGGCACCAACGGCGTAACAGCGATCGGCTGCGCGTCGGGGCCAAGTCCGATATCGACGATGAAGCTCTTGTCCTCGCGGAAGGAGCGCGTCTCCGGCATGCCGTTGAGCGTGTAGATAACGCCAATGGAATCGAATTCGGCTTCCGGCTTCACCGATTTTACGGTGGACGGCAGCGTCGCCGCGACATCGGCGAGGTCCCATTTGGCCGGCTTGTTGAAATGCACCTTGAACTTGCCGTCGGACAGCTCGGGGGTGGCGTCGACGCCGGGCGGCAGGTCGAACACGTAGCGCATGAAGGTCGGCAGCTTGACCACCTTGACCCGCACCGCCGGCATCGCGGCGGCCTGTTCGGCGGCGCGCTTCTTGCGCGAGGCGAGTTCGGCGGCGCGGGCACGCGCGGCCAATTCGTCGACCACATCCTGGGGCAGGCCCGGCAGCATGCCGACCCATGGCTCGGGCAACAGATCGATGAACAGCCGATCCGCCGCCGGAATCGGGTTGATGCGGAATTTGCCGGCCAGCGCGATGCGCACCGCCTTGCCGTCGGGATCGACGCGAGCCGCGCTGACATAGTCGCGCATCCGGCTGCTGATGCGGTCGACGGCGACGGCCACCGGTTCCTTGAATTCGAGGACGAGGATGGCGCCGGCAATGCGGACCGTGGCGTCGACCGGGTCCTCGAATTTGAAGATCATCCGGCCGAAGCCGGCCTCGGCCTCGGCCTTGACCTCGCCTTTCACCGGCTCGGCCGCCGCCGCCACGCCGATACTGGCCGCCGTCATGCCGATATTGGCCGCCGCCACCACGAACAACGCTAACGCCGCGCGCGCTGCCTTGAGCGCCCGCGCCATCGCGGTGGACTTGCTGCCAGGACGAGACGTCATAAGGTCTTTCGCGCGGATATTGACCGACGACCCTAAAGACCCGCGTTTAACGACGGATTAACTGTTGCGGTAAAACACATCCCTAATAGACATCGGGACACCGGCCGCGGCCTCACATCTTGCCCGGCTGGCCTTCGATCTTCGGCAGATCGCCGGCGGCTTGTGTCTTGGGCGCATTGGCGCGGGTGGCCAGCTCGACCGTAAGCCGCTCGGCGGCCTCCGGCGACATCTGCGCCAGCACCGCCGACATGGTGATCGGCTTCATCGCGGTCGACAGATCGACCAGCACCTTGATGTCGAGCCGGTCGAAAATGCGCGCCGCGTCCTTCGGCTTCATGTTTTCATACATGGCGACCAGGCCCTTGAGGCGCTCTTTTTCTTCCTTGTCGCGAACGTCGGTCGCGGTCTTGATGCGCGACTCGATATCCTTCATTTCACCGACCTTGGCCTCGAGCCGCTTCTCCGCCGCCTTGATCAGGCTCTCGCGCATGTCGAGTTCCTTGTTGCGGTTGTCGAGCGTTTCGCGACGATCCTGCAGGCGGCCGAGGAGTGCGCGCTCCGCCGGCGAATTGATCTTGCCGGGCGACAGCGGCTGAGCATCGCCGCCGACTTCAAGCTTGGTCGGCGCCGGCGGCTGTTCGGTCGGCTTGAGCGGTTCGGATGGAGCCTGCGCGGCCGAATGCTGCGGCTTGCCGCCGCCGGCCGAGCCAGTGACAATCTCGCTGTCGGCTGAACTGCCGCCGATCTTTGGCAGCGTCGCGGTCCGGTTGGCGACCGAACCGGTGACCTCAGGCTCGCGCGTGCGTCCGCCGCCGAAGTTGAACATCTCCTTGGCCCACGGGCTCGCCGAATTCGTCGCCGGCGATTCCGGCGCGGGCGGTTCGCCCGCCACCACGATGCGCGGATAATCCGGCACATCCTTGGCAGACGTCACCGTCATGCCCGGGGGCTTGCCGCGTTGGCTCAACCTCTCACCCAAGGTGTAGCCGCCGTCGAACACGATGCCCGTCACCTTGAGCCCAAGCAGGCAGATCGTCGCCAGGAGGACGATCGGTATGAGACGGAATTCGCGCGCCAGCTTGATCATGCCGCCAGCCCGCTGCCTTGGCCGGCGGATTTGAGCCGTGCCTTCTGCCGTTCGGCAAGAGCCTGCGCCGCGGCAGCGACCGCTTGCGCGCGCGGCACGGCCGGCGGCGACGGCGGCGCGTCGGGACGGCCGGCCTCGGTGATACGAACCAGCCGCGACAGCAGCAGTTCGCCAGCGTCGAGTTGTTGCCCGAGATCGGCCGAGATTGCCTCAGTGCGCTTGATGCGCTCGCCCAGCGTCTGTTCGCCTTCGCGCATGGTCGCCTTGAGACCGCCGATGGCGCGCTCGGCGATTTCGGTGGCCGTGATCAACTCGGCGATGGTGGCGCGCAGCGACTGCTCGTCGGCCTTGAGCAGGCGGATCTGGTTGTTGAGCCGCACGCAGTACAGGATGGTCATCAGCAGCAGGACGGAAACCATACTTTCGATCAGGAAGCCGTATTGGAACATCACTGCGTCTCCATCCGGATCTTGGACTCGTCCGCCTTCTCGAACATCGCGAAGGTCGTGCGCGGCTTGCGCAGGTTCTTGGTGACCCGCACGGCGATGCGGTCGCCGACGCGGCCCATGCGTCCCTCGGTGAGGGTGATATCGCCGCAGCGCAGTTTCACCTGCGCATCGGGCTTGAGTTCGAGCATCAGAGTGTCGCCGACATTGAGCTGCATCATCTTGCGCAGCGGCAAGTGCTCTTCATAGAGTACGGCGTCGACGCCGATTTCGGCCTGGCCGATTTCGGTGGCGAGATGGCCTTCCCAGATCTGGTCGCGGCCGAACTTCTCGCCCATGAACATCTGGAGAAGCGTGGCGCGGATCGGTTCGATCGTCGCGTAGGGCAGCAGCAGTTCGATGTTGCCGCCGCGGTCTTCCATGTCGATGCGCAGACGCACCAGGATGGCGGCGTTGGCCGGCCGCGAGATCGCGGCGAAGCGCGGATTGGTCTCGAGGCGGTCGATGTTGAACTTCACCGGCGACAACGGCTTGAAGGCGAGCTCGGCGTCGGCGAGCACGACCTCGATCATGCGCTTGACCAGGCTTGTTTCGATCGTCGTGTAGGGACGGCCCTCGACGCGCACCGAGCTCTGGCCGCGGCGGCCGCCGAGCAGCACGTCGATGATCGAGTAGATGAGACTCGAGTTGACGGTAGCGAGGCCGAAATTGTCCCATTCCTCCGCCTTGAACACGGCGAGAATGGCCGGCAGCGGGATCGAATTGAGGTAGTCGCCGAAGCGCACCGAGGTGATACGGTCGAGCGAGACTTCAACGTTGTCCGACGTGAAATTGCGCAGGCTGGTCGTCATCAGCCGCACTAGGCGGTCGAAGACGATTTCGAGCATCGGCAGGCGCTCGTAGGACACCATCGCCGAGTCGATGATGGAGCGAATGCCGGAATTGTCGTTGAGCGTCACATCCGCCAGGCTGAAGCCGAGCAGATTGTCGATTTCCTCCTGGTTGAGGATGCGCTCGGCGCCGCCCTTGCTATTCGATTGGAAATTGGCGGTGTCATCGACCATCGCCGCCCATTGCGCGGCGGCTTGATCGGCGCTGCTGGCCGGCGTCGGCGCGCCGCCGCCGCCGCCCTGCTCGGCCTCGAGCGCGACGCCCCACTCCGCCGCCAGCGCGTCCTGGTCGATCTGGTCCTTGCCCGCCATGCTCGTCTTTGCCGTCTGCTTATTTGTCTTGCGGTCGTCCGGTCGCGCGCGGCGCTACTGAACGACGATTTCCTTGAACAGAACCGCGGTGACCTTGTTGGGCGCAACCGCGACATTGACGCGACGCGTCAATTCTTCCTTGAGCCGATAAAGGCCGGCCGAGCCGTCGAGGTCGGTCGGGCGCAGTTCGCGCAAGTAAGTCTGGAACGCGTCCATCACCCGCGGCATCAGCGGCTGGATTTTCGGCACCAGTTCCGCGTCCGGCAGTTCGAGGACGACCTTCACTTTAAGATACTGGGTGCGGTCGCCGCCCGAATTGGCGAGATTGACCAGCACATCCGGCAGATCGACGAAGGTCGCGGGCTTGACCACTTCCTTCTTCGGCTCCTCGTGCTTCTTGCCGCCCATGAATTTCATGGCGCCGAAGCCGCCACCGCCGACAACCAGCAGCCCCGCGGCTGCAATGATCATGACCTTCTTGGACGGCAGCTTGATCTTCTTCTTGGGGGCCTCTTCGCCTTCGGCTTCCGGTTCCGCTTCAGTTTTCGCCTTGGCCATTCAAGACCCCTGTTCCCCAACAAATTTTCGGGCAATGCGCGCCGCGCCGGCTTGCGCGCCGTCGCACCTCCGGCAAGCCGCCCCATCGCCACACCTTCGTGCCGGTGGCGCCACGTTAGTGGCGGTATGGTTAACAGAACCTTTCCCGGGTTCCCGAAGCGGCAAGAATTGCCGGGTTAAATCCGCCGCTATGGTGTTTTTTGCCTTTAGATACGAACGACAAAAACAATTAAGTCATTGAAATAATAATATTTTTGCAGTTGGCACAGCAACTGCAATCCTTCTTCCCCGAAAGGACGGCTTGGGAGAGCCGGAATTTCAGGACACGGCGGCGCCGGCCTCGGGAGGGCAGACACCGCCGGGATCAAGGGGAGATGACCGATGCAGAACACCCTGCTGGTCGGACTGTCGCGTCAGGTCGTGCTCAGGCGCGAGCTCGATGTGGTGGCGAACAATATCGCCAACGTGAACACTGCCGGCTTCAAGGCCGACGGCGCGGTGTTCGAGGAATTCATCGGACGGGTCGCCCGCTCCGACAACATGTCGAATCGCGACCGCCAGGTCTCGTTCGTGCGCGATCGCGCCACCTGGACTGACTTCAGCCAGGGCTCGATGGAGCGCACCGGCAACGCCACCGATGTCGCCATCGACGGGAAGGGCCTGTTCGCCGTGCAGACGCCGGCCGGCGAGCGCTACACCCGCAACGGCGGATTTCAGATCGACAACACCGGTCAGCTGGTGACCTCGGAAGGCTTCCCGGTGCTCGGCGAGAATGGCCCGATCCAGTTCCAGCCGAACGACATCAATATCCGGATCAGCGGCGACGGCACCGTCAGCGTCGCGGTGGCCGGCAATCCGGGACAGGAATCACAGCGCGGCAAGCTGCGCATGGTCGGCGTCGACAACCCCGCCATGCTGCAGAAGGTCGGCCAGGGCACCTTCGCGCTCAAGGACGGCGCCACCATCGTGCCCGACACGCAATCGAAGTTCGTGCAGGGCTCGGTCGAGAAGTCGAACGTCCGCTCGGTCGTGGAAATGACCCGCATGATCGAAATCACCCGCACCTACACCCAGGTCGCGAACATGATGCAACAGCAGGCCGACTTGTCGCGCACCGCGATCGACAAGCTCGCCGAAGTGCCGGCCTGAGGAGAATAGACCATGCGCGCCCTGCACACCGCCGCGACCGGCATGATGGCCCAGGAACTCAACGTCCAGGTCATCTCCAACAATATCGCCAACATGCGCACCACCGCCTTCAAGCGGCAGCGCGCTGAATTCCAGGATCTGCTGTACGAACACGTCAGCCGCGTCGGTGCGCAGACGTCGTCGCAGGGCAATATCCTGCCCGCCGGCATTGAGCTCGGCTCCGGCGTCAAGACCGTCGGCACGCCGCGCATCATGACGCAAGGCTCGCTGACACAGACCGGCAAGGACTACGACGTCGCTATTCGCGGTGAAGGCTTCTTCAAGGTGACGATGCCGGACGGCTCGACCTCCTACACCCGCGACGGTTCGTTCGAACTCGACGCGCAAGGCCGCATCGTCACCGCCTCCGGCAACCTGATCCAGCCGGGCATCACCATTCCGCAGAACGCCACGTCGGTAACGATCAACGCCCAGGGCCAGGTCCTTGTGACCTTGCCTGGTCAGACTCAGCAGAACCAGGTCGGTCAGATCGAATTGGCGATGTTCGTCAACAAGGCCGGCCTCAAGGGCATCGGCGACAACCTGTATCTGGAAACGCCGGCCTCCGGCGCGCCGCAGAACGGTACGCCGCAGCTCAACGGCTTCGGCGATCTTCAGCAAGGCAACCTTGAAGCTGCCAACGTTGAAGCGGTGAGCGAAATCTCCGATCTCATCGCCGCGCAACGCGCCTATGAGATGAACGCCAAGGTCATCTCCGCCGCCGACCAGATGCTGTCGGCCACCTCCAACCTGATGCGCTGAGGGCAAGGCCATGATCGCCACCGCCATTCGCCTCCTCGCCGCCGCTGCCACGCTCGGCATCGGCATCACGTCCGCCGCAGCGCAATCGGCCGAACCGGCGCGCCCGCATCTCAAGGGCCACGTCACGGTCAATTCCGGCATCGTACGCATCGGCGACCTCATCGAGAACGCCGGCGTCGTCGCCGACGTCGCCATCTTCCGCGCGCCCGATCTCGGCACCACCGGGACGGTGCCGGTTGCCGCTGTGATCGAGGCGGTGCGGCCACATGCACTGGTCGGCTTCGACACCGGCGGCGCGACCGAAATCACCGTGACGCGCGCCAGCCGCGAAATCGCGATCTCGGAGATCGAACGGAGTCTCGCCGAGGCGGTGTCGAGCCGCTTCAATGCCGGCCCGGTCGCCGACATCACCGTCACCTTCGACCGCGATCCGCGAGGCATCCAGGTCGACCCGTCAGCGCGGGGCGACATCGGCATCGCTCGCCTCTCCTATGACGCGCGCAACGGCCGCTTCGACGCGACCCTGGAAATCCCGACCGGCGCGACGCAGCGCGGCCTGCTGCGGCTGTCCGGCAGAGCCGTAGCGACCGTAGAAACCGTCATGGTGACCCGTTCGATCGACCGCGGCGCCGTGCTGAAGGCTTCCGATCTGACGATCGAGCGCCGGCCGCGCGCCGAAGTCGGCCGCGACGCCGTCGTCGGCATCGAGCGCGCCGTGGGTCTGGCGGCGCGCAACGTCATCCGCCCCGGCCAGCCGTTGCGCGACGCCGACCTGACGCGGCCCGAGATCGTGCAGCGCGGCCAGATGGTGACCCTGGTGTTCGAGGCACCCGGCCTGACGCTCACCTTGCGCGGCAAGGCGACCGAAAGCGGCGCCG
>Ga0180223_1001060_pt1 | contig 24019 bp, 5 predicted proteins | sample eDN5th30CKraftOP_FD_151337 | JGI IMG/M metagenome (GOLD analysis project Ga0180223, IMG submission 151337) | Enriched Organic Plus compost microbial communities from Emeryville, California, USA - eDNA 5th pass 30_C Kraft OP (version 2) (version 2) ... | reverse complement strand
TGCGGATTTCGAAGCTCATGGGCACTCCTTGGGTGTCTCTGTGCGATTTGGTCTGATGGTATACCATAATATTGGAAGTGCAAGAGGCAGGGTGGCAAAGGCGGTGGGGTCTGGCGACGGATGGTTGCCCGGTGCTTACTGAAGAAGGCCTGCCGCTGGGAGCGCCGGCCCTTCTATCGGTTCAGGATGCAGCTCTGGTTTCGCCCCAGGGCATGTGAAGCGCCCGACTCTTCCTTCGCCTGTGTGGGGCTCCCGGTCATGCTCGAACCAACAGCGTGCTTCGTATGGCGACGTTTGAATGCTTCGCTGCTGGCGGCGGGTCTTCAAATAGGGCTGCGTTGGATGCCGGGCATGATGACGTTTGCTATGGCACAGACGTGGCGTGGTCGTTGGTTAATAGTCGTTGGTTAATAAAGGTTATTCATTCAATTTTGTAGGGCTTTTCTTTGTAGGGATATTGGTGGGCATATTGTTGAATGTTCTGAGTTTAAAAGAATTGTCGTCCGCCAATCATTTGCACATGCGTATGGGTGACGAGCACAACCGTTTTCTTTAAAAGCCTTGGTCGGTTCACGCTTCAGTCTTTATCCGCAAGGTTGAATGGCTGATGGCAGGCAAGGAGCTGTTCTTGGGAAAGCAAAAGGAACTGCATGAAAATCGACATTGCGCTATCGAAGCTCGCCGTGCCGAGCATGATCTGCGGGCTCTGCGCCGTGGCAGCCTTCTATGTGTTCAGCTTTCTGAAATGGCAGCGGCAACTCGATGAGGCAATCGTTCCTCAGTCCCCGGGCGGTGAAGTCGCACGGCAAAAGCCGACCCCAAACCGTGAAGTGTTGGCGCAGCTTTTCGGTAGCCCGGCTCCAAAAGCTGAGACTGTACCTGTCAAGGAAAGCAATCTGTCTCTAAAGCTGGTGGCCAGTTACGCCGGTAGCGAGGAGTCACGTTCAGCTGCGGTAATTGAAGGCAATGAGAATGCGCAAGCTCTCTATTATCCCGGTGACAAACTGCTCCCTGGTGTTGAACTGGTTTCGGTTCAGTCGCGTCGGGTATTGATAAGGCGAAATGGAGTTCTGGAAAGTGTGAGTCTGGACGAACGAAAACAGGATGTGGAAGAGTTGTCCAAGCCAATTGTTTCAGTCGCGCAGAAAGTTTCCTCGCCGACACTCGAACCGCTTAATAGTGAAAGGCTATCGGAAAAGTTGAGCAGGTTGAAATCCCTTGCGGCCGGGGATGACTGAACATGCGTATTGTATTTTTAGTGCTGGCTTTATTTAGCGCTTGGCTGCATGCCGAAGAAAAGGCTTCCAGTTCTTTTGGGCTGGACATGAAAGGAGCGGATATACGGTCCCTGATAGAGTGGGTGGCCGATCAGACAGGAAAGAACATTGTCATCGATCCCAGGGTCAAAGGGCGGGTTTCAGTTGTCACGGGTGGAGCCATCGGCGAGGCGGATCTTGGGCAATTGCTGAGTTCGGTATTGAGCGTGCATGGCTATGCGCTGATAAAGGAAGGAAGCGTATACAAGGTCGTTCCCGACGCGGATGCGAAGTCATCCAGCATCCCGGTTGGCGAGCAGCATGCCAGTGCCGGCGATAATGTCGTGAAGCTCTTCAAGTTGAACAATGTCTCCGCGGTCCAGTTGGTGAACCTGTTGAAGCCCATGGTTCCCCAGACAGCCTACATAGCGGCCTACCCTGAACGGAACTACATAATCGTTGCCGATCGCGCCGTGAACATTTCCAAGATCGATGACCTGGTCGGGCAACTGGATCGTGTGTGGGCGGTGAGCACCGAGGTGCTGGCTCTTGAGTTCGCCAGTGCACAAGACATCCTCACGATGCTCAATGGTCTATTCCCCAAACCGAAGTCGGAGACGCCAGAGGGCTTTTTCTCCATTGGTGCGGATGTTCGAACCAATAGCATCGTGGTTGCTGGCGACGAGGTATTGCGGCGGCAGGTGAAGGATGTAGTGGCGCGTCTGGATCGTAAGGTCCAGGGGCTTGGAAACAGCCGAGTCTTCTATTTGCATTACCTGCGTGCGGCCGATGTATTGCCGGCCATTCAAAGTATCAGTTCCAGTATCCAGAAACAGGGCTTGAATATTCAGGAATCCTCGGTGGAGGTGAACATACAGGCCAGCGAGGCTACGAACGCCCTGGTCGTGACCGGTCCCCCGGATGTCATAGAGGCGGTAGAGCACATCATTCGCAAGTTGGACATCCGCCGTGCCCAGGTTCTGGTCGAGGCCGTCATCGTGGAGGTTTCCGAGGCGCAGGGGCGGGAACTGGGCGTCGAGTGGCGCACGAGCAGCAGCGGAAAAGGCGGGGATGGGTGGTACGGCGGCACCTTGTATCGTGACGGGACAGGAGGAGGCGCGGCGGACGAGGCTCCCAACCTGCTCAGCGGCCTGTCGCTGGGGTTTTATCGCAACGGTTCTCTTCGGGGACTGATCAAGGCCCTTGAGACCGGCGAGTCGCTGAATATCCTGTCCAAGCCGAATCTGGTCACCCTCGACAATGAAGAGGCGAAAATTGTCGTCGGGCAGAATGTTCCTTTCGTCACGGGACGTTCTACCAGTGCTGCCAGTCCAGTGGAGAACCCCTTCCAGACCATAGAGCGTAAAGACGTGGGGATCACGCTGACCATAAAGCCCCAGGTCAATGAAGGGGATGCCGTCACGCTGGACATTACCCAGGAAATATCCAGCGTTTCGAACGCTCGTGTGGCCCAGGCCCAGGACATCATCACCAATACGCGCTCGGTGAAGACGCGTGTTCTGGTCGAGGATGGTCAGACCCTGGTTTTGGGCGGGCTTATCTCGGACGAGCAACAGGAGGGTAATGCCAGCGTCCCGTTTCTCGGACGGGTGCCAGTACTGGGAGCGTTGTTCCGCAGTGATCGGAACAACAAGAAAAAGAACAACCTGATGATATTCATACAGCCGAGGATCCTGCGGAGCACGGAGGATGCCCAGTTGGTGACCGGTGGGCGCTATCACTACATCGACCAGGCGGCCAGGCGCATGGGGTATGAGTTCAATGCGGAGTAGCCGGTGGGGGGTAGTCATTGTTCTGGCGTGCGCGGCTGTGGGTAAGGTCTTCGCCTCCTCCACGACCGATGACGCATGCCTGGTGACCGAACTGCCGCAACGGTTGATCGACGTGGATGGAAAGGGGCGTGTCTATGGGGCATGGTCGGTTCCGACCGGCCAACTCATTGAGCATCTGCAGCAGGCACGTTTGCCGACCGGCGTTTTGCTGGCGGGTTATGACATTCTTTCGGTCCGGCGGGTATGTACCGAGATCGGGCAAGCCGATCTGGAGCGAGCCCATGTGGTATTTGGCGGGCGCGAATGGCTATTGGCCCGACAGGGCGCGTCGGCATGGGAATGGCTGGTGTCGCCAGTCGAGAGGGTCGCCACCAACCTGCTGAGTGGACGTTTGTCGGGGATCTTCGTTGGCCCCGGTAAGGTCGTGATCGGGCAAGGGTTGGAGCGGTCGACAATCACTGATCCCGCCAGAATGGCGGCGTGGCTTATCGATAACCACCAGGCCCGCATGGAGCCAGTCGTACTTTTTGTCGAGAAGGAATACCAGCAAAGTTTCTTGGAGTTCTTTTCAAATAATCCGTTGCCTGGTGTGTTTCTATCATTTGACGATGCAGAGAGAGTCAAGGAAACGCTAAATAGATATGCGAGCATTTCCCAGGATGATCAGGTTCGTCTGCTCGACTACTACTGTAAGTAAATTCATATATTGGTTTGATTGTGGTCTCAAGAGTGATCTTGGGTGTCCGCCGTTTTATGTTGTTTTCGGAAGGTTCGGGCTTTATCTGTACTATTTAGGGGATCGAGGTCTGGTGCGTTTGCGTCTGTCAGACGGTTTGTAGGCTTTTATCTTTTGGTCTCGGATGGATTTCCCTCGGCTATGTAGGAAGTATTTGTCGGATTATCGATTTTCGTTATCTGTGTCATATAAAGCGACATTGTAATTGCTACTTCAGGTGCCTTTGTTATTTCCTGATCCCTTGGCGAGAGTCTGTTGGGTCTCAACTCCAGACGATGCGGAGTTTAGCTTGGCGGGTGTTTTACATCTGCTTTCAGGGAGTCGAAGAGAGTGTTCAAGCAATGGATGGCGGGCTTATTGGCCTTGTGGGCATTCGGGGCGTGGGCGAACGACCAGCTTTGTGCTGTGGTGATGCTCGAGATTCCCCAGGAATTGAGCTTCGAGCGCCAGGCCTTCGTAGCCACCATGCGCATCAACAATGGTCTGGACACCATGGTCCTCGACGAATTGAAGGTGCAGGTCCTCTTCGAGGATGACCTGGGCAATGTGGTCAAGGCCAGTTCCGACCCCAATGCCACCGATGCCGCTTTCTTCATTCGCCTGGATGACTCCCAGAACGTCAACAGCCTGCAGTCCGGCGCCGATGGAGCCGTAACCCATGGCCAGGTGCCGGCATCTGCCAATGGCGTGTTGCGCTGGTTGATCATCCCCGCGGCCGGGGCTGCCGGTGATACGGCGGCGGGAAAGCGCTACAACGTGGGTGCCAGCCTGAGCTACAACGCCGGCGGCAAGGTCGAGTCCCTGGCGGTGACGCCCGACACCATCGTGGTCAAGCCGCAGCCAGAACTGACGCTGGATTACTTCCTGACCCGGGATGTCATCGCCGACGACGCGTTCACGCCGGATATCGAAGCCCCTGAGCCCTACACCCTGGGGGTACGGATTCGCAACAGTGGTCGCGGTGAGGTCAGCGGGCTCAAGCTGGAGTCGGCCCAGCCCCGCATCATCGGCAATGAGATGGGAGTAGCGATCAACTTTCGAATTACCCAGAGCTTCGTTGACGAAGCACCGGCAGAGCCCTCCTTGCTGTTGGACTTCGGCCGCATAGCTCCCGGGCGCAACCGCAATGGTCGCTGGATCATGGAAAGCACGCTGTCCGGTGAGTTCATCGACTTCAGTGCATCCTTTACCCATCCCGATGAGCTTGGTGGCAGCCTGACTTCTCTGCTCAAGGCGGCCAATACATATTTCCTGCTGCGCGATGTGCTGGTCGATCTGCCTACGCGTGATCGTATTCGCGATTTCCTCGCCTTCGTCGGCGACGACCTCTATGTGTTCGAGTCCGATGCTGCGGGAGAGGCGCGTAATGCCCCGTGTTCGGATTGCACGGCGGTCCGGCGTCTTACGGCGCAACTGAAAGGAGGTTCCGTCCAGCGCACCCTGGTCGTTTCTGTAGAGCCGGGATTCGGTTATGCCCGGGTGCCTGATCCCTATGCCGGCAGCAAGGGATTGCGGCGGGTAGTGCGTGTCGATGGTACGGCCGTTTCGCCTGCCAACGCCTGGCTGAGCAAGGAGCGCAGCGCCGATGGGCGTACCTTCGACTACTACCTGAACCTGTTCGATACGCAGCCGGCCAGCGAATATGCCATCGAATTCGGTGATTTGACCCAGGAGCCCAAGCCGCCGGTCTTCCAGCATGTGATGGATCGCTCGGTCCACGAGGGTGGTCAGGTCGGCTTCATGGTGCGCGCCAGCGATCCCAACGGAACCGTTCCACAGCTTTCCGTCGCGACGCTTCCTGTAGGGGCTTCCTTCAAGGACGAGGGGCGGGGACGGGGGACATTCCTCTGGGCCCCCACGCAAGGGCAGGCAGGGCGTTACGTCGTCAATTTCAAGGCCAGCGACGGGTTGCTGGAGACCACGATGCCAGTGGGTATCCAGGTGTTCCGGATGGGGGACAGTGATGGCGATGGGATGGACGACGATTGGGAGCAGGAGCATTTCGGCGATCTGGACCGTGATGGCACCGGTGACTATGACGGCGACGGAATTTCCGATCTCGATGAGTTCCATAACGACAGCGACCCTACGCTGGCCGATGCGACTCCATTACCTCCGCAATTGTACGATCCAATGGACAATGCCCAGGTCGAGGATCTGTATCCGGCACTGCGGGTGCGAAACAGCCCGACGCAGGTCACCGGGCAGCCCCTGAGCTATTGGTTCGAACTGTACGGCGACGAGGCCATGAGTCAGCTCCTGGCCAAGTCCGATGCGATAGCCGAAGGAGCAAACACCACCGAGTGGGTGGCCAAGGCCGATCAACTGGAGCCGGGAGCGAACCTCGAGGACAATCGTCGCTACTACTGGCGTGTAAGGGTCAGTCACGCCAAGGGCAGTAGCGAATGGTTGGGTGGGCGCTTCTTCATCAATACCGCCAACGATTCTCCGAGCGCGCCGACGCTGCTGGATCCAACGCCCTTGGGCCTGGTGTCGGATACGCGCCCGGTATTCCGCTTCAACAACAGCGTCGATGTGGATGAGGATCCGCTGACCTACCGTGTGCGCGTCTATGACGAAGACGACGATGATTTCAGCCTGCCGGTAGTGGAAGTCAGCGGTTTGCTGCCGGGTAACGACGGTGTCACTGCCTGGCAATCTCCTATGGAACTGGCAGATGGCCGTTTCTATTTCTGGTTGGTGGAAGCCCATGATCCTCATGGGGCCGTGACGCCCAGCGAGCCCAGCCTGTTTGGCGTGAGCCTGAGCAACAAGGCGCCGAGCGCGCCGGGGCTGGCATGGCCGGTCCAGGACCAGCAGGTCGCTGAAGCCGTCGGGCTGACGCTGCGCCTGGATGCGGCGCAGGATCCTGAGCGGCAGCCGTTGCAGTATCGCATCCAACTGGATGACAACGAGCGCTTCGATTCCGCGCAGCGTATCGACTCCGAGTGGTTCTCCGCAGGGCAAGCAGCCGTCCAGTGGACCGTTCCGGTCGAGTTGCGAGAGGACCAGGTCTATTACTGGCGGGCACGTGCCAGTGACGGAGAGCTGGAGTCGGAGTGGGTCGTGGGGCGCTTCCGTGTCAACCAGTTCCAGGCCCCGCCTCCCGTGCCCGTCGCCAACAATCCCGCCGAGGGAGCCTGGATCGAAGTACTGGAACCGCGCCTGTCCGTACATCCGGTCCAGGATCCCGATGGCGATACGGTGAGCTACGAATTCGAACTCTATGCCGCTCAAGAGGACCAGCCGCTGGCTGCTCAGGTCAGCACCGAGCCTCATTGGACCGTGGGTTTCACGCTTACCGATAACACTTGGTACCGGTGGCGGGCGAGGTCGGTGGATGCCACCGGGTTGTTTTCCTCTTGGGGTGGCTGGCAACGCTTTTTCGTCAATGAAAATGGTGTGGATGACGCTCCCACGCTCAGCTTCGTATCGCCGGAGCAGGACCTGACCCTGAGCGGCGGCAGCGTGGCTATCCAGTGGGTCGATACGGACCCGGACAGCTCGGCGACCATCGACCTGTATGCCGGCGATCTGTTGATCGCATCCGGGCTCCCCGAGGACGAGGATGGCGACGGCGATCGTTTCCAATGGTCTCTGGCTGGCGTGGCTCCTGGCACCTATCGCATCAAGGCGATCATTCGCGATGCCAGCAGCCAGGTCGAGGCCGAGGCTTGCTGTTCCATCACCGTGCAACCTGCCACTGCCCAGGTACAGGTCACGCCCCTCACCCCACTGGAACTGGATGAATACGGCGAGGCCGTGGCGGAAATAGAAGTGAGCCTGAGCCGAGCGCCCAAGCCGGGCCAGAGCGTGATGCTCAACCTGGCGGTCACCGACCCGGGTGAAGCACGTCTGCTCAACCAACCGCCCTACTTGTATTTCACCGCCGAGAATTGGCAGATACCACAGCGTATCCGCCTGCGCGGGGAGGACGACTGCGAGATCGATGGACCTCAAAAGGTAGGCCTGGAACTGCTGCCACTGCACAGCAGCGATCCGGGCTTCTCCGGGCTGGATCCGCAGGATGTGCTGCTGACGACCAGCGACAACGAGGTGGAAGGGCAGACCTTGTTCGTTTGCCATTACCAGGTGCTGTCGCGCGGCGAGGTCGATGCCGAGGGCATGGTCGACATCGTTCTGCGGCCGGAACTGCTCAATACCGGAGTAGCTCTGATCGAGGCGACGGCGACGCCCTCGTTGCAGGGCGATGACATAGAGCTGTCCGGTACGAACACCATGCGTTTCAGCAAGGTGCTCAATGGCATCAGCAGCCAGGCCCACGACAGCCTGGTGTTGCGCCAACCGGCAGGTGAACCGGTGCTGTTCAGCCGCATTCGCTGGAGTGTCGTGGCAGGGGATGCGGCGCCTGTGACCGAGGGGCAGGACGGACATGACGTCCTGCATGGTACCGCTGGTTCGGACATCATCTATGGTGGGGCGGGCAATGACCTCATCTTCGGTGGCGACGGCGACGACGTTCTCATCGGTGGCATGGGACAGGACACCCTGGTTGGCGAAGGCGGTGACGACACCTTCATCGTGACCGGAGAGGATCAGCACGCTGACAGGGTCATGGGCGGCGCCGGCTATGACCAATTGCTGGGTGGTGATGGGAACGACGTCATCCGCCTGAACAACTTCTCCTATGACTGGCGTGTCGAGCTGATCGATGGGCGCGGTGGAAGCAATCGTATCGAAGGCACGGAGGCGGGCGACGTGCTCGACTTCCGTGAAACCGAGTTGCGCAACATCGACCTTATCGATGGCCTGGCAGGCAATGACATCATCATGGGCAGCCAGGGCAGGGACGTGATCAGGGGTGGGTTGGGGAGCGATCACCTGTCTGGTAACGGTGGTGACGATGACTTCCTGTTCGACGGTGACCAGGGCGTCGATCGGATCAGCGGTGGCGATGGCCAGGATCGAATATTGGGAGGCCCTGGCGATGATTGGATTCGCCTGCACTCCTTCTCGCCGGCTTCGAGTATCGAGCTGATCGATGGGGGCGAAGGGCGCAACGTCATAACCGGGGATCCCAAGGCAAAGGCCTCCCTCGATTTCCGTGAAACGACGCTCGTCAACATCGAACGAATAGAGGGCCACGTCGGGGAGGATGTCATTTTCGGCTCCCAAGGAGCGGATGTAATCCTGGGGAGCGCCGGCGATGACACTCTGGACGGAGCCGGTGGGAACGACGTCTTTCTTGTGCAGGGTAGCGATGCTGGGTTCGATCTGTTCATCGGCGGTGATGGGCATGACGGTATCAAAGGCGGCCCCGGCGACGATGTGATCGGATTGCGACGCTTCAGCAACGATGCCCGAGTCGAATGGATCGATGGCGACGGCGGTTTCAACCGCATCCGGGGAACCTCTGGCCACGACAATTTCGATTTCACCGAGACACGGCTGATCGGCATAAACGAGATCGACGTAGGAGTTGGCAACGATACGGTCAGGGGTAGCCCGGATAGCGACGTAATCGTCGGTGGTCCTGGTTTCGACACGCTGTATGGCTTCGATGGCGACGACACCTTCCTGGTGTCCGGCGCCGACATCGGTTTCGATCGGATCGAGGGCGGTAAGGGGTTCGATCGTATCCTGGGCGATGAGCACGATACCGTCATCGGCCTGCAGACGATGTCGCCGGAGTCGAGCGTGGAACTGATCGATGGTGGCGGTGGCTTCAACATCGTTCGGGGCGACCCCTTGGCCAACCGGTTGGACTTCAGTGCGACCACCCTTCTTAACATCGCCCGGATCGAAGGCGGGAATGGTGACGACCAGATTCTTGGCTCCAAGGGGGCGGATGTTCTGGTAGGTGGACCCGGCAACGATCAACTATCCGGAGGTCCGGGGGACGACACCTATCGCTTCAGCCGGGGCGATGGCCAGGACTCCGTTCAGGACAGCGGGTTGCTGGAAGACTCCGATACCTTGCTGCTGGACATTCCCTCGGGCCCTGAGCAGGTCTGGCTGAAACGCCTGGATAACGATTTGCAGGTGTCGCTGCTCGGTACGACGGATCAGGTGCTCCTCCTTGACGTATATGGCGGCGGGCAGAACCGCGTCGAACAGATCGTATTGGCCAATGGGCAAGCATTGCCCTTCGCCCAGGCGGTGTCGTTGGAGCGGTTGATGTCGGCCATGCCTGTCAACCCTGCGGAGCGCACGCCCGAACAGAGAGAGCAACTGGCTGCCGCATTGCGGCAGGCCTGGGGCCGACCATGACCTGTTGAACTGGAGTGGGGCGGCCTCGTCGCTCGAAAGAAATTGAAGCTGCATTCGAATGCTTTAAGGAATGACCGATGAAGGGATTCAAAGATTCCGCTTTTGCCTGCCTTTTATTCATCTTTGCTGTCAGTGTTTCGGCGGATGAGGTGCTTATCACCGAGGACATGACAATCGCTGCGGATGATACCCGGCACGATGGCAAGAGCTTGGTCGTCGATGGCGCTACTTTGACCCTTGCCGGCAGCCATACCTATACGTCGGTTCTGGTACGCAACGGAGGGGTGATCACTACGCCCGAAGCATCGGAGGACTTTACGCAGGCGCTTGCCATCACTGCCGATGAAATTGAGGTGGATACGAGTTCGCGTATCGATGTGAGTGGCAAGGGGCTCCTGGGAACATCGGAGCTCGGGGAGTACGCAGGGGGAAGTTATGGGGGTAGTGGCGGTGGTGGTCGAAATGGAGATGTCGACTTTGTCTTAGATGAGGAAGATGCAGAGGAAGGTAGATACGAAGTCATCGGGGTGATTGGCCCCAGCAATCCGACTTACGGTGATTTTCGCGAACCGAAGCATTTCGGAACGGGTGGCCGGGGCACGGACCGTTTCACGCGGGGGGGCGGGGCGCTCGTATTGGAAGCGGAGCGGCTGAAACTCGACGGCCTGATCCTGGCCAACGGCCAGGACGATGAAGCATTCGATTCCGGTTCAGGAAGCGGTGGTTCCCTGCTCCTGCGTGTTGGAAAGCTCGAGATTGGCGAGAAGGCACGGATCGGGGCCAGTGGTTGCGGTACTCGCGAATACGACGATGGCGCCGAGGAAATGAGAAATCGCTCTTGGGATTGCTATGCAAATGGCAGTGGCGGAGGCGGCGGCCGAATCGCGATCTACTTCGAGCAAAGCGATCGTCCAGACCTGCTCCCGCATGTCCAGGTCCGTGGCGGGGCAAGCGAAAGGTATCAGGGCGGCGCTGCAGGCACCCTCTACCTCAGCGACCTTTCGAGTAAGCAGAGCTCACTGATCATCGACAATAGCGAGATGGGTAGCTATCGCTCTCCGCCGGTGCTGATGGATTTGGGTGACGAAGGAGAGCTTCGGGAAAAGCTCGTGGCTATGGAGGTCGACCTTTGGCTGAAGGGGGGTCGTCTGGCGCAGACCTCCTTCACCGATAGTTTAGTGGTGCTGGAGGTGGGTGAGGTATCCGCCTTGCACGCGGATGAAAGCCAGGTGCTTCAAAACCGCGATATTGATGTGGGCACCTTGTCATTGACCGGTGGCAGTTGGGTGCAGGGCGGCTTTACCTTGAACGCCGAGCGCTATGATTTCGCTGGCAGTGTATTGGATATGAGCGGTGAGTTCAGTGGAGCCCGGACCGACCTGGTGGTCGATGGTTTCACGGTCGCTTTGCATCGCAGTGCCACGTGGAAGACGGTCCGGGTACTCAACGGTGGGGTTATCACGACACCCTTGGCATCCGAGGACTTTACCCAGGCGATTGCCATCAACGCCGACGAGATCGAGGTGGATGCGAGTTCGCGCATCGACGTGAGCGATACGGGAATGCGGGGAACCTCCGCGATGGGCCCTTATGCAGGGGGAAGCTACGGTGGCACGGGTGGCATTTATCGATCTGGCGCAACCAATGCTCCCTATGGTGACTTCAGTGAGCCGCGGGACTTGGGGACGGGTGGCCGCGGTTCGGCTGATACCTTCTCACAAGGTGGCGGTGCGATTGTGCTGGAAACGCCACTGCTGAAACTGGAGGGGGCGATTCAGGCCAATGGCCAGTATTGGTGGTATGAGGGGTCGGGAAGTGGTGGTTCGATTCTGCTGCGCGTGGGAACGCTCGAACTGGGCGCCGAGGCGCAGATCCAGGCCAATGGTGGGAGTCATGGCTATGGCGGCGGCGGCGGTGGTCGCATCGCCGTGCATTTCCAGCAAGCCGATCGCGCGGCGCTGATTCAACGTGTCCAGGCGCGTGGCGGTGATAGTCGAAATGCCCAGCTGGGCAGCGCCGGTACGGTTTACCTGAATGACCTGTCGAGCGGGCAGGCCGAGTTGATCATCGACAACACCGGTCTGGACAAGGCCAAGGCCGCGACGACATTGCTGGATCTGGGTGCCGACGGAGAACTGAAGGCAACGCTGACGGTGATCAACGCCAATGTGCGGGTGATAGCTGCCCGACTGGCCGAGGCGGTTTTCACCGATAGCACCGTGACCCTGGATGTCGATGCCGTGGCGGTACTGCGGGCAAGCGACAGTCACTTCACTCAGGCCCGCGATATCGAGGTTGGCGAGTTGTCGCTGAACGGTGGCAACTGGAGCCAGGCAGGGTTCGCCCTGAGCGCCGAGCGCTACGACTTTGTTGGCAGCCAGCTGGATATGAGTGGGGCCTTCAGTGGTGCCCAGACTGACTTGGTGGTTGACGGGTTCACGGTTGCGTTGCATCGCAGCGCCACGTGGAAGAAGGTCCGTGTACTCAACGAGGGGGTTATCACGACACCCTTGGCATCCGAGGACTTTACCCAGGCGATTGCCATCAAAGCCGATGAGATCGAAGTGGACGCGAGCTCGCGTATCGATGTGAGTGGCAAGGGGCGGTTGGGGACACCAGAGATCGGCCCGTACACGGGAGGGAGCCATGGCGGTACCGCTGGCCTCCACCAGTCTGGCCCGACCAATGCGTCCTATGGTGACTTTCGTGAACCACAGGACTTTGGAAGCGGCGGTCGTGGTTCAAGTAGCAACTTTATGCGTGGTGGTGGAGCACTGGTGCTGGAAACACCGTTGCTGAGGCTGGAGGGTACGATTCAGGCCAATGGTCAGTATCAGGACTACTACGGCTCAGGCAGCGGCGGCTCGATTCTCTTGCGGGTAGGGGCGTTGGAGCTCGGTGCCGAAGCACACATCCAGGCTAATGGCGGCGGGGATATCGAGTCCTATGGCTATGGTGGCGGCGGAGGTGGCCGCATCGCCGTGCATTTCCAGCAGGCGGAGCGCGCGGCGCTGGTTCAGCGTGTACAGGCTCGAGGTGGTTACGGTCGACATGCCCAGCATGGAAGTGCCGGCACGGTATACCTGAATGACCTGTCGAGCGGGCAGGCCGAGTTGATCATCGACAACACTGGTCTGGACAAGGCCAAGGCCGCGACGACGTTGCTGGACCTGGGCGCCGACGGAGAGCTGAAGGCAACGTTGACGGTGATCAACGCCAATGTGCGGGTGATGGCTGCCCGACTGGCCGAGGCGGTTTTCACCGATAGCACCGTGACCCTGGATGTCGATGCCGTGGCGGTACTGCGGGCAAGCGACAGTCACTTCACTCAGACCCGCGATATCGAGATTGGCGAGTTGTCGCTGAACGGTGGCGGCTGGAGCCAGGCAGGGTTCGCCTTGGACGCCAAGCGTTATGAGTTTGTTGGCAGCCTGCTGGATATGAGTGGGGCGTTCGGCGGTGCCCAGACCGACTTGGTGGTTGAGGGATTCACGGTCGCTTTGCATCGCAGCGCTACGTGGAAGAAGGTCCGGGTACTTAACGGTGGGGTTATCACGACACCCTTGGCATCCGAGGACTTTACCCAGGCGATTGCCATCAAAGCCGACGAGATCGAAGTGGACGCGAGCTCGCGTATCGATGTGAGTGGCAAGGGGAGGCTGGGAACATTGGTTATCGGGCCGCGCACGGGAGGGAGCCATGGCGGTAGTGGAGGTATCTATCTGTCAGGCCCGACCAACGCGCCCCATGGCGATTTCCGTGAGCCACAGACCTTTGGAAGCGGCGGCCGTTATTACAGCGACAACTTCACGCGCGGCGGTGGAGCGCTGGTGCTGGAAACGCCGCGACTGAAACTGGAGGGGACGATCCAGGCCAACGGTCAGTATCAGGACTATTACGGCTCAGGCAGCGGCGGTTCGATTCTCTTGCGGGTGGGAGCGCTGGAGTTGGGTGCCGAGGCGCTGATTCAGGCCAATGGTGGCGGCGATACCGGTTACTACAGCGATAGCGGCGGTGGAGGTGGTCGTATCGCCGTGCATTTCCAGCAGGTGGAGCGCGCGGCGTTGGTTCAGCGTGTGCAGGCTCGAGGTGGTTACAGTCGATACGGCCAGCATGGGAGTGCCGGCACGGTTTACCTGAATGACCTAGCGAGTGGTCAGGCCGAACTGATCATCGACAACACCGGCCTGGAAAAGGCTAAGGCCGCGACGACGTTGCTGGACCTGGGCGCCGACGGAGAGCTGACGGCAACGCTGACGGTGATCAACGCCAACGTACGGGTGATGGCTACCCGCTTGGCCGAGGCGGTTTTCACCGATAGCACCGTGACCCTGGATGTCGATGCCGTGGCGGTACTGCGGGCAAGCGACAGTCACTTCACCCAGGCCCGCGATATCGAGGTTGGCGAGTTGTCGCTGAACGGCGGTGGCTGGAACCAGGCGGGGTTCGCCTTGAATGCTGAACGCTATGACTTCGTTGATAGCCTGCTGGATATGAGTGGGGCGTTCAACGAGGCGAAAACCGATTTGGTGGTCGATGGATTCACGGTCGCTTTGCATCGCAGTGCCACGTGGAAGAAGGTCCAGGTACTCAACGGTGGGGTTATCACGACACCCTTGGCATCCGAGGACTTTACCCAGACGATTGCCATCAAAGCTGACGAGATCGAAGTGGACGCGAGCTCGCGTATCGATGTGAGTGGCAAGGGGAGGCTGGGAACATTGGTTATCGGGCCGCGCACGGGAGGGAGCCATGGCGGTAGTGGAGGTATCTATCTGTCAGGCCCGACCAACGCGCCCCATGGCGATTTCCGTGAGCCACAGGACTTTGGAAGCGGTGGTCGTTATTTCAACAGCTACTTCACACGTGGCGGCGGAGCACTGGTGCTGGAAACACCGTTGCTGAGGCTGGAAGGTACGATTCAGGCCAACGGTCAGTATCAGGACTATTACGGTTCAGGCAGCGGTGGCTCGATTTTATTGCGAGTGGGAGCGCTGGAGTTGGGGGCCGAGGCGCTGATTCAGGCCAACGGTGGCGGTGACACGGGTTACTACAGCTATGGCGGCGGGGGTGGTGGTCGAATCGCCGTGCATTTCCAGCAGGTGGACCGCACGACGCTGGTTCAACGCGTGCAGGCTCGGGGTGGTTACAGTCGATATGCTCAGCATGGAGGTGCCGGCACGGTTTACTTGAATGACCTGTCGAGCGGGCAGGCCGAACTGATCATCGACAACACCGGCCTGGACAGGGCCAAGGCCGCGACGACGCTTCTGGACGTAGGGATCGACGGAGAGCTGAAGGAAAAACTGACCATCACCAATGCCAATGTCGATCTCCGAGCCGCCAGGCTGGCGTGGGTGCAGGCTCGTGATAGTACTCTGAATCAAGACGCTGACTTGCAGATCAGCGACTTGAATTTGACAGGTGGTGTCTGGGATCAGAAGGGCTTCGCGCTGGATGTAGAAACCTACCGCTTCATTGGAACCACCGTGCGCTTGAGCGGTGCTTTCAATCAGGCCCAGAACGAACTGCGGGTCGATGGTTATACCGCTGAATTGTCGTCGGACAGGATATGGAAAAAGATCCAGGTCCTCGAGGGGGGAATTATCACCACGCCCTCGGCGTCCGATACCTTCACTCGCGGCATCACGCTGACCGCGGATGAGATCGAAGTGGACGCGGACTCGCGTATCGACGTGAGTGGCAAGGGGCTGCTGCCATCCGAGGAGGTCGGCAATTACTGTGGTGGTAGCCATGGCGGTGCAGGCGGCGCCTATGGTGGGTGCCGGACCAATGAGGTGTATGGCGACTACCTCAAACCGAGCACTTTCGGCATGGGGGGGCGCAGTTATGCTGACAGGACGGTGCGTGGAGGTGGCGCGCTCAAGCTGGTCGCCCGTTCCATCAAGCTGGATGGTCAACTGCTCGCCAATGGCGAGGCATACGCCAGCAACACTACCTCTGGCGGGGGAGCCGGCGGCTCCCTGTGGGTCGATACGCAGGTGCTGCAGGGGAGTGCGACGACCCGTATCCAAGCCAATGGCGCACCGGGACGTATTTCCGGGGGGCCAGGCGGTGGCGGTCGTGTCGCCATTTACTACTCGGGCCTGCAAGGCATCGATGTGCTCAGCCAGATCAGCGTTGCAGCTGGCGCACATAATGGCAATGCCAGCGCAGCCGGACAGGGCTCGCTACACCTGGAAAACCGTGTGGTTCCGACTGCCGTCGCCGGTGTTGACCTCGAAGGCTCCATCAATCGTGAGATCGATGCCTTCATAGTCGACTTCATCAACGCCGTTGAGCCTGAGTCAGTCACCACGGAAGTGGTCGAGCTGAAGGGGCCGGCTGGACAGGTGCCGATCAAGGCTATCTCGGCGCTCAACTCCGTCCGTTACCGCTTCGATCTGAATGGCGCTCTGTCCGATGGGCTCTATGAATTGCGCATTGGTCCGGGCATTCGCTCTGCCCAAGGCCAAGGGATGGACCAGAATGGCAATGGCATCGTGGACGAACTGGATGATGTATTCGTCCGCCAGTTCGTGGTCGATCGGTTGCCGCCATCGGCTCCGATGGTGACCAGCCCCGCCGTGGCGCCTGTGGTCAATGCTCTGAATGTACGCCGAGTGACCCTGGAAGGGGAACGTGAGCCACAGACCTCGATCTGGGTCAATGGCGTACTTCACGTAGCGCTCGGTGGTGGCGCCTGGACGATTGCCGACTATGTGCCCGCCGAGGGGAACAGCGAACTGAGAGTTCAGGCCGGAGATGCCGCGGGCAACCTGTCTCCGCCAATCAGAGTCTTGCTGAGCGTGGACAGTATTCGCCCCAGCATCCTGGAGTATTCACACGGTGGCTCGATCAATAGCGTGCCGGATTCCGTTTGGGTGCGCTTTCGTGAGGAAGGCAGTGGTTTGGATTTCGCCAGTAGCAGCCTCACGCTGAAGCGGGACGCTGATGTGATCTCCGGAAAGTTGAGCGTAGAGGGGGACATTCTGCGTTTGACGCCCAGCACAACCTTGCTGGAGGGGAACTACAGCGCCGCTGTGGCCTTGAAGGACAGGGCGGGCAACCAGGCCAACGGCTCTTTCCGTTTCACCCTGGATTACACTGCGCCGCCGGTGCCGGTGGTCAACCCTTACCCAGCGTTGACAGCCAATAAGCAAGTGGAAATATCCGGTGGCAAGGAAGCTGGAAGTCATTTACGCATCCGCAACAGTTCTGGCACTTCGGTGGCCGGGTCCTGCTGCAGCAGGACGACATGGCAGCTCGCTCTGACCCTGGAGGTAGGGGATAACCGCTTCACCGTCGAGCAGGTCGACTCGGCGGGTAATCTCAGCCCTGCAGCGGAGGTTCGGGTCCGCTTCGACAATGAGGCGCCGGGGCCGGTGCCCTTCACTGTCGACCCGCAGGGCAGTGGTACGGAACTCAGACTGACCTGGCCATCCTACGATGAGGCAGCCAACGGTAATGACATCCAGCAGTACCGTATCTACACAGCAATGCAGCCGTTCACCAAGGTCGCTCAAGGGCGGCTGCTGATGAGCGTTCCCGGTGGTTCCAGGCAGGCCTTGGTGGAGAACCTGCCTCGTGGCGAAGAGCACCATTTCGCTGTGGTGGCAGTGGACCAGCAGGGCTTGCTGCTGGATGCTGTGGTATCCCAGGCGGCGACACCTGTGGACACCGAGGCACCGGAGGACATAACTGGCCTGAATGTGCATTCCTTCGCGGATCGCCTGGACCTGAGTTGGCCGGCCAGTGCGGATACGGCTGACGATCTGGCCGGCTATGCGCTCTATGTCGGTGAGCAGGCTCCCCGGCGTATCGATTTGCCACTGTCGGCCCTGGGCGACGGCTTGCGTTACAGCCTTGCCGGTTTATCGGCGGGTTCGGCCAACCCGTTGCGCTTGGTCGCGATAGACCGCGATGGCAACGAAAGTCCGGGAGTGCGCAATCCTGGCGTTACCTGGCTGGAAAACCCACAAGGCCTAACGTTGCAGGCATTCTCGAATCGCTTCGACGCGCAGTGGGGGGCGGTTCAGCCAGCCGAATGGGTGGCAAGTTATCGCCTGTACATGGCTGATGCGCCTTTCTCCAGTGTGCAAGGCATGAGGCACAAGCTCACTGTTCCCGCAGGGCAGTTGCAGGCCACGGTGGGTGGGCTGCTGAACAATAAGAACTACCATGTCGCGGTGACTGTGGTTAATGCCTCGGGCGGTGAGAACCCACAGGTACAGTCCTTCGCGGTCAAGCCTGCTTCCGATTCGGCCGGCCCCGAGATGACAACTCTTGTCTGGCATGACGGGCAGGCGGGGCAGGACCTTCAGGCAGGGGGAACGCTGGGCCGCTTGGGCGAACTGCGTATCCAGGCCGTGGATGAGTCGGGGATAGGTCGTATCCAGGTCAGGCTGGATGGACAGCCACTCGGGCAAGCGATTCAGGTCGGTGACTATTACCGTCAGGTCTGGGACCTGGCGAAGATGACCGACGGCCCGCATCAGCTGCAGGTCCGCCTTCACGATACCCTGGACAACCTGTCGGAATACGACATTCCCATCGAGGTTGCACTGGCGCCCCCGGCACCACCGACTGTGGCGCTGCAGGGCCAGGTGCATCGGACCAACCAGCCCGGGCAGGTGCTTGTGGTGAAAGGGCTGGCTCACAGCCAGGCAGAGATCAGCCTCAACGGCACCGCGCTGGGAGAGCTCGTGCCGCTGGATGCAACGGGGCAGGCGCAGGTTCCCCTGACCCTGGTCGAGGGCGACAACCTGCTCAGCGCGCGCCTGCGCCATGCCAGCCGCACGCAGTTCAGTCCTTCAAGCACCCCTTTGCAAGTAACTCTGGACACTTCGATACCCGACGCTCCAGGCAATCTGCAGGCTGTGTCCAGGGCCCAGGGCGTGGTGCAACTCAGTTGGGCAGCGGTGGGCAATGCGGCGGGGTACAACCTGTATGCCGCCAACCAGCCGTTCGAGACGGCGGGTGATGCCGGCGTGACCAGGCTCAACAGTGGATTGTTGACGGGGTTGGGCCACAGCCACCAGACCACCGAAGATGGCACCTACTACTACCGGGTGGTGGCAGCGAATTCGCTCGGCTCGGAAAGTGCGCCGTCGGTGCTGCGCATGGCGGAGGCCGATCGCACCTTGCCCAGGGTCGAGGCGGTCGAATACGAAAGCCACGGGGCGGTAGCCACCGATGGCCGCCATGGACCCGGGAGGATCGATGTCCGGCTGCGCATGAGTGAGCAGCTACGTAATGCTCCCTTCTTCAGCCTGGATGTGCCACAGGGCGGTTCGATCCCCGTGCGCCTGAGCCAGGCGGCCAACGACTCGCTGGACTACCAGGGGAGTTTCGACCTGAGCGATGCCGTACCGTCTGGATTGCTCCATGCCCGGGTTTCGGCTTACGACCCGGTTGGCAACGAAGGTACGGAAATCGTCGAGGGCAAGACCCTGCGAGTCGACACCCAGGGGCCGGATGTCCAGTCGTTGTCGCTGCTGCCCGGACATCCCGTGGAAAACCTCGTGGCCGATGGCCAGGGGAGGGAACTGCAGGTAGTGCTGCGCCTGAATGACGAGCCGGAAGGCATGCCGCAATTGACGGCTTTGTTGGATGAGCAGCCGCTGGGTGATGCGCTGTCTCTCAACAGGGATGCGCAATCGCAGCCGGGTGCGCCGGTATACACGGGGCAGGTGAGGTTGCCGGCGAGCGCCGGAGCCCAGGGCGTGCAGCGGCTGGGGTTCGCCTATCAGGCCCGTGACGACCTGGGGAATCTCAGCGAACGTATCCAGGGGCGTCGCGAGTTTCAGGTGTACCAGGGCGACCTGCCACCGCTGGATATCCCGCAGAAGCTCGTGGGCCGGGCTTTGTCGGCAGGGCGGGTAGCGCTGGCGTGGCGCGAGGTGGATGAGGCGAGTGCCTACCAGGTGTACCGTCGTGGCGAGGCGGAAGAGGCTTTCACAGCGCTGGCGCGTGTGCGGGAGCAGGCCTTCGAGGACAACCTTCCGCAGGCAGGTTTACCGGATGGCACCTATTTCTATCGTGTGGCCAGTGTCCGTGAGCATGATGGCAAAGAGGCGCTGAGCCTGCCGAGCGAGGTCGTGCAGGTGGATGTGGCCAGCAAGGCCCCGGGTGCGCCGAGGGATTTGCAGGTTGAACTCACGGGAGCCGGGATTTCCTTGCGCTGGCTCGCACCCGCAGAGGGTGTGGTGGCGGGTTACAACCTGTACCGGGCCAACGTGGGGCAGGGGCAGGCGATCGATGTCGCCGGCCTGACGCCCTTGCGCAAGGACATCGCAGAGCGAAGCGCCCTGGACAGTCGGCCATCGGAAAGCGAGCACGCCTATACGGTTACGGCGCTGGACGCGGCCGGCAACGAGTCGCCACCCGCCGCCAGCGTATATCTGAACCCCGCATTGCTGCCGGTCAGCGATCTGTCGATCCAACTACGAGAGGGCGAGGCTCCGCAACTGAGCTGGGAGCACGGCGGTAGCGACGTTATCGGTTTCAACATCTATGTGGATAACGCTGGCGAGCGCCAGAAGTTGAATGCGGAACTGGTGACGGACAAGCACTATCGGGACACGAGTGTCGTACTGCCATTGGTTGGCGAACGGCCGTACAGCGTCACCGCGGTGGATGCCCAGGGGGTGGAAAGCGTGGAGCATGACCTAGTGCTGCCAGCCTTGAAGACGGAGTTGCGCGCGGATCAGCGATTCGAAAAGGGCGTGTTCAATCAGATCCATTACCGGGTGGCCAATGGCGGCGGTAGCGATCTCCAGCGCTTGCGCCTGCGTGTCGATGTCAGCAGCGGTGGGCAGGTCCGTCAGCACCTGTCCGGGTATTTCGACGTTGCCGCTGGTGCTATCGCCGAGGTGCCGGTAGTGGTTGGAGGATATCCGGACCTGTCCGCAAGCGTGCCGCTGAGCGTGGAAGTGCTCTATGCCCCCCTGGCGGGCGAGTCGGTCGCGATTCAGCGCAGCGAGTCGCTGGCGGTGGACGAGAATACGCTGCTGGCTCAGCTGTTGGCCGATGAGTTCACCCGCGGCGGTGAGGGCAACGTGCGTGTTCGCCTGGAAAATCCCAGTGCAGTGATTACCGAGTTGGTCACCGCCCGCGGGAATGGCACCCAGGCGTCCGATGAAATGCGTCTGGTGCTGGAGGACATGGACGGCAACGTGCTGGCTCGCAAGGCCGTCAAGGCTGCGCTGGGCAATGGCCTGGTCACGGTTCGCGACGGCCGGACGGTGGCGCGCGTCGGGGCACTCGACGCGCTGGAGGCGGGGCCATTCGGTATCGCAGTTCCGGTGGACGCGCCCGACCAGGTACGTTTGCGCCTGGAGGTCGACTTCCTGCATCACCAGACCTCCATGCCGGGTGAACTGACGATCGGTGGCCTGCGCAGCAGCCGGGATCTGACCCTGGTGGACGCGCCCTATCGCGGTGAGCTCGTGTCGATAAGCCCGGAGCAGGTCCAGGTGGGCGATAAAGTGACCATCCAGGGGCGTGCCCTGAGGCGCACGGATGGCCAGCCATTGGCGGATGTCGAACTGAAGCTCGTGCTGAGTGTGCGGGGCTTCGAACGAGTAATGACGGTGAAGACCGATACTCAGGGAGCCTTCGAGTACACGCATGAAACCGTCGAGGGCGACTCAGGGGAGCATCTGGTGTCGCTGGTTCATCCGAGCATCCAGGAGCGACCGCAACATGGCCGTTTCCTGGTGCAGGGCGCTACCTACTCGCCGGCATTGGTGAAGGCCGAATTCCCGCGTAACTACGAGCAGACGGTAAGCATAGTGGTGGAGGCGGGGCAGGATACGCCGTTGAGGAACCTGCGCCTGGAGCATGTCCAGCCCGGTGGCGGTGGTGGGCTGCCGAAGGGGATGTGGGTGGAGCATGGCGCACCCCTGACTCTGGCCGCGCGGGAACGGGGCACCCTGACGTTGCGCGTCAGTGGCGACAACGAAGCGGCGGAGTCCGGTCTGCTGGACTATCGCATCGTGGCCGATGGCCTGAGCCGGGAAATCGGCCAGACACGAATCCAGTATCGCCTGGTGGAGGCGCGGCCAATGGTCAAGGTGAGCCCGACCCAGGTACGCACGGGGTTGAGCCGCGAAAGTGAACAGGTGGAGCAGGTCACGCTGAGCAACAGTGGCTTGGATGTGCTGCGCAATGTCCGGCTGAGCCTGCTCAATGAGCAGGGCGGCAGAGCGCCGGACTGGGTGAGCCTGCGCACAGCCGAGCGCCTTGGCGACTTGCCGGCAGGCGCGAGCCAGCTACTGGCCGTAGCCTTCCGCCCGGGGGCGGACGTAGCCGAACGGGACCACTATTTCATGCTGCGCCTGGAGAGCGACAACCACCCCACGCTGGATGTGCCCATGAGCGCGGCGGTCACGCAGTCCGGAAAGGGCGGAGTGATCTTCCAGGTGGAGGACATCTACACCGGTACGCTGGACAAGGAAGGACAGAAGATCCTTGGGCTCAGAGGGGCGAAGATCAAACTGCAGAACCGCAATGTCCTCAGTTCGGAGTATTCGGGGGCGACGAACGAGCGGGGTCAGTGGTTGCTGGAGAAGATTCCGGCGGGTGAATACAGCTATCGGATTTCGGCCTGGGATCACGAGGACCTGTCCGGCCAGTTGTGGATCAAGCCCGGAGTGGTCGCCGACGAGCGGGTGTTCCTGATGAACAAGCTGGTGAACATCGAGTGGTCGGTGGACGAGATGCCCCTGGATGATCGCTATGAGATCAACCTGGACGCCACTTTCCAGACCAACTTGCCGACGGCCCTGGTGCTGATCGAACCGCTGGTGATCAACTTGCCGGCCATGCGCAAGGGGGAGGTGTTCCAGGGCGAGCTGACGCTGACCAACTACGGCCTGATCCGCGCGGACAACGTGCAGGCGAACCTACCCACAGGAGATGCCAGGGCGCGCATCGAGTATCTGCGCAGCGTGCCGAGCGAGCTGGAGTCGGGGGACGTGGTGGTAGTGCCTTACCGGGTGGTCGCATTGCAGAACTTCGACCTCGACGATGTTCTCAAGAGGGGGGCGAGTTGCGCGAGCTCCAACTATCGGGGCTCGGTGAACTACGACAGCGTCTGCGCGAACGGCCAGGTCGTCCCTGGACGCTCGGGTGTCGCCTGGCATGTCAGTGGCAAGCTCAGTAGCTGTACTGGTGGTTGCAGTAGCTGCGAAGGTGGTGGTGTTGGAATTGGTGGTGGAGGAGGTGGCTGGGGCGATGGTTGGGGTGGTATTCAGAAGCCGACGCCGCTGCCCGGTAGCAAGCAGTGTCCGCCACCCCCTGACTGTGAGAATGATGAGTGCGGCAGTGGTGGTAACGGCGGAGGGTTGTAGTCCACACGATTTCGGCTGGCCATTGTCCGCGAGAGTTTCCGGAGCCATCGACGCTGTCGTGATCGGCGATTCGGATATTCACGAGGCAGTTCGAGCGCAACACAAACGGGAGCTTCGGCTCCCGTTTGTGTTCTTGTGCTTTTGATGCGAAGCGAGTCCCTCCCTGTTGGCCACAGCGCTCGCGAGCAATCGGTTGCTGCTGAAATTTGCAAGAAGTCTGGATGTGCCATCCGGTTTTTTCCTCATGAACCGTAGGACGTTTTTCTGAGTTCCAGAGTGCCTAGGCGTTAACGTTTTCGGTCCCTGTGCCTTGTTTGACTGCGCCCTTCGTTTGGGCGTGAGCCAGCAAGGAGAAGGGATTGAAGCGCAAGGTCGTGGCCAGGATCGGCCAGAGTCTGGGGGTGGGCCTGCTCGCCTGGGTGGCGGGTTGGGTACAGGCGGCACCGGGGCTGGACCATCAGTACCGCGGTCCGCACTACAACACCGAGGCGTTGCAGCTGGACGTGCTGGACCTGCAGGTGCAGGCCCTGGGCGGGCCCATCCGCCTGCTGCGCAGCTGGAAGAACGGCCGCTGGGAGTGGAACGAGCGCTGGGCGGACCTTACCGTGCTCGGCCCGGCCAAGGCCGACGCGCCGCAGGGCGCGGCCG
>Ga0180223_1001058_pt1 | contig 24093 bp, 25 predicted proteins | sample eDN5th30CKraftOP_FD_151337 | JGI IMG/M metagenome (GOLD analysis project Ga0180223, IMG submission 151337) | Enriched Organic Plus compost microbial communities from Emeryville, California, USA - eDNA 5th pass 30_C Kraft OP (version 2) (version 2) ... | reverse complement strand
GGCCGGGTCTTCCTCCGGCAGGCTGCGCTCCGGGTCGATGTCCACCGTCTCGATCCCGCTGCCCTGCAGGCGCTCGATGTCGCGCGCGGTGGCGAGGAACGAGGTCCGCCAGAACGGATGCTTGAGCCAGGCGCCGTTGACCCGCTGCACGTACATGCCCGGGCGGAGCTGGTGGACGGGGATGGTGCGCTGCATCGTGGACCGGCGGCTCTGGGGGGACAGGGTGCCGGGGGCCATATCGGCCGGACGTGGCCTGGCTTGAGCACCGCGGCGGCTCGCCGGCCGGCGGCCTGGCTGATACTATCCCCCAGTATCAGAGGTGGCCGGCCATGCCCCACAGTCCCGAGGAAAAGCGGCGCGTGCTGGCCCGCGTGCGCCGCATCCGCGGCCAGGCCGAGGCGCTGGAGCGCGCGCTGGAGGCCGGCGCCGACTGCGCCCCGGTGCTGCAGCAGATCGCCGCCATCCGCGGCGCGGTCAACGGGCTGATGTCCGAGGTGATGGAGGCCCATATCCGCGAGACCTTCGGCCACGCCGCCGGCTCGGACGAGCAGCGCCAGGCGCGGGTCGCGGAGATGACCGCGCTGGTGCGTTCCTACCTCAAGTGATTCCCCCTCCGCCGGAGCGCCGGCGGATCCGTTCGTCGCCGTCCCAAAGGAGTTTCCCCATGAAGTCCCGTGCCGCCGTCGCCTTCGCCGCAGGCCAGCCGCTGCAGATCGTCGAGATCGACGTCGCCCCGCCCAGGGCCGGCGAAGTGCTGGTGAAGATCACCCATACCGCGCTGTGCCATACCGACGCCTTCACCCTCTCCGGCGAGGACCCGGAAGGCGTGTTCCCGGCGGTGCTGGGCCACGAGGGCGCCGGCATCGTGGTCGAGGTGGGCGAGGGCGTGACCTCGGTCAAGCCGGGCGACCACGTCATCCCGCTGTACACCGCCGAGTGCGGGCAGTGCCTGTTCTGCAAGAGCGGCAAGACCAACCTGTGCGTGGCGGTGCGCGCCACCCAGGGCAAGGGCGTGATGCCCGACGGCACCACCCGCTTCTCCTACAACGGCCAGCCGATCTACCACTACATGGGTTGCTCGACCTTCTCCGAGTACACCGTGGTCGCCGAGGTCTCGCTGGCCAAGGTCAACCCGCAGGCCAACCCGGAACACACCTGCCTGCTGGGCTGCGGCGTGACCACCGGCATCGGCGCCGTGCACAACACCGCCAGGGTGCAGGAAGGCGATTCGGTGGCCGTGTTCGGCCTCGGCGCGATCGGCCTGGCGGTGATCCAGGGCGCCCGGCAGGCCAAGGCCGGCCGCATCATCGCCATCGACACCAACCCGGCCAAGTTCGAACTGGCGCGGCAGATGGGCGCCACCGAGTGCGTCAACCCGAAGGACCACGACAAGCCCATCCAGCAGGTGATCGTGGAGATGACCGGCTGGGGCGTGGACCACAGCTTCGAGTGCATCGGCAACGTCGAGGTGATGCGCGCGGCGCTGGAATGCGCGCACCGCGGCTGGGGCCAGAGCGTGATCATCGGCGTGGCCGGCGCGGGCAAGGAGATCAGCACCCGTCCGTTCCAGCTGGTGACCGGCCGCAAGTGGATGGGCACCGCCTTCGGTGGCGTGAAGGGCCGCAGCCAGCTGCCGGGCATGGTCGAGGACGCGATGGCCGGCAAGATCGAGCTGGCGCCCTTCATCACCCACACCCTGCCGCTGGAGCGGATCAACGAGGCCTTCGACCTGATGCACGAGGGCAAGTCGATCCGCACCGTCATCCACTACTGAGCGATGCAGCCGGCGGGCGCCAATGCCATGGCCACCGGCGCGAGGATCGCGCTGGTGGCCGGTGCCAGCGGCCTGGTCGGGCGCGCGCTGCTCGCGCGCCTGTGCGCCGATCCGCAGGTGGCCGCGGTGCACGCCCTGGTCCGCCGCCCGCTGCAACTGCGGCACCCGAAGCTCCAGCTGCACGTGGTCGACTTCGCGCGCCTGCCGCCGTTGCCGGCAGCCGGCGAGGCCTACCTGGCACTGGGCACCACCATTGCCGTGGCCGGCACGCGCGAGGCGTTCCGGGCGGTGGACTTCGACGCCAGCCTGGCGGTGGCGCGCGCGGCGCTGGAGGCCGGCGTGCGCCGCATCGGGCTGGTCAGCGCGATGGGCGCCAATCCCCGGTCGCCGGTGTTCTACAACCGCACCAAGGGCGAACTGGAGCAGGCGCTGGCCGCGTTGCCGCTGGATGCACTGGTGGTCGCGCGGCCGGCGCTGCTGCTGGGCGACCGCGCCCGCCTGGGCCAGCCGCATCGCCGCGGCGAGCACCTGGCCGCGCGCCTGGACCGCTGGTTGCGTCCGCTGCTGCCGGGGCAGCTGCGTGCCATCACCGCCGAAGACGTCGCTGCCGCGCTGGCCGCTGAAGTGCCGCGCGCAAGCGGCCACACCATCCTCGGATCGGCGCGCATGCAGGGCGCATCCGCCGCGCCGCACCGGAACGCATAAGGAGAGGTAACCATGGAACGCATCGAACACCGCGCCTGCTTCGGAGGCTGGCAGGACGTCTACCGTCACGCGTCGTCCGTGCTCGGCTGCACGATGAGCTTCGCCATCTACCTGCCGCCGCAGGCGGCCGAACGCCGGGTGCCGGTGCTGTACTGGCTGTCCGGCCTGACCTGCACCGAGCAGAACTTCATCACCAAGGCCGGCGCGCAGCGCTACGCGGCCGAGCACGGGATCGCCATCGTCTGCCCGGACACCAGCCCGCGCGGCGAGGACGTGGCCGATGCCGAAGGCTACGACCTGGGCAAGGGCGCCGGCTTCTACCTCAACGCCACCCGCGAGCCCTGGGCGCGCCACTACCGCATGCACGACTACGTGGTGCACGAGCTGCCGGCGTTGGTCGAGGCGCAGTTCCCGGTGACCGGCGAACGCGCCATCAGCGGCCATTCGATGGGCGGCCACGGCGCCCTGGTCTGCGCGCTGCGCAATCCCGGACGCTACCGCAGCGTCTCGGCGTTCTCGCCGATCGTCGCGCCCAGCCAGGTGCCGTGGGGCGAGAAGGCGTTCGGCGCCTATCTGGGCGCGGACCACGCGGCCTGGAAGCAGTGGGACGCCTGCGAGCTGCTGGGCGGCGCCGCGGAGAAGCTGCCGCTGCTGGTGGACCAGGGCGCGGACGACGAGTTCCTCGAGCTCCAGCTGCGCCCGCAGCTGCTGCAGGCCGCGGCCGCGGCGGCAGGGCATCCGCTGACCTTGCGCATGCATCCGGGCTACGACCACAGCTACTACTTCATCGCCAGCTTCATCGGCGAGCACCTGGCGCACCATGCCGCGGCCCTGCGCGGCCAGGCCGGGGTGCCGCGCGGCTGAGCGCGCCGGCGCCGCAGCATGACCCCCGCGGCGGCCGTGTGGCATGGTTGCGCCACATGGACGCCGACCAGGGGGGAGACGCATGCGGGGCAGGAGTCATTACGGGTATGCACTGGCGGTGGCGCTGCTGGCCACGGCCGCCGGCGCGGCCGCGGCCGAGGGCGGCGCCGCGCCGCAGCGCACGGTGGCCGGCGCGCAGGAATTCCTGCGCCAGGTGCTGCCGGGCAACCGCTATCTGTCGACGATGATGAGCGAGGTCCTGGCCAAGGCCCGCCGCGACGGCCTGCGCGCCGAGTTCGAGCCGCTGCCGCCGATCGTCGACGCCGACCCGGTGGCGCACTGCCGCTCCTACCTGATCGGCGAGATCGCCAACACCTGGCTGACCGTGCGCGACCCGGCCACCGGCGAGGCGACCGAGGCCGGCTTCGCGGCGATGGCCGGCGACGACCACGTCGGCAGCCCGGATGGCCTGCACTTCGGCTCGATCCGCGCCCTGCGCCAGGACGGCTCGCGCGTGTACCTGCGCTTTGCCGGCGAGCAGCACGACGCGGTGCTTCACCTGGAAGGCAGCGAGATGGCTTCGCGGGTGCACGCGGCGCTGGACTTCCTGCGCCGCGAGTGCGATCCGGCCGCGGCCACGGGCTTCTGAGCGTCACTCCCGCAGCGCGAAGTCGGTGCGCGCGAAGCGCCCGGCTTCGATGCTGTCGCCGGCGTGCTCCAGCTCCAGCGGCGTGGCGAACATCGGCCCGGCCCAAACGCAGGTGTGGAACTCGCCGTTCTCGCCGCACGGATCCACTCCCGCCGGCAGTTCCTCGAGCAGGGCCGCATCGAAGGCGCGGCCGCGGAAGCGCGCGTCCAGTTGCTGCGTATCCACGCAGCACACCCGCGCGCGCAGGCCGGCGTCGAGCATGCGCCGCGCCAGCAACGCGGTGTCGAAGCGGAACAGCGGGGTGAGCAGCTCCCAGTCCAGGCTTTCCAGCTGCTGCCGGCGCCAGGCGCGGATGTCCTCCAGGAACAGGTCGCCGAAGGCCATGGTGCGCAGCCCGGGCCAGCGCCGCGCGGCCGCGTCCAGCGCGCCGGCCATGGCCGCGCCGTAGGCCGCGTTCTCGCAGGCCGGCGGCAGTTCCACCTCCAGCAGCGGCAGGCCGGCGGCCGCGGCCTGCGCGCGCAGTACCTCCACCCGTACTCCCTGCATCGAAGCGCGGCCAGCGCTGACGGTCGACAGCAGGCCGACCACCTGGTGGGTGGCCGACTGCCGCAGCATGTGCAGGGTCCAGGCCGCGTCCTTGCCGCCGCTCCAGGCCAGCAGGACCGGGATGCGTGCCGCCATCGCCGTGGCAGGCTCAGCGCACGTCGCGCAGTTCCCAGCGCGAACCGGCCAGCAGGCGCAGGCGGTGGCGCAGGATCTCGCCGGGCAGGGAGGTGGTGGCGGTGAGGTAGACCGACATGTCCTCGCGCCGGCCTTCGACCGTGGCCTGCGGATCGGTCGCGCCCAGCGCCGGGTCCACCTCGTCCGGTTCCGGCTGCATCTGCCGCCAGCGCTCGAACAGCGCCGGCGAGCGCAGCGCATCCTGCAGCTGTTCGGCGAAGGCTTCGTAGCCGTTGGCGGTGAACGACAGCGACGGCTCGCTGCCGCGCGCGGCGGCCGGCTCGGGCAGGCGGATCACGTAACGGACGGGCATCGGCGGCTCCTGCGGGCGGGAGCGGACAATCTAGCAGCGCCGGCGCGAAGCGGCCGTGGCCGCCGGCTCAGCCGAAGCTGGCGTCGGTGGAGGCGTAGGCCACCGCCACTGCGCCCTTGCCCACGTTCACCATGCCGGTCAGGCTCATCATGCTCTCGAACACCTCCACGCCGTGGTCCAGGCAGGTGTCGAGCAGGCGGGCGTAGCCGGGCAGGCCGTGCAGCTCGGCCAGGTCGCCGCCGTAGCAGACGCTGACGGTCGGGGTGAGCAGGCCGCTGCGCACGCGCTGGCAGGCCATCTCGAACATCTTCTCGGTGGCCGCCTCGAAGCCCTTCACCCGGCCCACCGGCTCGGTGGTGCCGCGCCAGGCGCGGATCACCGGCTTGATGTCCAGCGCCGAGCCCAGCGCGGCGCTGAGCAGGCCGACGCTGCGGTCGCCCTTGGTGCGGGCGCGGTTGCGCAGGTAGTACAGGTCGCGCGGGATCATGAAGCCGCAGGTGTGCTGCGCCATTTCCTCCAGCCGCGCGCGCATCTGCGCCACGCCGGCGCCGGCGGCGCGCATGCGCACCGCCTCCACCGCGGTGATCGCCTGGCCGACGAACAGGTTGAGCGAGTCGATCACCCGCAGCGCGAACGGGGTGGTGATCCCGGCGGCCTGGCGCACCGGCTTGTACTCGTTGAGGATGGCGTAGCTGGCCTGCAGCGCGTTGTCGTGGATCTGGCTGCGCAGGCGCGAGATGGTCAGGCAGAAGACGTGGTCGTAGTCGATCACCAGGCGCTGCAGGAACAGGTCGCGGATCTGTTCCACGCTCAGCGGCGTGGTCTCCGCCTCGTGGCCGCGCTCGGCCACGTGCGCGTGCAGGAAGGCCAGGGTGGCCTTCTCGTCGCGCCGGTCCTCGAGCACGGCGTTGCCGATGCGGACCGTGATCGGCATGACCACGATCCCGTGTTCGCTGATGAACGAGGCCGGCAGATCGCAGGCCGAATCGACGACTATCCCTATGCGCATTGGGCCCTCCCAGGCGTCCTGCACGCGGAGCGGCGTGAACCCTATCGCAGAATCCGGCGGCTTGCGACTGCCGGAAGCGGGGTGTTCAGCGCTTGCGCAGGATCCCCACCGGCAGCTTCCCGATCTCCGCCAGGGGGCCCTCGCGCAGCAGTCCGGGGTCCTCGAGCACCGCCAGCATGAGCTCGTGGCTGTCGTTGCCCCAGAACAGGCCGCCGTCCACCTCCAGCGTGGGCACGCCGAACACGCCGGCCGCCAGGGCTGAATCGGTCAGCTCGCGCAGCTTCTGCTTCACCGCGGGCGCCCCGATCGCCGCGGCCACGTCCTCGATGCCGAGCCGGCGCCCGGCCTCCGCCAGCGCCGCCGGGCTGCCATCCAGGCCCTGGCGCCAGATCGCGTCGAAGATCGCGTCGATCGCCTCGGGGCGGATGTTTGCCGCAACGCACAAGCGCAATGCGGGCAACGGATTGAACGGATGCGCCAGCGGGAACACCAGCGGCACCCCCTCGCGCCGCGCCTGCCACAGCACCTGGCGGTAGATGAATTCGCGCTTGCGTGGGATTTCCGCCGGCCCCAGGTTGCCCAGCGCGGCCAGCACCGCGCCGAACACCACCGGCACCGGCTGCACCCGGCCCGCCTGCACCAGCGGCCGCATCTTCTGCCAGTGCAGGTAGGAGAACGGGGAGACGAAGTCGAAGTACCAGCGTGGCGTCATCGGGCGGCTCCTGCGGGACGTGCGCATGATGATGCCGGCAGCAGCGCCCGGCGCCACGCTGCGTTGCCGCGGTGCTGTCGCCGCGTGCATGGCCGATGGCGCATGCTCGGGGGGCGACGACCGAGGAGGATGCAATGGCAAGCGCGGGCGAAGTGGTGGAGTTCTGGCGCCAGGCCGGGCAGCAGGCGTGGTTCAACGGCGGCGAGGCGTTCGACCGCCAGTGCGAGGCGCGCTTCCTGCAGGCGCACCTGGCGGCGGCGCGCGGCGAGTGCGAGCACTGGCTGGGGACGGCGGAAGGGGCCCTGGCCCTGCTGATCCTGCTCGACCAGATCCCGCGCAACGTGTTCCGCGGCAGCGGCCACGCCTTCGCCACCGACGGCCTGGCGCGGCACTACGCGCTGCGCGCGCTGCAGGCCGGCCACGACCGGCAGGTCGAACCGGCGCTGCGCGCGTTCTTCTACCTGCCCCTGGAGCACTCCGAGGACCCGGCCGACCAGGACCATTCGGTGGAACTGTTCACCGCCCTCGGCGACAAGCTCTACCTGGACTACGCCATCGCCCACCGCGAGGTGATCGCGCGCTTCGGCCGCTTCCCGCACCGCAACCGCGCCTTGGGGCGCACCAGCACGCCGGAGGAGCAGGCCTGGCTCGACGCCGGCGGCGGGTTCTAGCGGCGGCGCAAACGGAAAAGGGCGGCCGGGGCCGCCGCCAGCTGGCTGGCGCCGCGCGCTCAGTAGCGCGGGATGCCGCCGTCGACTTCCTGTGCCCAGCGGTCGATGCCGCCTTCCACGTTGAACACCGCGGTGAAGCCCTTGGCGCGGAACTCCTCCGCGGCCTGCGCGCTGCGGCCGCCGTGGTGGCAGATGAAGGCCAGGCGGGTGTCCTTGGGCAGGGCTTCCAGCGCCGGGCGGCCGTCGCCGTCCAGGGTGCGGTGCGGCACCGGCAGCGAGGCGATCGCGCGTTCCTCGGGCGGACGCACGTCCACCAGCACCAGCTCGCCGGTGCCGACCTGGCGCTCGGCCTCGGCCGGGGTGATCGCCTGCACCGGCTTGGGCGCGTTGGGGTTGTCGATGGCCAGGCCCTGGCCGCGGAAGTCGTCCACCCAGTCGATGGTGATGCCGTTGGCGCGGCGCGCGCTGGACAGGTCGAACTGGATGCGCAGGCCCTGGGTTTCCACCGCGATGGCGCTGTCGTTGCGCGGCACGATCTGGAAGCGCGGCTGGAAGCGCGCGTCGATCGACAGCGCCAGCGCCGCGCCCGGCTCGCTGGCCAGGGCGCCGCGCAGCTTCTCGGCGGCGGCCTCGGTCACGGTGACCTGCGGCGGGGTGCGGTCCGGCGCGGGCAGGCCCAGCATCTGCGACAGCTCGCCGCTGGAGGCCAGCTGCTCGATGATGTCGGAACCGCCGACCAGCTCGCCGTCGATGTACAGCTGCGGGATGGTCGGCCAGTTGCCGTAGACCTTGATGCCCTCGCGGATCTCCTGGTCGGCCAGCACGTTGACGTGGGCGTACTCCACGCCCAGGTCCTCCAGGATGCCGCTGGCCTTGGCCGAGAAGCCGCACTGCGGCATGCCCGGCTGGCCCTTCATGAACAGCACGACGCGGTTGGCTTGCAGCAGCGACTCGATGCGCGAACGCAGGGCGGGATCCAGGGACATGCGGGGGCTCACCACGGATTTTTCAGGGGCCTGCATTCTACGCCGCGTGGCATGATGCGGCGATGAGCCGCCCGGCAACACTGCATCGCACCCCGCACCGGCCGCATGCCTGGCTGGCCTGGCTGGCCGCCTCGCAGCTGGCGGTGGCGGGGCTGTGGTGGGTGGCCGGCTGGCGCTGGGGCCTGCCGGCCCTGCTGCTGTCGCACGCGGCCTTCATCGTGCCGGTGTTCCTGCCGCGGGCCACGCTGTACGCGCCGGCGCTGTCGCGCCTGCCGAGCGACGAACGCCAGGTCTGGCTGACCATCGACGACGGCCCCTCGGACGACACCCCGGCGATCCTCGACGCGCTGGACCGCCACGGCATGCAGGCCACCTTCTTCCTGGTCGGGCAGCGCGCCCAGGCGCGGCCGGAGCTGGTGCGCGAGATCCTGCGCCGCGGCCACGGCGTGGCCAACCACACCTGGAGCCATCCGCAGGCCTGGTTCTGGGCGCTCGGCCCGCGCGCCATGGCCGCGCAGGTGGAACGCGCCCAGGCCGTGCTCGGCGAACTGGCCGGGCAGCCGCCGCGCTGGTTCCGCGCGGTGGCCGGCCACACCAATCCGTTCCTGGCCGCGCCGCTGCGGCGGCTGGGGCTGGCGCGCGCGGCCTGGAGCGTGCGCGGCTACGACGCGGTGGACGGCGACGTGGTGCGGGTGCTGCAGCGGCTGCAGCGCGGGCTAGGCCCGGGCGCGATCGTGCTGCTGCACGAGGGCGCGCCGCACGGGCGCAGCGTGGAGATCGTCGAGGCGGCGCTGTGCCTGCTGCGCGAGCAGGGCTACGCCAGCGTCATCCCGGAGTGAGCGCCCGGCCGCCGCCGTCGGGGGCGGCGGCTGCCGGCGAGGGCTCAGTCGCGCGTGGCGACGACCAGCCAGTTGTTGAACGGGGTGTCGCCGGCCAGCGGCGAGAACTCGCTGCGCAGGCCGGCGGCGTCGAAACGCTTCCTCAGCATGTCCGCGTCCGGGTAGTGGATCGGCGCGGCGTTCATCCAGCCCACCAGGCGCGCGAACACGTCGGTGGTGCGGGTGATGCGGGCGCGGCGGCTGCCGTCGTCCAGGCCGGTGCGGATCACCAGCTTCGCGCCCGGCTCGAGCATGGCGACCATGGCGTCGACCACCTCGGCCTGGCGCTGCGGCTGCAGGAACTGCAGCACGTCCAGGATCGCCACGCTGCCGCGGTGCGGCGGCAGCGCCTGCGACAGGTCCAGCGCCTCGAAGCCGGCGTCGACCAGCCCGGCGCGGGCGGCGGCGCGGCGCGCCGAGGCGATCTTGCGGTGGTCGTTGTCCACGCCGAAGTAGCGCAGGGCGATGCCCTCGTGCTGCAGGGCGTGGGCCAGCAGGCCGATGCCGCAGCCCAGGTCCAGCAGCGGGCCGGCGGCGTCGCGCAGGGCCGCGCACACGCCCGGGTACAGCGGGTCGCTGCGCAGCTTCGCCCGGGCGTAGTAGTAGTGGTAGCGGTTGCCCAGCAGGGTGCCGGGCAGGAAGCTGCTGGCGATACGCGCAGCGGTGTCCCGCGACAGCGGTCGCGGCTGGGGTCGGGGCATCGCGTTCACGGGGTACTCCTGCCTTGCAGGATGGCGCGGGCGGCCGGCAATGCCAGCCGTGCCCACAGGGTATACAGGGCGGCCGAGGGGTGCAGGCCGTCGTCGGCCAGCATGCCAGGCTCGGCGCCGCGTGCGCGGCTGACCGGGCCGATGTCGACCCAGTGCGCGCCCGCGCGCGCGGCTTCTTCCCGGCAGATGGCGTTGAAGGCGTCGATCTGGGCGGCGACCAGGGCGCGGTCGCGGCCCTGGGCGAAGGCGAACGGGGTCACGCCCCAGTCCGGGATCGCCAGCACCAGCACCCGCGCCGGATCGCCGCCGGCGAAGCCGGCCGCGCGCCGCAGCAGGGCGGCGAAGCGGGTGCGGAAGCCATCCGGCTCCAGCCCGCGGTACTGGTCGTTCACGCCTGCCAGCAGGCTGACCAGGGCGTGGTCGGCCGGGATCGGCGCCTGCGCGTGGGCGGCATCGATGCCGGCGTCCAGCTCATCCGTGGTCCAGCCGGTGGTGGCGATGATCCGCGGCTGGCCCACGTCCAGCCCTTCGGCGCGCAGCAGCGCGGCCAGCTGCACCGGCCAGCGCCCGTCCGCCGCGATGCCTTCCCCGATCGTGTAGGAATCGCCCAGGGCGAGGAAGCCTTGCGCCACGCTTACGCCGCCGCGTTCCGCGCCTTCAGCGGCACGACCTTGGTGTTGAGCTCGGCGCGCCGCGACAGCGCCCGGTCGATGCGCGCGAACACCTCGCGCATCAGCCCGGCTTCCGGCAGCAGGGTCACGCGGAAGTGGTCGCGGTAGGGGACGTTGAAGCTGCTGCCCGGCACGATCAGCACGTCCTCGGTCTCCAGCAGCTCCAGTGCGAACTGGTGGTCGTCGAAGCCGCGCGCGGCCGCGCCCACCACCGAGGGGAAGGCGTACAGCGCGCCCTTGGGCTCGATCAGGCGCAGGTGCTCGCTGGCGGCGCAGGCCTCGACTACCGCGCGGCGGGTCTCGTACAGGCGTCCGCCCGGGGCGCACAGCGCGCTGATGGTGTCCGGACCGTTGACCGCCGCCTCGATCGCGTACTGGCCGCCGACGTTGGCGCACAGGCGCAGGCCGGACAGCAGGTCCAGCGCATTGCGGTACTCGGCGGTGCGGGCGTGCGAACCGGTGAGGACCGCCCAGCCCACGCGCCAGCCGCAGGCGCGGTGCACCTTGCTCAGGCCGGAGAAGGTGATGCACGGGTGGTCGCCGGCGATCGGCGCGGTCGGCACGAACTCGGCGCCGTCGTACAGCACCTGGTCGTAGATCTCGTCCACCAGCAGCAGCAGGTTGTGGCGGCGGGCGATGTCCACCAGCCGCTCCAGCAGCGCGCGCGGGTACACCGCGCCGGTGGGGTTGTTCGGGTTGATCAGCACGATCGCCCGGGTGCGCGCGGAGACCAGCGCTTCCACCTCCACCGGGTCGGGCATGAAGCCGTTCTCCGGCGCGCAGCGGTAGTACACCGGGCGGCCGTCGTTGAGGATGGTGGCGGCCGACCACAGCGGGTAGTCCGGCGAGGGCACCAGCACCTCGTCACCCGGGTTGAGCAGGGCGCGCAGGGTCATGTCGATCAGTTCGGACACGCCGTTGCCGACGAACACCCGCTCGGTATCCACGTGCGGCGCGCCGCGCTTGCGGTAGGCCGCGGCCAGCGCCTCGCGCGCGGCCGGCAGGCCCAGCTGGTGGGTGTACGGGTCGGTGTTGTCGATGTCGCGGATGATCGCCTGCTGCAGGTGCTCCGGCGCGCGGAAGCCGAACGCGCCCGGGTTGCCGATGTTGAGCTTGATCAGCTTGCGTCCTGCTGCCTCGAGCGCATGCGCTCGCCGGTTGAGCTCGCCGCGGATCTCGTAGCGGACTTCCGACAGTCGCTCGCGCACCGCGAGCGTTTTTTCGGTGGACGGCATGGCAGGGCCCAGCGGGCGTGGCAAGGTCTGGCATGGTATCGAAAAAAAACGCCCCCCGGTGGGACCGCAAGCCCAGTCCTGGCGGCCGTTTCGGTCGAAACGGAAGCTGGCAGCGCCAGCAACCCGGCGCGCCGCCACTGCCGCCAACCGGCCGGGCACTACAATGCCTGCCGATGAACCTCCCCGGACCCGACTACACCGCCCTGCAACGGATTGGCTGGCCCTGGGCCGGCCCGCCCGAGGACCCGGCCTGGCAGGCCCTGTTCCAGGCGCATCCGCAGGCCCGCCCGGCCCGGGTCAGCGAGCAGCACCGCACCGGCTACGTGCTGGCCGACGCGCCGGACGCCGGCTTCCGCGCCGAGTCACCGCCGGAATGGATGCGCCGCCCGGTGTTCCGCCCCGATGGCGTGCCGGCGCACGAGCGCGCCGCGGTCGGCGACTGGGTGCTGCACGACGGCCGCCGCATCCTCGCCCTGCTGCCGCGGCGCACCGCGATCAAGCGCGCCGCCGCCGGCGAGCACTACCAGCAGCAGGTGATCGCGGCCAACGTCGACACCGCCTTCGTGGTCTGCGGCCTGGACGCGGACTTCAACCCGCGCCGGATCGAGCGCTACCTGCTGCTGGTCGGCGGCGGCGGAGTGCAACCGGTGGTGGTGCTGACCAAGGCCGACCTGGAAGGGGCCGATCCGGAAGCCGCGCTGGAAGCGCTGGCCGGCGTGCGCGCCCAGGGCGTGCCGGTGCTGGCGCTCAACGCCCGCGACGGCGGCGCCGCGGCACAGCTGGCCCCGTGGCTGGCGCCAGGCCTGACCGTGGTCCTGGTCGGTTCCTCCGGCGCCGGCAAGTCGACCCTCACCAACACCCTGCTGGGCGAGGAGCGGATGAAGACCGGCCAGGTGCGCGCCCACGACTCGCGCGGCCGCCACACCACCACCTACCGTGCGCTGATCGCGCTGCCCTCCGGCGCCTGCCTGGTCGACACCCCCGGCATGCGCGAGCTCAAGCCCACCGGCGAGGAGGAGCTGGCCGACGGCGGGTTCGGCGACATCGAGGAGCTGGCCACCCAGTGCCGCTTCAACGACTGCAGCCACCGCAACGAGCCCGGCTGCGCGGTGCTGGCCGCGATCGAGGCCGGCACCCTGGACCCGAAGCGCCTGGCCAACTACCTCAAGCTGCGCGAGGAGGTGGCCGGTGCCGCCGCGCGCCTGGCCCAGCGCCTGGCGCAGAAGAACGAGGCCCGCGGCCCTGCCGGGCGCAGGCGTCCGGCCCCGCGCCCGCGGCGCTAGCCGGGTTTGCGGTACGGTGCGGGCGGGGCACCCGGGCCCCATGCGCCGCCGAGCCGCCGATGACCGACGCCATCGCCCGCCATGCCGCACTGGACCGGCGCCTGGTCCGGGCTGCGCGCGGCATCCGCCTGCTCGGCCTGGCCAGCTGGCCGGCCGCGGTGCAGCACGCCTTCCTGGCCGCCTGGCGCCAGGGGCGGGCGGTGCTGCCCCGGGTCGAGTACCCGAAGCTGGACTTCGCCGCCGCCCGCACCGAACTGCGCGCGGTGGCCGCCGCCGCCGACCCCGGCCACCCGCTGGGCATCTACCTGCGCGAGTCGGCCGCCAGCTGGGAGCGCGCGGCGCGGCTGCTGGAGGCGCTGGGCACGGCCCGGGCCGGGGCCGAGGCGGTGGCCCTGTTCGGGCGTCCGGACGATCCGCTGCCCGGCGACGGCCCCACCACCCGCGAGGCCGCGCACCACTTCATCCAGATCGCCGGCGAGCTGGACCACGAGCTGTTCTCCCCGGCCGAACAGGTGCCGGTCTCGGCGACCGCCCTGGCGCTGCAGCTGCAGGGCGACCTGGACGAGTTCTTCGGCCGGCGCGTGGTCCAGGTCGAACTGGACCCGGAGCTGATCGCCAAGGCCGCCGCCGGCGCCACCCGCATCCGCCTGCGCGCCGGCGCCGCCTTCAGCGACTACGACCGCCGCCAGCTGTTCCACCACGAGGCCCTGGTGCACTCGCTGACCGCGCTCAACGGCCGCAACCAGGAGGTGCTGCCGAGCCTGGCCCTGGCCTCGCCGCGGGTCACCGCCACCCAGGAGGGCCTGGCCACCCTGGCCGAGCTGATCACCGGCAGCATCGACATCGGCCGGATGAAGCGCATCAGCCTGCGCACCGAGGCGGTGGCCATGGCCCTGGACGGCGCGGACTTCCTGCAGGTATTCGGCTACTTCCTCGGCGCCGGGCAGGGCGAGGAGGAGAGCTTCGCCTCGGCCCAGCGCGTGTTCCGCGGCGTGCCGCTCTCCGGGGGCTGCGCCTTCACCAAGGACACGGTGTACCTGCGCGGCCTGGTCGGCGTGCACACCTTCTTCCGCCTGGCCCTGCAACGCGACCGCCTGCGCCTGTGCCGCTGGCTGCTGGCCGGCAAGATGACCCTGGACGACGTGGTCCGCTTCGAGCCGCTGTTCGCCGACGGCACCCTGGAGCCGCCGCAGTGGCTGCCGCCATGGATCGAACGCGCCGGCGGCCTGGCCGGGCTGCTGGCGTTCTCGCTGTTCGCCAACCGCATCCGCATCGACCACATCGGCGAAGGCCTGCGCTGACGGAGCTGGCCAACGCTGTCATGCCGCAAGCGCCGCGCCGATACGCCGATTGCTGCACTGCATCGAAGCACGTGCGTCGCGCCGGCGCCGCTGCGGCCGCGATTGCAAGGGGGGGTCGCTGCGTCGCCGGAGGGCTTAGAATCGAGCCCCCTTGCGCCGCGCCGAAGCCGATCGATGTCCGAACAGGAAGATTTCAAACAGGCCGCCCTCGACTACCACCGCTTCCCGCGCCCCGGCAAGATCAAGGTCTCGCCGACCAAGGCCATGCTCACCCAGCGCGACCTCGCCCTGGCCTATTCGCCGGGCGTGGCCCATGCCTGCGAGGCGATCGTCGAGGACCCGCGGCAGGCCAGCGAGCTGACCGCGCGCGGCAACTTGGTGGCGGTGGTCTCCAACGGCACCGCGGTGCTGGGCCTGGGCAACATCGGCCCGCTGGCCGGCAAGCCGGTGATGGAAGGCAAGGGCGTGCTGTTCAAGAAGTTCGCCGGCATCGACGTGTTCGACATCGAGATCGACGAGACCGACCCGGACAAGCTGGTCGACATCATCGCCTCGCTGGAGCCGACCTTCGGCGGCATCAACCTGGAGGACATCAAGGCGCCGGAGTGCTTCATCGTCGAGCGCAAGCTGCGCGAGCGGATGAACATCCCGGTGTTCCACGACGACCAGCACGGCACCGCGATCATCGTCGGCGCCGCGGTGGTCAACGCCCTGCACGTGGTCGGCAAGAAGATCGAGGACGTGAAGCTGGCCACCACCGGCATGGGCGCGGCCGGCATCTCCTGCGTGGACATGCTGGTCTCGCTGGGCCTGCGCCCGGAGAACATCCTGGCCTTCGACCGCGGCGGCGTGATCCACACCGGCCGTGCCGACCTGGACCCGGACAAGCGCCGCTACGCGCGCGACACCGACGCCCGCACCCTGGAGGAGATCGTCGCCGGCGCCGACATCTTCCTGGGCCTGTCGGCCGGCGGCATCCTCAAGCCGGAGATGGTCGCCACCATGGCCGAGCGCCCGATCATCCTGGCGCTGGCCAACCCGTATCCGGAGATCCTGCCGGAGGAAGCGCGCCGCGTGCGCCCGGACGCGATCATCGCCACCGGCCGTTCGGACTACCCGAACCAGGTCAACAACGCGCTGTGCTTCCCCTACCTGTTCCGCGGCGCGCTGGACGTCGGCGCCACCGGCATCAACGAGGCGATGAAGGTCGCCTGCGTGCACGCCATCGCCGCGCTGGCGCGCAAGGAAGCCTCCGACCTGGGCAGCGCCTACGGCGACGAGATCCCCAGCTTCGGCCCCGACTACCTGATCCCGCGCCCGTTCGACCCGCGCCTGCTGGTCGAGCTGTCCTCGGCGGTGGCGCAGGCGGCGATGGATTCCGGCATCGCCCAGCGCCCGATCGAGGACATGGCCGCCTACCGCGAGAAGCTCGGCCAGTTCGTCTACCGCTCCAGCCTGATGATGAAGCCGGTCTACGACCGCGCCCGCTCCGACCTCAAGCGCGTGGCCTACGCCGAGGGCGAGGAGGAAGTGGTGCTGCGCGCGGTGCAGACCGTGGTCGACGAGGGCCTGGCGTTCCCGATCCTGATCGGCCGCCCGGAGGTGATCGAGACCCGGATCAAGCGCCTGGGCCTGCGTATCCGCCCCGGCGTGGACGTGGAGATCACCAACCAGGACGACGACCCGCGCTTCAACGAGTACTGGCAGCACTACCACGCCCTGACCGAGCGCCGCGGCGTGACCGTGGCCGCGGCCAAGAGCCTGATGCGCTCGCGCCCGACCCTGATCGGCGCGGTGATGGTGGCGCGCGGCGAAGCCGACGCCCTGCTCACCGGCATCGTCGGCCGCTTCCACAAGAAGCTGGGCTACGTGCGCAGCGTGATCCCGCTGGAGCCGAAGGTGCAGTCCACCTCGGCCATGACCGGCGTGATCAACCAGCAGGGCGTGTTCTTCTTCGTCGACACCCACGTGCAGGAGGACCCGACCGCCGAGCAGATCGCCGAGGCCACCCTGCAGGCCGCGTTCCGCATGCGCCTGTTCGGCATCGAGCCGAACGTGGCCCTGCTGTCGCACTCCAACTTCGGCAGCCACGAGTCCAAGGACGCGCAGAAGATGCGCCAGGTGCGCGAACTGCTGCGCAGGCGCAGCCCGCGCCTGAACATGGACGGCGAGATGCAGGGCGACACCGCCTGGGACGAGGTGCTGCGCGGCAAGATCATGCCCAACAGCACCCTCAAGGGCCGCGCCAACCTGTTCGTGATGCCGAACCTGGAAGCGGCGAACATCGCCTACAACCTGGTGCGGGTGTTCACCGACGGCGTCGCCATCGGCCCGATCCTGATGGGCATCAGCAAGCCGGTGCACATCCTCACCACCAGCGCCACCCCGCGCCGCATCCTCAACATGACCGCCATCGCCGCGGTCGACGCGCAGATCCGCCAGCAGCTGGAGCGGGGTGGGGGGGATTGAGCCCCGCTGGCGTGCATGGCGACGGGTGCCGCGCATTCGGGCAGGCCGTCGCCGTCCACACGCCAGCCTGCCGACGCGACGGATCGGGTCGGAGTTTTCTGACCCGAGATTCAGGGCGTGGGCTCTGGCGGCGCCTTGCCGGATATGAAAAATAGCGATGGCCGGCAGGGGCCGGCCGTGCGGGCCAGGGGTGGTCCGCACGCAGAATCCAAGGAGTGGATGATGCGTATCTTGAAAGTCGACGAAGTCCCGTATGTTTGCGGGGGCATGAAGATGGCGGGCGAGGTCTGCAAGGGCGACCTCTGTGCCAAGGTCAGCGTCGAAGGTGATCCTGGCAATCTGGGGAAGACCCTGACCAACATTTACGATGGTCTGGTGGATTTCACCGCCCACGTGATGTTTACCGTGGCGGATGCGTACCGGTCCCTCCGGGATACCTTCCGCGGTGAGTAATGACCAGGGGCGCGGATTGCCGCGCCCCTGCCTCTGAGAGCAGTGCATGAACTATCTGCCGCTCATCCTGATTCTGGACTATCTCGCAAGCTTGCTTCTTGGCCTGTTGTGCCGCGACTTGTTGGCTGGCCCAGTGAATCCTGCCAGGTTCCTCGAGCTGCCTAACCTGCTTCCCGTGATCCTGGTGATGCCGTTCCTTGAAACGGCCCTCATTCATTCGCTTCTTGTCGAGGCGAGCTTGAAGCTGGGCAGGGGGAAGCCCGTGGCCCTCTATGTAGGCGGTGCCTTGGCGGGGCTTGTCTTCTTCGTCCTGCACCTTGTGATGAATGGCCCTTTCAATGGCCTGGTGTACGGACTGCCCGGAGGTATATCCCTTTCGGTCATGTATTGCCTGGCACGCAAGGACGGGGCAAAGGTCGCCTTCTTCCATACCTGGATGCTGCATCTTGCATCCAATGCCCTGCTTGTCCTGTCGGTGGCGTACTACGGGATGACATTGGGGGGCGCGTGAAACATGCGTGCTCGCGTGATGGACGTACACATTCGGTTGCCGCTATGAAGACCAGGAACAGTCTGCCGCTGATGCTGTTCGCCTTCCTTGCCTTCGCTTGGACATGGCATAACCGCGCAAGCCTGATGACGATTGCCCACGCGGCGTACGACACCCACGTCAAGCTTTCGCAGGAGTGCAGCTAGACCGTCGTGGCTGCAGCGAGGTGGGCAGGTTCGGTGTTCTGCCGGCCCGGATAACGCAGCGCAGGCAGGGAAGCAACGGAACGGGACGGCGCTGAGGGCCGAGGGATCAGCCGTCCGCGCCGGCTTCCGGCGCGTGCGCCGCCACCTTGGACACCAGTCGGCGCTGCATGACGTCGAAGTACGCGTCGGCCTCCTCGTAGGAGGCAAACACCTCCTCGACCGGTACCGCCTCGACCACGTCGAGGACTTTCCGCACCTGGGGTTGCGGGTTGACCAGCAGCACGGCGCGATGGCGGGCGGCGAGGGCGCGGCGCACCCGCTCGAGCCAACGGATGCCGGCGCTGTTGATGTAGTTGAGGCCTTCCAGGTCCAGCACCACCGACGACACCCGGTCGTCGGCCAGCAGCGGATCCAGCGCCTGGTCCAGCTCCGGATAGCTGCCCGCGTCCAGGCGGCCGCTGACGGCAATGCGCTGGACGCCGTTGTGCGGCGGGGTGGGGTCGATCCTGAGCTGGCTCATTGCGTCGGTCTCCAGTCCCGCAGGGATACGGCGGCCTGCGGAGGCGCCCCGGGGGTCGGGCTGCCAGTACTGGATCGTATGGGGGCAGATGCAAAGGCCACGTGGTGATCGGAGGCCATGCCTGAACGGTTCTTCAGGCACCCGGCGGCGGTGGGACCATGCCGCAGTCCCTCCAGCGACCAGGTCGCCGGCATTGCAGGCCAACCTGCCCGGGTGGGCTCCCACAGCGGCATGGTCGCGGTCGACGCTTTCGTCCCGGCTCCTACCCGCCGGGCGCGGGAGCAACCCGGCAAGCATGTGTCCGGCGGCACCCGCATCGGAGCTGGTTCAGGCGTGCCTCCGCATCGCCCGCCCGGCACGGCCACCGCCCATCGATCTGACCTGGATCAGGGCCATCAGTCGCGACCCCATATAGATATGTAGTACCCCGACCCCACACACGGTCGTTCGCTGGCGTTTTTTGCGACGCAACAAAACCTGCTCCGGCTGCGATCCGGTGGGTGTGCAGTGCGTCGCCCGGCAACAGCCCTGTCAGCCGCGGCCGCCACTGGTTGCAACGGAGACTATCCGCCAGACGTGCCGCCAGGCGGGCCTTGTTGCGGTCCGGCGGCCTGTCTCCCCCTCGCAATTCACACCGGTGAAAAAGCCTGTCCCACCGCACATACGCACCCGTAGCGAAGCGGCCGGTGCCACCCGTGCGGTAAACTCCGGGGTCCACAAGAACGTCACGCCGCGGCCCCCCACGCGCGGCAATGGGAGTGATATGAACTGGCTGAACGATGTGCTGCACAATGATCCGGATCCGGTAGAGACCCGCGAGTGGATCGAATCGCTCAAGGCGGTGATCGACCGTGACGGCCCGGAGCGTGCGCATGCACTGCTGGAGGACATGGTCGAGCTGACCCGCCGCTCCGGCGCGTTCCTTCCGTTCTCGCCCACCACCGAGTACGTCAACACCATCCCGCCGCACCAGGAGGCCAAGAGCCCGGGCAACGCGGAGCTGGAGTGGCGCATCCGCTCGATCATCCGCTGGAACGCCATGGCGATGGTCGTGCGCGCCAACCGCAAGCCGGGCGACCTGGGCGGCCACATCGCCTCCTTCGCCTCGGCGGCGACCCTGTACGACGTGGGCTTCAACCACTTCTGGCGTGCCCCGTCCGAGCACCACCCGGGCGACCTGCTCTACATCCAGGGCCACAGCGCCCCGGGCATCTACGCCCGCTCGTTCCTGGAAGGCCGCATCAGCGAGAGCCAGCTGGACAACTTCCGCATGGAAGTCGACGGCCGCGGCATCTCCTCCTACCCGCACCCCTGGCTGATGCCGGACTACTGGCAGACCCCGACCGTGTCCATGGGTCTGGGCCCGCTGGCGGCGATCTACCAGGCCCAGTTCATGAAGTACCTGGAGCATCGCGGCCTGATCGAGCCGTCCGACCGCAAGGTCTGGTGCTTCCTGGGCGACGGCGAGACCGACGAGCCGGAGAGCCTGGGCGCCATCGCCCTGGCTGGCCGCGAGGGCCTGGACAACCTGATCTTCGTGGTCAACTGCAACCTGCAGCGCCTGGACGGCCCGGTGCGCGGCAACGGCAAGATCATCCAGGAGCTGGAAGGCGTGTTCCGCGGCGGCGGCTGGAACGTCATCAAGGTCCTGTGGGGCAGCTACTGGGATCCGCTGCTGGCCAAGGACACCGACGGCGTCCTGCGCAAGCTGATGATGGAAACCGTCGACGGCGAGTACCAGAACTGCAAGGCCTTCGGCGGCGCGTATACCCGGGAGCACTTCTTCGGCAAGTACCCGGAGACCCGCGCCATGGTCGCCAACATGTCCGACGAGGACATCTGGCGCCTGAACCGCGGCGGCCATGACCCGCACAAGGTCTACGCCGCCTACCACGCCGCGGTGAACACCAAGGGCATGCCGACCGTGATCCTGGCCAAGACGGTCAAGGGCTACGGCATGGGCAGCGCCGGCGAGTCGCTGAACCCGACCCACCAGACCAAGAAGCTGGACGACGACGCCGTGCGCGCGTTCCGCGACCGCTTCAACATCCCGATCAGCGACAAGCAGCTGGCCGAGGCCGAGCAGGTTCCGTTCTACCACCCCGGCGAGGACTCGCCGGAAGTGCAGTACCTCAAGGAGCGCCGCGCCGCGCTGGGCGGCTACCTGCCGCAGCGTCGCCGCAAGGCCAGCAAGTCCTTCGCCGTGCCCGGCCTGGACAAGTTCGAGCGCCTGCTCAAGTCCAGCGGCGACCGCGCCTACTCCACCACCATGGCCTTCGTGCAGACGCTCAACATCGCCCTGCGCGACAAGGAGATCGGTCCGCGCCTGGTGCCGATCGTGGCCGACGAGGCCCGCACCTTCGGCATGGAAGGCCTGTTCCGCCAGATCGGCATCTACGCCCCGTTTGGCCAGAAGTACAAGCCGGTCGACGCCGACCAACTGATGTACTACCGCGAGGACCAGTCCGGCCAGGTGCTGCAGCAGGGCATCAGCGAGCCGGGCGCGATCGCGTCGTGGATGGCCGCCGGCACCAGCTACTCGGTGTCCGACGTGCCGATGCTGCCGTTCTACATCTACTACTCGATGTTCGGCTTCCAGCGCGTGGGCGACATCGCCTGGCAGGCGGCCGACATGCGTACCCGCGGCTTCCTGCTCGGCGGCACATCCGGCCGCACCACCCTCAACGGCGAGGGCCTGCAGCACGAGGACGGCCACAGCCACCTGCTGGCCGGCGCCATCCCGAACTGCCGCAGCTACGATCCGACCTTCGGCTACGAGGTCACGGTCATCATGCAGCACGGCATGAAGGCCATGCTCGAGGACCAGATCGACGAGTACTACTACATCACCCTGATGAACGAGAACTACACCCATCCGGAAATGCCGGAGGGTGCGGCCGAGGGCATCATCAAGGGCATGTACCTGCTGAAGGACGCCGGCAAGCCCAAGAAGGGCGAGCTGCGCGTGCAGCTGATGGGCTCGGGCACGATCCTGCGCGAGGCCATCGCCGCCGCCGAGCTGCTGGACAAGGACTTCGGCGTCACCGCCGACATCTGGTCCTGCCCCAGCTTCAACGAGCTGCGCAAGGAGGGCTTCGCCACCGAGCGCTGGAACCGCCTGCATCCGGAGGAGACCCCGCGCAAGCCGTACGTCACCCAGCTGCTGGAGGGCCGCCAGGGCCCGGCCATCGCCGCCACCGACTACGTGCGCGTGTTCGCCGACCAGATCCGCGGCTTCGTGCCGATGAGCTACACCGTGCTGGGCACCGACGGCTTCGGCCGCTCCGACACCCGCGCCAACCTGCGCCGCTTCTTCGAGGTGGACCGCTACTACATTGCCCACGCGGCGATCGCGGCCCTGGCGAAGGAGGGCAAGATGACCGGCAAGGACGTGGCCAGGGCGATCAAGCTGTACAAGATCGACCCGGAGAAGGCGAACCCGGTTGGGGTTTGATCCGTAGCGTTAGTTAGAACGAAAAAGGCGGCCTCATGGCCGCCTTTTTCTTTTTAGTCGAATCTGTTCGGAGATAAGATCCGGCGAGGCGCTACTTGGGATGTGTGTGACACCACGTCTACTCTGAAATGCTTAGGGCGACGTCCCCCCGGTTTTGAGTAGCACGGCGATTTGGAGTCCAATCCCCAACGAGACGGAGATTGGACGTGAAGAAGCGCTTTTCCGAAGAGCAGATCATCGGCTTCCTGCGTGAGGCCGAAGCCGGCATGGCGGTGAAGGACCTGTGCCGCCGGCACGGCTTCAGCGAAGCCTCGTACTACCTGTGGCGCAGCAAGTTCGGCGGCATGAGCGTGCCGGAGGCCAAGCGGCTCAAGGAGCTGGAGGCGGAGAACATCCGGCTGAAGAAGCTGCTGGCCGAGCAGATGTTCGAGAACGACGTGATCAAGGACGCCCTGCGAAAAAGTGGTGACCGCACCGGCCAGGCGCGAGCTGGTGCGGCATCTGGTGGGCAGTATGGGTCACGGATGAGGCTGGGCAGCCGGTCACCATCACCACCGACCCGAACAATCTCTCGGCGGCGTTCTTCCTGCGGCAGACCCGTACCGAGAACATCGCCAATACCGATGGCACCGGCCAGGTGGCGGCTTCGACTACCGTCGACGCGCGCGCAGTGTCGTGCAGAGGAGCTGCGGCGGTTGGATGCCGCCGGTGGCCCCCGCGCGTCTCTGCCTGGCGGTGGAAAGGTTCTCAATAAGAGGCGCTGAAGATGCTGATCGACATTGATTTCCCCGATGGCTCAACAGGTTCAGCGGTATATGGTCGTTTGGAATCAGAGGACTGGAATGAGTTTCTCCGCGCGGGATGTTCCTTCCTGACTTTGAATGCGTCATTAGGCTGGGATGGAACCCTTGGCGAACTTCCCGCAATCGGAAGTGCCTGTGGCCGAGGGCTCCACATCCTTCCACTGGAGCGCGGATTCGATGTCTCGCAGCTCCAGTCGATCCGCGGCATCTCGTACCTATATCTGGGAGAGGGATGCAAGGGTGAACTCGATCTGGCTTGGTTTGAAGACCTGGTGGAAATTAGGCTCATGTGCAAGCCAAAGAAGTTCAAGCTCCTCATCTCCGGCGCGTGCGGGTTGAAGAAGTTATCTTCTATTGGCGCGCACATTCGGGATCCTGGAGCTCTGTCTTTGCTGAGGAATTTGAGGGAGCTGGAACTGATACGGCCCTCGTTCCATGCTTCGGCTCTGCCTGAGGATTTGGCGTTGGATGCCTTGGAAGCGTACGGCTGGACCAAGCTGCATGATCTGGACTGGATTGCCAGGTTCCGCCTGGGATCGCTTAGGCTCAGCACGTGCCGAAGAATTCAGGACTATTCGGCGCTTCAGCACATGACGTCGTTGGAGTCGCTTTATCTGGACGATTGTTCGCATGTACCGAGTGCCAAGCTTGTATGTGAACTGCCAAGGCTAAAGAGCCTGACAATGCGGGGGACAGAGTTTGTTGATAAAGACATCTCTTGTCTTGCCGGTATGGGCCTGGAGAAATTGAACCTCAGTGGCCGCGGGTACTTTGGGAGTGCCTGCGCGTGAACAATTTCTTCGTTGTGTATCCCATCTCGACTTTGCGCTCAGTGAGCTCGGAGTAATGGAAAGGGCCGGTCAGTGCGATCAGTTCTGGTGCTAATGGTTGTTTGCGCCCTCTACGGTGGCTATCACTGGTGGCAGGACCGCGACCCGGTCTCCGCCGCCGCGGCCAGCGAGAACGGCTTCGTCCCGGTCGAGATGCCGGACGGAGCCGCCCGCAATGCCGTGCTGGTGCTGGCGCCGCGCAACTGCCCGTCGGAGCAGGCGCGGCGGACCGAGGCGCTGGTCGGGGACCTGGAGCGTGCGGGCATCCCGGTGGTGAGGGGTGAATCGCCCCGGCTTCTGTAGACACCCCGAAGCCTCAAATTGATTGCCGCTTTTCGAACTCTACCGGAGGCAGGCCATCGTTGTGCCCGTGCTGCCTGCGGGTGT
>Ga0180223_1001057_pt1 | contig 24130 bp, 19 predicted proteins | sample eDN5th30CKraftOP_FD_151337 | JGI IMG/M metagenome (GOLD analysis project Ga0180223, IMG submission 151337) | Enriched Organic Plus compost microbial communities from Emeryville, California, USA - eDNA 5th pass 30_C Kraft OP (version 2) (version 2) ... | reverse complement strand
AGCTTCATCGTCGCCGACACGCCCGGCCACGAGCAGTATACCCGCAACATGGCGACCGGCGCCTCGACCGCCGACCTCGCCGTCATCCTGGTCGATGCGCGCAAGGGCCTGCTGCCGCAGACGCGCCGCCATTCCTTCATCGTCTCGCTGGTCGGCGTCCGCCACATCGTCGTCGCGATCAACAAGATGGACCTCGTCGGCTATGACGCGGCCGTCTTCGAGCGGATCGCGGGCGCGTATCGCGCAGCGGTGCGGAGCCTGGGTTTCGCCTCGATCCGCTTCGTGCCGGTCTCGGCCCGCGACGGCGAGAACGTCATGCGGCCCTCGGCGCTGATGCCCTGGTATGACGGCCCGGCGCTGCTGCCCTATCTCGAAAGCGTCGCGGTCAGCCGCGCCGCGGGCGGCGAGGAGGACTTCGTCCTGCCGGTGCAATGGGTCAACCGTCCCGATCTCGATTTCCGCGGTTATGCCGGCACCCCCGTCGCCGGCCGCGCCCGCGTCGGCGACCCGGTCGTGGCGCTGCCCTCCGGCCGCGTGAGCCGCATCGCCCGGCTGATCGGCGCGGCGGGCGAGGCGAGCCAGATCGCGGCCGGGCAGGCGGCGACCGTGACGCTGGAGGACGACATCGACATCTCGCGCGGCGACGTCATCGCCGCCGCCGACACGGCGCTCCCTGTGAGCCGCGGCCTGAAGGCGCGCCTGCTCTGGACCGGCGAGCGCGCCATGCTGGAAGGCTCGCAGTTCCTGCTGAAGCTCGGGACGCAGAGCGCCAACGCCGCGGTCGAGACGCTGCATCACAGCATCGACATCGAGGGCTTCCGGCCGCTGCCGGCGCAGAGCCTGCGCATGAACGGCATCGGCCTCGTCACGCTCCGGCTCGACCGGCCGCTGGTATCCTTGCCCTACAGGCGCAGCCACGAGCTCGGCGGCTTCATCCTGATCGACCGTATCAGCAACGAGACGGTCGCCTTCGGCTTCGTCGAGCCCGGCGCGGGCGAGGCCCGGCAGGCCGTGGGCGAGGGCAGCGTGCTGGCGCGGGCGAAGCGCGGCCTGATCCGCATCGTCGGCCGGCGCGGCACGCCGGACCGCCGGGCCTGGCTCGCCGCGCTGAGCTGGCGCGTGCTCAGCACGGCGGGGCTGTTCGCGGCCGCCTTCGCCCTGACGGCGAACGCCCCGGCCTCGCTGGGGCTCGCCTTCGGCGACATCCTGCTGCGGCCGGGCCTGCGGGCGCTGCATATGCGGCTCTGGCGCAAGGGGCCGCCCGGCGCGCTGCAGGACGGTGCGGGGATTTGAGGGCGGCCGGCTCGGCTTTCCTTGTCATTCCGGGGCGCGCCATAGGCGCGAACCCGGACAACAGGGCTCCGGCGTTATCTCGGCAACCGCGCGCCATAGCCCGTTGGTTTGACGCGGAAACACGCCGTCATTCCGGGGCAGGCCGCAGGCCTGAGCCCGGAACCCAGAACCGATGCGGTCATGAATTGGAACGATGGCCCGACCGTGCCCCTTGTGGCGATGGCATCGGTTCTGGGTTCCGGGCTCGCCGCTGCGCGGCGCCCCGGAATGACGGCGGGCTTCCGCCTCAAATCAGCGCGCTAGATCATCGCGCGTCCTTTCGGACGCGATACCGATGATCGATCTCGTTGCTGGTGCATCGGATTCTTCCGAAAAGTGGATTCCACTTTTCGGTCCGATGCTCTAGCCGCCGACCACCGCCGTCGCCTCGATCTCCAGCAGGGCTTCCGGCTCGACCAGCGCCGTCACCGCGACCACCGCCATCGCCGGGAAATGTCGGCCGAAGACCTCGCGGTAGATCGGCCCCATGGCGCCCAGGCTGGCGCGATAGGTCGCGATGTCGGTGACGTACCAGGTCATCCGCACGATGTCCTCGACGCGTCCGCCGCCGGCCTCGACCACGGCCCTGACATTGAGGAAGGTCTGGCGGAGCTGGCCGATGAAGCCCGGTGCGAAGACGCCCTCGGCGTTCCAGCCGACGAGCCCACCCGTCACCAGCACGCGGCCTTCCGCCACCATGCCGTTGGCATAGCCGCGCGGCTGCGGCCAGCCCTCGGGCAGGATAGCGCGGGATTGCGGATGGTCGGACATGGAGGGGCGCCTCGGTTTCGGCCGTTGTCGGGCTCTGGTTGACGTATCTCAGGCCTCGCCCTGAGCCATCCGGCGCAGGGCGAAGCGTTGCAGCTTGCCGGTCGCCGTCTTCGGCAGGGCGTCGACGAATGCGATCGCGCGGGGATATTTGTAGGGGGCGATGCCGGCCTTCACATGCTCCTGCAGCGCCCGGGCCAGCGCCGCGTCGCCGGAAATGCCTTCGCGCAGCACGACATAGGCTTTCACGATCTGCCCGCGCTCGGGGCAGGGCGCGCCGACCACGCCGCATTCGGCCACCGCCTCATGCGTCAGCAGACAGGCCTCGACCTCGGGGCCGGCGATGTTGTAGCCGGCCGAGACGATCATGTCGTCGGAGCGCGCCTGGTACCAGAAATAGCCGTCCGCATCGCGCAGATAGGTGTCGCCGGTCAGGTTCCAGCCGTCCAGCACATAGACCGCCTGCCGCGGATCGGCGAGATAGCGGCAGCCGGTCGGCCCGCGCACGGCGAGGCGTCCGGGCGTGCCGTCCGCCACCTCGCGCCCTTGCGCATCGACGATCTTCGCCTCGTAGCCGGGCACCGGGAGCCCGGTCGAGCCCGGCCGGATCTTCTCGCGCGGCGCGCCGATGAAGATGTGCAGCATCTCCGTGGCGCCGATGCCGTCCATCAGCGGCAGGCCGGTGCGCGCCTGCCAGGCCTCGAAGGTCGCTCTGGGCAGCGCCTCGCCGGCCGAGACGCAGATCCTCAGCGAGGCGATGTCGCGCCCGTCGAGCTTGTCGAGCATGGCGCGATAGGCGGTCGGCGCGGTGAAGACGACGCTGACCCTGTGGCGCTCGATCGCGTCGACGATCTCGGCCGGGCCGGCCTTATCGGGCAGCACCATCGCCGCGCCGATCCGCATCGGAAACAGCACCAGCCCACCCAGCCCGAAGGTGAAGGCGAGCGGCGGCGAGCCGGTGAAGCGGTCCTCCGGCGCGGCCTTCAGCACGCGCGCGCCGTAGCAGTCGCAGATCGCCAGCATGTCCTGGTGGAAATGCATGGTGCCCTTCGGCTCGCCTGTGGTGCCGGAGGTGAAGGCGATCAGGCAGACGTCGTCGCGGGCCGTGTCGGCGGCGTCGAAACGCTCGTAGCCCGGCTGCGCCATCAGCGTCTCCAGCGCGCTGTCGGCGCTGCCGAAGGCGACGATGCGGGCGAGGTCCGGCGCCTGCGCCCGGGCGGCCTCCAGCTCGGCGGTGAGACGGTGGTCGCAGAGCGCCAGCGCGATCCTGGCCTTGCGCAGAGGATAGGCGAGCTCGCCCGCCCGCAGCATCGGCATGGTCGCGACGGCGATGCCCCCGGCCTTGATCACCGCGAGATAGGCGGCGACCATCATCGGCGTGTTGCCGGCCCTGAGCAGGACGCGGTTGCCGCCGACCAGGCCGAGGTCGCGCGTCAGCACATTGGCGATGCGGTTCACCTTGTCGGCGAGATCGGCATAGCTCCATTGCAGCGCGTCGGCGATCACGGCGCCGCGCCCGCCGCGCCCTTCGGCGATGTGCCGGTCGAGCAGCTCGGCGACGCAGTTCAGCCGCTCGGGATAGGCGAGCCCCGCCTCCTCCACCCTGAGATCGGGCCAGTCCCGGCGCGGGGGCAGGTTGTCCCGCGCGAAACCGTCCTCATGTCCCGACCTCGCGAATCCGGCTGCTGTCATGGCGTTCCCCTGCAAGAGCCGGGTCCGGCCGGGCTTCGGCCCGTCGGTGAAACCGTCTCTAACGATATGCTCTTCCGGCATGTGCTTTGAGCAGGTCGCGCGCGATCACGACCTTCTGGACCTCCGAGGCGCCTTCGTAGATGCGCAGCGCCCGGATCTCCCGGTACAATTCCTCGACCTTGACGCCCCTGGTGACGCCGAGCCCGCCATGGATCTGCACGGCCCGGTCGATCACCTTCTGGGCGTTCTCGGTGGCGACGAGCTTCGCCAGCGCCGCCTCGCGGGTGACGCGGGCGGCGCCGCGATCCTTGGTCCAGGCGGCGCGGTAGACCAGCAGCGCCGCGGCATCGACCTCCGCCGCGCTGTCGGCGATGGCGGCCTGCGAGAGCTGGAGATCGCCGAGCGTGCCGCCGAAGAGCCTGCGGCCATTGGCGTGGGCAAGCGTCTCGTGCAGCGCTCGCCGCGCGAAGCCGAGCGCGGCCGCCCCGACCGTCGAGCGGAAGATGTCGAGCGTCGCCATCGCGACCTTGAAGCCCTCGCCCGGACCGCCGATGCGATTTTCGAGCGGCACGCGGCAGCCCTCGAAGCGCAGTGTCGCCAGCGGATGCGGCGCAATCACCTCGATCCGTTCGGCAATGCTCAAGCCGGGCGTATCGGCCTCGACCAGGAAGGCGGAGAGCCCGCGCGCGCCCGGCGCCTCGGCCGTCCGGGCGAAGACGACGTAATGGTCGGCGATGCCGCCATTCGAGATCCAGCTCTTCTCGCCGTCGATGCGGACATGATCGACGCCGTCCGGCGCCGCCGTCGTCGCCATGGCGGCGACGTCGGAGCCGGCCTCCTTCTCCGAGAGGGCGAAGGCGGCGATGCGTCTGCCGGCGGCGACCTCCGGCAGGATGCGCCGCTTCATCTCCTCCGGCCCGGCGAGGCTGATGGCGCCGGTGCCGAGCCCCTGCATGGCGAAGGAGAAATCGGCGAGGCCGTCATGCGCGGCGAGGATCTCGCGGGCGAGGCAGAGCGTGCGCACGTCGAGCCTGTCGGAAAGCCCGCCATAGGCGGCCGGCACGGCGGCCTTGAGGAAGCCGGCGGCGCCGAGCGCCGCGACGCGCGCCCGGCAGGCCGCGTCGACTTGCGTATGCGGCAGGCCGGCGAGATGGGTACCGACCCAATCGGCGAGCGCGGCGGCGAAGGCGCGGTGGCGCTCCTCGAAGAACGGCCAGTCCAGCGTATCGCCGAGAATGTCCAGCCCGAGGCGAGGAGCGGGGTCCATCTCAGTTGCCCTCGAAGACCGGCTTCCGCTTCTCGGCGAAGGCGTGGTAGGCGCGTGCGAAATCCTCGGTCTGCATGCACAGCGCCTGCGCCACGGCCTCGGCCTCGATCGCGCTCTCGACCGACATCGCCCATTCCATCTCGAGCATGCGCTTGGTCATGGCGTTGGCGAAGGTCGGCCCGTCTGCCAGCTCGGCGGCGAGCGCCTGCGCCTCGGCCAGCACCGCTTCAGGCGCGCAGAGCCGGTTGAGAAAGCCCCAGCGCTCGGCTTCCTCGCCCCTGAGCACGCGCCCGGTATAGAGGAGTTCCGCGGCCCGGCCCTGGCCGACGATCCGTGGCAGCATCGCGCAGGCGCCCATGTCGCAGCCGGCGAGCCCGACGCGGTTGAACAGGAAGGCGATCTTGGCCCCCGCCGTGCCGAGCCTGAGGTCGGAGGCCATGGCGACGATGGCGCCGGCCCCGGCGCAGACGCCGTCGATGGCGGCGACGACCGGCTGCGGGCAGGCCCGCATCGCCTTGACCAGCTCGCCGGTCATCCGGGTGAACTTCAGCAGCTCCCGGGTTTCCATCGCGACCAGCGGCCCGATGATCTCGAAGACGTCGCCGCCCGAGGAGAAATTGCCGCCGGCGCCGGTGACGACGATCGCCTTGACCGCTTCCTCCTTCTGCGCCGCGAGAAAGAAATCCGTGAGTTCGCGGTAGCTTGCAAAGGTCAGCGGATTCTTTTTCTCAGGCCGGTCCAGCGTCACCGTCGCAACCTTGTCGAAGACCGAGAGCGCGAAATGCCGCGGGCTGAAGCCCGCCAGCGGCAGGGTGGTGGCGTTGGCGATGCTCATCGGGCGTCTCCCTTGGCGGCCTCGTCGGCGCCGCTTTGCAGGCGGCCGGCGATGGCGCGGTGAAGCGAGGCCTTGGTCTCGCCGAGCAGCCGGAAGAGCTGCGCGCGTTCGGGTTGGTCGAGCCCGGCGAACAGCTCGGCGATCCAGTCCTCATGGCGCTCGGCCATGGCCTTGAAGGTCTTCCGGCCCTGCGCTGTCAGGGTGAGGATCTGGACGCGCCGGTCCTGCGGCGCCGGGCGCTTGTCGACCAGCCCCTCCGCCACCAGTCCGGCGACGACGGCGGTGACGTTGCCGTTCGAGACCATCAGGCGCTGCGAGACCTCGCCGACGGTCATGCCGACCACGCTCTTGTCGAGCTGGGCCATCAGGTCGAAGCGCGGCAGCGTGGTCCTGAACTCCTCGCGCAGCCGGTTGCGGATCTCGGTCTCGATCAGGGTCGAGCAGGTCAGCATCCGCAGCCAGAGGCGCAACTCGTCCTTGTGGTCGCCGGGGCGCTCGCTCGCCTTGGTCTCGCGGTCGAGCAGCAGCGCGGCGGAGGAGGGGATCTCCATCTCAGAACTCCCCGCCATTGATCATCAGCGACTGGCCCGTCACGGCGTCGCTGCCAGCCCCGCAAAGATAGAGCACAGCCGCCGCGACCTCCGCGGGCGCGACCAGCCGGCCCTGCGGATTGTCCCTGAGCAGGGCCGCCAGCGCGTCCTCGCGGCTCTTGCCGGTCTTGTTGGCGACATTGTCGATGCTGGCGGCCGCCATGTCGGTGTCGGCATAGCCCGGGCAGACGGCATTGACGGTGACGCCTGAGCGGGCGGTCTCCAGCGCCAGCGACTTCACCAGCCCGATCACGGCATGCTTCGCCGCCGTATAGGCGCTGACATAGGGATAGCCGCGATGCCCGGCCGTCGAGGCGATGGCGATGAGCCGGCCGCGGCGGCGCTCCAGCATCCCCGGCAGCGCGGCATGGAACAGGTTGACCGTGCCGATCAGGTTGATCTCGAACATCCGATGGAAGCGCTCTGCGTCGCTGCGCAGGAACGGCCCCGTCTCGACCGCGCCGGCATTGGCGACGGCGATGTCGAAGCCGTGCCCGCCGGAGAGCCGCCCGAGCGCCGCTGCGACGGAGGCCGCGTCGCGCACGTCGCAAACCGCGTAATCCGCCGCCGCGCCGGCCGCGACGGCGTCCCGCAAGGTCGCTTCGTCGCGGCCGAGGATGCCGACGCGGGCCCCGGTTTCGGTCAGCGCGCCGGCGATGGCGCGGCCGATGCCGCGTCCTCCCCCCGTCACCAGCGCCCGCTGCCCTTCCAGAGTCATGCTCGTCCGCCTCCTGCCGCGAATGTATTTTAAGTTTCAATCAATTTGCAAGCCGCCGCATCGAGCAAGGCGGCCGGAGGAGCGGTGCGGGGGAGAAGTGTCCCGGCACAGAGAGTTCATCCGAAACCGAAGGGACATCGAGAAGCAGGCGCAGATTCCACCTCGTGAAGCACTTATGGCCCCGTGAAAGCCTCGTCCGCTGCGCCTGGTCCTCGCGCCGCATCCCGTGGCGCCCGGGCGGACGGCAATGGGAAAAGCGCTTGAGAGAAAAATCATTTGAGGCTTAAAATAATTTCCAGGCCGGATCGCCCGGCTCCCGGATGGAGGCGTCGATGCGTATCGCGGTCGTGGGCGGAGGGCCGGCGGGGCTCTATTTCGCGCTGCTGATGAAGCGGGACTGGCCGCAGCTCGCGGTCGACGTCTACGAGCGCAACCAGCCCGACGACACCTTCGGCTTCGGCGTGGTCTTTTCCGACCAGACGCTCGACATCTTCAGGGCGGCGGATGCCGAGAGCTATGCGGCGATCCGCGACAACTTCGCCTATTGGGACGATATCGAGATCCACTTCAAGGGCGAGAGCTTCCGCGTGCCCGGCAACGGCTTCTGCGGCTGCTCGCGCCGTTCGCTCCTGATGCTGGTGCAGGCGCGGGCGCGCGCGCTCGGCGTCGGCCTGCATTTCGGTGCCGAGATCGCCGATGTCGAGGCGCTGAAGCGGGACTACGACCTCGTCGTCGCCGCGGACGGCGTCAACAGCTGCCTGCGCGAGAACTGGCGCGAGCGCTTCCAGCCGGAAGCCGACCTACGCCCCAACAAATTCGCCTGGATGGGCTCGACCCGTCCCTTCGACGCCTTCACCTTCTTCTTCAAGCAGACCGAGCACGGGCTCTTCATCGCCCATTGCTACCAGTACGAGGCCGGCCGCTCGACCTGGGTGCTGGAGACCGACCCCGAGACCTTCGCGAAGGCAGGCCTCGCGGCGATGGACGAGGCGCACTCCGCCGCCTTCCTCGAAGGCGTCTTCGCCGAGGAATTGCAGGGCCACGGGCTGATCACCAACCGCTCGCTCTGGCGCAATTTCCCGATGATCCGCTGCCGCAACTGGGTGAGCGAGAACGTCGTGCTGATCGGCGACGCCAAGGCGACGGCGCATTTTTCGATCGGCTCGGGCACCAAGCTCGCGATGGAGGACGCCATCGCCCTGCACGGGGCGATGGGCCAGGCGAAGCTCGATGTCGCCGCCGGCCTGAAGCTGTTCGAGGCGCAGCGCCGCGAGGAGGTCGAGAAGACCCAGCACGCGGCGGATGTCTCGCTGGTCTGGTTCGAGGAATTGAAGCGCTTCTGGGATTTCGAGCCTTTGCGCTTCGCCTTCGGCCTGATGACCCGCTCCAAGGCGATCACCTACGACAATCTGGCGCTCCGGGCGCCGGAGATGGTCGCAGCGGTCGACGCGATGGTGGCGGACGGGCTCGGCCCTCTGGCGAAGCGGCGCAGGGACGGCTCGCCCGTGCCGCCGGCCTTCCAGCCTTTCATGCTGCGCGGGATGCGGGTCGAGAACCGCATGACGCTCTCGCCGATGTGCCAGTATTCCGCCGAGGACGGCCTGCCGAACGACTGGCACCTGATGCATTACGGCGCGCGCGCCATCGGCGGGCCGGGGCTGATCTTCACCGAAATGACCTGCGTCGCGCCGGATGCCCGCATCACGCCCGGCTGCGCCGGCCTCTGGAACGAGGCGCAGGAGGCCGCCTGGAAGCGGATCGTCGATTTCGTCCACGCTCATTCGGCGGCGAAGATCTGCCTCCAGCTCGGCCATGCCGGCCGCAAGGGCGCGACGAAGCTGATGTGGGAGGGCATGGACCGGCCGCTGCCGGAAGGCGCCTGGCCGATCATCTCGGCATCGCCCTTGCCCTATTATCCGGAAAGCCAGGTGCCGCGCGAGATGACGCGCATGGATATGGACCGGGTGCTGGCCGAATTCGTCTCCGCCGCCGAGCGGGGGCTGCGCGCCGGCTTCGACATGCTGGAGCTGCACTGCGCCCATGGCTATCTGCTGGCGAGCTTCCTCTCGCCGCTGACCAACAGGCGTGACGACGACTATGGCGGCCCGGTCGGGAACCGTTTGCGCTATCCGCTGGAAGTGTTCCGGGCGCTGCGCGAGACCTGGCCGCGCGAGAAGCCGATCTCGGTGCGCATCTCCGCGACAGACTGGGCCGAGGGGGGACTCTCGGAAGCGGATTCCGTCGCCATCGCCGAGGCCTTCGCCGCCGAGGGCTGCGATCTCGTCGACGTCTCGACCGGCCAGACGGCGGCGGAGTCGCGGCCCGTCTATGGCCGCATGTTCCAGACGCCGTTCTCGGACCGTATCCGCAACGAGGCCGAGGTCGCGACGATGTGCGTCGGCAACATCACGACGGTGGACCAGGTCAACACCATCGTCGCCGCCGGCCGGGCCGATCTGGTCGCGCTCGGGCGCCCGCATCTGGCCGATCCGTCCTTCGTCCTGCGCGGGGCGGCCTGGTACGGCGTCGATGTCGCCCAGCCGGTGCAGTACCGGCCGGGTCAGGACCAGCTCATGCGCAACACCCCGCGCGAGCGCGAGGAATTGCAGGAGCTGAAGCTGAAGGCGCGGCCCGGCCGCCACGCCGTCCGTTCGTGAGCGCTCGTCGCTTCGGCTGAAACCCGCAGCCGCCTGCGCTATTTCGCCTCGGCATGGCTCCTGTGGCCGGCGGGCGAGACCTCCGGGATGGTCGGGGCGACCGGCTTGCGCTCGCCGAAGGGATTGGCGGAAGGCGGCTTCAGCCTGAGGCGGAAGGCGAGATAGATCCCGGTCGCCGCCGAGAGGGCGCCGAGATAGACCAGCATCCCCTGCGGCCCCATGCCCTGCATGAAGGCGGTGGAGACCAGCGGTCCGATGGCCGAGCCGGTCGCCCAGAGGAAGAGGAGCTGCGCCGAGAGGCCGAGCGCCCGCTCGCGGCCGAGCCGGAAATAGGCATGCGCCACGGCGACGGTGTAGACCGGCATGGAGCCGGCGCCGATCAGCGCGAACAGGCCGAACAGCCAGAGCCGGCTATGGGGCAGGGCGAACCAGAGCACGGCGCCGAGCGCCAGCGTGCACAGCACGACCGAGGCGGTGGCGCTCAGCATGATGATCCGGCTCTCCACCCGGTCCGCCAGCAAGCCGAGCGGCCATTGCAGGACGAGCGCGCCGATCTGGATGCCGGCGGTGAGCAGGATCGCCCATTTCTGGTCGAGCCCGATCAGGATGCCGTAGGCCGGCGCGACATTGGTCAGCGCCCCGCCCATCAGCCCGACATAGAGACAGCCGATCACCGCCGCCGGCGCATATTGCCAGATGGTGTGCAGCCGCACGGAGATGACCTCGCCCGATTCCGGCCCCTTGGCCCGGGTCATCGCGACCGGGATCAGCGCCAGCGAGAAGGCCGCGCTGGCGATCAGGAAGATGTCGCCGGACTGCATCGAAACATTGCCGGTGCCGATCTGCGAGCCGATCAGGGCGAGGCGGTTGAGGATCTGGTAGAGGCCGAAGATGCGGCCGCGCTGCCCGGCGCTCGCCTGCCCGCTGATCCAGCTTTCGATGCAGATGGCGTGGCCGGCGCCCGCCACCCCCATGCCGAGGCGCGACAGCCCCCAGAGATCGACCGGCCAGAGCGGGAAGCTCAGCGTCAGCGCGCCCTGGACGGCGGCGAACACCGCGAAGGCGCGGATATGGCCGACGCGGCGGACGAAGGCCGGGATCACGAAGCAGCCGGCGAGGAAGCCGACCGAATAGGCCGAGCCGACGAGGCCGATCAGCAGCGGCGCCTTCTGCGCCAGCGCCATCTTGAGCGGGATCGCCGTGTTCACGATCGTCGCGGCGACCTGCAGGATCAGGGCGCCGCTGACGATGGCGCCGAGCGCCGCGACCGAGCTGGTCTTCGCCTCCGCCGGTGGTGTCACAGGGGGCGCGGCCTCGGGAGAGGCCGTGTCTGCGGGCTGCGGTCCTGTCGACATGTCCGATTCGGCGAAGCTGGGCGGGAAGAGGGCCCCCTTTCGCCGGGAAAGATGGACTAATCAGGGCGGGCAGGCCAGCAAAAAACCTCTCCGGCGGCGCGGCCGCCGGCGCCATGATGGCGCCGCCTTTGCGTGGCCTCTCGGCGGCCCCGGGGCCGGCCGTGCCGCGCCGCGCGGAATGCGAAAAAAGCCTGGCCGGGTTCACCGACGATTAACCAACGCGGCGCCTTATCGAATGAGAATGAGATTTGGGTTCTCCCAGCATGGCCGGACGCATCGTCGCGTGCCGCTTGTCCCGTCGTGACGGGGCCGGGCGGAGCGGGTGCGCGCGCCTGCCGGGGCGTGGCGTAGGCGTGTCGAGAGTGCGGCAATGAGCTATGGCAGACATGCGCGGCGGGGCGGGGCGCCCCATCTGCGTCTTCGGCGTCGTCGCCGGCCCTTCGGCCGGACGCTGTTCTGGACTGCCGCGCTCTGTCTCGGCGCCATGACCGGCTTCAAGGTGCTGGACCACGTCTCCCCGCATGATCCGAATGTCGAGGTCGCCGGCAAGGGCGCCAGGCCCGCCGCCCGTGTCGCCGTGGCGACCGCGCCCGAGCGTCCGGCAGCCGGCGTGACCCCGCCCGCCTATAGCGGCCTGCTCGCTCCGGGCTTCTCCGGCACGACGCCGTCCCCCCTGGCGCAGAGCCGGCCGGTCGGCTCGGCGATGCGCCTGGCCTCGGTGCCCGAGGCGCTCGACCTGCCGGATTCCGAGCCGGGGTTGCCGCTGCCGTCGCAGGCGCCGGTGAGCCTCGCCGAGAAGGCCGCGCCGCAGCCCGCCTCGCGGCCTGCCGACCTGATCGCCTCCCTGCCGCCCGAGACGCTGGCCGCGGACGCCGGCGTCGCCGGACCGGGCGCGGCGCCGCTGCCGGTTCCGCGTCCCTCGGAGCTGGCCCTGCCGCCGGCCGAGGCCCAGCCGCCGCGCCTCGCGCAGCAGCCGGCCGCGCCCTCCTCCCGCCGCAGCCGGGCGGCCGCGGCGGCGCCCGCGCCGACGCCCGGGGACAACCGCAACTTCTTCGAGAAGCTGTTCGGGGTGCAGAAGCAGCAGCCGGCCGGGCCGGCGCTCGCCTATGCCGCGCCGCAGGACGACATCGTCGACCGCGGCCGCGTCACCCGCATGAGCCCGTCGCTCGGCACGCCGCCGCGCACGGCCGAGGCCGGCACGGCGATCTACGACATCAGCGCCAGGCTGGTCTACCTGCCCAATGGCGAGCGGCTGGAGGCTCATTCCGGCCTCGGCGAGATGATGGACGATCCGCGCTACGCCCATGTCCGCATGAAGGGCGTCACCCCGCCGCACACCTATACGCTGACCGAGCGCGAGGCGCTGTTCCACGGCGTGCGTGCCATCCGCCTGAACCCGGTCGGCGGCAGCGGCGCGATCCATGGCCGCGCCGGGCTGCTCGCCCACACCTATCTGCTCGGGCCGCGCGGCGACTCGAACGGCTGCATCTCCTTCAAGGATTACGACCGCTTCCTGCAGGCCTATCTGCGCGGCGAGGTGAAGCGCATCGTGGTGGTGGCGAGCCTCTGACGGACGGGCCGAGCGGGGACTGGCGGCCCATCCCGGAGGCAGCCCTCGGGGCCGATCTGCGATCGGCCCAAGGATGAACTCCGCGCAGATCCGGGATGCCTGCCCGGGATGACGGAGCGTTTCCGCGTTAAACCGGCGGCCTCCGAGGCTTCAGCGTCGCGGCGAACGGTGCCCGATCCGCAGCGCTACGCCGGTCGCAAGGAGGATGCATCCGGCCACGAAGGGCGGGATGAACAGGCTGAGCGCCTCGCTGTCCTCCCAGCGCAGGCGGAACCCCTTGCAGCCCGTCGGAATCATGCCGCAGGCGAAGGCGTTGAGCCAGACCCAGCCGGCGAAGGTCACCAGGCAGAGGAGGAGGCCGCCGCCCAGGAACAGCCAGCCGGCGCGCCGCATGACGAGCCCATTTCCGCGCGGCGCCGTCAGCCGCGCGCCGCCTTCGACGCCTTCTTCGCCGGCGCATCCGCCTCGGCGGGAGCCTTGGGGGCGGCCGCCTTCTTCGCCGCGGGCTTCTTCGCTGCGGGCTTCTTGGCGGCAGGCTTCTCGGCGGCCGGTTTCCTGGCCGCGGCCTTCTTCGCCGGCGCCTTGCCTCTGGCGCCGCCCTTGGTCGCGGCCTTGGCGTTGACCAGCTCGATCGCCTGCTCGAGCGTCAGCGCGTCGGGCGATTGCGATTTCGGCAGGGTGGCGAAGATCTTGCCCCAGGCGACATAGGGGCCGTAGCGCCCGGCCTTGACCTCCAGCGCGCCGCCGTCCGGGTGCTCGCCGAGCGCCCGTCCGGGCGTCGCCGCGGCCCGGCCGCCGCGCCCGCCGCCGCTTTCCTTGGCGACGATCAGGTCGATGGCGCGGTTGGCGCCGAGCTCCAGCACGTCGTCGCCCTTGTCGATATTGGCGTAGGTCCGGCCATGCTGGACATAGGGCCCGTAGCGGCCGATGCCGACGAGGATCGGCTCGCCGCTCTCGGGGTGCTTCGCCACCTCGCGCGGCAGGGAGAGCAGGGCGAGCGCCTTCTCCAGCGTAACGCTGGCCGGGCTCATGCCCTTGGGCAGGCTGGAGCGCTTCGGCTTCTCGCCTTCGCCGAGCTGGACATAGGGGCCGAAACGGCCGTCGCGCAGCGTTACCTCGAGCTGCGTCGCCGGATCGGTGCCGAGCACGCGCACGCCGGGCGTGCCCTGTCCGCCTTCCGCCGAGGCCTCGCCTTCGGCGGCGGGAATCGAGAGCGGGCGCGTATAGCGGCATTCCGGATAGTTCGAGCAGCCGACGAAGGCGCCGAACTTGCCGAGCTTCAGCGAAAGCTGGCCGTTGCCGCAGTTCGGGCAGGTTCGCGGATCGGTGCCGTCGGCCTTCTTCGGGAAGATGTAGTCGCCGAGGATGCCGTTCAGCGCCTCCAGCACGTCGCCGACGCGCAGATCCTTGGTCTCGCCGATCGAGGCCTGGAACTCCTCCCAGAACTGGCGCAGCAGCGCCTTCCAGTCGACTTCGGCGTTCGAGACGCGGTCGAGATTCTCTTCGAGGTTCGCGGTGAAGTCGAACTCGACATAGCGCTTGAAGAAGCTTTCGAGGAAGGCGGTGACCAGCATGCCCTTGTCCTCGGGCACGAGGCGCTTCTTCTCGATGCGGACATATTCGCGGTCGCGCAGGGTGGAGAGCGTCGCGGCATAGGTCGAGGGCCGGCCGATGCCGAGCTCCTCCATGCGCTTGACCAGGCTCGCCTCCGAGAAGCGCGGCGGCGGCTCGGTGAAATGCTGGTCGGCGGCGATGGCGCGCTTCTCCAGCCTGTCGCCCGCCTTCATCGCGGGCAGCTTCTTGCTGTCCTCGTCCTCCTCGTCGTCGCGGCTCTCCTGATAGAGCGTCAGGAAGCCGTCGAAGAGCACGACCTGCCCGGAGGCGCGCAGCTCCAGATTGCGGGCGCCGACCTTGGCCGCGATGTCGACCGTGGTGCGCTCCATCTCGGCCGATTCCATCTGGCTCGCGATGGTGCGCTTCCAGATCAGCTCGTAGAGCCTGGCCTGCTCCGGCTCGAGATGGCGCGCGACCATCGCCGGCAGCCTTCCGAGATCGGTCGGGCGGATCGCCTCGTGGGCCTCCTGCGCGTTCTTGGCCTTGACCGTGTATTTGCGCGGCACGTGGGGCACGTAAGCGTCGCCGAACTCCTTGCCGATGACGCGGCGCGCCGCCGCGATGGCCGAGCCGTCCATGTCGACGCCGTCGGTACGCATATAGGTGATGAGACCCACCGTCTCGCCGCCGATGTCGACGCCCTCGTAGAGCCGCTGGGCGAGCTGCATCGTCCGGGCCGGGGCGAGGCCGAGCTTGCGCGAGGCCTCCTGCTGCAGCGTCGAGGTCTGGAAGGGCGGGTAGGGGTGGCGCTTGACCGGCTTGGCCTCGACCTGCGCGACGGTGAAGAGCGCGGTTTCCAGCGCCTCCTTGAAGGCTTTCGCCTCCTCGGCATTGCCGATGTCGAGCCTTGCGATCTTCTTGCCGTCGGCGCCGACGAGCCTTGCCTCGAAGGTCTGACCGGATTCGGTGGCGAGCGTCGCCACCAGCGACCAGTATTCGCGCGGCCGGAACGCCTCGATCTCGCGCTCGCGGTCGCAGACCAGCCTGAGCGCGACGGACTGCACGCGGCCGGCCGAGCGGGCGCCGGGCAGCTTGCGCCACAGCACCGGCGAGAGCGTGAAGCCGACCAGATAGTCGAGCGCCCGGCGCGCCAGATAGGCGTCGACCAGCGCCTGGTCGATGGCGCGGGGATTGGCCAGCGCCTTCTGCACCGCATCCTTGGTGACGGCGTTGAAGGTGACGCGCTCGACGGGAATCCCCTTCAGCACCTTCTTCTGGTTCAGCGCCTCCAGCACGTGCCAGGAGATCGCCTCACCCTCGCGGTCCGGGTCGGTGGCGAGGATCAGCTTCTCGGCGCCCTTCACGGCGCGCGCGATCTCGGAGACCTGCTTGGCGCCGCGGCCCTCGATCTCCCATTTCATGGCGAAGTCGTGGTCCGGCTCGACCGAGCCGTCCTTGGCCGGAAGGTCGCGGATATGGCCGAACGAGGCGATGACCTCGTAGTCGGAGCCCAGATATTTGTTGATCGTCTTGGCCTTGGCCGGCGACTCGACGACGAGGAGCTTCATGATTTTCGTGTCTCGATAACAGCCCTGATCAGAGCGCGGACCCGGCCGTAGCGGACGGTTCCGCGACCCGCAAGAGCGCTGCGGTTCGGAAGTGCGCGCGAAAGTGGTTCAGCGGAGAGGCCGTGTCAAACGGCGATTGTCCTTTCGGGGCCGCGCGGAACCGTTTAGGGCCTTGCCCGTCGCGTTGCCGTCACATGGGGAGAGGGGCATGTCGTCGCAAGTCCGGATCAGGCGCCTGACCGCGCTGGATATCCGCAGTCGCAAGGGAGGCGAGCCGATCGTCTCGCTGACCGCCTACACGGCGCCGATGGCGGCGCTGGCGGACCGCCATTGCGATTTCCTGCTGGTCGGGGATTCGCTGGGCATGGTCGTGCACGGCCTCGACAGCACCGTGCCGGTCTCGCTGGAGATGATGATCCTGCACGGGCAGGCGGTGATGCGCGGGGCGCAGCGCGCGCTGATCGTCGTCGACATGCCCTTCGGCAGCTACGAGGAGAGCCCGCAGCAGGCCTTCCGCAACGCCGCCCGCATCATGCAGGAGACCGGCTGCGGCGCGGTGAAGCTGGAGGGCGGCGAGCGCATGGCCCCGACCATCCGCTTCCTGGTCGAGCGCGGCATCCCGGTGATGGCGCATGTCGGGCTGACGCCGCAGGCGGTCAACGTGCTCGGCGGTTTCAAGGCGCAGGGGCGCGAGCGCTCCGAATGGCCGGCGATCATCGCCGATGCCGAGGCGGTCGCGGCGGCCGGCGCCTTCGCCGTGGTGCTGGAGGCGGTGGCCGAGCCGCTGGCGGCCGAGATCACCGGCAGGATCGCGGCCCCGACCATCGGCATCGGCGCCTCCGCCGCCTGCGACGGGCAGATCCTCGTGCTCGACGACATGCTCGGCCTGACCGGGCGCGTGCCGAAATTCGTCAAGCTCTTCGGAAACCTGGCCGAGAACGTCGACAAGGCGGTGGCGGACTACGCCGCCGAGGTCCGCGCCCGGCGCTTCCCGGGGCCGGCGCAGGTCTATGCCGTGAAGGAGGGCTGAGCCTCAAACCGCATCCTTTTCGTTCCCGGGGGGCCGCCGGCGCGAACCTGGAACGACGAAAGGGGGCTGCTCAAGCCTGCGCCGCCAGCAGCCGGTCGACGAAGCCTTCGGTCGCGGCGCCGTTGATCCAGCGCAGCACCGCGACGAGATCGCGCTGCGGCTCGACCCAGATCACGTTGCTGCCGGCGCCGAGCGCCGAGAAGGCGGTCTCGGGAACGCCCGGCCGCGCTGCCGGTCCGCGGGCCAGCCACCAGAGATAGCCGTAATTGCCGAGCGTCGGGGAGGGCGTCAGCGAACGCTCGATCCAGTCGCGGGAGAGGAGCTGCCGGCCGTTCCAGGCGCCCCGGCGCGCCATCAGCAGGCCGAAGCGGGCATGGTCGCGCGCGCCGATGAAGAGCCCGCCGCCCCAATGCCCGCCGCCCGGCACCGACTGGACGCGCTTGCCGTCGATTTCGACGAAGGATGAGTCGTAGCCCTCCCAGCGCCAGTCCGGCGAGGCGCCGATCGGGTCCATGATCCGGTCGCGCAGCACCTCCGGCAGCGGCCGGCGGAAAAGCCGGAGCAGGGCATAGGACAGCACGTTCACCCGCACGTCGTTGTATTCGTAGAGGCTGCCCGGCTGCTTGAGCGCGCGGCGCTGGCCCTTGCGGCTGTTGTCGGCGCCGGGGCCGATCTGGCGGTTATGGTCGACCTGGTCGGACTTGCCGAACAATTCGCCCTGCCATTCGCTCGACTGTTGCAGCAGATGCCGCCAGGCGATCCCGCCATTATGCGGCCCGGCGAAGGCGGGGTCGTCGACGCTCCTGGCCACAGGCTCCTCGACGTCGCGGATCAGCCCATCGTCGAAGGCGATGCCGGCGAGCGCCGAGAGGTAGCTCTTGGCGATCGAGAAGGTCATGTCGGTGCGGCTGGTGTCGCCCCATTCGGCGACGATGCGCCCGCCCTTCAGGACGAGCCCGGCCGGGCCGCCGCGCTCGCGCACCGGCCCGACGATCTCGGTCCAGGGGCCGGTCTCGTTCCATTCGACATTCCCGACATAGCGGCCGTCCGGATAGTAAAGGCTGCGCGGCCAGGGGCTTTCATGCGCCTGCGCGAAGGCCACGGCCTCGCCGAGGCGGGCTGCGTCGAAACCGGCATCGGCCGGCGCGATGCTCTGCCAGACGCTGCCATGCGGGGCGGGGACATGGGGCTGGGCTTGGGACGAACCGGACACGCGCGGATCCTTTCGAGACGGACGACGAGCCGGTTTCGCCGAAAGCGCCGGAGGGCGCAAGGAAACGCCCATCCCTCCCTGCTGCCGGAGCGGGGCTGCCATGCCGGGGGCACGCTTCAATATAGATGCGGATACAATTATTGTTTTTGCATCTATTAAGAGGGAAGACATGGCTCCCGGCAACGCGAAGGACCTGATCGGCCGCACCATCGCGCGCACCGGCCGCTTGTGGCGGCGGGCGGTCGATGTCCGATTGCAGGCCTATGGCCTGACCGAGGCGACCTGGCTGCCGCTGCTGCATCTGTCGCGGGCGGACGAGCCGATGCGCCAGAAGGACCTCGCCGCCTCGCTCAATCTCGACGGCTCCACCGTCGCTCGCCTGCTCGACAGCCTGCAGGCGGCGGCGCTGATCGAACGCCGCGAGGACGAGGCGGACCGCCGGGCCAAGACGATCCATCTCACGCCGGCGGCGGAACGGCTGGTCGCGCAGGTCGAGGAGGCCGCGCGCGAGATCCGCCTCGCCGCCATCCGGGACATTCCCGATGCGGACATCATCCGCACCGAGGCGGTGCTGGAACGAATCTGTGCGGCGCTGGGCGCTCTCCCCGAGAAAGAGATCGCCTGACGATGACGACCGACATATCTCCCCTGCGGGCCGCGATGGCGCGCCCCGCTCCGCTCTGGCTGCTGGCGCTGATCACCTTCAGCGGCACGCTGGCCATGCATGTCTTCGTGCCGGCTCTGCCTTTGGCGGCTCGCGACCTCGGCGCGAGTGCCGGGTCGCTCCAGCTCACCATCAGCTTCTACATCCTCGGCCTCGCCTTCGGGCAGCTCTTCTACGGGCCGATCTCGGACCGCTTCGGCCGCCGTCCGGTCCTGATGGTCGGGCTCGCGCTCTACACTCTCGCCAGCGTCGCCGCCGCGGTCACGCCGGGCGCGCAAGCCCTGATCGCCACGCGGCTGCTGCAGGCGCTGGGCGGCTGCGCCGGCCTCGTCCTCGGCCGGGCGATCGTGCGCGACGGCTCGGGCATGGCCGATTCGACCCGCCGGCTCGCCACCATGAACCTGATCGTCATCCTCGGTCCCGGCGTCGCGCCGCTGATCGGCACGGCGGTGTCGGAGACGCTCGGCTGGCGCGCGATCTTCATCGGCCTCGCCGCGATGGGCGTCGCCAACCTGCTGCTGACCTGGCGCGTGCTGCCGGAAACGGCCCGGCCGGGCGCCGGCGTCGATTTTCGCTCGGTGCTGGGCGGTTATCGCCGCCTGCTGCGCTCCCCGGCCTTCCTCGGCTACGCCGTCGGCGGCAGCCTCGCCACCACGCCGATGTACGCCTTCATCAGCGCCGCGCCCTTCATCTTCACCGCCGATCTCGGCCGCCCGGCGCATGAGGTCGGCAGCTATCTCGCCTTCGTCGTGGCCGGCGTCTGGCTCGGCAATCTCGTCTCCAGCCGCTTCGTCGGCCGCGTCCGCGTCGGCAGGCTCCTCACCGGCGGCAGCGCGGTCAGCCTCCTCGGCGCGCTGATCCTGCTGGCCGGCGCCGCGTCCGGTCATCTGAGCGTTGCGTCGACCCTCGCCGGCGCCGTGCTCTTCACCTTCGGGGCGGGCATCGCCAGCGCGCCGGCGCTGGCCGAGGCGATGAGCGTCGATCCGCATCTGGCGGGCTCGGCTTCCGGCTTCTACGGCTTCATCCAGATGGCGATCGGCGCCATCGCGACCTCGCTGGCGGGGCTGGGCGGCGTGCCGGCGCTCGGGTCGGGGCTCGTGCTCACCATCGCGGCGCTGGGCGCCCAGCTCTGCTTCGCGCTCGCCCTGCGCGCACGCCGGCTCGCCGCCGTCCAGCATCTCGCCGACCCGCCGGGGAGTTGAGGCGCAGAGCGGTTTCGTGAGGCCCGAGCCTTGCGCCCCGCCCGAGTCGGGCCTATGAACCCGGCTTCAAATGACATCGCCAGCGCCGCTCTATCCGCACCGCCACCTGCTCGGCATCGAGGGGTTGTCCCATCTCGACATCGAGGGGCTGTTGGACCGGGCGGAGGATTATGTCGCCCTCTCCCGGCAGGTCGAGAAGAAGGCGGCGACCCTGCGCGGCCGCACCCAGATCAACCTGTTCTTCGAGCCCTCGACCCGGACGCAGGCCTCCTTCGAGCTCGCCGGCAAGCGCCTCGGCGCCGATGTGATGAACATGTCGGTCGCCTCCTCCTCGGTGAAGAAGGGCGAGACGCTGATCGACACCGCCGCGACCCTGAACGCGATGCGCCCCGACATCATCGTCGTGCGCCATCACGCCGCCGGCGCGGTCAACCTGCTTGCTCGCAAGGTGAGCTGCTCGGTGGTTAATGCCGGCGACGGCGCCCATGAGCACCCGACGCAGGCCCTGCTCGACGCGCTGACGATCCGCCGCAACAAGGGCCGCATCCAGGGGCTGACGGTGGCGATCTGCGGCGACATCCTGCACTCGCGCGTCGCCCGCTCCAACATCATCCTGCTGAACGCGCTCGGCGCCAAGGTCCGCCTGATCGCGCCCTCGACGCTGCTGCCGCCGGGCATCGAGCGCATGGGCGTCGCGCTCTTCACCGACATGAACAAAGGGCTCGAAGGCGCCGACATCGTGATGATGCTGCGCCTCCAGCTCGAGCGCATGCACGGGGCCTTCGTGCCGTCCCCGAAGGAATATTTCCGCTATTACGGCCTCGACCGCGAGAAGCTGGAGCGCGCTCAAGCCGACGCGCTGGTGATGCATCCGGGGCCGATGAACCGCGGCGTCGAGATCTCCTCCGAGGTGGCCGACGGCGCCCAGTCCCTGATCCGCGAGCAGGTCGAGATGGGCGTCGCGGTCCGCATGGCGGTGCTGGACGCGCTCGCGCAGCACCTGCCGAATGTCTGAGGTCGATGGCGGCCCCGCGCCCCTGGTGGTTTGGAGCGTTGCGACGGGCGCGGTTCGTCCTGCTGGGACTCTATCTCGTCGTGGCGGCCGGCTATCTCTGGGCCGATCCGCGTGCCGGCTGGACGTGGTTCATCGTCGTCGCCGGCGGATTGCTCTGCTGTCTGCTCTGGTGGTTCGTCGCCCGCCAAAGCTTCGTCTTCACGCGCCGTCCCGATGCTGACGGCAATGGAACCGGTCATGGCTGAAACGCAGGATATCGCCATCGTCAACGCCCGCCTGGTCGACCCGGAGACGGGGCGCGAGGGCGCGGGCTCGGCGCTGCTGCGGGACGGCGTGATCGCGGCCGTCGAATGGGGCGGGGCGCCCGCGACGGACGAGGGCGTCCATCGCATCGACGCGAAAGGGCTGGTGCTCGCGCCCGGCCTGATCGATCTGCGCGCCTTCCTCGGCGAGCCCGGCGCGGAATTCCGCGAGACGCTCGGCACCGGCTCGCATGCGGCGGCTGCCGGTGGTGTCACCACCATCGTCTGCCGGCCCGATACCGACCCGCCGATCGACGACCCGGCGATCATCGACTTCCTCAAGCGCCGCGCCCGCGACAAGGCGATCGTCAACGTGCTGCCCTGCGCGGCCCTGACCAAGGGGCTGGAAGGCCGGGAGATCACCGAATTCGGCCTGCTGCTCGAGGCTGGCGCGGTCGCCTTCTGCGACGGCGCCAGGGCGCTGCGCAACCCGCAGGTGATGCGCCGCGCCATGATCTATGCCGGCAATTTCGACGCCCTTATCATGAACCATGTCGAGGATCCGGAGCTGCGCGGCTCCGGCGTGATGAACGAGGGCGAGTTCGCCAGCCGCAAGGGCCTGCCGGGCATCCCGGTCGAGGCCGAGACCGTGATGCTGGAGCGCGATCTGCGCCTCGCCCGCGCCACCGGCGCCCGCTACCACGCCGCGATGATCTCCTGTGCGGACTCGGTCGAACTCGTCCGCCGCGCCAGGCAGGACGGCGTGCGTGCCACCTGCGGCGTCTCGATCAACAACCTGACCCTCAACGAGAACGACGTCGGCGACTACCGCACCTTCTGCAAGGTCTCGCCGCCGCTGCGCAGCGAGGATGAGCGCCTTGCGATGATCGCGGCGCTGGCCGAGGGGGTGATCGACGTCATCGTCTCCGACCACGATCCGCAGGACGTCGAGACCAAGCGCCAGCCCTTCGCCGAGGCGGCCGACGGCGCGCTCGGCATCGAGACCATGCTGCCGGCGGCGCTGCGGCTGGTGCAGGCCGGCCAGATCGGGCTGCCGCAATTGCTGGCGGCGCTTTCGACCAGGCCGGCCGGGCTGCTCGGCCTCGCCGGCGGGCGTCTCGCAGCCGGAGCGCCGGCCGATCTCATCCTGCTCGATCCCGATGCGCCCTTCGTCGTCGACAAGCGCAGGCTGAAATCCCGCGCCAAGAACTCGCCCTTCGACGAAGCCCGCCTGCAGGGCATCGTCCAGACGACATTCGTCGGCGGCCGGGTGGTCTACGAGGCCGAGGCGGGCTGAACGTCGGGCCGATCCGGTGCTCTTTACGCAAGGCCATCCCGGGCGGAGCGAAGCGTAGACCCGGGATCCATGCCCGAATCTTTCTCGGAGGCGCTCCGGCATGGATTCCGGATCGGCGCGGCTTCGCCGCTTGTCCGGGATGACAGCGCGCTTTCTATTCGTGAAAACGGATTCTATCCTGCCGGCGCTGGCCGGGGCGAGGGGACTGCATGGCTGAGAGTTTGACCTGGAGCCTGTCTGGCTCCGCCACGCTGATCGCGCTCGTCGTCGGCTACCTTTTCGGCTCCATCCCCTTCGGCATCATCCTGACGAAGCTCGCCGGCGGGCCGGATCTGCGCAGCATCGGCTCGGGCAATATCGGGGCGACCAACGTCCTGCGCACCGGCAACAAGAAGCTCGCCGCCGCCACGCTGGTCGGCGACATGCTGAAGGGCACGGCTGCCGTGCTGGTCGCCTGGCACTGGCTCGGCGGGCCGCAGGCGGCGCTGGCGGCCGCGATCGGCGCCTTTCTCGGCCATCTCTTCCCGGTCTGGATCGGCTTCAGGGGCGGCAAGGGCGTCGCCACCTATCTCGGCGTGCTGATCGGCGTGAACGGCTGGGTCGCGCTCGCCTTCGCCGCGATCTGGCTCGCTGTGGCCTGGCTCTCGCGCTATTCCTCGCTCTCGGCGCTGACGGCGAGCGTGCTGACGCCGATCCTGCTCTGGTTCGCCGCCGGGATGCATCAGGCGGCGCTCGTCATGGCCGCGCTGACGCTGCTGCTCTGGGTCATGCACCGCACCAATATTGCCCGCCTGCTGGCGGGGAGCGAAGGCAAGATAGGCCAGAAGGGCTGAGGCGCATGGCGGCTGGCATCGTCCTTTCCGATCGCCAGCGCCTCGATTGGCTGAGGCTGATCCGCAGCGACGGCATCGGCCCCCGCAGCTTCCGTTCCCTGACGAACCGCTTCGGCGGTGCCGGCGCGGCGCTGGAGGCGTTGCCCGCCCTCGCGCGGCAGGCCGGCCGCGACATCCGCATCTGTCCGCCGGCCGAGGCCGAGCGCGAGATGGACGGGCTGCTGCGCCTCGGCGGGCGCTTCATCGCGCTGGGCGAGACCGACTATCCCCGGCCGCTCCAGGCGATCGACTCCGCCCCGCCGCTGCTCGCCCTCATCGGCGACGCGACGGTTCTCCGGCAGCCCGCCGTGGCCCTGGTCGGCTCGCGCAACGCCTCGGCGGCCGGGCTCAGCCTGACGCGCCGGCTGGCCGGCGGGATCGGGGAGGCGGGCTTCGCCATCGTCTCCGGCCTCGCCCGCGGCATCGACACCGCCGCCCATGAGGCGAGCCTCGCCACCGGCACCGTCGCCGTGCTGGCCGGGGGGCTCGACCGGATCTATCCGCCGCAGAACGGCGGACTCGCCGCGCGCATCGCGACCGACGGCGCGCTGGTCAGCGAGATGCCGCTCGGCTGGGAGCCGCGCGGGCGCGACTTCCCGCGCCGCAACCGCATCGTCTCGGGGCTGGCGCTCGGCACCGTCGTGGTCGAGGCGGCGCGCCGTTCCGGCTCGCTCATCACCGCGCGCTTC
>Ga0180223_1001056_pt1 | contig 24137 bp, 22 predicted proteins | sample eDN5th30CKraftOP_FD_151337 | JGI IMG/M metagenome (GOLD analysis project Ga0180223, IMG submission 151337) | Enriched Organic Plus compost microbial communities from Emeryville, California, USA - eDNA 5th pass 30_C Kraft OP (version 2) (version 2) ... | reverse complement strand
GTGATGGACGTCAACCTGAAGTCGGGCTTCTTCCTGACCCAGGCCGTGGCGAAGCGGATGCTCGCCGACGGCAAGGGCGGCAAGGTGATCAACATCGCCTCGCTGCTCTCCTTCCAGGGCGGCATCCGCATCCCCTCCTACACCGCCTCGAAGAGCGGGCTCGCCGGGCTGACGCGGCTGCTCGCCTGCGAATGGGCGCAGCACGGCATCAACGTCAACGCCATCGCGCCCGGCTATTTCGCGACCAACAACACGCAGGCGCTGCGGGCCGATCCGGAGCGCAACGCGGCGATCCTGGCGCGCATCCCGGCCGGGCACTGGGGGCAGCCGCAGGAGCTCGGCGGGGCGGCGGTGTTCCTCGCCTCGGACGCGGCCGCCTATGTCCATGGCGTGGTGCTGCCGGTCGATGGCGGCTGGCTGGCGCGCTAGGCTGAGGAGGAGCGCGTCCGATGCGGTACCAGTTCGATTTCGGCGCCCTGCTCCCCTATTGGAGCGACTTTCTCGACGGCGCCCTGACCACGCTGACGATGACCGCCTTCGCGGTGGTCTTCGGCCTCGTCATCGGCATCCTCTGCGCGATCGGCCGGCGCAGCGCCTCGCCGCTGCTGCAACGGCTCTGCGGCTTCTATGTCGAGCTGATCCGCAACACGCCCTACATCATCCAGATCTTCTTCATCTTCTTCGGCCTGTCGAGCATCGGCCTGCGCCTGCCGATCTTCGCCGCCGCCGTCCTGACCCTCGTCGTCAATGTCGGCGCCTACACGGCCGAGATCGTGCGCGCCGGCATGGACACGATCCATCCCGGCCAGATCGAGGCGGCCCAGGCGCTCGGCCTGTCGCAGCCGCAGATCTACTGGGACGTCATCCTGCGGCCGGCGCTGGAGCGGGTCTATCCGGCGCTCACCGGCCAGTTCGTGCTGATGATGCTCGCCTCCTCGATCACCTCGCAGATCTCGGCCGAGGAGCTGACGGCGGTGGCGAACAACGTCCAGTCCTTCAGCTTCCGCGCCTTCGAGACCTATATCGTCGTGGCGGTCCTCTACCTCGCCCTCGCCGTGCTGCTGAAGCTCGCCTTCTACGGCTTCGGGCAGCTCATCTTCCCGCGCCGCCGGCGCCTCGGCACCCCGCTGTGAGGCTGTGATGGGCGGCTTCACCCTCACCCATTTCCTCTATCTGCTGCAGGCGACGGGCTGGACCGTGGTGCTGACCCTGCTCGCCTTCGTGCTGGGCTGCCTCGCCGGCTTCCTGGTCATGCTGGCGCGCACCGCGCAGGCGCGCTGGGTCCGGGGACTCTCGGGACTCTATGTCGACGTCGTCCAGGGCACGCCGCTGCTGATCGTGCTCTTCCTGATCTATTTCGGCCTCGCCCTGTTCGGCTTCGAGCTTCCGGCGATCGTCGCGGCGGCGCTTTCGCTGATGATCTATTGCAGCGCCTTTCTCGGCGAGATCTGGCGCGGCTGCGTGCAATCCGTGCCGCGCACGCAGACCGAGGCGTCGGAATGCCTGGGGCTCAGCCGCTGGCAGACGCTGCGGGACGTGGTGCTGCCGCAGGCGATGCGGATCGCGACCCCGCCCACGGTCGGCTTCCTCGTCCAGGTCCTCAAGAACACCTCGCTGGCCTCGGTCGTCGGCTTCGTCGAGCTGACGCGGGCGAGCCAGGTCATCAACAACTCGCTCTTCCAGCCCTTTCTCGTCTTCGGGATCGCCGGCCTCCTCTACTTCGCGCTCTGCTACCCGCTGTCGCGGCTGAGCCGGGCGCTCGAAAGGAAACTCAATGGCGGCCGCCGTCAGCCTGCGTGACGTCCACAAGCGCTTCGGCGAGGTCGAGGTCCTGAAGGGCGTCTCCTTCGAGGTGGCGCCGGGCGAGGTCGTCGCCATCATCGGCCGGTCCGGCTCGGGCAAATCGACGGCCCTGCGCTGCGTCAACCGGCTGGAGACGATCCAGTCCGGCGAGATCGAGCTCTGCGGCCGGCGGGTCGACGACCCGGCTCTCGACCTGCGCGCCCTGCGCCGCGATGTCGGGATGGTCTTCCAGAGCTACAACCTCTTCCCGCACCTCACCGTCGCCGAGAACATCACCCTGGCGCCGCGGCGCGTGCGCAGGACGCCGCCCGCCGAGGCGCGCCGGATCGCCGAGGAGGTCCTCGCCCGCGTCGGCCTCTCCGACAAGATCGACGCCTATCCCGAGCAGCTCTCCGGCGGCCAGCAGCAGCGCGTCGCGATCGCCCGCTCTCTGGCGATGGAGCCCAAGGTGATGCTGTTCGACGAGGTCACCTCCGCCCTCGACCCGCATCTGACGGGCGAGGTGCTCAAGGTCATGGAGACGCTGGCGAAGGGCGGCATGACCATGCTGGTCGTGACCCATGAGATGGCCTTCGCCCGCCGCGTCGCCGACCGCGTCATCTTCATGCACACCGGCAAGGTCTGGGAGACCGGGCCCGGCAGCATGCTCGCCGATCCTCAGACGCCCGAACTGAAGGAATTTCTCGCCAACGGGCTCTGACGACCCCGCGGCCGGCCCGGCCGCTCACGACCGGACAAGACATAACAGGGAGAGAGACATGACAAGCATCACACGCCGCTCCGCCTTCGGCCTCGCCGCCGCCGGGGCCGCGCTCGCCCTCGGCGGCCGGCCGGCCTTCGCCGACCAGCTCGCCGACATCAGGAAGGCGGGCAAGCTGCGCGTCGCGGTCGCGATGGGCGTGCCGCTCTTCGCCTTCGTCGACGCCAATGTGAAGCCGACCGGCTCGGACGTCGAGACCGCCAAGCTCATCGCCAAGGACCTCGGCGTCGATTTCGAGCTGGTCGAGATCACCAACGCCGCGCGGGTGCCGACGATCCAGACACGCAAGGCCGACATCCTCGTCGCCAATCTCGCGATCACGCCGGAGCGCAAGCAGGCGGTCGACTTCACCGTGCCCTATGCGACGCTGAACATCGTCGTCGCGGGGCCGGAGCAGGTCGCGATCAAGGAGTACAAGGACCTCGTCGGCAAGCGCATCGCGGTGACCCGCGCCACCGTCAACGACCAGATGGTGACCCAGCAGGCCAAGGGCGCCGAGATCGTCCGCTTCGAGGACGACGCGACCCTGATCACCGCCGTCGTCTCGGGCCAGGCCGACATCGTCTCGACCCAGACGGCCGTGCTCTCGGCGATGAACGAGAAGCGCAGCGGCGCCAAGCTCGTCACCAAATTCGTGCAGCAGGAGCTCAATCTCGGCATCGCGCTGCCGAAGGGCGAGACCGCGCTGAAGGGCTGGCTCGACGACTGGATCAAGGCGAAGTTCGCCAGCGGCGAGCTCAACGCGGTGTTCAAGAAGTTCCACGACCGCGACCTGCCGGCCGACCTCGTCCAGCGCGCGGTCTGAGCGCAGGCGGCGCAGTCGCGGAAACAACATCCGACCGGAGCGGCGGGGAGCGCGGCGTGCAAGCCCGCTCCCCGCCCTGTCCCGGAAGGCACGCGCCTCGCGCGAGCTTACCCCGCCATCATCTTCGGCAGCGCCGTGACGATCTGCGGGAAGGCCGTGATCAGCACCAGCAAGAGCATCAGCACGAGGAAGTAAGGAATCGCCGCCCTGGTCACGGCGAGGATGTCCTTGCCGGTGATGCTCTGCAGCACGAACAGGTTGAAGCCGACGGGCGGCGTGATCTGCGCCGCCTCGATCAGGATCACCACGAAGATGCCGAACCAGAGCAGGTCGATGCCGGCCGCCTGCACCATCGGCAGCATCACCGAGGAGGTCAGCACGATGATCGAGATGCCCTCGAGGAAGCAGCCGAGGATCAGCATGAAGACCGCGAGCACCGCCAGCAGCGCATAGGGCGAGAGATGCATCGCCTCGACCCAGCTCGCCAGCGAGCGGGGAATGTCGACGAAGGCGACGGCGATGGTCAGGCAAGCGGCGCAGGCGATGATGAAGGAGATCATGCAGGAGGTCCGCATGGCCGCCATCAGGCCCTCCCTGAAGCTCTCGCGGGTGAGCCCGCCACCGATGGCGGCGAGGATCAGCGCGCCGATCACGCCGATGGTCGCGGCCTCGGTGGGGGTCGCGATGCCGCCGTAGATCGAGCCGACCACCGAGGCGATCAGCAGCGCCACCGGAATCAGCCGCCGCGAGCGGTAGATCTTCTCCAGGAGCGGCACCGCAGGCTCGGCCGGCGGCATCTTTTCGCGGTTGAGCAGGCTCCAGATCGCCGTATAGCCCATGAACAGCACCATCAGCAGCAGCCCCGGCAGGACGCCGGCGATGAACAGCCGCGCGATCGAGACCTCGGCGGTGACGCCGTAGACGATCATGATGATCGAGGGCGGGATCAGCAGGCCGAGCGTGCCGGAGCCGGCGAGCGTCCCGATCGTCATGTTGAGCGGATAGCCCCGCTTCTCCAGCTCCGGCACGCTGATGCGGCCGATCGTGGCGCAGGTCACGGCGGAGGAGCCGGCCACCGCCGCCATGATGCCGCAGCCCAGCACGTTGACATGGAGCAGCCGCCCCGGCAGCCGCGAGACCCAGGGCGCCAGCCCCTGGAACATGTCGGCCGACAATTTCGAGCGGAACAGGATCTCGCCCATCCAGATGAAGAGCGGCAGCGAGGTCAAGGCCCAGCCCCAGCTCGAATCCCACAGCGTCGAAGCGATCAGCGAGCCCATCGGTGCGGTGGTGAAGAGCCCCATCATCACCATGCCGACGGTGAGGAGCGAGAGCGCGACCCAGACCCCGCCGGCGAGCAGCAGGAGCAGGGAGCCGGCGAGGACCAGCGAAGCGAGAACGGTCGTGTCCATCGTCGGCCCCTATGCCACCGGCCTGTCGAGCTCGATCTCGTCGGGCGCCTCGTAACGGGGCTCGCCGCCGCCGATCAGCCAGAGGAGTTCGTCGATGAAGGCGATCGCCAGAGCGGCGACCCCGATGGCGACGCCGGCCTGCGGAATCCAGAACGGCATCGCCAGCAGGCCGGGGCTGACATCGTTGAATTCATGCGATTGCAGCGCCAGCGCGCCGACATGCCAGGCCAGGAACGACACCACAACCGCGCCCAGCAGGCAGTTCAGGATCTCGACCTTGCGCCGCCAGCCTTCCGGCAGGCGGTCGACGAGCAGGTTGATCCGGACATGGCCGCCGCGCCGGAAGGTATGGGCGAGGCCGAAGAAGGTCGAGGCCGCCAGGCACAGGCCCGCCGCCTCGGTTGCGTCGAGCGTGATCCCCCGCATCCGCGCGAGGATCTGCGCGACGATGGCCAGCCCGATGCCGACCATGAAGGCCGCGGCGAGATAGCCGCAGGCCTCGTAGAATTTGTCGAGAACGGTGCGTATCACCGGTCACCCCGCTGGCCATGGTTCATGGGAAAGGATGGCGCGCAGGCGGTCCGCTAGTTCAGGCTCTTCCGATAGGTTTCGTAGACGGCCTTCTCCTCCGCGCTCGCCGTGGCCAGCCAATCGGCCACCATGCCCTTCCCGGCCGCCTCGATGGCGTCGAGAATGTCCTTCGGCGACTGGGCGACCGTCATGCCGTGGCTCTTGAGCACGTTCTCGCGCTCCTCGCCCGCCTTCCTGGAGAGCTCCCAACCGCGCGCGGTCGCGGCCTCGCCGGCCTCCAGCACCACCTTCTGCGTCGCCGGGTCGAGCTGGCGGAAGGCCCGCTCGTTGACCAGGATCGCGTTCTTGTTGTGCATCGTGCCGGTATAGGTGAAATGCTTGACGTAATCCCAGATCTGCACGTCGGTGCCGGTCTGGGCGCTGGTCCAGAGCGACTGGATCATGCCGGTCGAGAAGGCCTGCGGCACCTCGGCGAAGGGCAGGATCAGCGCCTCCATGCCGAGCTTCTCGCCCATGATCTGCGTCTGCTTGGAATAGATGCGCAGCTTCTGGCCCTTGAGGTCGGCCAGCCCCTTCAGCGGCTCCTTGGTGTAGAAGCCCTGGCCCGGCCAGGCGACATAGGTGATGGCGCGCAGGCCGTTCTTCTTGAACATCGCCTCGAAGAAGGGCTTCTGGGCATCCTTCAGCTTGGTGGCCTGCTCATAGGTCGTGGCGACGCCGGGAATGTTGTCGAGATTGTACATCGCCGCCTCGTTGCCGTAGACGCCGAGGCGGATCTCACCGATCTGGATCTGGCCGGACTGGACGGCGCGCTTGACCGCATCGAGCTTGATCAGGCTGTCGTTGGAACGCAGGTCGATCTTGAGCTTGCCGCCGCTCTTCTCCTCGATCTCCTTGATCATCTGCCGGATGTTCTGGGTGAAGAAGCTGCTTTCCGGATAGCCGGAGGCCATCGTCCAGCTCGTCTGGGCGAAAGCGGGGGCGGCCAGCCCCATGGTCAGCGCCAGCGCGGCGGATGCGATCAGAGCTCTGCGGTTCATGGTTTTCCCCTCGTTTTTGTCCCGCTACGGAGAAACCCGTGCGAGTTTCAGGAGCCGAGACCGAGGCGAGGCCCGATCGGCAGAGAGGTACTCCAGCGCGTTCCGCCGATAACATCCAATTGAAAATTTCTGTTACCGTGATGCAGTTTCTTTATCGAGCATGCCACGATGCGATTTGGGCCCGCGCCGCGCGCCCGGAGGTGAACGATGCCGAACTGGACGCTGAAGCAGCTCGAAAGCTTCGTCTGGGTGGCCAAGCTGGGCAGCTTCAGGGCGACGGCCGAGCGCCTGAACACGACGCAGCCCAACATCTCGGTGCGCATCTCGCAGCTCGAATCCGTCCTCGGCGTCCGCCTGTTTCACCGCGATTCCGGCTCCGTCGCACTGACACCCGTCGGGCACGCGCTGCTCGGACAGGCCGAGCGCGTGCTGCAGGCGGCGGAGGAATTCTCGCAGCAGTCGATCAGCTCGGACCAGCAGACCGGCATCCTGCGGCTGGGCGTGGCGGAGCTCATCGCCCAGACCTGGCTGCGCGACTACCTTCTCGACCTGCGCCGCGTCTTTCCGAATGTCGATGTCGAGCTCAAGGTCGACCTGACCCTCAACCTGCGCGAGGAATTGGTCACCAGGGCGCTCGATCTCTGCCTGCTCAACGGGCCGATCTCGAACTTCAACATCACCAATATCGACCTCGGCTCGGTGCCCTATGTCTGGACGGCCTCGCCCAAGCTCGCGGTCGCCGGCTCCGACATCGCCACGCTCGCCGGGCATTCGATCCTGACCCATGCCCGCACGACACGGCACTTCGTCGAGCTCTCCGCGCATTTCCGCGATCTCTGGGAAAGGCCGGTCCGGATCGTGCCGTCGAGCAGCCTGTCGGCCTGCCTGCAGATGACCCTCGACGGGCTGGGCATCGCCCCCCTGCCCCGCACGCTGGCGGACAAGCCGCTCGCGACGGGCGAGCTGGTCGAAATCCCCTATGAATGGAAGCCGAGCGCGCTGATCTTCACGGCATCCTTCGCGCATACGCCGGCGAGCTTCCTGCTCAAGCGCTCGGCCGAGCTGGCGATGGAGCGCGCCATCCGCCATCATTAGAGCCGCCTTCCGATCGGCGCGGACAGCCGTATGTCTCCGATATAGTTTCTTTATCGAATAACATTGAAAATAATAATTCGACGACATCGGATGGCCGCTCCATCCTCCGCCTCTCTGACAACGGAGGCGAATGAGCCATGTCCATTCTCGGGGCCCGCCTGGGCGTCGATATCGGGGGTACCTTCACGGACGTCGTGCTCGAGCGCGACGGGCAGAGGTTCTCGACCAAGGTGCTGACGACCTATGCCGCTCCCGAGGAGGCGATCGTCGAGGGCATGCGCCGGGTCTGCGCCAAGGCCGGCATTCCCGTTTCGGAGATCGTCCAGATCATCCACGGCACGACACTGGCGACCAATGCGCTGATCGAGCGGCGCGGCGCCAAGACCGCGCTCGTCACGACGGAAGGCTTCCGCGACGTCATCGAGATGCGGACCGAGAGCCGCTTCGAGCAATACGACCTCAACCTGACGCTGCCGGAGCCTCTGCTGCCGCGCAACCGCCGCTACACCGTCAGGGAACGCATGGACGCGCGCGGCCGGGCGCTGATCCCGCTCGATCGCGCCGCGGTCGAGGCGCTGGCCGACGAATTGCGCGAGGCCGGCTATGAGAGCGTCGCGGTCGGGCTGCTGCATTCCTATGTCAACGACGCGCATGAGCGCCTGATCCACGAAGTGCTCAGCGAGCGGCTGCCGGGCGCGATGATCTCGCTCTCCTCGGAAGTCTCGCCGCAGATGCGCGAATACGAACGCTTCAACACGACGATCGCCAACGCCTACATCAAGCCGCTGATGAAGAGCTATCTCGTCCGGCTGAAGGGGCGGCTCGCGGCCGAGGGCGCCGCCTGCCCGATCTTCCTGATGCATTCGGGCGGCGGCATCATCTCGCTGGAAAGCGCCTCGGAATTCCCGGTGCGCCTCGTCGAATCCGGCCCTGCGGGCGGCGCCGTCTTCGCCGCCGACATCGCCGCGCGGCACGGCCTGAAGAAGGTGCTCTCCTTCGACATGGGCGGCACCACCGCCAAGATCTGCCTGATCAAGGACTATACGCCCAAGACCGCCCGCGTCTTCGAGGTCGCCCGGACCTACCGCTTCAAGAAGGGCTCCGGCATGCCGATCTCGATCCCGGTGATCGACATGGTCGAGATCGGCGCCGGCGGCGGCAGCCTCGCCCATGTCGATTCGATGAACCAGATCCGCGTCGGGCCGGAAAGCGCCGGTTCCGAGCCCGGCCCGGCCTGCTATGGCCGTGGCGGCAAGCGCCCGGCCGTGACCGATGCCGACGTCATCCTCGGCAAGATCGACCCGGAGAATTTCGCAGCCGGCACGATCCCGCTCTTCGCCGACCGGTCGGCCGCGGCACTGGAGAGCGAGATCGGCGGCAGGCTCGGCATGGAGGCCGAGGAAAGCGCCTGGGGCGTCGCCGAGGTCGTCGACGAGAACATGGCCAATGCCGCCCGCGTCCATGCCGTCGAGAACGGCGAGGACCTCTCGGAATACACGATGATCGCCTTCGGCGGCGCAGCCCCGCTGCATGCCGGCCGCCTCTGCGAGAAGCTCGGCATCGCGCGCTGCCTCGTGCCGCCCGGCGCCGGCGTCGGCTCCGCCATCGGCTTCCTGCGGGCGCCGTTCAGCTTCGAGGCCAACCGCACGCTGTTCATGCGGCTCGCCCAGTTCGACACGGCGCGCGTCACGAAACTCTTCGACGAGATGGAAGAGGAAGCGACGCGGGTCGTGCGCTCCTGCGGCTGGGCCGGCGCGATCCAGGCCGAATACAAGATCTACATGCGCTATGCCGGCCAGGGCTGGGAAATCCCGGTCACGCTGACGCCGGAGGAAGCCCGCGCTGCCGATCCCGCCGTCATCCTCGCGCGCTTCGAGCACGAATACACCAACCTGTTCGGCCGCACCGTGAAGGGCCTCGCCGCCGAGATCACGGTCTGGTCGGTCAACGCCCATACGCCGCAGGAGGCGGTCGCTCCGGTCGCCCCGCTCTCCGGCATGCGCGCCGTGCCCGCCGCGGGCGGCCGCCCGGTCTTCGATGCCGGGCTCGGCCGGCGCGTCGCGGCGCAGGCCCACGACCGCGCCGCCCTGGCGCCCGGCAGCCGGGTCGACGGCCCGGGCGTCATCACCGAGGACGAGACCACCATAGTCCTGCCCTCGAGCCGCATCGGCGTCACGCTGAACGACGGCTGCATCGATATCCGCCTCGCCGAAGCCCCGCCCGCCGCCCATGTCGCGGAGCGGAAGGAGCCCGCCCATGTCTGAGATCTCCAGGGTCGCCTATCAGGTCATGTGGAACCGCCTGATCTCGGTCGTCGAGGAACAGGCGCAGGCGCTGATCCGCACCTCCTTCTCGACCTCGGTGCGCGAGGCCGGCGACCTCTCGGCGGGCGTCTACAACGAGAAGGGCGAGATGCTGGCGCAGGCGGTGACCGGCACGCCCGGCCACGTCAACGCCATGGCCGACGCCGTCGCCCATTTCATCCGCCGCATCGGGCGCGAGAACATCGCCGAGGGCGACGTCTACATCACCAACAACCCCTGGGAAGGCACCGGCCATCTGCACGACATCACCGTCGTCAGCCCCTCCTTCCACAAGGGCCGCCATGTCGGCTTCTTCGCCTGCACGGCCCATATCGTCGATATCGGCGGACGCGGCTTCGGCGCCGACGCCAACTCGGTCTATGAAGAAGGCCTGCACATCCCGATCATGAAATTCGTCGACCGCGGCACGGTCAACGAGACGCTGGTCACCATCATCCGCGGCAATGTCCGCGAGCCCGACCAGCTCGTCGGCGACATCTACGCGCTCGCGACCTGCAACGAGATCGGCCATCGCCGCCTGATCGACATGATGGTCGAGTTCCGGCTCGCCGATCTCGCCGGCATTTCCGATTTCATCCTGACCAATTCCCGCCAGGCGACGCTCGACAAGATCGCGGCGCTGCCGCGCGGCGAGGCGCAGGGCCATATGCGGATCGACGGCTACAGCCGGCCGATCGACCTCAAGGTGAAGATCTCGATCGAGCCGGACGGCGTGCTCTGCGACTGGGCCGGCACCTCCGGCGTCGACAAGAACGGCATCAACGTGCCGCTGGTCTATACGAAGGCCTATACCTGCTACGCGCTGAAATGCGCGATCGCGCCGGAGATCCCGAACAACGCCGCCTCGCTGGAGCCTTTCCGCATCACCGCACCGGAGCACACCATCGTCAACGCGGTCTGGCCGGCGCCGGTGGCGCTGCGCCACATCATCGGCCACATGGTGCCGGACACGATCTACGACGCGCTCGACAAGCTCCTGCCCGATCTCGTTCCGGCCGAGGGGGCCGGCAGCCTGTGCAACTTCCAGGTCTCGCTCCGCCCGCGCAGCGACGGTCCCTGGCCTGACGAGCCGGTGCGCGCCGAGGTGCTGACCTTCAACTCCGGCGGCTCCGGCGCGCGGCCGCAACTCGACGGCATGAACGCGACCGCCTTCCCTTCCGGCGTCATGACGATGCCGGTCGAGGCGACCGAGCAGGTCGGCCCGGTGATCGTCTGGCGCAAGGAGCTCCGGCCCGATTCCGGCGGCACCGGCCGGCATCGCGGCGGCCTCGGCCAGCACATGGAGGTCGGCGCCTGGGAAGGCTACGAGTTCGACATCCAGGCGATGTTCGACCGCGTCCACCATCCCGCCCGCGGCCGGCGCGGCGGCGGCGCCGGCGCGCCGACGACGATCGCGCTCGACGACGGCACGGCGATGAAGGGCAAGGGCAAGCAGTTCGTGCCGCATGGCCGCAAGGTGGTCATGGCCTTTCCGGGCGGGGCCGGCTACGGCGCGCCGGGCGAGCGCGAGCAGGGCCGCATCGAGCGCGACCTGGCGCTCGGCTACATCTCCGCCGAGGCCGCGCGCCGCGAATACGGTTTGGCCGAAAGCCGCGTGGCCGATATCCTCGCGGCGTCGCGCCGGGGCGAACTGCCCCGCTAGCGCAGCGTTGCGGCGGGTGGGCGTGCCGTCGAGACGACACGCCCCGTCCTGCCCTAGATCATCGCGCGTCCTTCCGGACGCGGTAACGATGATCGATCTCATTGCTGGCGCATCGGATTTCTCCGAAAAGTGGATTCCACTTTTCGGGCCGAGGCTCTAGCCGTCTCACCCCTTATCGTGAAAGCCGAGCGATGAAGCTGCCCTCGAACAAGTTCCTGGCCTCGATCCGCAGCGGCCAGCCGCAGATCGGCCTCTGGCTGAGCCTCGCCAGCGGCTATGCCACCGAAGCGGTCGCGGGCGCCGGCTTCGACTGGCTGCTGATCGACACCGAGCATTCCCCCAACGATCTGAACGCCGTGATGACGCAGCTCCAGGTGCTCGCCGCCCATCCGGTGACGCCGATCGTGCGGCCCGACTGGAACGACACGGTCCTCGTCAAGCGGCTGCTCGACATCGGCGCGCCCGGCCTGCTCTTCCCGATGGTGCAGACGCCCGACGAGGCCGCGCAGGCGGTTGCCGCGACGCGCTATCCGCCGCGCGGCGTCCGCGGCGTCAGCGGCTGCAACCGCGCCAACGGCTTCGCCCGCATGAGCGACTATTTCAGCCGCGTCGAGGAGGAGACGGCGGTCCTCGTCCAGGTCGAGACGCGGGCGGCCATCGAGCAGGTGCTCCAGATCGGCCAGGTCGACGGCGTCGACGGCGTCTTCTTCGGCCCCTCCGACATCGCCGCCGATCTCGGCCTCCTGGGCAAGCCGAACGACCCGGCGGTCTGGGAGGTCATCCGCCCGGCGGCCCGCAAGCTGATGGATGCCGGAATCCCGGTCGGCACCCTGGTTTTCGACCCCGGCCTCGCAAGGAGCCTGCTGGGCGAGGGCTTCTCCTTCGTCGCCTGCGGCTCGGACATGGTGCTGCTGGCGCGCGGCGCCGACGCCCTGCTGCGCGGCATGAAGGCCTGAGCACCCCGCTCGGCAGGCCAGCGCAGTCCGACCGCGGCCCGGCCGGGCGCGCGATGCGATTCGAGCAACCGCCGGTATCCCGGGGCAAGCCCCGGGATGGCCGCATGTTTCCGCGTGAGATCGGCTGACTTCAGGCCAGCATCCGCGTATCGCCGCAGACCGAGATTTCCTGGCCGGAGATGGTCTTGCCGAAGGGCGAGGCCAGGAAGACGATCTGACGGGCGATATCCGCCGGGTCGACGAAGCGCTTGATCGAGACACCCGCGAACAGGCGCGCCGTCATCTCCTCGTGCGAGACGTTGAAGCTGCGTGCCTTGTTGGCGATCACGCTCTGGATGCGCGGCCCCTCGACCAGGCCGGGGCAGATCGCGTTGGCGCGGATGCCGAACTCGCCGAGCTCCGCCGAGAGCGCCTTGGTGAAACCGATGACGCCCCATTTCGCCGCGCCATAGGGCGAGCGCAGCGGGAAGCCGTGCTTGCCGGCCTGGCTCGAGAGATTGACGATCGAGGCGTTGCCCGACTGCTTCAGATGCGCGACGGCGAGGCGCGTGCAGTTGAACTGCCCGGTGAGATCGACGGCGAGGCAGGAATCCCAGTCTTCCGGCGCGATCTCGTCGACCCGGCCGGTCGGCCCGGCGATGCCGGCATTGTTGACGAGGCAGTCCAGCCCGCCGAGCGCGGCGAGGGCCTCGTCGAACAGGCGCGCGACCGCCTTGCGGTCGGAGACGTCGCAGATCGAGCGGGTGATCGCCGGCTCGCTTTCGGCGAGCGTGGCCAGGGCCGCCTCGTCGACATCGCAGACATGCACCTTCGCCCCCTCGGCCGCGAAGGCGCGCGCGGTCGCCAGCCCGATTCCGCTGGCGCCGGCCGTCACCAGCACCCGCAGGCCCTCGATCCTCAGATCCATCGTTCAACTCCTCCCTGATCGCGCCGGAACGGTCGTTTTGGCGGCCTTTCCCTGCGCGCGACATGATCGGCCGCCGCCCGGACATCCTCGCCCGGCGCGGCGCGCGCCGCGACTCGATCCTACGAGCCCAATGGTCGCAGGCGAAGGTCATCACCTCGTCATTGGCGGATCAGCTTCAGTAGCCTAAGAACGAACGACTCACCGCATGATGGAGACCGATGGAGCTTTCCCCGCTAGTCCTGATTCTGGCGCTGCCGTTCGCGGCCAGCCTGGCCGTCGTCCTGTTTCCATCGACTTCGCGCGAACCGGCGACCTGGATCACCGGGGCCACGATGGTGGCTTGCTTCGCCCTCACCGTTTCCCTCTACCCCACCGTCGCCAGCGGCGAGCCGGTGCGCTATCTGGGCGCATGGTTCCCCTCGCTCGGGCTGGACTTCAGCCTGCGGATGGACGGTTTCGCCTGGATCTTCGCGCTGCTCGTCACCGGCATCGGCTTCCTGGTGGTGATGTATGCGCGCTACTACATTTCCGCCGAGGATCCGGTCCGGCGCTTCTACATGTTCTTCCTGGCCTTCACCGGCGCGATGCTGGGGGTGATCGTCTCGGGCAACCTCATCCTCCTGGTGGTGTTCTGGGAGCTGACCAGCATCTTCTCCTTCCTGCTGATCGGCTACTGGCACCACAACCAGGCGGCGCGCGACGGCGCGCGCATGGCGCTGACCGTGACCGGGCTGGGCGGCCTCGCCCTGCTGGCGGGCATGCTCCTGCTCGGGCACATCGTCGGCAGCTACGACCTCGACGCCGTCCTGCAGGCGGGCGACCGGATCCGCTCGCACGCGCTCTACGTCCCGACGCTGCTGCTGATCCTCCTCGGCACGCTGACCAAGAGCGCGCAGTTCCCCTTCCAGTTCTGGCTGCCCAACGCCATGGCCGCGCCGACGCCGGTCTCGGCCTTCCTGCATTCGGCGACCATGGTGAAGGCCGGCGTGTTCCTGATGGCCAGGCTGTGGCCGGTCCTGTCCGGGACGCCGGAATGGTTCGTCATCGTCGGCATCGCCGGCATGGCCTCGCTCGTGCTCGGCGCCTATCTGGCGATGTTCCAGCACGACCTGAAGGGGCTCCTCGCCTATTCCACGATCAGCCATCTCGGCCTGATCACCCTGCTGCTCAGCCTCGGCAGCCCGCTCGCCGCCGTCGCCGCGATCTTCCACATGCTCAACCACGCCACCTTCAAGGCGTCGCTGTTCATGGCGGCCGGCATCATCGACCACGAGACCGGGACGCGCGACCTGCGGCGCCTCTCCGGCCTGTTCCGCTACATGCCGATCACCGGCACGCTGGCCATGGTGGCGAGCGCCGCCATGGCGGGCGTGCCGCTGCTGAACGGTTTCCTCTCGAAGGAGATGTTCTTCGCGGAAGCCGTCCTGACCCATGTCGATTCCTGGCTGGACACGGCCGCGCCCTATGCGGCGGTGCTCGGCAGCGCCCTGGCCGTCACCTATTCGCTGCGGCTGATCCATTCGATCTTCATGGGCGCGCCGCCCGAGAGCTTCCCGCGCGAGCCGCACGAGCCGCCTTTCTGGATGCGCTTCCCGGTGATGTTCCTGGTCATGGCCTGCCTCATCGTCGGGATCATGCCCGCCCAGACCATCGGCCCGTTCCTTCACGTCGCCGTCTCGTCCGTGCTCGGCGAGGCCACGCCGTCCTACAGCCTCGCGATCTGGCACGGCTTCAACATCCCCCTGGCGATGAGCGTGATCGCGCTGGCCGCCGGCACGCTGCTCTATCTGGTCGCCGGCAATGCGCTGGAACGCTCCGAGCGCCCGCTGCTTCTCGGCCGGATCGACGGCCAGCGCATCTTCGAGCGGGTCACGGTCGCGATCTCCTGGCGCTTCGCCCGCCTGATCGAGGAGATCTTCGGCACCACGCGCCTCCAGCCGCAGATGCGCCTGGCGGCCGCGGCCGCCATCGCGGCCGGCGCGGCGCCGCTGATCGCGGCCGGCCTCAGCTTCGGCGACCACCGCAACGGCACGACGGACCTCGCCTTCGCCGGCCTGTGGGGCGTCGGCGTCGTCTGCGCCATCGCAGCCGCGCGGCTCGCCAAGTTCCACCGCCTCGCCGCGCTGGCCCTGCTGGGCGGCACGGGGCTGGTGACCTGCCTGACCTTCGTCTGGCTGTCGGCGCCGGATCTCGCGGCCACCCAGCTCGTCGTCGAGATCGTGACCACGGTGCTGATCCTGCTCGGGCTGCGCTGGCTGCCCAAGCGCTCGCGCGACCTCGCCGAACCGACCGACTGGCTGCTGCGGCTGCGGCGCTGGCGCGACCTGACGATCGCGATCGTCGCGGGCCTGGGCATGGCGGTGGTGTCCTATGCCGTGATGACACGGACGCCGCCCGAGACGATCGCGCGCTTCTTCCTCGACAAGGCCTATGCGGAAGGCGGCGGCCGCAATGTCGTCAACGTCATCCTCGTCGACTTCCGCGGCTTCGACACGCTCGGGGAGATCACCGTGCTCGGCATCGTGGCGCTCACGGTCTTCGCGCTGCTGCGGCGCTTCCGCCCGGCGCCGGACACCATCGAGCGCCCCGAGCAGCAGCTCATCCAGCGCAGCAACGACGAGGCGGACCCGGACAGGGAGCCGGGCTCGACCGAGGCGGAATATCTCTACGTGCCGTCCGTGATCATGCAGTGGATGTTCCCGGTCGTCATCGTGCTGGCCGTCTATCTCTTCCTGCGCGGCCACGACGCCCCGGGCGGCGGCTTCGCGGCCGGCGTCGCCATGGCGGCGGGCTTCATCCTGCAATACATGGCGGCGGGCACCGTCTGGGTCGAGAACCGGCTGCGCATCCTGCCCGTGGTCTGGATCGGCGGCGGCCTGCTGGTGGCCGCCCTCACCGGAGCGGCCGCGCTTCTCTTCGGCGATCCGTTCCTCAAATCCTATTTCCGCTATCTGGAGCTGCCGCTCGTCGGGAAGGTGCCGATGGCGAGCGCGACCCTGTTCGACCTCGGCGTGTTCAGCCTCGTGGTCGGGGCCACTGTGCTGATGCTGATCGCCATCGCCCACCAATCGATCCGCCGCCTGCGCGCGGCCCGCCTCGGGGAGGAGCGCCAACGATGGAACTGACGCTGGCGATCGCCATCGGGGCCCTGACCGGGTCGGGCGTCTGGCTGGTTCTGCGTCCGCGCACCTACCAGCTCGTCATCGGGCTCTCGCTGCTCTCCTATGCGGTGAACCTGTTCATCTTCAGCATGGGCCGGCTGCGCCTCGGCGCCCCTCCGGTCCTAGGTCCCGGCGGCTCCGGCAATCCGGCGGACTACGCCGACCCCGTGCCGCAGGCGCTCGTGCTCACCGCCATCGTGATCGGCTTCGCCACCACGGCGCTGCTGCTGGTGGTGCTGCTCGCGGCCCGCGGGCTGACGGGCAACGACCATGTCGACGGGCGCGAGCCACGCTGATGGAGTGGACGCGCCACCTTCTCATCGTCCCGATCCTGCTGCCGCTGGTGACGGGGGCGCTGCTGCTGCTGATCGACGAACTGCGCCATACGGCCAAGGCGCTGATCAGCCTCGCCTCCTGCCTGCTGCTCGTCGGTACCGCCTTCGCCCTGATGCGCATCGCCGACACCGCGCCCGAGACGGGAAGCGCCCTCTCCCTCTCCTATGCCGTCGCCGGCTGGCCCGCGCCCTTCGGCATCGTGCTGGTGCTCGACCGGCTATCGGCGCTGATGCTCGCGCTCACCGCCGTGCTGGCGCTCGCGGCCCTGATCTTCTCGATGGCGCGCTGGCACCGGGCCGGGCCACATTTCCACACGCTCTTCCATTTCCTGCTGATGGGGCTGGGAGGCGCCTTCCTCACCGGGGACCTGTTCAACCTGTTCGTCTTCGTCGAGGTCACGCTGGCGGCGTCCTACGGGCTCCTGCTGCACGGCTCCGGCGCGTTCCGGGTCAGGTCCGGGCTGCATTACATCGCGATCAACCTGGCCGCCTCGCTGCTCTTCCTGATCGGCGTCTCGCTGATCTACGGGGTCGCCGGCACCCTGAACATGGCCGACCTCGCCCTGCGCCTGCCGGCGGTGCCGGCCGGCGACCGCGGCCTTCTCCAGGCGGGCGCGGCCATCCTGGGCGTCGCCTTCCTGATCAAGGCCGGGATGTGGCCGCTCTGCTTCTGGCTTCCTTCCGCCTATATGGCGGCGGCGGCGCCGGTCGCGGCGATCTTCGTGGTGCTGACGAAGGTCGGCACCTATGCGCTGCTGCGCCTGACCCTGCTGCTCTTCGCCCCCGGCGCCGGAGAGGCGACGGGCTTCGGCGGCCCGGTCCTGATCTGGGGCGGCATGCTGACGATCACCTTCGCGACCTTCGGCGTGCTGGCCTCGCAGGCGATGGGCCGCCTCGCCGGCTACAGCGTGCTGGTCTCGTCGGGAACCCTGCTCGCCGCCGTCGGCATGGGCGACACGGCGGTCGTGTCGGGCGCCCTGTTCTATCTGGTCAGCTCGACCTTCAGCGCCGCGGCCTTCTTCATGCTGATCGAGCTGGTGGAGCGGGCCCGCGAGCCCGGCGCCGACCTGCTGGCGGTCACCATGGAGGCCTATGGCGACGAAGCCGAGGAGAGCGAGGCCGAGGAGCGCGAGGACGAGGAGGTCGGCGTGGTCATGCCGGGCGCGCTCGCCGTGCTGGGCGTCTGCTTCGGCCTGGTCGCGATCCTGCTGGCCGGCCTGCCGCCGCTCTCCGGCTTCATCGCCAAATTCGCCATGCTGTCCGGGATGCTCAACCCGGCCGGGCTCGGGGCCGCAACCGCGACCGCCATCCCGGGACAGACCTGGCTGCTGGTCGCGCTGATCATCCTCTCCGGCCTTGCCGCGCTGATCGCCATGATGCGCACCGGCATCCGCACCTTCTGGGCCCCGCTCGAGACCATCGTTCCGCGCGTGCTGGTCGTCGAGGTCGCGCCGATCCTCGGATTGCTGGCGCTCTGCGCGCTGCTGGCCGTGCAGGGCGGCGCCCTGCTCAGCTATACCGAGGCGGCGGCCCGAACCCTGCATGCGCCCGCGGCCTATATCCAGGGCGTGCTCGGCGCCGCCCAGCCCGGCGGGGTGCCGCGATGAGCCGCGTGCTGCCCTACCCGCTCCTGAGCGCGGCCCTGCTGCTGATGTGGCTGCTCCTCACCTCCTTCTCGCCCGGGCAATTCCTTCTCGGCGCCGTGGTCGCCATGGGCGCCTCGCGCGCGATGGCGTCGCTGCAGCCGGACAAGCCCCGGCTCCGGCGCTGGCAACTCATCCCCAGGCTGCTCGGCATCGTCACGCTGGACATCCTGCAATCCAACATCGCCGTGGCCGGCGTGATCCTCCGGGGCGGCGGCCGCGACAGGCGGCCGGGCTTCGTCGCCATCCCGCTCGACCTGCGCGACAGGACGGGGCTGGCGGTGCTGGCCTGCATCGTCACCAGCACCCCCGGGACGGCCTGGGTGGAGCACGCCCCCGATACGGGCGTTCTTCTGATTCACGTCCTCGATCTCGTCGACGAGGCCGAATGGGTCTCCCTGATCAAGCACCGCTACGAGAGGCTGCTGATGGAGATATTCGAATGACCGGCGCGATCCTGCTGTGGTCGGTGGCGGCCGCCCAGACCATGCTCGTGGCGGCGATGGGCTGCTGTACCTACCGGCTGATCTTCGGGCCCCGCGCGCAGGACCGCGTCCTCGGCCTCGACGCCATGTATGTCAGCGCCATGCTGCTGGTTCTGACGATCGGCATCCGCACCGGCAGCACGGTCTATTTCGAGGGGGCTCTCATCATCGCGGTGCTGGGCTTCGTGTCGACCATCGCCCTCGCCAAGTTCCTGATGCGCGGCGAGGTGATCGAATGAGCCACGTCCAGGACCTGCCCGGCTGGGCCGCTCTCGCGACCGCCGCCCTCGTCCTTCTGGGCGCGGCCCTGACCCTCGTCGGGGCGGTCGGCACCTTGCGCCTGCGCAGCTTCTTCGAGCGGATCCATGCGCCGACCCTGGGCACGAGCTGGGGCACCGGCGCGATCCTGCTCGCCTCGATCGTCTGCTTCTCGGCCCTGGGCACGCGGCCGGTGGTCCACGAGATCCTGATCGGCGTCTTCATCAGCGTCACCACGCCGGTCACGCTCATGCTGCTCGCCCGCGCCGCGATCTATCGCGACCGGACGGAAGGGAAAGGGGAAGTGCCGCCGCGCGCCTCCCTGCGCCGTCCGGACTAAGGCATCGGACCGAAAAGTGGAATCCGCTTTTCGGAGAAATCCGATGCACCAGCAATGAGATAGATCAGCCCCGATGCCGACCGGGGCATCGCGTACCATGCGGCTCCTGCCATGCCGGAGCGGCCTCGGCGAAACGCGCCCCGTCGCGTCGCGACGGGGCGCCGGAAGGACTCAGTTCAGACCGTTCTCGCTCAGGAACTGACGCGCGACCTCCTCGATCGGAGTCTTGTCGACGTCGACCTTGGCGTTGAGCTTCTGCAGCACGGGGTCGGAGAGCTTGCCGGAGAGCGCATTGAGCGCCTCTTCGAGCGCCGGATTGGCCTTGAGCACCTCGGTCCTGACCACCGGGACGGCGGCATAGTTCGGGAAGAACTCCTTGTCGTCGCCGAGGACGCGGAAGTTGAACGCCTGGATGCGGCCGTCGGTGGCGAAGACCAGGGCGACGTCGACCTGACCGTCCCGGAGCGCCGGATAGGTCAGCCCCGCATCCATCGACTTCAGATTGGCGCGGCCCGCCTTGAATCCGTAGGTCGACTGCAGGCCCGGCAGGCCGTCGGGGCGCCCGGAGAACTCGGCGTCGATCGCGATGGAGACCGGCTTCCTGGCGTTGAAGACGCCGGCGAGATCCGAGAGCGTCTTGATCCCGGCCGTCTTGGCATCGTCTGAGCGGACCGCGAGAGCATAGGTGTTGTTGGCCGTCGAGGGCTGGAGCCAGATGATGCCGATCTTGGCATCGAGCTCCTTGACCCGGTCATAGGTTTCCTTGGCGCTGAGACGCTCCTTGACCTTGTTGTAGGTGACGAGGGAGGTCCCGGTATATTCCCAATAGAGGTCGACCTGCCCGTTGACCTGGGCATCCCGCAGCACCTGCGAGCCGAGGCCGTCCCGCTTCTCGACCTCGAAGCCCTTCTTCTTGAGCAATTGCGTGGTGACCTCGGCGAGCAGCAGCTGCTCGGTGAAGTTCTTGCCGCCGACGACGATGGGCTTGGCCTGCACGGGCATGGCCCAGATGGCCGCGAGCGCGGCCAGGGCGAAAATGCGGGACGAAGGCTTCATGCCGACTCTCCTTGAAGCGACTGCTGGGAAAGGCCGGGAGGTCAGCGCAGCGGGTTGACCCCTCGGGGAATGGTCCAGAACTGGAGCTGGGCCATGATGAAATCGACCAGCACCGCCAGCAGCGCGGTGGGAATGGCCCCGGCGAGCATGATGCCGAGCTCGTTCAGCGCGATGCCGGTGAAGATCAGCTCGCCGAGCCCGCCGCCGCCGATCAGGAAGGCGAGCGGCACGGTGCCGACATTGATCGCCAGCGCGGTGCGGATGCCGGTGTAGATCACGAACAGGCTGTTCGGCAGCTCGACCTGGAAGAGCATATGGCGGGGGGAGAGCCCCATGCCGCGCGCGGCCTCCAGCAAGGGCGGCGGCACGGCGCGCAGGCCCGCCATCGTGTTGCTGACGATCGGCAGCAGCGAGGCGACGAACAGCGCGAAGATCGCCGAGCCGTTGCCGATGCCGAGCAGGCCCATCGAGAGCGCCAGCACGGCCAGGGTCGGGATCGTCGCCCCGACATTGAGGGTCTGCAGGGCGAGGTCGCCGGCGCGGCGGAAGCGCGGGCGGGTGAACAGGATGCCGAGCGGCACGCCGACCAGGATCGCGGCGCCTCCCGACAAAGCCACCAGCTCGACATGCTGCCAGCCGAGAAAGGCGATATCGTCCCGCTGCTCCAGCAGGCCGGGCAGGAGCCCGCCGGCCCAGGCCCAGGCCCCGAGCAGGAAGACGCCGACATGGACGCCGTTCCGGCGCAGCCGCATCAGCATGGGCCGCACGCCGTCAGCCATCCCGGTAGGTCTCGGACAGCAGGCGCGTGATGCCGCGCAGGGTGACGTAGCCGAGATACATGCCGTCCTCGTCGACGCAGGCGAGCCACGAGACGTCGTGCCGGAACATCGTCGAGACGGCAGTGCGCAGATCCTCGTTCGGCCGGATCGTCGTCGGCAGCGCCTCGTGGTTCTCACCGACCGTGCCGGCGGCGCCGCGCGCCGCCTGGAGCGCGACATAGCCGCGCGCCCGCCCCCGCGGCCCGACCAGCACGATCGTCTGGTGCCTGTTCTCCTCCATCGTCGCCACCGCCTGCTTCAGGCTGTCGGCCGCCCTGACTCGCGGCGGATCCGCCAGCATGGCGTCGCGCACGGTCAGCAATTGCAGGCGCTTCAGCGTCCGGTCGCCACCGACGAAGTCGGAGACGAAGCTGCTGGCCGGATGGGCGAGAATGTTGTCGGGCGTATCGTACTGGACCAGCCGCCCGTCGCGGAAGATCGCGATCCGGTCCGCCATCTTCACCGCCTCGTCGATGTCGTGGCTGACGAAGAGGATGGTCTTGCGGATCTGCGCCTGCATCTTCAGGAACTCGTCCTGGATGATCACGCGGTTGATCGGGTCGATGGCGCCGAAGGGCTCGTCCATGAGCAGGACCGGCGGATCGGCGGCGATGGCGCGCAAAACCCCGATGCGCTGCTGCTGGCCGCCCGAAAGCTCCCGCGGATAGCGGTGAAGGAAGGCGCCCGGCTCGAGCGCCACCATGTCGAGAAGCTCGGCCGCCCGCTCCCGCGACTTGCGCCGGTCCCAGCCGAGAATGTCGGGAACGATGCAGATATTGTCCTCGACCGTCTTGTTCGGGAACAGGCCGATCTGCTGGATCACGTAGCCGATGCTGCGCCGCAACTGCGTGACGTCGCAATCCGCCGTGCTCCGGCCGTCGATCAGGATGTCGCCCGAGCTCGGCTCGATCAGCCGGTTGACCATCTTCATCGTCGTCGTCTTGCCGCAGCCCGAGGGGCCGAGCAGGACGCAGATCTCGCCGGCGGGAACCTCCAGCGACACGCGGTCCACGGCCGGCACGGTGCTTCCCGGAAAGGTCTTGCTGACCTGGTGCAGTCTGATCATCTGGTCCTCAGTCCCGGTGAGGTGAGCTTCCGCTGCAGCCACAGCAGGGCGAGGTCGGCGACGATCGCCAGGAGGCTCACGGCGAGCGCGCCGGTGACGAGCTGGCGCGGATCGGTCTGGCTGATGCCGCGCGAGATGAAGGTGCCGAGGCCGCCGGCGCCGATATAGGCGGCGATGGCCGTGACCCCGATATTCATCACCACGGCAAGCCGCACCCCGGTCAGGATCACCGGCAGGGCGAGCGGCAATTCGACCTCCCGCAGGCGCTGCCCTCTGGTCAGGCCCATGCCTCTCGCAGCTTCCCGCAGGGCCGGATCAAGATTGCGGATCGCGGCGTATGTATTCCGGATAATCGGGAGCTGGGAGTAGAGTAATACCGCGATCACCGCCGGCAGGTAGCCGATGCCCTGGCCGAACAGCGACAGGATCGGGATCATCATCCCGAACAGCGCGATCGAGGGGATGGTGATCACCATCGACGCGACATAGAGCACGGCCTCCGCCAGCCGCCGGTTCTGGCTGATCGCCACGCCGATGGGCACGCCCGTCAGCACCGCCAGAGCCACGGCGACCCCGACGATGGCGACATGCTCGCCAGTCCGGGTGACGATGAGCCCCCAGTTCGAAATGATGTAATCGAGAATATCCATTGCCTCGTGGCGGCTTTTAGGACAGCCTATCGGGCCTTGGCAACCCATGAATGTGATTTTTTTGACCGAAAATGACAGTCATTCTTAGTGAAATCTGTTCTCTGATTCTATTTAAGGCCAAAGGTTTATTATGAAGAGATGATGATTATATTGAATTATGTCTAAATTGAATTTCAATGTTCACCCGATAAACTTCTTATAAAAACCTTTATGCCTCCATAACCGCAAGCCAAGAAGGCGCTGCGGTCGTGAAAGGCCGTCGCTGAAGAGGACATTCCATGTGCGGTTTCGTATGTCTCTGGGAGGTTGAGGACGGGGACGGAACGCTGCTCGCAGCGATGCTCTCGCGCCTCGGGCATCGCGGCCCCGATGCCACCCGGATCGCCCGCCTCGGCGGCGCCCCGGTCGCGATGGGCCATTGCCGGCTGGCGATCATCGGCGCGGAGGATGGCATCCAGCCCATTCGAGCGGATGCGGAGATGCTTGTCGCCAATGGTGAAATCTATAACCATTCCGACATCAGGTCGATCATCGGCGCTGAAAACTTCAATTCGTCGAGCGACAGCGAAGCTATTCTTCACCTCTTCCGCAGCGGCGCGCAGCGCTGGGTCAACCGGCTCGACGGGATGTTCGCCTTCGTGCTGGCGACCCCGGAGCGGATCGTCGCGGCGCGCGACCCGCTCGGGATCAAGCCGCTCTACATGGCCCGCCGCGGCAAGGGGCTGGCCTTCGCCTCGGAGCTCAAGGCCTTCGACGGATTCGGCTTCGACGAGATCGGCGCCATCCCGCCGGGCACGCTGTTCGACAGCCGCGCCGGGATGCGGCCATGGTATCGGATCCCGGCGGGCGCGGCCGAAGCGGAGCCCGGGCTCGACATCGACGCCGTGGCCGGCGAATTGCGCCTCACCCTGGAAGAGGCGGTCGCGAAATGGATGGTCGCCGATGTCGAGGTCGGCTCATTCCTGTCCGGCGGGCTCGACAGCTCGCTCGTCGCGGCCATCGCCCAGAAGCACAGGATCGGCGCCGGGCTCGGACCGCTCAAGACCTTCT
>Ga0180223_1001052_pt1 | contig 24217 bp, 18 predicted proteins | sample eDN5th30CKraftOP_FD_151337 | JGI IMG/M metagenome (GOLD analysis project Ga0180223, IMG submission 151337) | Enriched Organic Plus compost microbial communities from Emeryville, California, USA - eDNA 5th pass 30_C Kraft OP (version 2) (version 2) ... | reverse complement strand
TCATGGCTGCCGTGGCTGAAATTGAGCCGGAACATATCGACGCCGGCATCATAGAGTTTGCGGATCATTTCGGGCGAGGAACTCGCCGGGCCTAGCGTCGCAACAATTTTCGCGCGCCGATTGCGGCTCATCATCAAATCCTTCCGTAAACAGCCAGGACAATCATGTGACGATCATCGCTCCAGATAATCCGATTCAGGCTGCAAATAAATATCCCCGGCACGACACGCGCGCGAAAACGGACGATCGCGGGGAAAGTGGCCGTATGCCGGACGGGAATCCGGCATACGGAATATCAATCAGGCCGTGACCGCTTCGGGCGTGCGAACCTCTTCCGGGAAGGTCGGATAGACGCCGTTGGAGCGGCCCATCTGCTGCACCAGCGCCAGCACCGTGTCGATATACGGCGTCTTGACGTTGGCCAGTTGCCCCATCTCCTGCACCGAGGTCAGCAGCGCATCGATCTCGAGTGGCCGCCGCTTGTCGAGGTCCTGCAGCATCGAGGTGCGGTGCGCGCCGACGCCGGCGGCGCCGTTGATGCGGCGCTCCACATCGACGCGGAAGTTCGCGCCGAAGTGCTGGCCGATCTGCTGGGCCTCAAGCATCATATTCTTGGCGACAGCGCGCGTGCCGGGGTCGGTCGCGACGATGTCGAGCGTGGCATGGGTGAGCGCAGACAGCGGATTGAAGCACAGGTTGCCCCACAGCTTGATCCAGATGTCGTCGCGAATGTCGTCATACAGGCGCGGCTTCAGCCCGCCCGCGGTGAGCGCATCGGCAAATGCCGTAAGACGCGCGCTCGGCTGGCGGTTCGGCTCGCCGAGACCGAACTGGTCGCCGTAGATGTGCTTGATGACGCCCGGCTCGGTGATTTCGGTCGCGGGATAAACCGTCGCGCCGATCACGCGCTCCGGCCCGATCGCATTCCACTGGCGGTTGCCGGGATCGACGCTGTTGAGCCGCAGCGAAGCGTACTTCTCGTCGAGACCGTAGAAATACCACCACGGCACGCCGTTCTGCGCGGTGACGACCACCGTGTTCGGGCCGAGCAGCGGCTTGAGCTGATCGACGGATTCCCACGCCTGGTGCGCCTTCAGCGCGATGATGACGTAATCCTGATGACCCAGCTCGCGCGGGTCATTGGTCGCCGGCATATCGGCAGACAATTCCTTGTCCTTGAACACGACCTTCAGACCATTGGCCTTGATGGCGGCAAGGTGGGGTCCGCGCGCGACGAGCGAGACATCGACGCCGCCACGTTTCATCATCACGGCCATATAGCCGCCGATCGCGCCAGCACCGAAAATACAAACCTTCATGGACCCCTCCTAATTATTGTTTGCGGACATCCGGGGCCAAAGCCCCGGATGTCCGATGTCGATTACTTCTTGCCGGCGACCGGGTGGTTGGCCATCAGCTCGAGTGCCTTCACCATGCCGGAGTGGTCCCACGCCTTGCCGCCGTTGGCGGCACAGGTGTTGAACAGCTCCTGCGCTGTTGCGGTGTTCGGCAGCGCCACGCCGAGCGCCTTGGCGCCCTGCAGTGCGAGGTTGAGATCCTTCTGGTGCAGCTCGATGCGGAAGCCCGGATCGAACGTGCGGTTGATCATGCGCTCGCCATGCACTTCGAGAATGCGCGACGAAGCAAACCCGCCCATCAGGGCCTTGCGCACCTTGGCCGGATCGGCGCCCGCCTTCGAGGCGAAGATCAGAGCTTCGGCCACCGCCTCGATGTTCAGCGCGACGATGATCTGGTTCGCGACCTTGGTGGTCTGGCCGTCGCCGTTGCCGCCGACATGGGTGATGTTCTTGCCCATCAGCTCGAAGTACGGCTTCACGGTCGCGAAGTCGTCGTCATGACCACCGACCATGATGGTGAGCGAAGCAGCCTTGGCGCCAACTTCACCGCCGGAGACCGGCGCATCGAGATAGCGCGCGCCGAGCTTTTCGACCTTGGCGGCGAACTTCTTGGTCTCGATCGGCGAGATCGAGCTCATGTCGACGACGATCTTGCCCTTGCCGAGATGTTCGGCAACGCCGTTCTCTCCGAACAGCACGGACTCAACATGCGGCGTATCCGGCACCATGATGATGATGATGTCGGCGTTCTTCGCCACGTCGGCGGCGCTCTTGGCGACCTTGCCCTTTTTGCCAAGGTCAGCCGGCACGCCTTCGATGGTGTAGAGGTGAACCTCGTGACCGGCGTCGATCAGATGGCCTGCCATCGGCGCACCCATGGTGCCCAGTCCGATGAAACCCAGTTTCTTAGACATCTAAAAACTCCCTAATCTTTGAATAGCGACAGGCTTACTTCGGCAACCAGCCAAGCCCGGCGACAGTGTCGCTCTTAGGCTTGTACTCGGCTCCGATCCAGCCCTTGTAGCCGATCTTGTCGATGAACCCGTACAGGAAGGGGTAGTTGATCTCGCCCGTGCCCGGCTCGTTGCGGCCCGGATTGTCCGCAAGCTGGATGTGCGCGATCTTGGCCAGATTGGCCTCCATCGTGCGGGCCAGATCGCCCTCCATGATCTGCATGTGATAAATATCGTACTGGACGTACAGATTGTCCGACCCGACCTCGGCGATGAGGTCCAGCGCCTGCTTGGTGTGGGTCAGGAAGAAGCCCGGAATGTCGCGGGTGTTGATCGGCTCGATCAGGAGCTTGATACCTTCGTTCTTCAGCGCGGCAGCCGCGAACTTCAGGTTCGACACCAGCGTATCGTGATGCTTCTTCTTGTCCGCGCCCTGCGGCATCACGCCGACGAGGCAGTTGAGCTGTCCGCACTTCAGCGCCTTGGCGTAGGTGATCGCCTTGGTGACGCCGGCCTTGAACTCGTCAACGCGGTCCGGGAAGATCGCGATGCCGCGCTCGCCCTTGCCCCAATCGCCCGCGGGCAGATTGTGAAGGACCTGGGTCAGGCCATGCGTCGAAAGCTGCTTGGCCAGATCTTCGGCCGCGAAATCATAGGGAAACAGGTATTCAACGCCCTTGAAGCCGGCCTTCGCCGCGGCGGCGAAACGCTCCATGAACGGGACTTCGTTGAACAACATCGTGAGATTGGCTGCAAAGCGCGGCAAAGCGCCCTCCTTCATTTTCAGTGTGAGTCAGGTTGCGGGATCGCCGCTGCAGCCTAGACGGGCTGCAGCTTGCGAGGATTACCCTTACCTGCCGGCACTTCGTCAAGCGGAAGGTCGAGGACCTCCTCGAACTCGACGACATTATCGATCTCGGTGCCCATGGAGATGTTTGTCACGCGCTCGAGAATGAACTCGACCACCACCGGCACCTGAAGCTCCTTCATCCACTTGCGAGCCTGCGCAAAGGCGGCCTGCGTATCCTTCGGATCGCGGACGCGGATCGCCTTACAGCCGAGGCCTTCCGCCACCTTGACGTGGTCGACGCCGTACTCGCCAAGCTCAGGCGTGTTCACATTGTCGAACGAGAGCTGCACCTGGTAGTCCATGTCGAAGCCGCGCTGCGACTGACGGATCAGGCCGAGATAGGAGTTGTTCACGAGGACGTGGATGTAGGGCAGCTTGAACTGCGCACCGACCGCAAGCTCCTCGATCAGGAACTGGAAGTCGTAGTCGCCCGACAGTGCCACGATCTCGCGATCCGGATCGGCCGCGCGTACGCCAAGCGCCGCGGGCAGTGTCCAGCCGAGCGGCCCGGCCTGACCGGCGTTGATCCAGTGGTTCGGCTTGTAGACGCCGAGGAACTGGCCGCCCGCGATCTGCGATAGGCCGATGACGCTGACGTAGCAGGTGTCGCGGCCGAACGCCTTGCTCATCTCCTCGTAGACGCGCTGCGGCTTCATCGGCACGTTGTCGTAATGGCTCTTGCGCAACATGGTGCGCTTGCGGTCCTGACACGCTGCCGGCCAGGCCTGGCGCTCCTTGAGCTTGCCGGCCTTCTTCCATTCCTTCGCGACAGCGACGAACAATTCCAGCGCCGCCTTGGCGTCGGAAACGATGCCGAAATCAGGGTTGAACACGCGCCCGATCTGGGTCGGCTCGATGTCGACGTGAACGAACTTGCGGCCCTTGGTGTAGGTCTCGACCGAGCCGGTGTGGCGGTTGGCCCAGCGGTTGCCGATGCCGAGCACAAAATCGGACTCCAGCATGGTCTTGTTGCCGTAGCGGTGGCTGGTCTGCAGGCCGACCATGCCGGCCATCAGAACGTGATCGTCCGGGATTGCGCCCCACCCCATCAGGGTCGGGATCACCGGCACGTTCAGCGTCTCGGCGAACTGCACCAGAAGGTCGGAAGCGCCGGCGCTGATGATGCCGCCACCGGCGACGATCAGCGGCTTCTCGGCGGCGTTGAGCATCTCGAGTGCCTTCTCGATCTGCTTGCGGGTCGCGGACGGCTTGTAGACCGGCAGCGGCTCGTAAGTGTCGATGTCGAACTCGATCTCGGCCACCTGAACGTCGAACGGCAGATCGATCAGCACCGGGCCCGGACGGCCCGAACGCATGATGTGGAAAGCCTGCTGGAACACGCGCGGCACCAGAGCGGGCTCGCGCACCGTCACCGCCCATTTGGTGACCGGCTTGGCGATCGACTCGATGTCGACGGCCTGGAAGTCTTCCTTGTAGAGGCGAGCGCGCGGCGCCTGTCCGGTGACGCAGAGAATCGGAATCGAATCCGCGATGGCCGAATAAAGGCCGGTGATCATGTCGGTGCCGGCAGGACCGGAGGTGCCGAGGCAAACGCCGATATTGCCCGGCTTGGTACGGGTGTAGCCCTCGGCCATATGAGAGGCGCCTTCGACGTGGCGCGCGAGCACGTGCTTGATCCCGCCGCTCTTCTTCATCGCCGAGTACAGCGGGTTGATGGCCGCTCCCGGAACGCCGAACGCCTGAACGATGCCTTCCTTCTCCAGAACGGCAACAGCGGCGTCTACTGCTCTCATACGGGCCATAGCGGCATCTCCCTGAATATTTCTTCTAACTGGTATACAGAATGCCAAAAGACTTCTGTCATCGTCAACTGATTTCAGAATATTTTTCCAATTTTGTCTATTGAAATTTTCTTCTATAATATCAATCGGTTGGTTTTCTAAATCATTTGATCAGGTTTCATTATAAAAAATGTTTCCGTAATATATGAAGTAGACCACGACTTTGGAGCTGGATTCCCATGAGCACGGCAGACCACCGCAAGCGCGGACGGCCGCGTAACTTCAATCCCGCGAAGGCTGGATCGATCCAGGCGCTGGACCGTGGTCTCGCCTTGCTGCGGCTGATCTCGGAAGCCGACGGGCTGACGCTGACCGACCTCGCGCAGCGTTCGGGCCTCGCCCCCTCCACCGTGCACCGTCTCCTGTTCACGCTCGAGGCGCATCGCTTTGCGATGCACGACGAAGAGCGCGGGCTGTGGCTGATCGGCGTCGACGCCTTCAAGACCGGCATGACGTTCCTGCGCAACCGCCGCCTCGCCGGGATGGGCCGCGAGGTGATGCGCCAGCTGATGGAGCAGACCGGCGAGACCATCAATCTCGGCATCGAGGATAATGGCGAGGTGGTTTTCATCTCGCAGATCGAAAGCCACAACACGCTGCGCGCCTTCTTCCGCGCCGGCTCGCGCAGCCTGATGCACGCCTCCGGCGTCGGCAAGGCGCTGCTCGCAGGCTTCCCGGAAGCGCGCGTCAAGCAGATCCTTTATTCGAAGGGCCTGCAGCGGTTCACGGACAAAACCCGCGTCGATCCGGCGGAGTTGTTCACGGAGCTGGCGGAGAGCCGCGAACGCGGCTGGGCGGTCGACGACGAGGAGCGCACGCCCGGCATGCGGTGTATCGCGGCGCCCATCTATAACGAATTGGGAGAAACCATCGCCGCGGTGTCGATCTCGGGCCCAACGGTGCGGCTGACCTCGCAGCGGCTCGGCGAATTCGGCCCGCTGGTGATGCGCGCGGCCGAGCAGATCACGTCCTCGATCGGCGGAGCGGCTCCTCAGCGCGCTTGAGCGGGCGGCATTCGCGCGCTAACCAGCCTCCGGTTCACGCGGGAGGACAATCATGCCCAAGACCTACAGCGGCGGCTGCCAGTGCGGCAACGTGCGTTACGAAGTGCAGTTCGATCTTGCCGGCGTGATGGCCTGCAACTGCTCGCGCTGCGGACGGCTCGGATCGCTGCTGGCCTTTGCGCCCGCGGAGTCCTTCACCCTCCTGAAGGGTGAAGATGCGACCACAGAATACACTTTCAACAAACACGCCATCCATCATCTGTTCTGCAAGACATGCGGCATCCAGTCGTTCGCGCGCGGAACGGCGCCGGATGGAAAGAAGGTGGCGGCAATCAACGTGCGCTGTCTCGACGGCGTCGACATCGACGCCCTGCCTGTGCAGAAACTCGATGGGCGCGCTTACTGAGCGCGGCGTTCAATTCACCTGCCGCAGTGCCTGACGGATCGTTGCGCCGACGAGATGCGAACTCGGTGCGACCTGCACCCCTGCCCGCTCCAGCGCCGCGATCTTGCTGTTGGCATCGCCGCGGCCGTACATCGTCAGCGTGCCGGAATGGCCCATGCGCCGCTCAGGCGGCGCGTATTGCCCGGCGATCAGCGCCACGATCGGCTTCGATGCCTTGCGTCCCTGCAGATATTCAGCGACTTCCTGCTCCTCGGTGCCGCCGATCTCGCCGATCAGCACAATGCCCTTCGTCTCCGGGTCCTCGAGGAACAGTTCGACGCACTGAACCATGCTCATGCCGTGGATCGGATCGCCGCCGACGCCCACCGTCGTCGATTGGCCCAAACCTTCGCTAGAAATCTGCGCCACCACTTCGCTCGTCAGCGATGCCGAGCGCGAAACGATGCCGACGCCGCCTGGCCTTTCGCTGCCGGTCGCCATCACGCCGATCATGCAGATCTCGGGCGCGAGAATGCCTTGCGAATTCGGCCCGACCAGCCGCGTTTTTGAGCCGTTGAGCGCCTGGCGCACGCGCACCATGTCGAGCGCAGGCACGCGCTCGGTGACCGCCACGATCAGCGGAATCTCGGCCTCGATGGCTTCGATCATCGCCGCCGCCGCATTGGCCGGCGGCACGAAGATCATGCTGGCGTTGGCCTCCGTCTCGGCCTTCGCCTTGGCGACGGTGTCATAGATGGGCAGATTGAGATGCGAACGCCCGCCCTTGCCGGGCGTCACGCCCGCGACCACCGTGGTGCCGTACTCCATCATGCGCGCGGTGTGATGCGTGCCCGCCCAGCCGGTCATGCCCTGGCACAGAACCTTGGTATCCTTATCAACGAGGATGGCCACCTCATCCTCCCTTCTGTGCAATGGCGACGACTTTGGTCGCGGCGGTCCACATGTCCGGGCAGTCGGTGACCGGACAACCGAAATTGACGAAGCGCGAACGCGCGAACTCGGCGTTGTTGCCTGCGAGCCGCGCCACCACCGGCAATGAGCGGCCGGTGCGGCGCATGGCGATGCCGAGCCCTTCCGCGATGGTGTCGCAGGGCTGCATGCCGCCGCCATGGACGTTGAGGAAGATCGCGCGCGTGGCGGGATTGTCGAGCAGCAGGCCGAACCCGTAGGCCACATCGAGACTCGTCGCCGTGGTGCGAATGTCCATGAAATTGGCGGGCTTACCCTTCGCCGCATAGACCAGATCGACGCTGGCAAGACCGAGGCCCGCGCCGTTGGCGACGATGCCGATATCGCCGTCCATGCTGACGAAATTGAGCTGATGACGCTGCGCCTCGACCTCGCGCTGGTCGATGTCGTCCTCGTCGCGCAATGCGACAAGGTCGGGATGGCGGAACAGCGCGTTGTCTTCCAGCACCATCTTGACGTCGAGCGCCTGGAAGCTGCCGTCGCGCAACACCGCCAGCGGGTTGATCTCGATCAGGCTGGCGTCGAGTTCGATGAAGGCGCGGCGCAGACCATCGACAATGGCCTCGAATGCCGGGACGGACGCGCCGTCGATGCGGATCTTGCTGGCGAAGGCGGCCACGTCGTCGGCGCGGCGTTTTGAACCGTCGCCAAGACCGAGGCGTTCGAGCCGCAACTCGCCACGCGCGGCTCGTTCTTCAATATCGCCGCCGCCATGGGCGCTGCCGAACAGCGTGAGATGCCCGGAGGAGCCGTCGATCAGGAGCGCGAGATGCAACTCACGCACAGGCTCGACAGCCTTCTCGATATAGATACGCCGGACCACGCGCCCGGCCGCGCCGGTCTGGGCGGTGACGAGCTTCTTGCCGAGAAGAGAGGATGCGGCTGATTTCGCTTCCGCCACCGAGCGCACAATTTTGACGCCGCCGGCCTGAGCACGGCCCCCGGCATGGACCTGCGCCTTGACGGCCATGGCCCCGCCGCCCATCTCATCATAGATGGCGACAGCCTGATCGGGCGTGATGGCAACCTTGCCGCCCGGCGACGGCAGGCCGTAGCCCGCCAGGATTTGTTTTGCCTGAAACTCGTGCAGATTCACGCGCATCTCCAGCCGGTGACTTCGACCGATGCTGCGTGGTTCGCCCTTCGATTTCAAGAATTAAAGGGCCTTGAGGCCGACTTCGCACCGAACGACTTAATCACCCCGGAATACCAAACTCGCACCCTGTCCGCAACGCACGAGGCTGCGAGGGCTGGCCTGCGGTACAGGCGTGGCCGCGCGCATACAAAACAGGCGAGCAGGCAGGAACGTCGCAGCTGAAACGGGCGGCGCCCCCTGCTCCGCCTCGCTGCCAAATAGTCACCGGTCATCGCACCGCACGAGCGACGGATTGCCTCATTACCATCGCATGACACCGATCGTTCTTGGTTCGGACTCAAAAAGCAGCGATGCGCAGCCTCGAAAGAAGCTTTGGATAAAATTATTTTCGATTAAGGATTCGTTGACTCTCGACAGAGTGGGAAAAGTGGATTCAAATCAAATTGCGATTCGAGAGCATGTTGCGTGTCGGCTTTCGGAGGGGGCGGGGAAACATCCGGGGGCCGTTAATGACGCGCGTGCACGCGACGAGTTCGTGTGTCCAATCCGATTCGATCAAGGGATTGGCACAATCGATAGCTCAACCAGCCTATAACCGCCTCCTCATCGCCGAACCGCTTCTTCGCCGCGCCGTTCCAACACTCATCATCGCCTTCCTCGTCACGATCCTGATCGGCGCCTTCGTGCAGGTGCTCGACCAGAACCGGCAGAAGCAGGCCGCGACAACGCGCGAGATCGCATCGCTTGCCGACCTGATGAAAGAACGCATCGATCATCTGGCCGCGCGGCGGCCGGATCGCACGCTGAACGCGGCCAAGCTTCAGTCGTCCCTGCCTGGTCTGGTGCCGGCATGGGCCGCCGCGGGTGGACGGCATATCCTCGTCAATGGCCTCGACCGGCAGCAAGGTGTGCAGCTCGCGCTCGACGGCAGCAACGATGCGGCCTTCGACGCTGTCACGCCCGCGCAGGTGCAGGCGCTCGACCGCACCGGCGAGGCCGTGATCGAACTGACCCTGCCGGACGGCCGCAAGGCAATCGCAACCCAGCGCGCGCTGAATGCTGCGTCCGGCAATGTCGTGGTCATGCAGGCGCTGAACGCCGCGTCATGGCGTTCCGACACCGCGCTGCAGATCACGCTGTCCGCAACCACCGGCTTCGTCGTGCTGATCCTCGGCTTCGCCTTCCACTGGCAGTCGAGCCGCGCGCGCGAAAGCGACCTCATCAACGACGCGGTCCGTGGCCGCATCGACACCGCGCTCAACCGCGGCCGCTGCGGATTGTGGGACTGGGATCTGTCGCGCGGACGAATCTTCTGGTCGCAATCGATGTTCACGATGCTGGGGCTGGAAAGCCGCAACGATCTCCTCGCATTCGGCGAAGTGAACACGCTGGTACATTCCGAAGATATCGACCTGATGGCGATTGCCGACCGCCTGCTGTCGGGAGAGATCAGTCACATCGACCAGACCTTCCGCATGCGTCACGCCGACGGCCACTGGATCTGGCTGTGCGTGCGCTGCGAGTTGACCGAAACCGGCAGCAACGGCGGCAGCCACCTGATCGGCATTGCGCTCGACATCACCGAACAGAAGAGCATCGCGGCGCGCTCGGTCGAAGCGGATTTGCGCCTGCGCGACGCCATCGAGACAATCCCGGAAGCATTCGTGCTGTGGGATTCGGAAAACCGGCTGGTGCTGTGCAACTCGCACTTCCAGCGGCTGCACAAGCTGCCGGATTCGGCGGTGGCCGCGGGCACACCCTATGAGACGGTGATCGAGGTCGGGCACATGCCGGAAATCCGCGCCCGCGTCGCGGACACCGATAATTCCGCGCCGGGTTCGCGGACTTTCGAGGCGCAGCTCAATGACGGAAGCTGGCTGAATATCAGCGAACGCCGCACCAAGGACGGCGGCTTCGTGTCGGTCGGCACCGACATCACCCAGATCAAGCGGCACGAGCAGCGGCTGGTGGACAACGATCTGCGGCTGACGGCCTATGTCGTCGATCTCAAACGCTCGCAAGCGGCACTGGAGCAGCAGGCCAAGGAGTTGGCCGACCTCGCGCAGAAATACGCCGAGGAAAAACACCGCGCCGAAGAGGCCAACCAGACCAAATCGAAATTCCTCGCCAACATGAGCCACGAGTTGCGCACGCCGCTCAACGCCATCATCGGCTTCTCCGAGGTGATGGGGCGCGGCATGTTCGGCGCGCTCGGCTCCGAACGCTACCAGGAATACTGCCAGGACATTTTGTGCAGCGGCAATTACCTGCTCGACGTCATCAACGACGTGCTCGATATGTCGAAGATCGAGGCCGGGCGCATGAAGCTCGACCCGGAGAAGCTCGATCTCGCCCAGACCGTCTCCGAATCCACGCGGATTGCCTCAAGCTGGGGCGACGGCAAACAGTTGACGCTCGACAGCAGGATCGACAGCGCCATTCCGATCATGGCCGATCGCCGCGCGATGAAGCAGATTCTCGTCAACCTCTTGTCGAACGCTGTGAAGTTCACGCCCGATGGCGGACGCATCATGGTCCGGAGCCGGATCATTGGCGGCAAAGTCGTGGTGATGATCGCAGATACAGGGATCGGCATTCCGAAGGAAGCCCTCGCCCGCCTCGGCTGCCCCTTCGAACAGGTCGAGAGCCAGTTGACTAAGAGCTATCACGGCTCCGGCCTTGGCCTCGCCATCGCCAAATCGCTCGTGCAGCTGCATGGCGGCTCGATGAAGCTGCGATCGAAACTCGACGCCGGCACCGTGGTCAGGATCACCCTGCCGTGCCAGACAAATGAGGCGGCAGCGGCTAAGGCCGCGCCTGCATCAGCTTCAGGAAAATCTCGCGCACCTCGGCTTGCGTCTCACGAAGACGCGCCTCGACAGCGGAAAAGTCGGGCGCGTCGGCAGCCCGAGTCATCACACGCAAAAGATCTTCCCCAGCCGTATCTGGTTTGAACTTCTCCGACACGCACAGCCGCAGCACCTGCGTCAGGTTCTGATAGAGCCGCGCCGCCGGGCGCAGGATTTCCGCATCCGATGACGCCAGCACGCCGAGCTTCACCACGTTGTCGTAGACCTGCATGGTGTTGACGTTGAGGATGCCGGGCTTTTCGGCGGCGTGAATGAGCTGCAGGTACTGCGCCAGAAATTCGATATCGACGATGCCGCCCGCGGCATATTTCAAATCCCAGATGTCGTTCTCGCCCTTCTCGTCGGCGACTGCCTTGCGCATTTCCAGCACGTCGTTGGCGATGATGTCGATGTCGCGCGGACGCATCAGCACGCGCGCGATCAATTCCTCGATCTGCTTCTGGAAATCCGGCGGCGCGGAGATCACGCGGGCGCGGGTCAGCGCCATGTGTTCCCAGGTCCAGGCCTCGTTGTCCTGATAATCGGCAAAGGCGTCGAGCCGCGTCGCGACCGGCCCGGCGCGCCCCGAAGGCCGCAGCCGCATGTCGATGTCGTAGAGCACACCGTAATTGGTCCGCGTCGTGAATGCGCTGATGAGGCGCTGGGTGTAGCGGGCGAAATACTGCGCGCCGTGCAGCGGACGCGGCCCTTCCGAATCCGGCTGCTCGTGGTCGAAATCGTAAATCAGGATCAGATCGAGGTCGGAGGACGCGGTCATCTCGCGGCCGCCGAGTTTGCCCATCGCGAGAATGGCGGTCTGCTGGTCCTTGATGAGGCCGTGCTGTTCGGCAAACTGGCGCGCGGTGAGATCGTGCACGGTGCGCACGATGCCTTCCGCGACATCGCCGAAAGCCGTGCTCGCCTGCTGCGCGGACACGGTGCCGGACAGAATGCGCGTGCCGGTCAGGAACAGGCTCTCCTGCCCGAACATACGCAGGCGGTCGAGAAACTCCTCGTAGGAATCCGCATCCGCCAGCGTCGCGGTGAGGCGCGCCGACAACTCGTCGCGGTCGGGCATCGCGCCGAAGAAACGCGGATCGATCAGCCCGTCCATGATCTGCGGATGGCGCGCCAGCATGTCACCGAGGCGAGGCGCGGCGCCGAGGATCAGCGCCACCAGTGCGACCACATCCTTGTTCTGCGCCAGCAGCGAGATCAGGCGGCCGCCGCGCGTGAGCGATTGCAGGAAGCGGTCGAACTCATTGACGGCGGCATCGGGGTGTTCGGCGCGCGACAGGCCGCGCAAGAGATCGGGCACAAACTGGCGGAACGCATCGCGCGTCGCATCCACCTTCAGCGCACGATATTCGCCCGCCATCCAGTGCTGCACGGTTTCGGCCACCGTGCGCGGCGTCTTGAAGCCGAGACGATGCAACTGGTCGAGCAGCCGCGCATCGTCCGGCCCCGCGCCGTAATCGACATCGGGAGCCTTTTCCGGCTCGGTCGCATCGCCCTCGAACAGGCGCTCGTAATGGCCCTGCACGCAGTTGAGATGCCGCAACAGATCGGCGGCAAAGGCGGCACGGTCCTCGTAGCCGAAGAACCGCGCGAACCGCTCGATGCCCTCGATGTCAGCGGGCAAAGTGTGGGTCTGCTCGTCGGCGACCATCTGGATGCGATGTTCGACGCGGCGCAGGAATTCGTAGGCGCTGGTCAGTTCATCGCGCACGCCCGGCGCAATCCAGTTGTTGGCGGCGAGAATGTCGAGCGCCACCAGCGTCGGCCTCACCCGCAATTCGGGATGACGGCCGCCCGCGATCAACTGCTGGGTCTGCGCGAAGAACTCGATCTCGCGGATGCCGCCCCGCCCGACCTTGACGTTGTGGCCTTCGACCGAAATCTCGCTCTGGCCACGGAAGCTCTGCATCTGCCGCTTCATGTCGTGGACGTCGGTCAGCGCCGCGAAGTCGAGATGCTTGCGCCAGACGAAGGGCGAGATTTCCGACAGCAGCGCATCGCCGGACGCAAGGTCGCCCGCGCAAGGCCGCGCCTTGATCATCGCCGCGCGTTCCCATGTGCGGCCCTCGCGCTCATAGTAATGAAGCGCGGCCTCCACCGACACCGCCGCGGGCGTCGAGGCGGGATCGGGACGCAACCGCAGATCGACGCGGAACACATAACCGTCGCCAGTGCGCTGCTGCAGGATGCGCGCGATACCCTGCGCCAAGCGCGCGAAGAACGGCGAGGCCTCGACGCTCTCCGACAACTGGCCCTTGTCGGGATCGTAGAACACGATCAGATCGATGTCGCTGGAGAAGTTCAGCTCGCCCGCGCCCATCTTGCCCATCGCGAGCACGATCAGACCGCTGCCCTCTTCGGGATGCTGGGGATTTTTTGCGAGCAGGCGGCCGCGCTCGGTTTCCTGTGAGAGCAGGAAATGCACCGCACATTGCACGGAGGTGACCGCGACATCGGTCAGCGCCGATGTCACCTGCCCGACCGGCCAGACGCCGCCGATGTCGCAAAGTGCCAACAACAACGCCGCCTCGGCTTTCAGCCGCCGCAAGACCACCATCACCGTGGCTTCGTCGGCGGCCGCCTCGGCCTCCTGCCGGGCCTGCGCGATCAGCGCCGGCATATGGGTTTCCGGCTGGCAGGTGAATACCTGCAGACCGCGCGCGGAATCGAGCCGGATCAGGTCGAACAGATAGGGAGAGAATTCTGCGATGCCGTGGAGGATCGCACCGGCGTGGGGGTGCTGATCGATCATGGCCCGCCATGCACCGGCATCCTGTTCCGGCAGGTCGGCGAGCCAGCCCGCAATGCGTTGCTGCGCCTCGTCGGGCGCAAGGGAGGCCGGATTAGTTACAAAACGGGCAGCCAGCGGTCGAAGATCCGCCGTGCCTGCATTCACTGACGTCATGCCCCCGCTTGTTCCACGTCTCGCCCCGGCATGGCAAGGGTCGCGCGCACGCCGGGTTGCGCATCGTCCAGCCGCAGCGCGCCGCCATGCAGCACGGCGACGGCCGATGCTAGACTTAAGCCCAATCCCGACCCCGGCAGGGTCCGGCTGGCCTCAAGGCGCACGAAACGCTCCATCGCCCGCTGGCGGTCCGCTTCGGGAATACCGATGCCATGATCGATGACGCTAAGCTTGACGCCCTCGGCGTCGCGCCGCGCCTCGATCAGCACCGAAGGCTTCACACCCGGCGCGGGCTCGGCGGGCTTGCCGTATTTGATGGCATTCTCGACGAGATTGGCGAGCGCCTGGCTGATGAGTTCGCGGTTGCCGTGAATGATGGCGGGTTCGGTTTGCACCTCGAGCGCGAGGCCATTGTCCTCCGCCAGCGGTTCGTACAATTCCTGGATGTCGCGGGCGACAGTGGCGGCATCGAAATCGACCATGTTGTCGCGCGCCTGCCCCGACTCCGCCCGCGCGATCATCAATAGCGCATTGAAGGTGCGGATCAGGCCGTCGGATTCCTCGATGGTGCGCTCCAGCGCCGCACGATATTCCGCCTCGTTGCCGGCGTCGGCCAGCGCCTCCTCGGCGCGGTTGCGCAGCCGCGTCAGCGGCGTCTTCAGATCGTGCGCGATATTGTCGGAGACTTCCTGCAGCCCCGCCATCAACGCCTCGATCCGCTCCAGCATCGCGTTGAGATTTTCGGCCAAGCGGTCGAGTTCGTCGCCGCTGCGCCCGACAGGCAGCCGTTCGCTGAGATCGCCGCCCATGATCCGCTGCGCCGTGCCTGTCATCGCATCGATGCGGTGGAGCACCCTGCGCGCGACGAAGATGCCGCCGCAAAGCCCGAGCAGCAGCACGATCGCCACCGACCACTGCGCCGCCTTGGCGACGATACCGAACAGCCGCTGCCGCTCCTCCAGATCGCGCCCGATCAGGAGGCGAAAGCCGCCGGACAGTTGCGTGACTCGCACCAGCGCGAAATGGTTCTTGGAGTCGTTCTCGTCGAGGCGATGATAGACGGTGTTGGCCCAGCCGATATGGTTCATCACGCCGGGCTGCAGCGAGCCGATATTACCCGCGACCGCCTGCCCCTGCGGTGTCGTCAGCAGATAGAGATTGGCGCCGGGACGCAGCGTGCGGTTCTCGATCGCATACACCAGCCCGCGAATGCCCGAATGCGAATATTGCTGCTGAAGCTCGCTCAACTCGCTGTTGACGGTCTCGGTAATCTGCTCGGTAATCATCCGCCGCGTGTTCCAGGCGAAATAACCGAGCAGCGAAGCCGCGAACAGCGCGAACAGGAACAGATACACCAGCGTCAGGCGAAACGCCGTGGTGCGGATCAGTTTACCGAAGGCCGTCACGTATCATGTATCCGGCGCCGCGAATGGTGTGCAGCAGCGGACGCTCCTGCCCCTTGTCGATCTTCGAGCGCAGCCGTGAAATGTGAACGTCGATCACGTTGGTCTGCGGGTCGAAATGATAATCCCACACGTTCTCGAGCAGCATGGTGCGCGTCACCACCTGGCCCGCGTGCTTCATCAGATATTCGAGCAGGCGGAATTCGCGTGGCTGCAGCGTAATTTCGGTCGCGCCACGCTTGACCTGATGCGACAGCCGGTCGAGTTCGAGATCGCCGACACGATAGCTGGTTTCCTCCGAAGGGCCGCCGCGGCGGCGCGACAGCACCTCGACCCGCGCCAGCAGTTCGGCGAATGAATAAGGCTTCGGCAGATAATCGTCGCCGCCGGCGCGCAGGCCCTTGATGCGGTCATCGACCTGACCGAGCGCGGAGAGGATCAGCGCCGGCGTGGTGTCGCCCTTCTCGCGCAGCGTGCCGATCACCGACAGGCCGTCACGCTTGGGCAGCATGCGATCGACCACCAACACGTCGTAATCGCCGGACTGGGCCAGGGACAGGCCCTCTTCGCCATCGCCTGCCAATTCGGCGACATGACCGACCTCGCGAAACGCTTTCGCAAGGTATTCCGCAGATTCGCGATCGTCTTCAATAATGAGCAGGCGCATCTGCGATGGAGTCGGTTCGGGATTGATTGCTGTCACCATGGCGCGACGACCGTTTTCTTTCAAGACATTGGGAACTGAAAAGAAGATGGGCGGCGAAGCTGGGGAAACCTCACCGCCCACCCATTACCCTTCCGACGGAGGGGGGCGTATTCCATCGAAAGGAACTTCACATGTAGTTAGCCCTTGCCGACCGGCAATGCGACGAAACGCGATGAATCGCCGCTCCGGACGCGGATCAGGACACTGTTCTTCTTGTCGGCGCGGGCGGTGGACAGCTCCTTGCGAATATCGTCCGCCGTGGCGACCGACTTGCCCGCCACCTCGAGGATGACATCGCCTTCCTTCAGGCCGCGCTCGGCGGATGCACCGTCCGAATTGACGTTGGTCACCACCACGCCTTCCTTACCGGCGCCCGCGACGGATTTCGCCGGGGCCACGGTGAGGCCGAGATTGGGCAGGTCCGAACCGTTGCCGTTCCGGCCGTTCCCGTTGTCATTATCGTTGAAGCCGGTCTTGATCGCCTTGGCGTTCGGCAGTTCGCCAAGCGTCAGGCTGAGCGTCTTCTCGGAGCCCTTGTGGAGCACACCGAGCTTGATCGAGGTACCGGGCGCCATGCCGCCGATGGTACGAGCCAGTTCACGGGCGTCCTTCACCGGCTGGTCGTTCACCTTGTTGATGACATCACCCGATTCGATGCCGGCCTTCGCCGCCGGGCCATTCTTCTGCGGCTCCGCCACCAGCGCGCCTTCTGCCTTCTTCAGGCCGAGGCTGTCCGCGATCTCCTGCGTGACGGGCTGAATCTGCACGCCGATCCAGCCGCGACTGACGCTGCCCTTGTCCTTGAGCTGGGTGATGACACTCTTCACGGTCGAGGCCGGAATCGAGAACGCGATGCCGACACTGCCGCCCGACGGCGAATAGATCGCGGTGTTGACGCCAACCACTTCGCCCGCGGTGTTGAAGGCCGGGCCGCCCGAATTGCCCTTGTTCACAGGCGCATCGATCTGGAGGAAGTCGTCATACGGGCCATTGCCGATGTCGCGGCCGCGCGCGGAGACGATGCCCGCCGTGACCGTGCCGCCGAGGCCGAACGGATTGCCGACCGCCAGCACCCAGTCACCGATCCGCGGCTCGCTATCGGACAGCTTGGCGAACGGGAAGTTGCTGCCGCCCTCGACCTTGATGAGCGCGAGGTCGGTGCGCTTGTCGGTGCCGATCACCTTGGCCTTGTAGGTCTTGCCGTCGTCGGTGGTGACTTCCACCTTGTCGGCGCCATCGACCACATGGTTGTTGGTCACGGCATAGCCGTCAGCCGAAATGAAGAAGCCCGAGCCCTGTCCGGTGATGAGATTGCCATGGCCGCGACGGCCGCCGGGGCCACCCGGGAATCCATCGGGTCCGCCGAAGCGGCGGAAGAAACGCTCCATCGGCGAGCCGGGCGGAAACGGGAAATCGTCGTTGTTGTCCGCCGACTGCTTTTCTTCGATCCGCACGCGCACCGAAATCACCGACGGCTTCACGCGCTCGACGATGTCGGCAAAGCCGATCGGCTGCTGAACCTGGCGCACGTCCTTGTTGACCTGCGCATGCGCGGTGCCAACGAACATGTCTGCCGCATACGGCGTGCTGAGGCCGTAGGTTGCCGCGCCAAGGCCCGCGACGACGGACGCCATGAGTGCGAATTTGCGCATGGCAAGAAGGCCGCGCGGCTTCTTCTGGGGAGGGGTGTTCGGGAGATCGGCGGGGTTGGTCATGGGTCACTCCGATGAATTGAAATTCGTGACGCGGGGGTGCGTCTTCGGAGTCAAAGATGGGGGATGCGCCCTTACGGCGCTCTGTCGGGGGAATTAAGGTTTTGTAATTAAAGCGATACCGCCTGCGGGCTGATGCCGCAGGGCTTTACCGTCACCGCAGGCTCAAGACTTCCCGGCCGAATCCGGGATACCGGCGACAAGCTTTTCCAGCCGCTTTTCCTCCTCCGGCGTCAGCGCGGCGATGTCGTCGCTGCGCGAGGCCCAGCGTTTGCGGTTGTACAGCCACAGGCCCGCTCCGCCGCCGATCAGAACGGCGGGGGTGAGAAACCACAGGATCAGCGTGTGCTCTTCCAGCGGCGGCTTCAGCAGGACGAATTCGCCATAGCGCGCGACCAGAAAATTCAGCACCTGCTTGTCGCTGTCGCCCGCCGCGATCCGCTCGCGCACCAGAAGCCGCAGATCGCGCGCCAGCGGCGCTTCCGAATCGTCGATCGACTGATTCTGGCAGACCATGCAGCGCAGTTCGCGCGACAGCGTCCGCGCACGCGCCTCCTGCGCCGGATCGTGCATGACTTCATCGGGCTGCACGGCATGAAGCGCCGACGGCAGACCGGCCATCAGCACCAGCGCAACAATCGCTATGAGCCGCCGCATCACCCTACTCCGCCGGTTGCGCGAGGCCATCGAACTTCGGCCGTGCGGGTTTCGGCGCGCCGACACGCAGGCGGCGATCCGACAGCGACAGCACGCCGCCGAACGCCATCAGCACCGGGCCGAACCAGATCAGCAGCACCAGCGGCTTGTAATAGATGCGCGCGGTGATCGATCCATCGGGATTTGCCGCGCCCAGCGAAATGTAAATCTGGCTTGCGCCGCGCGACATCAGCGCCGCTTCCGTGGTGGACATGCCCCGCGTCGTGAAGCTGCGCTTCGACGGCGTCATATTGCCGATAGTCACACCGCCCTGCCGGATGGTGAATGTCGCGATGTGCTCCTGATAGTTCGGGCCCTGCCGCGATGTCATGCCGTCGAAGGTCGCGCTGTAGCTGCCGAGCTGCGCAGTGTCATTCAACCGCATGGTGGCGATGTGCTCGATGTTCCATGTCGATTCGCAGACGATGCCGATCAGCGCGATGCCGAGGCCTGCATGTGCGAACGCCGTGCCCCAGGCCGAACGCGGCAATCCCTTGGCGCGCGACCAGGAGGTGTTCAGCGGCGCGCGGAACAGCTTCACGCGCTCGGCGATGTCCACCACCGAACCGAGAATGACGAACACCGCAAGCCCGATGGCGAGCGGCGCAAGTGCGCTGCCGCCCTTCTCCCACGCCCAGACCACCGCGATCGTCAGCAGCGCGACAATGCCCGCCGCTATCAGCCGCTGCGCCGCACCGACCAGGTCGCCGCGCTTCCATGCCAGCAGCGGGCCGAACGGCACCGCCAACAACAGCGGCAGGAACAATGGTGCAAAGGTCAGGTTGAAGAACGGCGCACCCACGGAAATCTTGGCGCCGGTCAGCACTTCCAGCGCCAGCGGATACAGCGTGCCGACGAAAACGGTGGCGCAGGCGGTGGTGAGCAGCAAGTTGTTGAGCACCAGCGAGCCTTCACGCGAGATCGGCGCGAACAGCCCGCCCTGCTTCAGCGACGCCGCGCGCCACGCATAGAACGACAGGCTGCCGCCGATGAAGATGCACAGGATCATCAGAATGAACACGCCGCGCTTGGGATCAGTCGCGAACGTATGCACCGAGGTCAGCACGCCCGAGCGCACCAGGAAGGTGCCGAGCAGCGACAGCGAGAAGGTGAGGATCGCGAGCAGCACGGTCCAGATCTTCAGCGCCTCGCGCTTTTCCATCACCACCGCGGAGTGAAGGAGCGCGGTGCCGGCGAGCCATGGCATCAGCGAGGCGTTCTCGACCGGGTCCCAGAACCACCAGCCGCCCCAGCCGAGTTCGTAATAGGCCCAGTACGAGCCCATCGCGATACCGAGCGTGAGGAATATCCACGCCATCAGCGTCCATGGCCGCACCCAGCGCGCCCATGCCGCATCGATGCGGCCTTCGATCAGGGCGGCGATGGCGAACGAGAACGAAATCGAGAAGCCGACATAGCCGAGATAGAGCATCGGCGGATGCACGGCGAGGCCGGGGTCCTGCAGGATCGGATTGAGATCGCGGCCCTCAAGCGGCGGATTGGCGATGCGCAGGAACGGATTCGATGTCAGCAGGATGAACAGATAGAACGCGGTGGCGATCCACGCCTGCACTGCTAGCACATGCGCGCGCAGCGACAACGGCAAATTGACGCCGAAGATCGCCACCAGCGCGCCGAACAGCGCGAGGATGAAGACCCACAGCAGCATCGAGCCTTCGTGGTTTCCCCAGACGCCGGTGATCTTGTAGATCAGCGGTTTGAGCGAGTGCGAGTTCTCATAGACGTTGGCGACGGAGAAATCCGACATCACGTGCAGCGAGATCAGCGCAAGAAACGAGAACAGGACGAAGGCGAACTGCACGATCGCGGTCGAGCGCGACACGTTCATCAGGGCCGGATCGTTCACGCGCGCGCCGACCAGCGGCACGAACGACTGGATCAGCGCCAGCGCGAGCGCCAGCACCAGTGCGTAATGTCCGGCCTCGGCGATCATCGCACCGTCCCCGGCGTGTCGGCGGACGAGGTCTTGCCGTAATCGTCCTTCCAGTGGCCTTCCTTCTTCAACTCATCCGCCACCGCTTTCGGCATGTAGGTCTCGTCATGCTTGGCGAGCACGGTGTCGGCATGGAAGACGCCGCTGGTGTCGAGCGATCCTTCCGAGATCACGCCCTGCCCCTCGCGGAACAGATCCGGCAGGATGCCCTGATACGCCACCGGCACCTTGGCGTTGCCGTCGGTCACCTCGAAGCGGACCTTCAACTGGTCGCCGCGCACCAGCGAGCCTTTTTCGACCAGTCCGCCGAGCCGGAATTTCGTCCCCGGCGCAATGTGTTGTTCGGCGATCTTGCCGGGCGTGGTGAAGAACATGATGGAACTGCGCATGGCGTTCAGCACCAGCGCCGCGGCCACCGCCAGCACCGCCAGCGCGCCCGCAATCATCGTCAGCCGCCGTTGTTTGCGCGTCATTGCTACCCGTCTATTCCAAGTCCCTTGAGGCCATCATTGAGCTGGCGCAAATGATCCGGATTCCCGGCCAAGGCCTGCCTTGCGCTGTCGCGCGCGGCGTCGGCCTTGTCCTTGTCGCCGAGAACCATATAGGCCCGCACCAGCCGCAGCCATCCTTCGACGTCATCCTTGTTCGTTTTGAGACGATCCGCCAGACGCTCGACCATGCCTTCGATCATGGCTTTGCGGCCAGCCGCATCCATTCCCTTGGCTATCGACATCTGGTCTTCGGACAAGGCCGGAGGCCGGCTGCCGGACACCCGAGCCAGCGCCTGCTGAACCAGCGGCCGCCACGGCGCGTCGGCCGGTCCCTTTGCCAGCATGTCGCGCCAGAGGTCAGCCGCCTTGGCGCCCTTCCCGTCCTGTTCCATCGCCACGCCGGCGAAATACCGGGCTTTGTTCTCATTCGGGTCGAGCGCCAACGCCCGGTCGAATTCGGCCTTGGCTTCCGCCGTCACGACGCCGTTCGCTGCCACCGTGAGGGCTTCGCCGAGATCGGCGTGGCGGCCTGCCGTCTCTTCGCTGTAGGCAAGCGCATTGCGGAAAGCCGCGACGGCTTCATCGGTGCGGCCGAGCTTGAGCAGCACCGGCGCCAGCACGCTCCAGCCGCGCCCATCCTTGGGATTTTTCTCGAGGATCGCCTGCACCCGCTCGATCAACGATTCGATCGAGGCGTTCTGTGACCCTGCCTTCTGGCGCGCGGCCAGCGGAAAATCGGGCAGTCCGGGCGAACCGATCTGGATGTAAAGCCCGGCGGCGAGCACGGGCAGCCCGATCAGCGCGACAATCGACACCGCGCGACGCCAGCTCCGGCTGACGGAAGGCGCACTGCTCTCCTCGGTCGCAGCGGCGGCCAGCAGGCGGCGGCTGATCTCGACGCGCGCGGCTTCCGCTTCCACCGGCCCGATCAGGCCGGCATCGGCATCGCGCGTCACTTCGGCGAGTTGATCCTGATAGACGACGGTTTCACTGGCGGCCGGGCCCCGTTTGACCTGCCGCCCCAGCGGCCACAGCACCGCGAAGACCGCCACGGCCGTCATCAACGCGAGCATGAACCAAAGCGACATTCCGGTTTCCGAACAGAACGGGCCCGCGCCCGGCAGAGCTGCAGAGCGCGGCGGGGTTACACCACGTGCAGTCACCCTTTGCAAACAGCAATTTCAATGAGATAGAACAAAAAATCAGGCTTTGCGGGAGGTTTTCCGCTCCGCCTTGGCGACCTCGACCGCCTTCTTCATCAGCGAGGCGTAATCGGGCCCGAACAGCACTTCGCAGAAGCGGATCGCGGCCTGCGCCTGGGCGTAACGGAACGGCTTGGTCTTCGCGTCGCTGGCCCGCAACGTCTCCACCAGCGCCTCGGTCGCCTTCTCAATATACTGCTGCAACTCGCTGTAGGTGCGCCGCGTCACCTCGTTGATGGCGAGTTCGCCCGCATAGTTTCGGCAAGTGGCAACGAAATCGATGAACGCTGCCGTCTCATCGACTTCCATCTCGTCGATACGGCTGTTGGCCGTGATGTCCTTGTCGGGCCGCTGACGCAGCAACCGCCGGACGCGGCCGGTCACGCCGCCGATCTCGGACTGCAGGGCGTTGGAGATTTCAGCCCGCATCGACGACAACTGCTTGCCCCAGGCCGAATCCGAGCGAATGTCCAGTTCGGTGCGCAGCCCGCGCAGGCCGTCGTGAAGAACTTTCAGGATGTTGGCGGTATCGTCGAACTTTCCGCGCCGCACGTCGTTGCGCAGTTCGCCGACAAGGCGCGACAGATCGTGGATCGCCATCGTCACGGCCACGCCGTAGGGCGTGCCGGCCACGCGCACTTCGTCGTCGGACGCGGCCACCGAAATGCTCAGGCGGATCACCTGCCATGGCGACATCAGCCGCTGCATCACAATCGACAGAGCGAAAGGCAGCGCCTGCGGCGTTTGCAGCGAGGGAAGGTTCATCGCCGTGGTGACGGACGCGACTTGTGCCTCGTTCAAAGCACGTATTTGCCCCGGCATGCGCGCGCTCAAAATATCGAGCGACTCGCGAACTTTCAGGACGGCACCGACCGCGGGAATATCCTCCACCGCGGAAGGCGTGCCGATGCGGCCGAAGCCCCGGCGGTCATTGCCATTCGCCGCAGCCTCGATGGCCTGCGAGGCCGCAAGCTGCATGTGGCGAACCGCGCGATCAACCTCGGTCGCGGTCGCCTGCGGATTTTTCAGCACCGCCTCATAGGCCTGGGTTTCGGTCGGCGCGCCTTCGCGCGACAGCCACATCCAGACCGGTGTCAGCGAGGAGCGCCGAATCTGCCCCGGCCTCACCGCCCCCGTTCCATCGATCAGGAAAGGCTCGACAGGCGTGAACAGCAGGCGGGCGGGATCGTCGGTGCGCGGCGTGGCGTTTTCGTCAGGCGCGCGCACGATCTTGCGCAGCTCGGCCAGAACGATGTTGCCCACCACCGCGTCGTCGCCGCCGCGCTCGATGGCGCGCTCGAACTCGCGCATCAGCAACGCCTGCGATTTCGGCGGCAGTTGCGCGAGAAATTCTCTCAGGCGTTCGAGTGAGTTGGGACCCATGGATGCATAAACACTGCCAGCCGCCGGGACAGGCGACACTTCCTCCAGACGTAACTCGCACGTCGTTAATTTCGCGTTAGGAATGGCGGCCGTTTTACCGCCGGGCTGGCCCGCTATCCAAGCCCGGTCAAGGTGTTAGCGGACGATCATACCGCCCTTGGACTATCCTTAAGCGATCCCCGGCAGCGACAGCTCGGCCCGCAGGCCGCCCATGGGGGCGCTGTCGAACTTGAGGTTTCCGCCGTAAAGCCCTGCCAGATCGACAACAATGGCGAGCCCCAGCCCCGAACCGGGCTTCGATTCGTCCAGCCGCTGACCACGCACGACGATCTGTCCCCGTTCGGCGACCGACAGGCCCTTGCCGTCGTCGTCCACGACGATGTTGAGGGTCGGGTCCAGTTCCTCCTCCCGCGGCGGAATCACCGAGACACCGATCTTCACCCGGCGGGCCGCCCATTTG
>Ga0180223_1001051_pt1 | contig 24222 bp, 22 predicted proteins | sample eDN5th30CKraftOP_FD_151337 | JGI IMG/M metagenome (GOLD analysis project Ga0180223, IMG submission 151337) | Enriched Organic Plus compost microbial communities from Emeryville, California, USA - eDNA 5th pass 30_C Kraft OP (version 2) (version 2) ... | reverse complement strand
AGGGGCACATCCTGCTGGAGGGCGTGCCGGGTCTCGCCAGGACGCTGTTCTTCAAGACGCTGGCACAGGCCACGCGCGTCGAATTCCGCCGGATCTCCTTTGCCGCCGATCTGTTGCCGAAGGATGTGGTCGGCATCGAGCATTTCGATCCTGCGACGGGAAAGCTCAACCTCGTCGTCAAGGGGCCGCTGCACACCAATATCCTGCTGGCCGACGAACTCAACCGCGCCCGCACGACCTCCAAGGGCTCCGTGCTCGAGCCGATGGAGGAAGGTCAGGTGACCACCGAGCTTGGCGGAACATATCGTCTCAGCGAGATGTTCATGGTGGTCGCGACGCAGAACCCCGTGGAAGAGGAAGGCACGTTTGGTCTGGGCCGCGCCGAGAAAGACCGCTTCCTGATGATGGTGCCGCTCGATTATCCGACCCCGCAGGAGGAAGACGAGATCATTTATCGCTACGGCGTGGTCGGGGGCATGCCGGAGGTTGCGCCGGTGATGGATGTCGAGGGCATCCTGGCCTTGCGCGAGAGCATCCGCGCCAAGGTGCATGTGGATCGCGCCGTGGCGACCAAGGTCCAGCAGATCATCAACGAGACCCGTCCGGAGCGGACAAGCGCAAGTCTCGTCAAACAGTATATCGACCGCAATGGCGGGGCATCGCCCCGCGCCGGCCTCAGCATCGTCAATGCCTCGCGCGTTCATGCGCTTCTGCAGGGCCGGGATTTCGTCAGTCCGGAAGATGTCGCTGCCGTCATCAGGCCGATCCTGCGCCATCGCCTGGTGTTCAGGCCCGGCGAAGTCGAGGAAGAGCAGGTTGAGCGGCGCTTCCTGGAGATCATCGATCAAATTGCCCGCAAGTTGCTATGAGTCTGGACGCGAGAGATATTCTGCGGATGGTGCGGCGGAGGCCGGTCAAATTCGTGCCGTCGCGTCGCGTCGTCAGCATTTATCCCGGGGAGTGGCCGAGCCCGTTTGAGGGAAAGGGCTTCGAGCCGCTGCGCTTTCGCGATTTCGAGATGGGGGATGATCCCCGCCGCATCCATCCGCCCAGCAGCGCCCGTCGCGGCACGCCGACCGTTGGCGAGCGCGTGGCGCTCCGGGATTTCCGGATCATGGTGACAGTGGATTGTTCGGCGTCGATGGCGGTGCGCGAGAAGGCCGAGATTCAGTTCATCGCGGCGGCGCTGCTGCTGTATTCGGCATGGCAGGCCGAGACGACATTCGAACTGGCGTTGCAGAACGGCGACAAGCTCACGAGCTTCGGCGCCGGGATTGGCTCCCGGCACTTTTATTACCTTTACCACACGCTGCAGCGTCTGCTGTTTGACGCGGAAGTCGCGCCGCGAGGGACTTCCGTTGCCCTGAGCCGCGCGACCCCGCCCAACACCATGATTCTCTACTGCTCCGACTTTCTGGAGCCGGACGGAGAACTGGTGGATCTGTCGGGGTTCTGGAAGAAGGTCCGGCGATATGATCTCATCCCGGTGGTGATCCAGGATGATTTCGAGGCGTCGTTTCCTCCCGTTCCGGGTGAGACATTCATTCCCTTCGCCAACCCCGAAACCGGCGAGGCGGAAGAAATCTGGCTGTCCCGCCGGGGAATTGCTCAGCTTCGGGCAGCGAACGAACTTCGCTTCCAGACCTTGAAAGCGGAGTTCGACCGGCATGGCGCGCGTCTGGTGCATTTGAGCACGGCGGACATGCAGCAAGCAGAGAAGCGTTTCAACGCCTTCTTCCGGCAGCGACCGAGGCGGTGACGGCGATGTCGATGTCCATCGTCTCGGCCGGACGTCGCGCCGTATTTGTTCAGGGGTTGGTCGCCGGCCTTTGCCTGCTGCTGGCGGGCGCGACCGTGTATCTGTCGATGACCGGCCGTCCGCGGCCGTTGTTTCCCTACGAGAGACAACCGCTGGAGAGCTTGCCGGCTGACACCGACATTGCCGGGTGGGCTGCGATCGATCGCGACAGCATCTCGCTGGGCGAGGCAGCGACATTGCGGTTCCGCGTACTCTATCGCGACGGCATCGTCGAGCCGGATCTTGATGCGTTCCGCCGCAGCATGAACACCGGACGGTTCAGCAGCCTGGGTCTTGAAGCGGCCCAGCGTACCGTCGCGCCGGGCATCAAGGAATACACTGTTGATCAGGTGTTCCAGGCTGTCGCCGTGGCACCCCACAGAAGCTACCATCTCGATCCGGTGGTGCTGTTCTACAAGTCGAGCAAAGCCGTCCGCGATGAACTCGAGAAGCTCCGGATTGTTGCGCCGGCGGTCTATGTCAGCGGCGCGTTTCCGGAGAATGTGTCCGGCTTTCCGCTCCGGCCGCTACGGGAGCGTACCCACGATCCGCTGCGGTTGCGGCAAGCGGTGGTGATGGGGTGCGGCGCGGTGCTGCTGCTGCTGGCGGGCCTGCTGGTCTGGCGGCTGGGCTATCGGCGAAGGTCCGCTGACCTGTCCGCTGCGGAGCGGCTCTGGACAGAATTCAATTCCTGGCGGCCTGCATCCCCCGATCCACAAGGTTATCTCCTATTCTGTGAAAGCGTTTTCACCCGTCTGCGGCAGGCCTGCACCGGGGCGACCGCGGACGCGTTCTGGACGGGCGATGATCCGGAGGAGCCCATGTGGCGTCGGGCGGCGGAGGATGCGCGGACGGTCTTGCGGCGCGTCTACCACCCCGGCGGCGCCTCCGCCGAGGACGTGGACGCAATGGCGGCGTTGCTCAGAACGATATTTGCCAATGTCGTGGCGGAACAGAAATTGCGGCGCGAGCAGGAGCCATCGTTCCTTCGACGCGCATGGTCGCAGCCGGCCGGCTTTGCGCTCGCGAATCTCGGGGCTGGTCTTGCATTCTGTTTGCTTGCTCTCGGGATGATGCCGCATCTCTGGCTGTCGTCGGCGGTCACGCGCTATTCTGACGCGACCGAGCGCACGAGGAGCGATTTGACGCGGATGCAGGCGGCGTCCGATCTGTCTGCCCTCAGCCAGCAGGTCAGCGTTCCGGACCTGAGAGTGTCGGCGCTCTATAACGCTGGTACGGCGCTCGCCCAACTCGATCCCCTGAACCGGCAACTGGTCGAGGACGAGACGGCGATCATTGGGTTGTTCAAGGATGCTCCGTCGCTCGAGCCAGTGGTGAAGAGCCAGACGCTGCTGTCGCAGGCCGAGGAACATCTGCGGGCAGCTATTCTCAGCGGGCCCGCCGATGAGGATGTCCGCCGCAACCTCGAACTCGTCACCAAAAGGCACCGCACCGTCGCGTCCGCGCTGGTCGAGTTACTCAAGATGCAGGAAGAGCGTGTTGTGCTGAATGCCGACCAGCTCAGCTTGCTCGACGCTTTGAACATGACCCTGCAAGAGGATGCCAAAGACAACGACAAGGCGGTAAAGCGCGACTATTATATCGGAGAGAAGTTCTGATGTCGGGCTCGCTCGCGATGGCCTTTGAACGCGTAGGCGAGGCTATCCGCTTCGAAACGCCGGTCTGGACGCTGGCCGTGCTTCCCGTCGTGCTCCTGCTTGTCATCCAGTTCCGCAAGATCCGGAGCCGGGGTGTGGTCGCCATATCGGGCTTGGAATACCTGCGCGCGCGTGTGCCGGCAGCAGTCGGACATCGCAGACGGGTCCGCATTGCGCTTTGGGGAGTGCTTGTTGCTGGTCTCGCGGCGTTATGGGCTGGACCAATTCTTCGCTCACCCGAGCCAATATTCGTCGACGCGGTTCAGAGCATCCACAAGCATTTCATGGTCGCGCTCGACGTTTCGCCTTCGATGAATCTCGCGATTGAACGGCCGCCGGCCGAATCTCAGGATCTCGCGGCTCGCGAGCGCGCTGCGCGGGGCCTGTCGTCCGGTGACGACGGCGCAACCCGTTATGAAGTGGCGCGCGGGGCATTCTACAATTTCGTCGACCGGTTCAAGGATGCGCGGATCGGCCTTATTCTGTTCAGCACCCATCCATTCATCGCGCGCTGGCCAACAGTCGAGACGGCCGCGCGGTTCTCGGAAGTCCTTGATGAGAATATCCGCCGCGGCAATGGATCCCAGCTTGAGGCGTTTGCCGGTCTGACCAATATCCAGGCCGCGCTGGACCGCGCCCGCGACGTCTTTGCAAAGCTGAACTCCGTCGAGGGCAAGGCGATCATCCTGATTTCCGATGCGGAGGATCAGGTTGAGAACATGGGCGCGGCGGTGCAGCGCGTGCGCGATCAGGGCATCCGTCTCTACACCATCGGCGTCGGCATTCCGGAAAGCGTGGTGGATGCATTGTCCGGACGGTTCGCCGGTGATCCCGGCTTTCGCATCTTCCGTGTTGATTCGCCCGAAGACATGAACGAGGCGTACCAGCTGATCGGCGAACTTGAGGAATCGCCAGCGCTGGCATTGAATCAGCGTGAATTCGTTCTTGATCTGGGCTGGCTTCTGGCGCTGCTGTCGGCCGGCGTTGCCGGTATCATTTTCTGGGTTTTGGAAGCACGGTTTCATCAGACACTGGGTGCGCGTGGGCATGAGACGCCCGCAAGGCGGGGCGATCGTGGGCTTTCAGTTTCCTGAGGCGTTTGCGCTCCTCCTGATTTTGCCTCCACTGCTCTGGCGAGTGTGGCGGGGAGGCGCGCTGGCGCGGGAGATCGCCGGCGCGTTCAAGGGCCGCGCCCCGGGACGCTGGCATTCCGGCGCGCGGCTGACGCTGATCGCGGCTTTTCTCGGTTCGCTCATCGCCGTGGGCGCGCGGCCCTATGTCGTTCCCGGGATGACCGGGAACTACCTCCTGATCAGCGATGTGTCGCGCAGCATGGATGCGCGCCACTCCTGTCGCGAGCCGACATTGCTGGATCGGTCGAAAGGCGTGATGCAGCAGGTGATTGCCGGTCTCCCCGAAGGGCGGTTCGGTATCGTCGCGTTCGAGCGGCTGGCTTTTCCGGTCACACAGATGACTTACGACCACAGCTATCTCAACGATGTGATCGCGCACGGACTATTCGTCGGCCTGATCTACGACCACACCGCGACGCAATTCGCCAACGCGCTGTCGGCCGTGGTGCAGAAGAAAGAGAGACTGCCGGATATTTATGGCCGCGTGAACTATGCCATCCTGGTCACCGACGGGAATATCAGCCCCAGCGAGGAGGGCCGGTTCCGCGAAGTGTTGATGCGGCTTCGCGATACCGGCATCCGCCTGCTGATCGTAGGCATCGGCAGTTCCGGAGGCACGCCGATTCCTGTCGTGCAGAATGGCAAGTGCCTCGACCAGCCCATTGCGATGGATGGACAGCCGGTGCGGGTGTCGCTTCGCGCGGATATTCTGCAATCCCTCGCTGGGGAGACAGAAGGCCGTTACTTTGGCGAGGCAGCGATCGGTGAACTGGTAGCCTTCCTGCGCCGCGAAACCTTGCAGAAAGCGTCATCCGACGTGACGTTTGGCGCCGGTCAGCGGAAGGACATGAGCTGGGTCTTTCTGGTAATCGCAACGGTCGCGCTGGCCGGAATCATTCTCCTCAATATCAATCCGCGTTTTGGGAGCGTCTTCCGGGTCGGTGACAAGGAGTTCCGATGGACAAAATAGATGAACAGCGGGCGGAAAGCATGATCACGGTGGCGAGGGCATCGCTGTTGATCGGTCTGGCCAGCGGACGTGGTTCACGGCCGCCCGCTCCTTCGGGGCGGACGCGCCGGTTGCCATTGCGGCCGCGTGTGATGGTGATGGCAATCACACTGTTTGCTCTTCTTTCTGCTATGCCTTCCGCATCCGTTGCTCATATCATCAGGGCGGAAAAGCAGTTCTCTGATATCGGCCGGTCGGACGCCCGCTACGACATCGGCTTTCTCGTGGTCGTCGGCATCATCCCCGGCACACCACGGTTTGAGCCGGACAAGCCGCTGGCGAAACGCGACCTCGCAGCATGGGTGGCAATGTCGAAGACCAGCGGCGCTGAAGATCGTAAGCCGGATGTCGATGCTTTGGCAGGCAGTACGCTTGCGGCACGGGGGATCGATACGCTGGAGGGAGCGGCCACGTTCGGGGATATCGCGAGAGTGTTCTTCAATAATCAGGTCATCCCCGAGCGGGGAGACGAAATCCCCACCAAGGCGGCGGCGGCGCGCTTTCTGGTTCGCCATCTGTCCGCCCGGATGAATGGCTCGACGCTGCTAGAGGCGGCCGGGTTGAAAGCCGGCCCAGCCGGAAAAGTCTCGGATGTGCAGATCAAGGCCACCGGAGCCGGTGGAAAGGTCTTCTGGGTGACCATCGGCGATGTGGTGCTGCCCATGTATGCGCATGGGCGTATCGGCGCGGGGCCTGCGGATCTTGCCCAGTGGAAGGGGCGCAGCGTTGGCCGGAGCCTGATCCGGACAGTGGGAGGCCGCGATATGTGGATGTATCTGGAGGCCGCAGAGCTGTTCTAGTTTTTTGCAGTGACCCTGGCTCAAACTGCATGGGACGGCTTGTCGGGATTTCTGTTTGATTGAATCCGGAGGGACACCCCATCCGCTTTTTTCCGGAGATTGCCTTGGCGGTTCATGCGATGACAAAGACCACGAGATCATCATCGGCGCTGAAGCGTGATCGGCAGGCGAAGACGCCAGCGATATGGTGTTGCGGCACTGTGCTGGTCCTGATGTGGAGCGTGCTGGTCCTCATCGGCACGTCAGGTGCCCTCGCGCATATCAAGAACGACGAGACCCAGTTTCCCGATATTGATTTCTCGAAAGCCCGGTTCGATATCGTGCTGCTCGCTGCTGCTGGAGTTATTCCGGAGACGCCGGTGTTTGAGCCGGACCGGCCGTTGCAGCGGCGGGATCTCGCGGTCTGGCTTGCTCTTGGCAAGGGGGCTGCCGAGGGTGGAGAAAATCCGGATGTCGACGGTCTTGCCAAGGCTGCGCTCAAGGCCGGGCTGATCGAGTCGCTTGATGGAGCGGCAAGCTTTGGCGACATCGACAGGCTGTTCTTCAACGGCGCGATCGCGTCGGGGCAGCCTGCATCGACGCCCACCAGGGCGGAAGCGGCGAGCTATCTGGCGCGTCATCTCGGCGTCAGCACCGACGGCATGAGTCTGCTTCAGCGCCGTGGCCTGTCGGGCGGGCCGACCGGTATCGTCACTCGTGTGACTTCAAATCCGGGAGACGACGGGGACATGGTTTATGTCGTGGCGGTGGGCGACGTGGCTCGACCCTTCTACGCGCATGGCCGCGTCGCCCGTGGCCCGGCTGATCTGCTGGCCTGGGAGGGACGTACCGTCAGCCATTCCCTGATGCGCACGATCGATGGTCGTGACATGTGGACCTATCTCGAAGCACAGCCATTCATAACCTCCGCGGCTGCATCGTCGCAGGAGCCGCCCCGTAAGGGAGACAGCGCCGCGTCCGGACGAGGCTACCTGCTTTATGGCTTGGTGGCGGCCATCGTCCTGCTGGGCGCCGGACTGTTCTTTCGCGGCAAGCGTGCCGGTTGAGAGGCGCGCCCCGTGGACATCGTCATTGATCAGGTCTCGAAATCATACCAGCGGGGAGAGTTTGTCGCTTTGCACGATGTCTCGCTGAGCATCGCGTCAAACGAATGGGTGTTCCTCGTCGGCGCGTCCGGAATGGGTAAAAGCACGCTGCTCAAGCTCATCTACAAGGAGGAACTGCCTGACCGGGGACGCGTCCTGGTTGACGGGACGGACATCGGCCATGTGCCGGGCAGCGCCCTGCGGCGCTCGATCGGTATCATCTTCCAGAATTTCCGGCTGCTGGAGACGAAGAGCGCGTTCGAGAACATTGCCTATGCCGCCGAGGTGATAGGGACCGCACCGCGCGACGTGCGACGCCGGACCCTGGAAATACTTGACCTGGTTGGGCTGACGGACAAGGCGAGGCGGCTGCCATCGGAACTTTCAGGCGGCGAGCAGCAGCGGGTAGCGATCGGCCGGGCGCTGATCAACGAACCAAAGCTGATCGTTGCCGACGAGCCCACCGGCGATCTCGATCCTGACAACACCCAGCGGGTGCTCGATATTCTCAAACGTGTCCACCGGGAGAAGCGGACGACGATCGTTTTTGCGACCCATGCGGTCGATGTTGTGGACCGGCTCGGCCAACGGGTCGTACGCCTGGAGGGAGGGCGGGTTGTCCGGGATTCCGTGGGCGGCTACTGGGAGGCTTCGCAACCGGCATGACGCTTTGGACGATCTATTATCGTTTGCGGGATGCGCGGCAAGGCATTGCGCGCAATGCGCTGGCCAGCGCCGCCACCGTTTTTCTCCTGATGCTCACCCTGGTGATGTTTGGTGGCTTTCTCTGGGTGAACGCCAACATCACCCAGGTTGCTGACCTGCTGCAGCGTCAGGTGCAGATCCGGATCTTCCCGCAGGATGCGGTTCCCGCGCGTGATCTTGTTGCACCGCTGAGGGCACTTCCCGAGGTGGCGGATGTGGAGCTCCTCAGCGGTAGCGGCGTGGTGGACAAGCTTTCGGCGGTGTTTGGACAGGATATCGTGCGTCAGGCCCTGCCACCGGATGCATTCGCGGACAGCCTGTCGGTACGACTTGCGCGGCCCGAACAGGCCGGTCGGCTCATTGGCCAGCTTCGTGCGATCCCCGGTGTGGGAGATGTGATCTGGGGGCAGGGCTTCGCGGACTCATTGCTGCAGATCGCGGTGGGGCTGCAGCGCACGGGGACGGCGCTGGTGATCGTATTCTTCACCGCTGCATTGCTGATGAGCCTGACGACGATGCATCTCGCGATCCTGACCCGGGAGGTGGAGATCCAGATCCAGCGTTGGGTCGGCGTTGGGCCCTGGGGCATCCGCACGCAGTTTATCGTCGAAGCCATGCTGCTCGGGCTGTTCGCCTCGGTTCTGGCGAGTGCGGTGCTGCTGTATGTCGGAGAGGCGATCCAGCAGCGGATGGTGGCGCTGATTCCGTTTGCGGCAAAGGAGCTTCGCTCGCCGACATTGGTGATTGGCCTTGTGCTGATGGCGGGGCCGCTGCTCGGGCTTCTCGGTGGTGGCCTTGCCAGTCAGCGCGCGATCGGCGTGAGCGACCGATGAGATGGCGCTCGGCTCTCATGCTGGCGGCGGCCTGCGCGGCTTCCGTCCTGTTTGGAACGCAAGGCGCAGCCCACCTGACCGGGGTGTTCGCCTTCTTCGTGCAGGATATCGACGAACCCACCGCCAGCACGCGGTTACTGAAGCAGCAGCTCGATGCCGTGTCCGCCCGTATCGAGGAGGTGAGGCCGCAGGTTGCCAAGGCCCGCGCGACCTATGACGCCAGTGCCGAATCGGTTGTCCGCAGTATTCGCTTTTATGATGTTTATATCGGCAATGCCGTCGGCGCTATGTGGGCCGGCGCGCAGGACCCGATCGACGTGATCGCCAGCGTTGAACTGTTGCAGCGGCGGTTGCAAAAAGACCTGCGGACGGTTGCTGAACTGGGCCAGGTTTATCAGGATCTAAACGACAAGCAGGCCACGCTGCGCCGGCTGGCGGATATGCTGCGGCCCTTCAAGGATGCCGCGGAGGCGCGGCTCGTACGGCTTGCGAAGCTGCCGCCGGGGCTCGTGTCGCCGTTTGCCGAGCCGTACATCGCCTATCAGATCGCGGAAGACTGGGAGACGCTGCGTCCCAACACGTTTACGTCTTATTTCAATTGGGTTGCACGCCGCATCAGCGACGAGGGACTGAAAGAGGTGTTACAGCCGTCCAGCCAGCCGAATGCGTGGGAACTGCGCGAGGAGGCATTGAATACGCTCGCGGGAGGAGACGCATTCCCGTTCATTGACAATGCGAGATTTTACATTCGCGCCGACCATGTCACGTTTGCCGGGCACATCCGCAATAACAATCATGTCTATCATCTGCTGACCGTCGGCCAGATGGAGCGAACAGGGCCCGCCAGCGTGCAATATCGCGTCGAGGCCATCTATATGGACGGCATGCCGATCGATCCGCGCGATCCCGACGTGCAACTCGAGGTCTACAAAGGGCATTTGATGGGAATCGACATCGCTCCGATTCTGCCGCGTCAGGAGGCTGGCGCTGTCTTCGAGCAGCACAACGGCTATCTTCTGTTCCGGGCGCGATAGCATATGCTGGGACCAAGCGCGGACAGTCGTTCAGGTGATTGGCTCCGGATGCGTTGTTTGCTGGCGGCGACGGGCTGTGTTGCTTTTGCTCTGTCTGTCGGTCTTTCGGGCGCGTTCGCAGACGAGATGGACACCCTCGTGAAGCGTCTGGGACATCCTCTTGCCGCTGCGCGGCAGGCCGCCGCCGAGGCGATAGAGGATGCCGGTCCAGGTGGACGCAGCGCCGTTGTCCCGCTGCTGCGGGCGCTGAAAGACGACTCGGCGGATGTCCGCCGTGCGGCGATCCGCACACTGGGAGCTGTCGGCATCGCGCCCGCGCAAGCGGATGACATGGTGGCGGCTCTGCGCGATCCAGACTGGATGGTCCGCGACCAGGCGGCCAAGGTGCTTGCCGCCGCGGGCATCACATCCGACGCGACGGCGCAGGCGATTGTTGCATTGCTGAAAGATGGCGACTGGCGTGTCCGCCGTGCCGCGGCCTTCGCGCTGTCGGGCGCCAGGCCCGCGAATGAGTCTGTCTTTGCGGCGATGATCGAGGCTTTGTCCGAGAGGCTGCTCAACGACGACCAGTGGCAGATACGCTCTGCCGCGGCCTTCGGTCTCGGCAGGCATGGTCCGGCTGCGAGAGGTGCGGTGACGGCGCTTTTCGATGCGTTGCGTTATGACGAGCCGTTGGTGGCCGAGGCCGCGGTCGAGGCCATCGGCCTTGTCGGTCCGATGGCCCTGGGGGAGATCGCTGCGGCGCTGGAGGAGTCGTTCCCCACCGTCCGGCTCGGAGCTGCACGGGTCGCGGGGACGCTGGGCCCTGAGGCGGGCATGGCTGCGCGCCCCCTTGGAAAGGCGTTGCAAGACCGGAGCGTGCAGTTGCGCCGCTCCGCGGCGCTGTCGCTGGGAGCTATCGGCCCGGCCGCCGCAAGCGCCCTGCCTCTTCTCATCGCCAATCTGAAGGATCGTGAGTGGAGCGTGCGCTGGGCCTCAGCGCGCGCCTTGGGAAGGCTCGGCGGTGCGGCCGCTGCCGCGGTGCCCGCGCTGAGTGAGGCGCTGCAGGATTCGGATTCCCGGGTTTGCGAAGCTGTGGCATTTGCTCTGGAAGGGATCGGGGAGGCTGCCCAAGGCAGTGCGCCTGCATTGGCGGCGGCGGTGTCCGGCCAGTTTCCTGCCGTGTGCAGGATCATCGACACGACGGAAACGACGCGGGAGTCCGGCATGGATACGGGCTGGACGATCCGCTGGGCTGCCGCCCGCGCGCTGGGAGCCATCGGCGGAGCGCCGGATCTGACAACCCCTGCACTGACGCGCGCGCTTGATGATCCGGTCTGGCAGGTGCGCGGCGTCGCGGCGCTATCGCTCGGCCGTATCCAGACCGAGGCGGCGATCGGTCCGCTTGTCAAGGCGCTGACGGACGAGAGTAGTCCGGTCCGCAAGGCCGCAGCGACATCCCTGGGGGATATGGGCGCAACAAGCGTGGGGGCGCTATCGATGCTTGCCAATGTCCTGAATGATCCCGATCGCGCCGTGGGCGATGCTGCGCGCGAGGCGCAACTTCGGATCCGGAGGGCCGCCGGGCTTTCGGACTGAAATTCCGGCGTTGAATGCGACGCTCGTCACGGTAGCGATGCGGCGATCAGGCAAGCCGAACTATCACACTGACGAAGAGCCTGCGCCAGCCGCCGGCTCCATCTCCTCGAGTGCCGTCAGCGTCTTTCGCAGCAGACGGTAAAGCTCAACGCGTTCATGCTGCGGCAGTTGTGCGAGCAGCCGCATCTGAACGCGACGGGCGTCGGGAAGAATCCCGTCGATGACTTTGCGGCCTGCCGCCGTGATGGTCACAATGCAACGGACCCTGCCTTGGGGCCGCTCTTTCGCTGCCGCCTCCTCAGTCCATGTCGCCCAACCACGCGCCACCAGCATGCGCAGGGTCAGGCTGATCTGACCCTTGTCCATGCTCGAACGCTGCACGATGGCGGAATAGGTGGTCGGCGAAAAGCGGGCCATGATGGTGAGCAGGCGCCATTCCGGCAAGCTCAGGCCGGCGTCATCGAGATAATGGCGCGTCAGCTTTACCTTGGCGAGACTTCCCAGCCGGCTGAGGAGAAAACTCGGAAAATCCTCCATCTCGAGCTTGTCACCATCGGGGCCCGGGTGGAGCCATGGAGCGGCGTCGGAACGGGAATTACCAGCAGGGGAGGCCCCTTGTTCCCGTTTGGGACTATACCGCCTCATCACGGATCAACTATTCCGTCGATTGGAGAAGAGACGCCCCATCTACGGTCTGCTCAAGAATCTGCATGAAACGGATACGCCCATTGCGCCTGAACTAACCCCACGCCAGAGTATCATGCTGACTCATCTTTCCAACTGGCACTCGAACGGGGAAGCTCTTCGCATCGCGACGTTCGTCAATGCGGAACTACTCGCGCTTTCCGGCCCGCGTATGCCTTATGCCGGCAAGCTGGGCGTGATTGAAAAGGATGCGATGGCGGATTTGCTGGTGGTGGATGGTGATCCGGTAGCGGATATCCATCTGCTCGACGATCCGGGAAGGAACCTCATCGCCATTATGAAGGACGGTATGCTCCATAAAATTATGATATGATCGACGTTGCTCTGGTTGATTGATCGGTCATCACTTTTAGATTTTATCGGATAGCTAAAAATAGACTGCCAAAGAAAACGTGAGAATCCAGCCAAGGTTATTATCACTGGTGTTCCGGAACAAGGGTGATACTGTTTATTTAGACATAAGCGCAAAAGCAGTGTGTGAAAGGGGAGGAGACATGGACGGACCAGCTTTTGCTGGGGGCGTTGGGTCGCCTTATGTTTCGACGGGGCGCTTCCCGCCTGCTGATCAAATCCGCCGGCTGGTCATCGAAGCATACGAGCGTTTTCGCTCTGGCGCTGATGGCCAAAATTCTCAGGTCTATCCAGCGCTTGCACACGTGCCGAAGGGCCTCTTTGGCATTTGCGTCGTTGGAACCAATGGGGAGATCTTCGCCGCCGGCGATACCGATCATGGTTTCGCGATCATGAGCGTTTCAAAGCCGTTCCTGTTTGCGCTCATCTGCGAACTGATTGGTCCAGCCGCAGCTCATGACAAGCTGGGAGCAAACAGCACAGGTCTCCCATTCAACTCGCTTGAGGCCATCGAGAGAAGTCCGGACGGCAGAACCAATCCAATGGTGAATGCCGGTGCCATCGCCACGACCAGTCTGGCGCCGGGGACCGGCGTGGCCGAGAAGTGGACGTTCATCCACGAGGGGCTGTCTCGCTTCGCCGGGCGCAGGCTGGACGTGAATGGGGAGGTTTATGCGTCGGCATCCGAGACGAATTTCCGCAACCGCAGTATTGCCCGCATGCTGCAGAGCCTCAATCGCATCTATTCAGACGTGGCCGAGGCGACGGATCTTTATACGCGGCAATGCTCCCTGAACGTCAGCGCAAGGGATCTCGCCGTCATGGGCGCGACGCTTGCCGACGGCGGGGTGAACCCTTTGACCAAGGAGCGGGTGGTGAGTGCATCCGTGTGCCACTATGCGCTCGCGGTCATGGCGACGGCCGGTATGTACGAAACATCAGGCGACTGGCTCTACGAGGTTGGGCTTCCGGGAAAGAGTGGGATTGGTGGCGGGATCGTCACCGTGTCGCCGGGCAAGGGCGCGCTGGGAACATTCGCGCCTCCGCTAGACAGGGCAGGCAACAGTGTGAAGGGCCAGCTCGTTGCGAAATTCCTGTCTCAACGGCTCGGAATGGACCTGTTTGGCTCGCAGCCGGAAGTCTAAAAGCAGCCTAAATCCTTCCCGTGCCGTCCATTTTTACAAGCCCGGACAATCTTGGAGAAGAGCCATGGCGACCGCCTACGTCAGTCCCGACCAGGCCGAGGCGCGGGAATCCTGGGTGCCGATGATCGCTATAGCGCTCGGCCAGATGATCATGTCGTTCAATGTTGCCTCGCTGCCGGTCGCGATGGGTGGAATGGTGGAAAGCTTCCGCGTGCCACCAACCACGGTCGCCACCGGCATTGTCGCCTATTCGATGCTGGTGGCCGGCTTTGTGATGCTCGGCGCGAAGCTGGCACAACGCTACGGCGCGCCGCGGGTCTTCCGGGCGGCTGTCGTCCTGTTCTGCGTCTCACAGGTTCTGATGACGTTCAGCCCGTCGGCAAACGTGATGATCGCGGCCCAGGCGCTGTGCGGGGCCTCAGCTTCCGTGATTGTGCCCTGTCTGGTCGCACTGATCGCCGACAACTACCGTGGACAGCAGCAGGCTGTCGCGGTCGGTGCGCTGGGCTCCGCGCGTGCCGCCGCGGGTGTGCTGGCCTTCGTTGTCGGCGGTATCCTCGGTACCTATATCGGCTGGAGGCCGGTATTCGGGATCCTGATCGTGGTATCGGCGATCGTGTTCGTGCTCAGCTTCCGGCTCAAATCGATTCCCGGGCGTTCTGAAGTGGGGATCGATCTGGTGGGTGTCGTGCTGGCGGCGGCCGCCATCATCTTCATCAGCTTCGGATTCAACAATCTGAATCGCTGGGGTCTTGGGCTGGCGACGGCGAATGCGCCGTTCGATCTGCTCGGCCTGTCTCCGGCGCCTATTCTCATCGTGTTGGGCATTATGCTCGGCCAGGCCTTTCTGATGTGGACGCACCGGCGCCAGCCTGCCGGTAAAACTCCGCTCCTCGCACTTGAGGTGATCGATTCACCGCAGGAGCGGGCCGCGGTCTATGCGCTGTTCACGGTTGTCGCGCTGGAAGCCGCACTCAATTTTACGGTGCCGCTTTACATCCAAATCGTGCAAGGCAGCACGCCGATCGCGACCGCGATTGCGATGATGCCGTTCAATCTCACGGTCTTTTTCACGGCATTGCTGATCGTGAGATTCTACGAACGGCTCACGCCCCGGCAGATCGGGCGTTTTGGTTTCATCCTCTGTACGGTTGGTCTGGTCTGGCTCGCCGTTGTCGTGCGGAACGACTGGAGTGCGGTGCCAGTTCTTTTCGGTCTTGTCCTGTTCGGGATCGGGCAGGGTTCGCTGGTGACGCTGCTGTTCAACGTGCTGGTCACTGCCTCGCCCAAGGAGCTTGCCGGCGATGTCGGCTCGTTACGGGGCACCACGCAGAATCTCGCGGCCGCGGTCGGAACGGCGGTCGCTGGTGCGCTGCTCGTTGGGCTCCTGAGTGCTGCGGTGATGAGCCGGATCGCGGCAAACCCGCAACTACCGCCGGAGATTCGGTCCCAGGTTGATCTCGATAATCTCAACTTCGTCAGCAACGAACGGCTGCGCACGGTGATGGTGGCAACGACCGCGACGCCTGAGCAGGTTGAGGAAGCCATCCGTGTGAACACGGAGGCGCGGCTGCGCGCCCTGAAGATTGGATTGCTGATCATGGCAGGCCTCGCGCTGCTGACGATCCTGCCAGCTGGGCGGCTTCCCAACACGCTGCCGGATGAAGCAGGCAGGGCAAAATGACCATTGTGCCATGACCTTGGGGCTTTACCGTAGAGGTGGGTGGGCAAACTTAGGATCGCATCAGGAGGACGACATGAATACCCGGACTGCCTCTCGCGCCAGCGGACTGACGCCGCCGCCATCCTGGGTCCGCGTTCTGCTCGGCATCGTACTGATCGTCGTCGGGATCGTCGTACTGGGCGATGTCGCGGTCACGACGCTCATCAGCGCCATGGTCATCGGCATCATGGCTATTGTGGGCGGCCTGTTCGAGATCATTCACGCATTCTGGACGAAAGGATGGGGCGGCTTTCTTTGGCAGATTGTGTTGGGCGCGCTCTATGTCGCGTTCGGCATCGTACTGGTGACCCAGCCGGTTTCCGGTGCTTTGATCATGACATATGTCCTGGGACTACTGCTGCTGGTCTCCGGCGTGCTGCGCGTGTTCCTGAGCTTCAGCCGCTGGCGGGACGCTGGCTGGATGATGCTGATCTCCGGTATCTTCGGCATTCTGGCCGGTTTGATCATCCTGACGGGATTCCCATGGACCGGCCTCTGGGTGCTCGGTGCCGTTCTTGGTATTGATCTCATCGTGCATGGTGCGGCTTGGTTGGGCTACGCATTTTTGCCAGCGGGCAGCAGAATTTGATCGGCCCCCGGAGGGGATTGCTTTCATAACCAAATCGCCGTGTGGCTTAGCTCTTCCTCAGTCCTCAGCCTCACGCCCGGTCCGCCACCGTTCTCCTTGATGAACTCGACGCTCGCGGCAGAGGCGGCGCGTCGGATGGCAAAACACTTCACCGTGACGTTGGTCTTTCCGGAACGTAGATATTGGTCTGCGGGATGAGCACTGGTGAAGACGCTTCCAGGCGATCATCTGGCTCCGCTTTGGCTGCGGCGCTCTTCCGCGCTTTTGATTTTGAAGGACGAACCAACGGCGCCGCCGGCGTGATTGCCGAGGTCTCAGCTGCCAGCGTGTCGTCGGCCTCGTCCCCGCAACTTGCTTGGCTTGGTTCCCTCGCCAGGGCGGCAGGATTACGCTCAGCGTTGGCACACTCGACACGGCCTGAGCCCAGTTGGCTTCCCTGTGGAAGGGACAGGCCGGCGCATCCAGCCAGCATGAATGCTGCCGCAAGGATCACCCCAAGGCGTTTCATTCTTCCGGCCCCCATCACACCTTGGCTAACCTAACGCCCGGCTGGCCGCCGTTCGTGAATTCAATGCCGGCGGCTTCGAGGGCAGCGACGATCTTGCTGGCAGTATTTGCCCGGCCGCCGAGGTCGCCGTCGATGGATTCCAGCCTAGCAATCGTCGGCTCGGAAACCTTCGAGTGAGAGGCCAAATCGCCCTGTGACCACCCCAATAAGGCGCGCGCTGCTTTGACTTGCCGAACCGAAATCACGACTGCCTCTCGATCATCGACCATCTCCAGAAATGATGGAAATTCTATTGACCAGCGCCTAACAACGGATTAATATAAATTCTATCAATAATGAGCCCGCAAGGGAGATGCAATGCCGAAACCACGCAATTCGGCTGCCGGCGGAGCTTTGCCCGCTGGAGCCACAAGGAAGGCCGCAGAGACGGGATCGGGCAGAGCCAATAGGAAAATGCGGCGCAGGCCCCGTCTCGCTCCTGCCAGACTGCCTGCTGCACCCAGCGGGCGCTGGAGCTCCAGAATATCTGGGACGCCTATACCGGCGCCGATCTGGAGTGGACCAGGAGCAAGGACCCGCCCGCCAGGGACGCCGCGGAGAGACTGTTCGAGCTCGGCGAGCTCATCAGCAAGCAGGTCTCGTTCGAGCGCGCCACGTCTCTTGAGGGGGCATTGATGCAGGTTGCCCTGGCCTCGTTTACCCTAGTCTCTACTCAGTCACGACGAACCTCATATCGCTTCCCTCGCGAAGAAGGCTGCGGCCTTTTTTAGAATGTCGCGCTCCGCCTTCAGCTTGGCCACTTCCCCGCGCAGCCTGTCAATCTCGAGCTGCTCGGGCCTCAACTGCCCGTGGCTGGGAAAGGCATGCTGAGGATCCGTCTTCGCCTCGCGGATCCATTTACGCAGCACGTTCTCGTGGACATCCAGGTCGCGGGCAGCCTGCGCAACGGCAACGCCCCGATCCTTCACCAACCTCACAGCCTCGAGCTTGAACTCGCGGCTGAACCTCCGTCGTTGCATTCCAGCTCCCCAGTCCCGTTGAACACCTTATCTCGGTGTCCACGAAACCGGCAGCAGGCCAGTCCTCACGATCGGACTTAGCTCATTAGAGTCACTACAAAACATAGATATTGCTCGCGATTTGTCCTTCCGATATGCGACGAATAGGGATTTGGGGCAGCGAACTCAGTCGATGTGGGATATTCAGGATTTGTTTCGGCGCCACAGTAAGGAGTTGACTCGATTCTTAAGGCGTCGCGTCTCGTCGCCCGAAGTTGCGGCCGAGTTGTCGCAAGAGGCGTTCCTGAAGCTTCTGACCGCTCGTCCCGAGGAGCCCGTAATCAATGGTCATGCCTATCTGTTTCGCACGGCGGTCAACCTTGCTATCACGCATAACCGGCGCGAGCGCATTCTGGCTTTTGTGGATGACCCGGACGGCGCATTTGCAAACCTCGCAGATGAAACGCCATCGCCGGAGCACGTTCTGTTATCTCGACAGGAATTGGCAATCATTCACCAGACCTTAAGTGAGTTTCCGCCCATCCCAAGAGCCGTATTTATTCTGTCCCGCGTCGAGGGACAAACTTATGACGAGATTGGCAGGACACTAAATATTTCCTCCAAAGCGGCATTTCGGCACATGGTGCGAGTCCTCGTGCAACTCCAGCTAAGGCTGAAAAGGTCGCAGTCATAGGTCTCGCTGGGAATTTGCGTCCTCGATTGTCGCAAATATAAGAGCAAGTGTGGTGAGGCGCAGCCTCCACTCCGGGCAGTGTCGCATGGAACGGTTCGAGGACAAAGCGACTGCGGATGACGAGCCGGAGCGGATCCGGATGTTTGAGCAGGCGGCCGTCTGGTTTGCTACAATGCAGGGAGGGAGTCCCTCCAAGGCGGATCGACAATCGCTTCAGGTCTGGCTCGCTGCGGATGCGCGGCATGCGGAGGCTTATGCGAGTGTGGAGAGGCTGTGGCGGGGTTCAATTGAACTCCCGGACCTGAGGGAGCGTCATGATGTGGTCAGGCGAGCGGTTACCCGGCGACGGATCGGCAAGGCGTTGGTTGTGGCAACGGTGGGGTTCGGCATCTGGCGCGTTCTTGAGACCCATCCGTTTGCCGACTATCAGACCGCGACGGGCGAACGGCGTGCGGTGACCCTCGCCGATGGGTCGGTCGTTGACCTCGCTGCGGATACCAGGCTCTCCGCTTCGCTGAATCCCGACGCCAGACGTCTGGTTCTGCACGAAGGCGAGGCATTTTTTACCGTTGCAGCGGATTCGGCCCGGCCCTTCACTGTGGAAGCCGGCAAGGGACGAACGACCGCCTACGGGACCGCGTTCGGGATCGAATACCGCGATGGCTCGGCCATGATCGTGGTGACAGAACATGCTGTTGGTGTCGCTCTGGACGGTCAGTCGGTACAGGTGGCCGCAGGGTCCGCGATCAGTTACGAAGGCGACAAGATTGGCCTGGTCCGCAGGGCCGAAGCTGAACTCGCTTGGCGCGAAGGGCGGCTTGTCTTCGCGGATGCTCTGCTCGGAAACGTCGTGGCTGCCCTGAACCGCTGGCGCAGCGGACGCTTGGTGATCATGAGCAATGCCTTGGCGAAACGGCCGGTGACGCTGATTGTCGATCTTCAGCGTTCCGATGCGATTGTCTCGCAACTCGCCGAAGCCTTGCCGATTAGGATCGTGAACGTGACGTCCTATTTGACGCTGTTATTTCCTGCCGAATAATTTTGTCTCGCCCTGGGGGGAATTCTGTCGAGCTCGTTTGTCTAACTCCATGCAGGTCGGCGCTATTGCTGGCGGCGCATGGGGTGAATGGAGATGGCGACTGAAAGCGAGCGTATGGGCAGGGTTCAGGGCAGGCAGACGGCTCTTCTGCTTCTTCTGGCCGCAATGACCAGCATTCCCACTCCGATTGCGTGGGCCCAGACCAGTTCTTCCTCCCCGCCCGGCACCGTCATTGCCGCCTCTCGCACGTATGAATTCTCGATCCCTCCACAATCGCTTGCAGGCGCTATCGCAGCGTTCTCACGGACGACCGGTCTGGATGTCATCGGCGATGGGGGCATCGGGCGCGACGTAAAGTCGCCTGGCGTATCCGGTGTGATGCTTGCGGCTCAGGCACTGAGCCAATTGCTTGCCGGGACTGGCCTCAGCTATCGCTACACCAACGCATCGACCATTGCATTGCTACGTGGCGGGGGCCGCAGCGAGGTCATTGATGCGCCGGCCGGCGCAATCGCACTCGATCCCATCAATGTACAGGGAGCGAATCCGAATTCCGTGCTCGGCAATCTACCCCCGCCGTATGCAGGAGGGCAGGTCGCAACTGGTGGACAGCTCGGCATTCTTGGCAACCGTAGTGTGATGGACACGCCATTCAATCAAACGAGCTACACGCAAAAAGCAGTTCAGGATCAGCAGGCGCGGGTACTCAATGATGTGCTTGCAAACGATCCTTCCGTGATTTCATTCATGCCCCGCGGAAGTGATTTCTCGCAAACGTACATTCGCGGATTTATCAGTCAAGAGTCCGATAACTATTCCGATTACAGCCTCAACGGCTTGTTCGGGCTAGTGCCTGGGGGTATGCCTTCGCTCGGAATGATCGAGCGCGTGGAAGTGCTCAAAGGGCCGAGCGCCTTTCTAAATGGAATGCCGCCATACGGCGCTACTGGTGGCACAATCAATCTCGTCACCAAGCGGGCAGGTGACGAACCCCTCACGGAGCTCACGACAAGCTACATTTCTCGTGCGCAGTTCGGGTCTCATGTCGATGTGGGTCGACGGTTCGGCGAAAGCAATGAATTTGGCGCACGTTTCAACGGGACTTATCGCAACGGTGAAACGGCAATTGATCCTCAAAAAAATGAACAAGGCGCCGCAGCGCTCAATCTGGATTACAGGGGGCAACATGTGCGCCTGTCTGCGGATATTGGCTATTTGAATGGCGGGACAGATGCTGCATCGGTTCCGATTTCTATGGGCGCTCTCACGACTGTCCCTGCGGCCCCTGACGCAAGCAAGAGCCTTGCGCCTTTTTGGAGGCACTACAACACGAAATCGACCTTCGGCATGGCGCAGGGCGAAATTGATCTAACAGAAAATGTAACGGCGTATTTTGCTGGCGGCGTGCAAAGATTCAGTTCTGAAGGAACTTCGAATATTCCTTCGCTTCTCGACCCCGCTGGCAACTTCCAATTTCGAGGGAGAATTCAGCGTTCGTTCACAGACGCCGAGGCCGGACAAGCTGGGATAAGAGCAGGCTTTGCGACTGGTCCGATCGATCACAAACTAAACTTCAACATATCACGGGTGCAACAAGAGACGGGGTTTGCAAACGGCGCTGGGGTGGATCAGATTTCGAATCTCTACAATCCCATCTTTGGTCCACGTCCTAGCTTAGCAGACCCGGGCAATCCGGCTAAAGCAGATGAAGTCCATCTAACTAGCTACGGCGTTGCCGATACATTGTCTATTCTCAACGAGCGCATTCAGTTGACGCTCGGGCTTCGCCGTCAGCGAGTGGAAGCTGCTAGTTTCGATACGATGACTGGTGCTGAGACATCTAGCTATGATGCACAAGCTTGGACGCCCGCATACACGCTGGTGGTGAAGCCGTGGCACAACGTCTCTCTCTACGGCAATTACATCGAAGGTCTCCAGCAAGGTACAACTGTCGGTCCGGATTATGCTAACTGGGGCGAAATATTCGCCCCCTATCGAAGCAAGCAGTATGAGGCTGGCATTAAAGTAGACTGGGGCACCGTGACGACGACATTGAGTGCTTTTCAGATCGCCCGGCCAAACATAATTGTCGTCCCAGGTGCTCCCCTTTCAACGCTTACACTAAGTGGCGAGCAAGTGAACCGTGGCATCGAGCTGAATGTATTCGGTGAACTGACGCCAGGTTTGCGTGTGCTCGGCGGAGCCACATTCATTGATGCTCGGCTCACGAGAACTCCAGGAGGTATCAATGACGGGAAGAGGGCAGCAGGTGTGCCGGATGCTCGCTACGTTATCGGAGGAGAATTTGATGCGCCGTTCCTGCGTGGCCTGACATTCACCGGACGCGTCACCCATTCCGAGGAGGTGCTCGTCGACAGTTCTATTGACACCTTAACTCTCCCGTCGTGGAATAGGTTTGATATCGGCGCTCGCTACACATTCGATTCACCCTGGAACAGCAAGCCGATTACGGTGAGATTCAACGTGGAGAACATCTTTAACAAGAGTTACTGGGCGTCAAGTTACTTCGGATACGTCGCGCTGAGCGAGCCTCGCACGTTCATTCTATCAACTTCGTTCAAGTTCTAGGGTTCAGACTCATTAAATCCACCATACGAGGGCTGCGGCAAGGCGGGCGAGGTTCATTCCGACAAGACCCGGATGGCAGGCTGCCCCGTTACCGGCGCTCCTGCCGCCCTCAGCCGCCGGTCCAGTTCGAAGACGAAGAGCAGGTTCGCGAGCTTGCTGGCGCCATAGCGCGGGAGCCATTTGTAGTCCTTCTGCGCGTTAAGGCCTTAGCATCATGCTTCCTGCGTTTTCAGTAAACGCAGGCGGTCAATTGCGGCGGCTTTCACGGACGCATGAATTGCCTCGGGAAATCCCCTCGGTAGTTCGTTTTCGATTTTGACGAATGCGGCTTCAGCGGTAGCGGCCACCGCATCGATTGACTCCTGCACCAGCTTTTTCGGTACGCCCGCCTTTTCGCCTGTCTGCGCGAAGTGCCTGCCTTGCACCTCGGCAATCCTGTAGTGGTTGTTTGCGCCGACGGACATCGCGAGCTTCATCTGCTTGCGCTGGATTTGCCCGGTGTCGAGGCTGGGCTGTGCCGTGAGCACGTCGTAAAGCGGTGTCAGGTGGAAGCGGCCGCCCGGCGCAAGGAAGATGCTGAAGTTTTTCGCGTGGCCGTCGGTCGCGCCGACCAGCCAGAAGAAGAGTTGCGCCTTGAGCAGCGTCGCCTGATCTTCAGCCGGTGTGTCGCTGCCCTTGAGCAGATCGAGGAGCTGCACCATGCCGGGGCCGCCATCGCTCTGGTATTTATGCGTGGGCGGGACCGACAGGGCCTGGCAGCAATCTTCCTGCGGCAGCCGCAGCAGCCTTCCGTCCCTGGTCCATCGTCGGTCAAAGCGCTCGATCACGAGCGCCGTTGTTTTGCCGAAGGTGGCGATCTCGGCCTTGTTCACCGGCAGGCCGAAAGCGGCGGCGAGTTTCAGGCAGTAGTATTCATTTTCGACGCTGTTCGAGAGATCAATGCCGTTCGGCGGTTGGCCGATCTGCGTCTTGAACATATGCGTGGTGGGCGTCGTGCCGTGCGGCTTGAGCCACTTGCCGTCGGAGTACAACAGCGCCGTCTTCTCCTGCGCGCCTGCAAGGGAAATCCGGAAATCATCGTCGCGCGTAAGCCCGAGCGGAGCCTGCGCGAGCCCGTTGAGGAGCTTTTCGATCGCTTCGTCGTCGACGACATCGCCTGAGAGACCATGTCCGTCGTCCTGATTGCGATCATCGGCATGATGATCATCATCGCTGACGAACTGAAGTGCGCCGACGCAATCGCGGCCAATCGCCGCGAGCAGGCTGTAAGCATCGGTGCCGGCTGCGCCGACCTTTTCCGCGACGCGACGGCGCAGCGCGTCGGAGTCAGGCAGGAGGTTGTCGAACACTGCCGTGACGGTTTCGCCCCGGAAGGCGTCTTCGCGCAGCAGCAGCGATAGCGAAACGGGAAGGGCGTGCTCCCATCCCAGCCAGTCCGCGTCATAGCGGAATTCGATGGCGCCCGTCGCTGCCTTGCTGAGGTGGCCGACGAGGCGGTTGTTCAGGAGCACGCGCAGCGGAGCATGGCGGGGACGGCGGGGCATCAGAAGATATTCTCGATGTCCGCCGGGCTAGCCTTGCCGCGTGTTACAATCCGGAATTCAAGATCGAGCGCGGCCAGAATTGCGAGAAGGGTTTCCAGCCTTGCCGCTGGATTGCCGGTCTCGATCAGGGAAATGGTTTCCTGCCGCACCCCCGCCCGCTCGGCGAGCTGCGTCTGGCTCAGCTCCCGCTTCTTGCGGGCGCGGCGGACCAAATTACCTATCTGCTGCGGTGTTCTTGCGAGGTCGGTCATGACTCATTCTCCAGCCCCATTATGCGCCAAATCCGATAAATCGTAAATATGAGACTTAGCACATAAAACAGTATTATGCGTCAAATCACATAAATTTAAATTATCGGATTTGGCGCATAGACAGCATCCACCCAGCAGGCCAACGATATGGAGGGCGGTGGGACGACCACGACAGAAAACCTAGCCTCGTGTCCAAACCGGAAATGCCGGGCAAAGGTCTGCTTTGGACTCTGGATCAGTCATCCGGCTGGAGCCTGATCCAACTTCGTTGAATCAGGCTCGCCGCTTGTTGTGTTGTTCAAGCGTGATCTTTTCCCGAAAGCCGGTACTCGCTTTTCGGGATCACGCTCTAGAAGCGCATCGATATTCCGACGAAGGGATTGATGAGGTCTGCCGCGCGGGTGACGCCGAAGTTGATGCCGCCATCGAGCTGCATGTTCTTGCCCAGCTTGT
>Ga0180223_1001050_pt1 | contig 24227 bp, 27 predicted proteins | sample eDN5th30CKraftOP_FD_151337 | JGI IMG/M metagenome (GOLD analysis project Ga0180223, IMG submission 151337) | Enriched Organic Plus compost microbial communities from Emeryville, California, USA - eDNA 5th pass 30_C Kraft OP (version 2) (version 2) ... | reverse complement strand
GGCTACCGGGCGGCGCTTGACAACGCATGCTCGACCAGCGCCCGGACCGCCTGACCGTAGCTGCGGTCCTCGAACGCGAGGATCCGCTGGCCCGCAGCCGCGGCAGCGTTCTGCGGGCTGGGCAGGAAGAACAAGCTGGTGCTGGGTACTCGCGGGAACGCCTCGGCGACCCTCCTCACCGCGCCGCGGTCGGGGCGGACGCAGACGACGCGCATCCGGTCGGGCCGCACGCCGGCGGCCTGCACCGCGACCGTTGACGCCTGCGTGTTGAGCAGGCACGCGCCGTCGGGATCCACCATGAGGAACACCTGATCGGACTGCTCCAGCCAGAACCGGTTCGTCCATTGGCGCAGCGATGAGCCGGCGTCGATGACCACCACGTCGGAATGCCGGCGGATCAGCTGCATGGTTTCGGCCAGGCTGGGCGGGTTCAGATCGCGGAGAGCTTCCTGGTTGCCGGGGGCGGCGAGCAGGTACAGGTTGCGGAGGTCGTTGCGCTTGAGCAGGTACGGAGCCAGATCCTGCTCCCAGGACCCGGTTTGCGACAACGCTTCGTCGGTATCCGCGATGTGCGTGAGCAGCGTCCCCAGGCTCGGCGCCTGCGTCGCCGGCGGGAGGCCGGCGAGGTTCCCGTCGGACAGGTCGCCGTCGATCAGCAGAACCCGCCTGTCGGACCCCAGCGTGTCGGCGAGGACGGCAGCTGCGTTGAAGGCTGTGGTGGACTTGCCGACCTTGCCCGCCGGGGAGTAGAACGTCACCGTCAGTGGGCCGTCATGTGGCATCCGATCCGCCTGGCAGGGGGCTTGGGGTATAGGCGTCGTCAGCTGACCGGGTCGCGAGCGGCGCTCAATGAGCAGGGCGCCTGCGGCTCCGGCCGCGGCGGCGGTAACGTGGGTGAGAAATCGGCTCATGGGTAGGGCACCGTTGGGGGAACGGCTCAGGTCGAACCTACGTCAGGTTCGCGCGGAGTTGCTCGGCCGCCTCCGGGTTCAGCGGCTTGTCCTCCGAAGCCATCGTGTCATGGTCGGGCGCGATGAAATCGGCGACCTTGACGAGCTGGTTGCTCTCCCAGCGGTACAGCGGGCGCAGGTACAGCCGCTCGTAGATCTGCTCGGTGCCTTCGTCGGTGAGGACGTGACGGCTGTTTCGGTAATGGTTGGCGTACAGGACCTGCTCGGCGCTGATGACCCGCCGGCCGACGCCGGGCACGTAACGGATCTGCACGATGATGTCCAGCACGGAGGCGATCAGGTCCATCAGCACTTCGGAGGGGATGTTCGCCATCGCAGGATGGCGGGCGCACATCATCTGCAGTCGGGTGAGCGCGTCAACGGGGCTGTTGGAGTGCAATGTCGTCATGCTGCCGGCGTGGCCGGTGTTGAGCGCGTCGAGCATGTCCAACGCTTCGCGTTCGCGGACCTCGCCGACGATGATGCGGTCGGGCTTGGCGCGCAGCGCGTAGCGCAGCAGATCGCTCATCGGGACGCTGTTGCCGTCATCGGATCCGGCGCGGGCGCCTTTCTCGTAGGTGTAGAGCGCCTGGACACGGAAATGGTTGATCTGCATCTCCGGGGTGTCTTCCAGCGTGAGGATCCGCTCGTTCTCGGGGACGAGGCTGGCGGCGACGTTCGTCATCGTCGTCTTGCCTGAGCCGGTGGCGCCGGACATGACGAGATTGCGCATCGTCTTGACCCACCGGTTGAGATCCTGGAAGAAGTCGGCGGGGGCGATCCCGGTCTTGAAGTAGGTCTGCACGTCCTTGAAGACCTCCTGCTTGTGGCGGCGGACCGCGAAGGACGTGTACGGGCTGATCGGGTCATGGAACGCGATCATTCGGCTGCCGTCGGGCAGAATCGCGTTCTCCGAAGGGTTCGCGCGGGTCAGCGCCTTGTTGATCGGCCCGAACACCCGGGATTGAAGGAACTGCAGCACGTCATCGTCGCTGCTGAACCCGGTCGGGGAGACCCGATGTTTGACGCCGTCGATGACGACGTCCAGGGTGTCCCAGCGCACCAGGAAGACGTCCTCCAGGCCGGGGATGTCCAAGAACAGCTGCAAGGTCCCAAGGCCGAACAGCTCGATGTGCAGGAACCTGGCCAGCAGGTTCAGGTCGTTGTTGCCGACCGACAGATGGGAGCCGCGGCCGCGGACGAGGTTGGAGACGAAATCGATGAACGCCTGCGGCTGCGCGAGCCGCTGCTCGTTCTGCTTGTCCTCCTGCAGCAGGTTGGAGTACTCGTCGCGGGCCGCTTTGCGGATCTCATACCAGTTCTCGAAATGCCGTTCTGGGAGATGCAGCAGCTCGCCGGCGTCGGTGATCCGCGGGTCGAGGCTCTCCTGCTCGACGGTGCTTTCGCGTTGGCGTCCGATGGAGGCGGGTTGGGCGGGCCCGGCGAAGCCGGGGGTGGCCGGTTCGGTGGCCGCCGCTTCGGGGCGGACCCGGCGCACACGCTGACGATCGGACACTGCCATCAACCTGACGCTACGTGCATGACGGCCGGGGCTGCGGACTTTCGCGTCCCCGCAGGCGGGGAATGGCCGCGGGCTAGCGAAGAATCCGTTGCGGAGGGCCGGTCCGCATCTACGGTTAGGGCATGATCCCCGATCTGGAAGGCGGCCCGGCTCGCCGGCGCACCCCGCCGAACGTGATGATCGGCGGCAAGCCGTTTGCGGAGCTGTACCCGCACTGGCAGGAGCTGTGCGACTACTTTCAGAAGGCGGTGGCCGCGGAGATCTCCTCGCAGCGTGTTCCGCGGTCCCTGATCGCTGACGAGAACCGCTTCCAGAGCCTCGTTCTTGATCATGTCGCCCGCCAGCCCGGCCTGCGTCTGACCCCGCAGCAGGTCCCTGACATCCTGCCGTACCTGCTCGATGATCTGTTCGGGGTCGGGGTGATCGCCCCGTGGCTGGACGATCCGGCGGTGGAGGACATCATCCTGGACTCCTGGCAGGCGATGGACATCTCCAAGAACGGCGAGAAGCATCGCGTCTCCCCGACCCCATGGGTGGACGATCAGGACGTGTTCCGGTGGATGCAGCGGATCCTGCGCGCGCAGGGCCGGTCGCTGTCGGAGAACAACCCGATCGAGAACGGCCGTTTGCATGACGGATCGCGCCTGGTGTTCCTCTGCCCGCCGGTGGTCGCCACCTGCTCGTTCGCGATCCGCAAGCATCGCGCGGAGCGGCTCCAGCGCGCCGCCTACCAGGCGTCAGGGGTCGCGCCCGCCGAGTTCTTCGCGCAGATGGACACCTGGGTTGAACGGCGGCGGAACATCATCGCCGCCGGCGCGACCGGGTCCGGCAAGACGACGCTGCTGAACTATCTGGGGTCGCTGATCGACGAATGGGAGCGGATCCTCGTGGTGGAGGACACCCCGGAGCTGCAGATCCCGCATCTGCGCGCGCACGGTCTCGCCGCCACCGCCGCGAACCTCGCCCCCGGCGAAGCGACCCGCGTGGATGTGCGCAAGCTGGTGGAGACGACGTTGCGGATGAAACCGGACCGCGTGATCGTCGGTGAGGCGCGCGGTGCTGAGGCGTTCGATCTGATCCAAGCGATGAACACCGGCCATTCCGGCGGTATGAGCACCCTGCATGCGAACACGCCGGCTGACGCGATCCTTCGCCTTGAGGCGATGGCGGCGCCGGCGAACCCGAACATGCCGACGTGGGCGTTGCAGGACAGCATCGGCACCGCGATCGACATCATCATCCAGATGAAGCAGCGGCCGAAGAGCAGCCGCCGGTACGTCGTGGAGGCCGCCCAGGTCATCCACCCGTCCAAGCTGCCCCTCAACGAGCAGCATCTGCTGGACGAATGCTTGGAGGTCCGCAAAGGATCGATCTACGTGCGTCCGCTGTGGCAGTGGGACCGCGAGGCGGAGCGGCTGGTGAAGGTCGCCGATGAGCTGCGCGTCGGCGGCGAGTACTTCTAGCCGGCCTGGCGGATGATGACGGCGCACCACCCGGCGGTTGTCTGATCTTCGGCGTGCGTCAGGCGACGACGGTGATCGTGGTCGTCGGCACGTTCTCCAGCGCGTAGGTGCCGACCCTGGTTGAGCGTCAACCCTCGCCCTGAGCTTCGGCGATCAGAGCGTCACGCCGCCGGTACAGGCGCCGCAGCCGCATCCGATGAGACCGGTCGCTGCGCGTGGGGACGGTACCGATGATGTACCGCTCGTCTCCGTACAGGTACGCCTCCAAGCCGAAGATCGTGTCGTCAAGGCTGTCGGCGATGCGGTCATCGCGGCTTCGTAGCAGGCGGTAGATCAGGTTGTTCCACATCTCATCAGCGCGTTGTCAGCACCAGGGCAGGTCAGACGTTGCCGAAGTCCTTCTCGTAGCTCGGCGATAGGGGTGCTGGATCACGCTGCGTCGACGGCCAGCTAGTCGGCGGTGTCGATGTAGGTGTTGGTGACCTTCACCTTGGAACGCTCGACTTGCAAGGTCTCACCGACGAGGCTGCGGGCGAGCGCATCGGCGACCGAATCCCAGGATCGCTCCTGCCCGGAGACATGTTCCAGGCGCACGATGATCTGCACGTTGTAGACGGTCGCTTCGCTTTTGGGGTTGTCGTTCGGCATGCGCCGGCAGGTTACCGCCCATCGCGTGACATGCCAGCAGGCAGCGGTGAGGCTGCCCGCTGGCTGTCAGACGGTGCCGAAGTCCTTCTCGTAGCTTTCCAGTGAGTGACGGACGATCTGGGTCAGCGATTCGGCGTACTCGGGGCTGTCGAGGGTGAGGAACTCGCCGGCGTTGCCCGCTTCGATGGCGTCGCGGTGGAAGTCCGGCATGTAGAACTGTTTGGTCGGCACCACGTAGGAGAACATCTCGCCGATGACATCCTGCGCTTTGAGCTGGCCGAGGTCCATGTCGGAGCGGATGCACACGACGCGGCAGACGTCCGGGGTGATCAGGTTCATCATCCGGGCCCGTTCGACGTTCTCAGCGGTGGAGGCCAGGCAGGCGATCTCCGGCTCGACCATCAGGTAGACCTGGCTGGCGTAGTTCAGCCAGGCGCAGTTCGTCCATTCGGTCAGCTGCGTGCCGCAGTCGTAGATGATGACCTGGTAGAACTGCGCGAACGCGCGCATGAGCGTGTCCAGGTCGGACTGGACGAGATCGCTGAGGACTTCCGGGTTGTCAGGAGCGGCGAGAATGTCTAGGTTGCTGATCCGCGGATGGGCGAGAACCCACGGGCCGATGTCGCGCTCCCAGTCGTCCAGGTTCATCCGGTTCTCTTTCAGCTTGTCGACATGGTTGATCATGTCGAGCATGTTCGGCTGCAACGTCTTGGCGACACGTAGCGCGAGGTTGCCGTTGGCGACGTCACCGTCGACCAGCAGCACCCGGCAGTTCTCCGCTTCGCCGCTCTGCTCGGCAGCCTTGGCGATGTAGGCGGCGAGGTTCGCCGCGGTCGTGGACTTGCCGACGCCGCCCTTGGGGGAGAAGACGCTGATCACCAGCGGCCGGCCGGGAAGGAACCGGGTGGTGATGCGCAGGAACTGCGGCACCGCGCCCTTGCGGCGGGTGTTCTTCTTGGTGCGGGTGTTGACCCGGCGCTCCTGAGCGTCGGAGCGCATGTGCGACAGGATCGTGTCCGTCCCCACTGTCTGCGCCTGGCCGTCCTCGATGCGGTCGGCGATGGCGACCAGCACATCCTGCACGCGCAGCGGAGCGTCCGTCGCCGCCGGGGCGGGGGGGTAGGTCATCTCCGGGGCCGGCGGAGCCGGCTGCTGGTGCTGGTAGGGGGACGGCGTGAGGTCCGCGGCAGGGGTCGGCGGCGGGAAGTCCGCCGGGGCGGGCTGCTCGAACGCCGGCGCGGGAGCGGCCGGCTGCGGGAACCCGGCCGGCTCGGGGAACGCCGGGGCGGCGGCCGCGGCGGCCGCGGCGGCCGTCGGCGGCGGGAAGTCCGTCATCGGCGTCGGTGCGGGGAAGTCCGTCATCGGCGTCGGTGCGGGGAAGTCCGCCGGGGCGGGCTGCTCGAACGCGGGGGCGGGGGCCTGGGGGAAAGCGGCCGGTTCGGGGAAATCCGCGGGTGCCGGAATGGCAGGCTCGGGGAACCCGGTCGCGGCGGGCTGCGGGAATCCGGCGGGAGCCGGGACGGCCGGAGCCGGGTCCGGGAAAGCAGCCGGCTGCGGGATGTCAGCGGGCGCCGGCGTGGGCACGGCAGGCTCGGGGAATCCGGCGGCGGCCGGTTCGGGGAACGCGGGAACCGCAGGGCCCGGGATGTCGATGGGCGCGGGCTGCTCGAACGCGGGCGCAGGCTCCGGGAAGTCCGAGAACGCCGGGGCGGCCGGCGCCGCGAGATCCGGGCCCGGCTGCGGGTCAGCGCTGACCGCGGGGAGATCCTCGGGGGAGGGGAAGTCCGGGAACGCGGCGGCGGGGGCGGCAGGAGCGGGCGGTTCAGGCTGCGTCTGCTGGGGGATCTGCGCGGGATCGACGGTGGCGTCGACGATCGCCGACAGCTGCTCCACCTGGTTGCGCATCTTCGCGAGGGTCTCGCGGATCTCCTCCATCGACAGTCCGTTGAGGTTGTCGGCGCCTGCCGGGTCGGCCGGCGGGATCTGGATCCCGTCCGCCGGGGCGGGCAGGTCCAGATCGCCTTCGCCGAAGATCAGGTCGTCAGGCGCCATCAGCCTTCCTGTCCCTGCTGCGTCTGGTTGGTGTTGGTGGTGGTCTGCGGGAGCGTCGGATCGGCGGTCTCATCGCCGGCGGCCGCCTCTTCGCCGGTCGTGACGGACGGATCGGCCTGCGTCGCGCTGGCCGGATCCTGCGGGTCGGTGGGATCGACCTTGGAGCCGTCGATCGGCTCAGCGCGCTTGCCGGAGGCCGAGCACTTGTCGATGCGGCAGATCGTGCCGTCCTCCGTGAAGCTGTAATGCGGGTCCAGGGCCATCCAGACCTGGCTGGAGCCGACGACCTGGCCGGCCTTGTCCTCAGGGATCGCGAGAACGACGACGAGGCTGCCGCTGGCGTCGGAGCTGTTGGCCTTGCCCTTCAGGCTGCTGTCAGGACGCACGTTGGCGGCGGTGTCAGCGCCCATGCCGACCGCGAGAACCTTCGCGTTGTCGACGACGAGGTTGGCTGCGGAGGCGGTGGTGCCGCCGCTGCTGTCGGCACGATACACATCCACCACCGAACCGGGGATCGCCACACCCGCGACCGCGCCGGGGAACGTGGCGGGCATCGCCACGACTCGCTCATCGTCCTTGACGGCGGCCAGGGAGCCCAGCGACGAGGCGGCGACCGCGCCGGCGTCCACCCGCTGGCCCGGCAGGATCTCCACCCGGCTGACCAGCGCCTTGCCGCTGGCGGTCTTCTCCTTGAACTCGGCGGGAGTCAGGTCGTTGGCGGTGACGCTGTTAGAAGGAACGGCGACGGTCTTGAGCTGACCGGGCTGAACGGTGGAGAACGGCGGGATGCTGGTGGCGGCCACGAGCACGTCGGATTTCTTGCTGGACGAGTTGGCCAGCGAGAAGAACAGCACGAACGTGACAAGCGCCAGGCCGGCGCCGATCAGCAGCATCGGGTTGGACTGCTTGGCTTTCTTGCCGTTGGGACCGGCGGGCTGGGCGGACTTCTTCGCCTTGGACTTGTTGCGGGAGATAAGAGGCATAGTTGGGCGCGGTGGTGGGTGAGAACAGGTTGCCTGACCGTCCAGGGGTCAGCTCGCCTTTTCGCTTCCGAGCTTCAACAGCGGCGGCATGCCGCTGTCAGCGAAATCCAGCCAGCCGTGCACGCGGCTGATCTCACGGGCCAGATCGGTGTGCTGGCCGGTGCGGTATTCCATGTCGTTCTCGTCGAGGATCGCCAAGAAGATGGCGACCAGCTCGTCGTTGAGCTTCCCCGACGCGGCGTCCTTGCGCAGCTCGTCCATCCCGAAGTCAGCGGGTTTGGCCTGCCGGTAGGAGCGGGTGGTGGTGATCGCCGAGTAGGTGTCGGCGACCGCGATGATCTGCGCTTCCTCGGGGATCTCAGCGGCGTCGATCCCTTGCGGGTAGCCGGTTCCGTTCATCCGCTCGTGATGGTGCAGGATGCTGGCTTCCAACACATGGAACCCGGGGAGTCGGCGCACGATGCTGGCGCCCATCTCCGGGTGACGTTTCATCAGCTCCCACTCCTTCTCGTCAAGCTTTGACGGTTTGTTCAGGACAGCGTCAGGCACCCCGATCTTCCCGACGTCATGCAGCAGCGCCGCCGCATGCACTTGGCGTGCGCGCCGATCATCGAACCCGCAGGCCCTGGCGATGTCGTAGCTGTAGGAGGCGACGGTCGCCGAATGCTGCGCTGTGTAGGCGTCAGCGGCGTCCAGCGCGGAAAGGAGCGCGCCGGGGATCTCCGCGCTCATCTCCGATACCAGCCTCTCATACCCGCGTGAGCGGGCGACGGTGATCAGCAGCTGATGGGAGGCGGCGGCCGCGAACGTCGCCAGCAGCACCGCGGACGGCACATCCTGCATCAGGTAGGCGAACGCGACGACCATCGGCCCGAACAGCAGCAACGCGATCCCGAACCTCGGACCCAGCGCGCGCAACCGAACCAGGCCGTCCCCGCCATGTTCGACGGTCAGCACCGCGGTCGTCACCCATAGCTGGATGAACTGGTAGGCGGCGGCCGCTCCCAGGGAGGCGAGCAGGAACCCGTCAGGGTCCGCTCGCGGATCGACGCCGATATTGACGAGCACGCACGCAACAACGACACCAGAGAACGCGCGCGTGGCCAGGCAACGGGCGGTCATGCCGGGGCCGACCAGCAGGTAGGGCAGAGAGCTGACAGCCGCGCAGACGAGAGTGACGATCGGACCGAAGCAGATCGCCGCCAAGGTGATGGGGATGAACCCTGACGCGGTGTCGATGTCCAGGGTGCTGCGATCCCACAAGGCGATCGCGAGGTTGGCCAGGAACGCGACCAGCAGCAGCCAGCCGCACTCAGAACCTGCGGGCGCCCACCCGTATCCGCCGGTGAACGCGATCAGCGCGCCGACCGCGGCCAGCAACCCCGACAGCACGTAGGAGCCGCGCTTGTCAGCAGCCCAGCGCTTGCGCAGTATCGACAGGGAGCGGGGCATGGCAACCGCACTCAGCCTGCGCTCCCCGTATGGCAGGTGCATAGTTTCTGGGCTGGCAGCGCGAAAAAGGGAAAGTCGCCACTCAGGTGCAGGTTGCAGGCATCATCGGAACTGGCCCCGCTAACACGCGCCGTACGTTGCAACCATCTCATGTCCTTCTTCAACCGCGATTCCGAACCTGAACACGACCACGACGAGGCGCAGCCTCAGGAGACGCTGGATTTCGACGTCGTCAAGAAGGGCTTTGACCCCGAGCAGGTGGAGACCTACGTCAACCAGCTGATCCGCGAGCATGAGGAGGAGATCGATCTCGCTCAGCAGCGTCTGCTGCACGTCCAGCATGACGCGCAGGTTCACGCGCAGGAGGCCGAGCAGCAGCTGGCGGAGATCTCCGGTCAGCTGACCGCCGCACAGCAGGACGTCGCCCGGCTGCAGGAGGAAGTTGTCGTTCTGCGTGATCAGGCCAGCCAGCCGCAGGTGATCGTCACCCCTGACGACCCGGAGAAGGACGCGCAGATCCTCGAAGCGCGCGGCCGCATCGCGCAGCTCGAACAGGACCTGCAAGCCGCCGAGCTGCGCCGCGACGAGCTGGCCGATGAGGCCGCGGCGCTTCGCGCCAGCCTTGAAGCCGCCGGCGGCGATCAGGACTCCCACAACCTCTCCGAGCAGTTGGATCAGGCTCGCGAGGAGGCCAAGCGGCTGCGAGAGCGCCTGGAGGACGCTGCCGTGTCCGGCGGCGTCTCAGATCAGGAGCTGCTGACGCAGCTGGATGAGCAGCGCGCCGAGTCGCGTCGCCTGGCCGGCGAAGTGCAGCGGATGGAGGAGGAGCTGTCGCAGCTGCACGCCCGCCAGGAAGCCCGCGACGCCCACGACGAGGTGCTGCGCAGCAAGCTCGACGAGCTGGAACGCGAAGCGATCGATCTGCGTGACCGTCACGCTGTCGCCTGCGCCGAACGTGACGAGGCGCGCGACGCGCTCAACGCGCGCGCCGGCGACAGCGAAGCTGAGGTCAGCCGCCTGACCGGCGAACGCGACGCGTTGCAGACCGCGCTGGACGAGGCCAAGGCCCGCGCCGACCAGGAGCGTGAGAGCGCCAGCGAGGTCAGCGACCGCCAGCGTGAGCAGATCACCGAGCTGTCACGGCAGGTCAGCGAGCTGGACCGGCAGGTCATCACCCATCAGCAGGAAGCTTCCAACGCCCGCCGTCAGATGCAGCAGGCGCAGGATCGCGCCGAGATCAACGACGAGCAGATCCAGCGGCTGATCGCGCAGCTGGAGAAGGTCCGCAGCGACTACACCGACGCTCTGCGCGACGGCGCGAAAGCGACCGCCCGGGTGGAGCTGCTGGAAAGCGAGATCGCGCAGCTGCGCGCCCGCCAGGACGACTTCGGCGAGGAGGCTCGCCGGATGGTGCAGGCGTTGCGTGACAGCCGCGCCCAGCAGGAGCGTGAGCTGGCCGCCGAACGCGAGCAGGCCGTCCAGGAAGCTGAGCGGATCCGCCAGGAAGCGATCCGCGACGCCGAGCAGGTCCGAGCTGACGCGCTCGCCGCGATCGAGACGGCGTCCGCTGAACGCCGGCAGGCGACCGACGCCGCCTGCGACGCGGCCCGCGCCGCGCTCGCTGACATCCGCCGTGAGGTGGACGCGATGGCCGCCGACGCCGAAAGCCGCGTCGCGTCCGCGCGCGAAAGCGAGCAGCAGATCCGCGACGCGGTCAAGCAGGCCGCTCAGGCTGAGCTGGACGCGCTGACCCGCCGCCGTGAGGAACTGATCGCCGACATCGCCGACCTGCACCAGAAGGCTGACCGCAAGCCGGCCGCTGACCTGGCCGGCGCGCAGGACACGCCCGCTCCGGCTGTCAGCGCCGCGCAGCTGGACGCATGGGCCGCAGAACGTGAGCGGCCCGCCGTGGAGGACATCAGGTCGCTGGATCTGTCGGACACCGACCGGCTGATCGTGATCGAGGATCTCCCCGCCGCTGAGCAGCCGATCGTCGTCGAGGATCCGCTGACGGCCCCTGAGGGCTTCGTGGAGATCACCGCGCCCGTGCAGGAGATCGCACCTGTGCAGCCCGCTGACGCGGCGCTGGCCGACGTGATGCAGGACTTCGAGGTTGCGGCTCCCGCCGACACCCCGCAGCAGGACGCCCAGGCCGAGCAGGACGCCGTCGCGGCGCCCGAGGCCGCCGGCGATCCGGAGCTGGTGTCGCTGCCGGAGGTCGCGCCGCTGGATCTGCCGCCCGTGTCGCTGGACGAGCCGGCCGAGCCGGCTCCCGCCGCTGAGCCCGCCGTTGAGCCGGCGGTCACGCCGCTGGATCTGCCGGAGATGACCTTCGACGAGCCCGCTGCCGCCCCCGCGGCGGAGGCTGCCTCGCAGGTGGAGGCGCTGGACCTGCCGCCGCTGGAGCTGGACGATCTGCCGCCTGTGCAGCCGGCAGATGCGGCCCAGGTCGCGCCGCTGGATCTGCCGCCGCAGCCGCCGGCGCGTCCGGCCTCAACGGCGGGCCCCAACGCGCATGAGCTGGCCCAGCGCGCCGCGCAGCGCACCCACACCACCCTGGACCGTTCCCGCGGCGACCATCAGGCCGCCCCGGCGGACGTGCCCGCCGACGGGCCGGTGTTCATCGACGAGGATGACTGAGCTGCGGGCCGGCGGCGCTAGCCGAGCGGCCTGGCAGTGAACCAGGCGATCAGGGTTGCGGGCGGCAGCGTGCTGCCGCCTCGCAGGCCCGCTTCCAGCTCGACCAGCTGGGTGAGCGCCCGCTTGACGCGAGCGCAAGGCCAGGCGCCCCGGGCGGCCTGCTGCGCGATCCGCCACGGGTACGGTTTGACGCCGGCGGTCTCGGCGGTCAGCCCGGCATGCGCGAACGCCATGTTGATCAGCCGGCCATGCAGGACCGCGGTCAGGGCGAGCGGCTGATCGCCGACCTGCTCGCAGGCGGCGAGATGACGCATCGCGGCGGTGCGATCCCCGTCGATCATCGCGTCCGCCCAATCCCACGGTTTCACTTCGACGGTGCCGGCGACCAGCTCGCGTACCAGCTGGACGGTGATCGGCTGCCCGTCGCTGCCGGCGGCCAGCTTGCCCAGCTCGCTGGCCAGCTGCTCGTTGCGTTCGCCGACACGGCGCAGCAGCTCCTGGGCGGCGTCGCGGTCGATGCTGACGCCCGCCTGCTCGGCTTGGCGATTGATCCACGACAGGTACTGGCCGGGCTGAGGGGCGACGGACTCGACGATCGCTTCGGGGGCGAGCGCGCCGCGGATCGGATCCTTGTCACCGAGCTTGTCACAGACGATCACGATCGCGATCCCGTCAGGGACGCTGCCGGCGGCTTTGGCCAGCTGCTTACGCTGCGCGGGCTTCCACTTCGGGTAGTTGCTGAGCACCCGCACCAGCGGACGGTCAGGGTCGCACAGAAGGTTCGGTTGCAGCAGATCCAGCGGCTGGACGTCGGCGGCGCTGACATGCTGCCAGTCGCCCGCCTGCGCTTTGAGACGGGCCAGCAGCTGGCGGCGGCGAACAGGGTCGTTGCCGACAAGAACCATCACGGGATACTGCAAAGCCATAGCTGCAACATACGCTCGCGCGGCGGCTGGCGTAATGGATGTCCGGTCAGGCAGCGCGGGTTCGCGCCATCAGTTGGGTTACGTTCAACAGGTGGCGACGATCACGGACATTCAGCCTCAGCGTCGGCGTCAAAGCCGCGTGTCGGTGTTCTTGGACGGGGAGTTCTGGACGGGCATGCCGCAGGACGTCTGCGCTCTGCTTCATCTCAAGATCGGCGAGGAGATCGACGATCAGCGCAAGGGCGAAGTCGAGCGGGAGGTGGGGGAGAGCGCTGCGCTTGAATCGGCGTTGCATCTGCTCAGCTACCGGGCTCGCTCGGAGAAGGATCTGCGCAAACGGCTGCTGGACAAGGACTTCAACGAGGCTGTCGTGGACGCGGCGATGGCTCGCGTGAAGGAGTACGGCTACGTCAACGACAGCGACTACTCCCGCGAGGTCATCGAATCTCATCAGCTGACCGGGAAGGGCAGACGCACCACCCTGTGGAAGCTGCGCAGCGACGGGGTGGATCCTGATGAGGCGCAGCAGCTGATCGAGGAGGCCTACCCGGAGGAGAACGAGGTGGAGGTCGCGCTGGCCTGGGCATCGCGGCGCCGGGTCGATCTCAGCGACATCAAAGGCCGTCAACGGTTGACCCGTCAGCTGCTTGGCCGCGGCTTCAACTACGACGTCATCCGGGATGTCATCAGCCAGCTGCGCGAAGGCGCAGACGACGACTGACCGGGTGCGCCTGGCGTCAGCCGCCCGGTTTGATGATGTGATGGATGTCGGCCAACGCGAAGGACCGCTTGGCGTCCCGCTCGCTGGCTCCCTGGTCGAGACGGTCTGCGTCCAGCGCGTCGATCAGGTACTGCTCGGCGGGATGCCAGTCGGTTGCGGCGAACCGCAACCCGGTCGGGATGATCCGCCGGACCGCGGTCTCCCCGCGCCAGTTGGTGTAGACGATCTCCAGCACACGCTGAGGGCCGTAAGGGCCGGCCAGCGAGTCGTCCGCCGGCGATGACGGCCCGGCGAGCGTGAGGGCGTCAGCGGCGCCGCGCAGCACAGCGCGTAGCGTGCCGCTCAGATCGGCGGGTTGCTCGCTCATCCTTTGACTGCCAGAGCGAGGTAGCGGTCGACGGTGACTTTCGCGCCGCGGGTCTCGTCCAGGCGGGCGATCAGATCAAGCTGCTCGCGCGGCTCGAAGACGCGCGCGCGGTTGAGCTGCTCGCGCATCATCTTGCGCCAGTTGTAGCCGTAGCGGACCGGCTGGCGCGGGTCGCGGGAGGCGACCGTGTAGACGTCGACGCGGAAGTCACGCCAAGGACGGGCGGGGAAGTTCTCAAACTGCGCGAAGAAGTCGCGTCCGTCGCGCGCGCCGGGAGCTTTCAGCGCGTCGATCATCTCCTGCTCGCGTTCGGTGACCCGCGGCAGTTTGATGTTCCAGTCGGTGTGGCGGACCAGGATCCGCGCGCCGGGCTTCGCGAGCCGTTCCAGGTTGTGGAAGGCCGCTTGCAGACGGGGGATACCTCCGGTGTGGCGGAGGATCAGACCGTGGAAGCGGTCGTTCTTCATGTCCAACGGCATCGCCGGATGACCGATCACCAGCTGCACGTTGGGCAGCTCCCAGCGGGCGAGCTGCTCGCGCACTTCCTCCGCGGTCGTCTGCCCGAACGCCAGACCGATGCAGACGCCGCGAGCGCCGACTCGGTCATGGGCGAATCGAAGCAGCTGGTCCGGCTCGGTTTGGGCGTCGAGCATGATCTCGCCGGGGCGTAGATCGAGCAGGGTGATCATGTTCGAGAGTTCCAGGTGCGGGTCGATTCGCTTCATAGTGTAAGGCTGTGATTGAGGGTTACATGCAGGCCGCGGATCGACCCTGACATCAGTCTATGGGCGGAACTTGGGCCGGTCAGGTGTTCGTAAACCTGTCAGCCGCCCTCGCCGAAGAGGCTGCATCGAGGAGGCGGACACCGGTCCGGCGGTCGCCTGATATGTTGATGGCAGGCCCCTGGCACTGGGGTTCTGGCCCAGGTGGCGAAACTGGCAAACGCGATGGTCTCAAAAGCCGTTGCCCTTGCGGGCTTGTGGGTTCGAGTCCCACCCTGGGCACCTCATGCAAGTGCAATGTCGAAGGGCTCCGTGCAGGGGCCCTTCGTCGTTCTCAGCGTACCCGGCGTGTCGGCATCCGGCTGACGGCGATCGCGCTCTGGGCAATCTTCGTCGCCTGTACGAGCGTGGCGGCGCGCATCTGGAAGCCGGGCGTGTCGGGGGACGGCTGCTGCTCGATCATCCAGCCGCCGTCGTCGCGGGACGCAGCCCGGCGGATCGTCACGTCGCCGTCCGCGGTCTCGTACAAGCCAGCCCGTACCTTGCGGATCGGAACGTCGAACGATGACAGCTTCGGCGGGGCTTCCAGGCCGATCGCCGCTTCGATCGCACGGCGAGCCTGCGTGAGCGTGCGGAACTGCGCGTCAGCGTGCAGCTGATGGCGTTCCAGCCAGCTTTCGGTCTGCCCGTCGCGTCCACCGGCGCGGATCAGCCAGCGGCCGCCGCCCAGCAACCGGCCTCGGTACGGGTCATGGAAGATGCGGATGTCCGTCCCGGCGACCAGGTAGGAGGATGCGCCGCCCAGCGAGATCCGATGCAGTCGCAAACGCTTCACCTCCGCAGGTTATCCGCCACGGTACGTTCAAGCATGAAACGCTGGAAGCTGATCGTCGCCTGCCTGGGGTTCGTCGTGCTCGCCGGCCTGGCGTTGCGCACCCGCAACGACACGCTGACGGGGCTGGTCATCTGCATCGGCCTGATGGCCGCAGGGGCGTCGGTGGCTGGTCGCCGACGCCCGCCGCGGGTCTGAGCAGGGTTCTCCGCGCCTGACAGCTTGCGCCGCTCGCAGATGGCACATATGGTGATGTCATGCCTTCGGTTCTGGCCAAGATCACCATCCGTCATCTCGAATGCGACGCCGACGACTACACCACTGAGGACGGTCAGGGGTTCCCGGACAGCATCGAACCGTGGGATGACGATGTCATCGAGATCGACGGCGATGACCTGACCGATTCCGGTCGAGGCCTGGACGATCACATCCAGACGATCCTCGACGATCACAGTGTCGGGCAGTGGGACGGAGGTCGAACCGCCTACGACCCCGACGGGACGCGCATGTCCCCCAGCGGCCTGGTGACTGAGACGTTCGCGCTGATCGAACGGTTCTAGCTCAGCTGGCTGATCTGCTGCTGACCGCGATCCAGCAGCCAGCACGCCCCGGTGGCGTCGACCCCGACGATCCTCACATGCGGACGTTCCTGAACGGCAGCCTGGACGCTCACCCAGTCCTCGAACGTCGCTGAGGCGAGGTCGTCGTGCACGATGAACCGCCGGTACTGAGGCATTGGTCTGCGAGCCACGCGGTGAACGTACGCGCCGGCGGCATGATGGGCGTCCGCGGCGGTCAGCAGCGCGGCTGGCTGGAGGCGGCGGCCGTGTTGACGTGCTCGATCAGCCAGGAGGCGATCCGGGTCAGGTCCGCGGTTGCGGTTGCGAAGCTGCCGTCGGAGGGGATCGCGGCGACCGTCACCGCGATCAGCTTGCCGTTGACGCGCAGGACTCCCATCTGCCGGGCCAGGTACGCGCCCGAGGGCTCTGGGCCCCACCCGCCCTTGAACTGGGCGGATTGCGCGCCGGCGGCGCCGAGCCCCCATCGTTGATCGGAGCGGATCTGCCCCATCAGATCCATGACCGGGCCGCTGTCGGGCAGGCAGGGAAGCGCGGCGACGAACTGGGTCTGCTGGACGATCGGCCACATCGTCTGCCCGTAGGAGCTGAACTCGCTTCGGGTCACCTGCGTCTGCACCTGGGTGCTGGGATCGCCCGCCTGCGCGAGCACCTGCTGAACCTTCTGGCCGGCGGTTGCCGGCGGCCCCAGCTGCGTCCACAGTTGCGCGATCGCAGCGTTGTCTGAGGCGGTGATCGCCGATCCCATCAGCGCCTGCTGGGATGCGTCCAACTGCCCGCCGGTCTGCGCGAGCAGCGCGAGGCTGATCGGCACTTTCATGGTCGACCAGGCCGGCCCGACCGTCAGCGACCCCGCGGACTGGACCGGCTGACTCACACCGACCTCGGAGACCCCGATCCCGGCGTTCGCGCCCAGCTGGGCCTGCAGCTGCTGGAAGCTGCGCAGATCCGCCTGGGACAGCAGCCGCCCCGGCTTCGGGCGCTTCTTGGGCTTCGGTTCGGGCTCAAGCACATACTCGACCTCGTCCGGCTCGTCGGTTCGGTCGGGCCCGTCCGTGCTGCTGGGATCGTCGCCGTTGGCGCGGGCGATCGCCCCGTCTGCGTTCTTCTGCGCGTTTCGCTGCGCGCCCTCGACCTGCTCCTGGACCTCCTTCTGGCCGGGAAGCTCGCTCGCCGGCGCGGCGATCGTGTTCAGCTGGACTTCGGTGTCCTGCGGTGAGGCGCTGCCGCATCCCAGCAGGGCGCCCGCACCCAGGACGGCGCAGACGCCGAACGCCGCGAACCGGCTCAGAAGTACACCGAGGCGTTGTTGGCGCCGGTGCAGACGATCTGCGCTCCGGCCTGGCAGTACATCGTGTAGCTGCGGTTGGTCACCGGGCTGTAGGCGACCACGGCGGTGCTGCCGCCACCGCTGTCGTAGTAGGCGGAGGCGACGTTGCGCGCGAAGACGCAGCTGGTGTTCGGCCCGACACTGATCCCGCCGCCGCAGCTGGCGATGGGCGACGCCGGCCGCGGCTGCGCCCCCGATGCGTCGCCGCCGGAACCCGCTCGGCGTTCCCGTTGGCGCTGCTCGCGTTTGAGCTTGTTGATCTGCTTCTGCAGGTCCTTGGTCTTGGCCTTCTCGCGTTCCTTGTCCAGAGCTTCGCGGACCGCCTCGTCCTTGGCCTTCTCGATCGCCGCCTGCTGAGCGGCGGCGTCGACCGTGCTGGCGGCCTTGCCGGCGCCGCCACAGCCGGCGATCGCGGCCCCGGCCAGCAACGTCAGCAGTACCGCGGCGAATCGTGTGAGGGTCATGGGGTGGGGTCCTTCCTCCTGAAAGGGACGTCTTCCGGTGGCCCGACGGGGAAGTATGGCGAACGCGCAGGATGTCATGGACGATCAGCGCGCCCAGAAGACTCGGATGTTCGTCCAGACGGCGAGCCTACCTCCAAGCGCCGAGCCGGCCAGGCGCCCCCGTCCGGGGGGATCGCAGACGACCCTCGAAACGACAGAAGGCCCCGAGCCGGGCGACCAGAAGAGGTCAGTCGGCACGGGGCCCGGTGATCGACCAGAATACGCGTAACTGAGGCGTCTTCGTCTCTGTTCCGCGCGCATGCGCCCGGAGGGACTCGAACCCCCACGCCGCTTAACGCTGAGCACCAGGACCTAAACCTGGCGTGTCTACCAATTTCACCACGGGCGCGCGATGTGCTCTCAACTTATCATCCGAAGGCCGCCCAGAGTCGCTCGTAGGCAGGTCGGTGAACCCCCGGATGGGTGGTCATTGACGGGCCGTTCCTGCTGACCTGATCGGGAAACGGGCAACTCGGCCCTACCCAATCTAGCATCACATTATGCGCTTTCGTTTCGCCTCCGTCTGCTTGGTCGTGGTGACCGGCACGTTCGGGGTGAGCAGCGCAATCGCCGCCCCGGCAAAGCACCACCAGCAGGGCCTGCCGAGCGCGCATGATCCTGCCAACAAGGTGAAGGTCATCCACGCCGACTACGACAAGATCGGCCTCAGTAGGCTGCGCCGCCAGCAGCGGGAGACCCGGGACACCAAACGCAAGCTCGCGCAGCTGCGCGAGCAGCGCAAACAGGCGCGCGAGCAGCTGGACGTGCTGACCGCACGAGCGCGCACCGCGAAGCTGCTGGCCCTCCAGACCGAGGATGCGCTGGCCGACGCGACCGAGAAAGCCGATCAGCTCAAGGACAAACTCAACAAGGTCACGTTGCGCTACATCGACACGGTCGGCGCGACCGCGTTCAGTGAAGCGTCCCAGACCGGCGGCCCGGTCGCCGAGCTGGCACAGCTGGCCGCCGAAAGCGCCGACACGCAGGACGCCGTCCTCGTCTACACCCAAGGGGAACTGCTCGTCGATCATGTCGGCTCGCAGATGAGCGACATCCGATCGCTGGCCTCCGACGCGGACCATGAGGCCGCCCAGGCGTTCGAGGCTCAGCAGGCCGCCGACAACGCGCGGCAGGCCGCCGACGCGGCGCTGCGCGACCAGGCTCAGCTTGAGGACGCTCTCACCAAGACCGAGAAGAAGACCAGCGCGAACCTCGCCGACAGCCAGGCCAAGCTCAACAAGCTCGTTCAGCAGCTGGTCTCCACCGAGCCGAACATCCCCATGCTCGATGAGACCGTCGCGTCGCTGCCCGCGGCCAAGAGGATCGTCGCGCTCGCCCAGCATGAGCTGGCGCTCGGCGTCCACGAGATCCCCGACGGCTCCAACGAATCGCCGGACATCGCCCGATACCGCACTGCGACCGTGGGGGCGTCAGGCGGCCAGCCGTGGTGTGCGTACTTCGCCAGCTACATCGCCGCGCGCGCCGGCGTGCCGATCGGCGATCAAGGCCAAGGCATGGGCTACGTGCCCGACATCATCGCCTGGTCGCAACGCACCGGCCGCTACCTGAACGGAACGACCGTCGCCCCCGCCCCCGGGGATCTGATCATGTGGCCCGGCCATATCGGCATCGTGATCGCCAACAACGGGGACGGAACCGTCACCACCGTCGAAGGCAACTCGTCCAACCGGGTTGCCAGCAACGTCCGTGACATCGCCGGCGCCGCAGGGTTCGCTCGCCTCGTCGGCAAGGTGCCCACCCAAGACGGAGGCGCTGCCGCGGCGAAGACCGACGCGCAGACGCCCGATGACACCCTCTGACCGGCCGCTCGCCGTCCCGGCGCGATCGGCGATCCCCAAGCTTGCTGTCTGGAGCGTGCTGACGATGTTCGCCTACCTGATGGCGTTCGCGACGCTGCACCCGGACGCGCATACCGACCTGCTGTCGGCCGGCGGAGCGGTGATCGCCGCGGTGTTGCTGGCGAGCCTGCCGGCGCACGAGCTGCTTCACGCCGCCGCGTTCCGCGTCGCCGGCGTCCCCGCCTGCGAGATCCGCTTCGGGATCGAACGCCGCACCCTGTCGCCGTACGCGCATACGCCAGCGACGATGACCGCGCGCGGCTACCGACTCACTCTGCTGACACCAGGTGTGATCCTCGGCATCCTGCCGGCCGCAGGGGGTCTGATCGCCGCAAGCAACCTCCTAGCAGCCCTGGGGATGTTCCAGCTGATCGGCGCGACCGCAGACGCGTACGTCCTCTGGCTGATGCGCAAGCTGCCAGCGGGCGCGCTGGTTCGCGACCATACGTCATTGCTGGGATGCGAACTGGCGCACAATCCCGGCCGATCAGCGCCGGATATGGCGCAAACCTGACAGGGCCGTGCAGATTTGGAAGGTAGGTGTTCCTTCCATCCTTCCGTCAGGAGAAAGTCATGGTCTCGTTCATCGGGCGTTGGCACAACACGCTATCCGTCGTCGGGCTGTTCGGTCTCAGCTGGCTGATCCCCGCCTTCCCCGTTGTCTTGCTGCTGTGGGGTCTGAGCCTCACGCTGCTGGCAGCTGTTGCGGCAGGGGCGATCTTCGCCGGCATGTTCGCGTTCGGCTTCACGTACGGAGAGCGGATGGAACAGCGACGCCCTACGCACCCGCGGCTGTACGTCGTGCGGTAGCCCGATCCGGGCATCCTCGCCTACCGGCGCCGGCAGTTCGCGCGATGCGAAGCCGGCGCCGCAGGCCTGCCCTGAGAACAGTCGCGGCGGCCGGGCGAATCGCCGTATAGTCATCTCAGCGGGCTCAACGCCCGCACTGTGTTGTCATATGACCGATCTCGAAACCGCAATCATGAAGGCTCGGATGGCGCGCGTCCCGGTGCGTGTCTCCGTCGAACTGGGCCGTACCCAATGCCAGCTGGCGGCCGCCGTCAGCTTCGCCGCCGGCGACGTCGTCTCCCTGGACCGCGAGCCGGGCAGCCCGTGCGACATCTACGCCGACGGGGTCCTCTACGGCCACGGTGAGCTGATCCAAGTCGGCGGGGACTGGGGCGTGCGGATCCTGACGCTCACCCAGGACGAGCTGAGCGATCAGGCAGCCACGGCCGCCTGATCGCCCTCAGGCCGGCCGGCTACTTCATCCACTTCGTGACGACGCCGAGGGCTTCCTTGCCGAGAGCGGTCATCTCGTAGTAGTGCTCCAACGCTCCACGGCGCGGGACCGTCTCCTGTAGAACGATCAGCTCGTCGTCTCTCAGCGCGCCGACGTGATAGCTGACGTTCCCAAGAGGTTCCCCGAGCGTCTTGCTGATCTCGTTCGGGCTGCCGCTCTTGTTCTCTTTGAAATAGGTGAGGATCTGGAACCGCAGCGGATGAGAGGACGCGCTCTTGAGCGCGCGCAGTCGCTGGTCCTGAGCCGAGCGCGACGAGTTGTTCTTCTTGGCGGTGGTTCCCGATGCCACGGTTTGAGACGTCCTTCCCCTGCCGGAGGTAGTTGGTCGGTCAGCCAGAATAGACGGCACGGCAGCGGAAGGCAGCCAGGTCTCGGCGACCCGTCACGGAACAGCTAGACCGGTATGTCAACGAGAAAGGGGCGCCCGCAAGGAGCGCCCCTCTGGTAAGTCTTCTTCAGCAAGCAAACCTATCGCGCCGCGATATGATGTTGTTTGCAGTCGGTCAAACGCCCGCGGGGAGATTCGAACTCCCGCTGACATGGCTTAGAAGGCCACCGCTCTGTCCTCTGAGCTACGCGGGCTTGCGCGTTCTGGAAGGTTGTGTTGATCGATGCCCCCGGGAGGAGTCGAACCTCCGTCTGCCCTTTAGGAGAGGGCCGCTCTATCCGCTGAGCTACGAGGGCCTGGGCCCGGAGAACCATGCCGGTCCTCCGGGCGTTCGGCTGGCTTCACAGCAGGCCCAGGCCGACGTCCTCGCTGACGTAGCCGTAGTCGACGAGGTAGTCGCGCTGCTGAGCGTTCAGCCGTCCCGCGAACCTCAGCTGGACGAAGTCCGGCTTCTTGGGCACGCAGCGCGGCTGCATGTGCGCCTCGTAGGGCAGCTTGCCGCCCTTGCGGGCGTTGCAGGACCGGCAGGCGGTCACGACGTTCTCCCACGTGGTCGCTTCGGCGCGGCTGTTGAACAGGCGCGCCGGGCGGACGTGATCGACGGTCAGCTGCTTGAGTGTGCTGCGCGAATCCGCGATGAACGAGCAGTACTGGCACTCGTAGCGGTCACGGGCGAACAGGACGCGCCGGCTGACCTTCGCCGTGTCCTTCGGGTGCAGCTTGGTGTAAAGGATCCGCGGGTCGATGTCGCTGTTCTGAATGATCAGCGGCGTCGGCAGGTCCAGATGCCGGCTGCGGAACCGGCGGGTCTCGTCGACGACGAGCGCCTGCACGCGGCCCGCACCGTCCAGGATGTCCCGGGCGAGCGTCGCGACGGCTTCGTGCACCGTCACCAGCGTCAGCGGCTGCTGCGCGGCGTCCATCACCAGTGTCATTGTCATTGCTCTCCGGTCCCTCCTTTCAGTCGGGTCGTTTGCGGGCGGAGAAGATCGTGTGCCGGGCCGCGGCGGGCCGGCAGAAGAGGAGGGATGGAACGCGGGGGTCGTCGCGGTGCGTGGGGCAGCACCTCGAACGCAGGAAGGGCAGAGCGCTCAGTCGCCACGGTCAACGCTACCCTCGCCGCCGCACGTTGACCATGCCTTCGCGCGTGTCGGCAGGCGGCTGGCGGATGGTTGGCGGCGAGACGCTCGAAGGGGATGCCCGCGGGGAGATTCGAACTCCCACTTGTCCGGTGTTTGAGACCGGGCCTCTGCCAGTTTGGGCTACGCGGGCCGGGTTGTCTGCGCCCGACCATGGCAGCCGGTGAAGCCGACGAGGGTCAGGGTCTAGGTAGTAGGGAGGGGGGAGGTGAGGTGGGCAGTGAGGGGCTCGAACCCCCGACTTCCTCGGTGTAAGCGAGGCGCTCTACCAGCTGAGCTAACCGCCCGTGAAGCTGCTATGATCAGGCGCCAGCTCCCGCAAGGATGGGAGCTGGATACAGCTTGAGATTGATGCCCCCGGCAGGGCTCGAACCTGCGACCGTGGAGTTAAAAGCTCCCTGCTCTACCAGCTGAGCTACAGGGGCGGGCATTGCTTACAAGACCAACATATCCGTTCCGGGCGGATGCGGGTACATTCGTATGGAGATGGCGTCTTCGACCTCCCCCAGCCTGGACTCGCCGGCGGCGATCAAGGTGTTGTGCATGGAGCTTGACGCTCTGCACGCCGCAACCGCCGCTGAGGAGAACTTCGAAGCGCGCAGGCGCCTGGCCGCCGGCTTGGAGGCCCGCCAGCGGGAGCTGATCCGTGTGCTGCTTGACGCCCAGCGGGACGGGACGGTCGACATGGCAGCCGCGGTGCCGCTGATCGGCCGGCTGTCATCGCAGCGCGAGTGGGGTGTCGAAAGCTAGCCTTGCCGGTTGGCGAGGGCATCTTCGATCTCTGCTGCCAGCGGCCTATCCCCCGCGGCGCGAGCGGCGTCCATCTCCTCATACAGTCGCTGGATCGATTGAGGCACGGCCCGGTCCTTCTCGAAGGTGACTTCAACGTCGCTGACGTCCTCGACGTTGCTGACGATCGAAGCTTCGACCGCGTCGGCGATCCGTTCGGGATCGCCGATCGAGTCCGCCTCGATCAAGAAGCCGCACAGCCCGGATTCGCTCTCCTCGTTGGGGATGAGGACCGCGGCGGCGTAAGTGACGCCTGGCACGTTCATGCACGCTTCGCGCATCTCACCGGTCTTGAACTGGCGGTCTTCGTCGTAGTAGCTGCCCGGCAGCGACCCGGTAACGCGGAGATTCCCCATGAACCCATCCTAAGATGCGGGCCCCGGGGCGTCCGCTCCCTCGAACCTATCCGGCCGGCGCATGGTCGCAGGAGAGGATCCATCCATAGGTGAGACTTTCATCTCACTTGGTTTAGTCGGGGCGACAGGATTTGAACCTGCGACCCTCGCGTCCCAAACGCGATGCGCTACCAGGCTGCGCCACGCCCCGATGATGTTGAATGTACGACGCTCGCTGGTGTCAGACGGCGAGTCCGAGCACGTCGAGCATCGTCTTGACCTGATCCGGCGTGATCCCGGCGTCAGCGAGCTTGCGCGCGGTCGCTGGATCCTGGCAGGCCGGATGGCAGGTCTTCCATTGGCGGACGATGTCGGCGTCGGTGAAGTCCTGGGTTGCTCCGTAGCCGCTGGGGTTGTAGCGCAGCCAGGCGGCGGCGTCGGCGCGGGTCAGGCCCGCGTTCAGCCAGCTGGCGGCCAGGTTCGGGTCCTGGAACTTGTAGTTCAGCGCCAGCCACTGCGCGGCTTCCTCGGGGCCGACACCGAGCGCCATCCACTGGCTGGCGCGATCCCACTTGAAGAGCGCCGCCTGCTTGGTTGCCACCCAGGGCGCGACGTCCTTGGGTCGCATCCCCGCTGAGCGCCACACCTCGGCGTGATTCTGCATGAAATGGGAGCCGAACGCGATCCAGCCGCGCGCCTCTGTGAGGTCCGCGCCCTTCTTGATG
>Ga0180223_1001049_pt1 | contig 24240 bp, 22 predicted proteins | sample eDN5th30CKraftOP_FD_151337 | JGI IMG/M metagenome (GOLD analysis project Ga0180223, IMG submission 151337) | Enriched Organic Plus compost microbial communities from Emeryville, California, USA - eDNA 5th pass 30_C Kraft OP (version 2) (version 2) ... | reverse complement strand
CCTTCTGACACGGCGCCCCCTTCTGACACGGCGCCCCCTTCTGACACGGCGCCCCCTTCTGACACGGCGCCCCCTTCTGACACGGCGCCCCCTTCTGACACGGCGCCCCCTTCTGACAAGGCACCCCCGCTGCGCCCTATGGCGTCGCTGGCATGCGCCCGGCGCCGAGTCCGGGAACGCGCCCGGCAACGACCCCGCCAACGCGCCCTGGCAACGAGCCCGGCAACGCGCCCCCGGCAACGAGCCCGGCCGTGCGCGTTCGTGGCACCCCGCCGACTTACGCCGGCGCGAACGGGAAGATCGCCGGCCACCCATTGTGGGCGTAGACGATGACCGCGAACACAACCGCGTCAAAGATGAGGTGCACGACGAGCACGTACGTCAGTGACTTCGTGAGTGTGAACGTGTACCCCTGGATCAGGGCGAACGGGACCGTGAGCAGCGGCCCCCACGACTGGTACCCCAGTTCCCAGAGGAACGACACGAACACGACCGACTGCAGCAGATTCGCCTGCCAGTCCGGAAAATGCCGTCGCAGCAGCGCGAACACGGTGCAGATGAAGAACAGCTCATCCCACGTCCCGACCGCATTCACGCCGACGAACAGCCGGGCGATCTCATCCGGCGCCACCACGGTCGGCCAGTTCCGGTAGACGCCCGAGCTGATGAAGTAGAACGGCAGGATCAGCCAACCGGCGAACGTGACCATGAGCAGGTACATCCACTGCACACGCGTCCAACGCCGCCCGGTGCGCCACGGGAACCGGATGACGTGCTCGCGATAGACGAACCGCGACACCAGATACGGCACGGCGACCGCGAGCCCGAGCACGGTGCCCATGAGCGCCATGTTCGGATAGCTGATGTCCGCCTCGAGCGAGATCGTCGAGATGATGACCTGGCCGACCGCGATGAGTGCGAGGTCCGGCAACAACCGGCTCGTGCGCCCCGACCGGTCCGCAAGCCACGCTCCCGCGAGTCCGAGCGCCAGGACGGCGTACCCAGCGACCGGAATCATGACCCCGAACAGGAGCACCGCGGCGGCGCACACCAGCCCCGCCGGGATCAATCCGATCGGGTGGGTCCGCACCATCGGAGCGGTCAGGGTCGCGGAAGGCACCACGCCAGCTTGACAACGCCACGCCCCTTCGGGCAAGTCCGCTGACCGGCACCGCCCTCGGGGACCGCGGGCGCAACGCGCGCAGAGCACTGGGATCGGGTGCCGCTGTGGGGGGTGCGTGGCAGCATCGACGCATGACACGGATGCATCGGGCGATCGTTCCGCCGTACCTGCTCAGCCGGCTCGCATCGCTGGACGATCCGAGGTACCGCCGCGCTCGCGACGCCGCGCATCGATCACTCGTGCGCGACGAGCCCATTCGCGAGCTGCGCACCGAGAGCGGTGCGCCCCCGTTTCTGCGCGCCGAGCGTGAGGCCCACGACGAACGCCCCGCCCCGGCACCTGGTTTCGGCCCGCGCCCTGACCGCCGCATCTCCGATGCGGAGCACACCGAGACACTGCCCGGCCGACTCGTCCGCCGCGAAGGGCAGCCGCCGACGGGCGATGCCGTCACCGATCAGGCGTACGACGCCCTCGGCGACACCTTCGACCTCTTCGCCCGGGTGTTCACCCGCGACTCGATCGACGGCGCCGGCCTGCCGCTCGAAGCGACGGTGCACTTCGGCGAGCGCTACGACAACGCGTTCTGGGACGGAGAGCGCATGGTGTTCGGCGACGGCGACGGCGAGATCTTCCGCGGGTTCGCGCACTCGCGCTCGGTCGTCGGCCACGAGCTCGCCCATGGCGTCATCGACCACACCGCGCGCCTCCGCTACGAAGGACAGTCGGGCGCGCTCAACGAACACCTCGCTGACGTCTTCGGTGCGCTCGTCGACCAGCACGCCAACGGTCACGACGCGAACTCCGCGAGCTGGCTGATCGGCGAGGGCGTGTTCACCGACGCCGTCGAAGGTCGAGCCCTGCGGTCGATGATCGAACCCGGCACCGCGTACGACGACGACGTGCTCGGCCGCGACCCGCAACCCGACCACATGAGCCGGTATGTCGAGACCCGGGACGACCACGGCGGAGTGCATCTGAACTCCGGCATCCCCAATCGCGCCTTCGCACTCGCCTCGCGTGAGCTCGGCGGGTTCGCATGGGAGCACACCGGCCGGATCTGGTACGACGCCATGACGAGCGGGCGACTGCCGACCACCGCCGGGTTCGCTGAATTCGCGGCGGAGACGATCCGCGTCGCGCGGACCCTGTTCGGTGACGCGTCGGCCGAGCACCGTGCCGTGACGAACGCCTGGTCGACGGTCGGCGTGACCCCGTCGAGCAGCTGAGCCGGAAGGAGAAGACCCACAGGGCGTTCGCGCGCTCCCCCATGCCCCAGCCTCCCCGCGCGTCGTTTCCGGGCGTAGCATCGTGCCCATGCTGCTGTCCGTCTCGCGATCGGGTGGGCTCGCCGGCCTGCTGCTCGTGTGGGAGGTCGACGTCGATCGCCAACCCGACCGCGATGCCTGGGTCGGCCTCATCGCCGACATCCCATGGCAGGATGCCCGCCCCGCACCGATCGAACCCGATCGCTACGTGTACCGGATCCACTGCCCACCCCACGACGCCACGGTGCCCGAGCGGCAGCTCACCGGGCCATGGCGGGACCTCGTCGACCGCGTCCGCGACACCACTGAGCCTCGTCGCGCGTCGCCGACCGGCGAGCGCTGATACGCCCCTGCTGCACCCAGCGCTGACGCGCCCCTGCTGCACCCAGCGCTGACGCGCCCCTGCTGCACCCAGCGCTGACGCGCCCCTGCTGCACCCAGCGCTGACGCGCCCCTGCACCTTGCACCTCCCCGCACCCCGCGCACTTTTCGGGCAGAGCGAAGGGCCGCCGGCATCCGGCGGCCCTTCGGTCAGATCAGTGTGGTGCGGCTGGGTTCAGCTGACGCCACGAAGGTCGATCACGAAGATCAGGGTCTTGCCGCTGAGTCGGTGTCCACCGCCCGCGGGACCGTAGGCCTTGTGCGGCGGGACGACGAGCTTCCGGCGGCCGCCGACCTTCATGCCGGGGATTCCTTCCTGCCAGCCGGCGATCAGCGCCGACAGCGGAAAGTTGATGGACTGGCCGCGGCTCCACGAGGAGTCGAACTCCTCGCCCGAGTCGTACTCCACGCCGAGGTAGTGCACGTCAACGGTGGAGCCCGGCGCGGCCTCCGCGCCGTCGCCCACGACGAGGTCCTCGATCACGAGCTCGGTGGGTGCTGGGCCTTCCGGCGCTTCGATCTCGGGCTTGCTGTTGGTGTCGGTCATGCCTCCATCCAATCGGATGCCCCTCCGGCTGTCCACGTGAGACCGGTTGTCCAGGATGCCCTTGCGCTGACGGCGAACGTTATGCAATCTGGAATCCACGGACTCGCCGCCCCCCGACGGCTGTCGGCATTGCCACACCCCGGGGGCGGCGAGTTTCGCTGTCCGGCGAGACATCCGCCAGCGACATCCTCAGTGTGTCGGCGCCGCCGACCGACCGAGACCGACCTCGGAATCAGGCTCGAACATGACCGCCGGATTCAGAATGCCCGCGGGATCGAACGCCTGCTTCACCCGACGCTGCAGCTCCCACTGGTCGTCGCCGAGCTCCTCACGGAGCCAACGCCGCTTGAGCACCCCTACGCCGTGCTCGCCCGTGAGTGTTCCCCCGAGCGACACGGCGGCGCGGAACATCTCGTCCGCGGCCGCCCAGATCTCGGCGGGCACGTCGGCACCGTCGAACACGAAGTTCGGGTGCAAGTTGCCGTCCCCCGCGTGTGCGAAGGTCACGATCTCGACGCCGTGGCGAGCGCTGATCTGCTCGATCATCCGGAACATCTCGGGCAACCGCGACCGCGGCACCGCGACATCTTCGATCAGCACCTGACCACGCGAGGCGAGCGCGCTGTGCAGCGAGCGGCGGATCTCGAGAAGGCGCTCACCCGACGCAGCATCCGCCGACCGCGTCACGCGGCCGCCGGCCTCCGCGAACAGTGCGGCCACACGCTCGGCCTCCACCGCCGCCCCGACACCGTCAGTCTGGGCGACCAGAAAGGTCTCCCCCGGCGCGAGGGCATCCAGTGGTGTCCCGACCAGCGCATCGCCGCCCAGGTATTCCGCCACACGGGCCACCCCCGCGGCGCCGATGAGTTCCAGGAGCGCCGGACGTATCCTCGACGCGGCGACCGCGGACGCCGCTGCCGCTGCGGCGTCCACATCCCGGAACGCGGCCCCGACCGTGATCGGCTCACCCGGGGTGATGGGCCGGAGCCTGACCGTCGCTTCCACGATGACCCCGAGCGTCCCCTCGCTCCCGGTGAGCAGCGCGGTCAGGTCGTACCCAGTGACGCCCTTCACGGTGCGGTGACCCGTCCTGAGCAGACGCCCGTCGGCGAGCACGACCGCGAGCGCGAGGACCGCTTCACGCGTCACGCCGTACTTCGCGCAGAGCAGCCCACCGGCGTTCGTGGCGATGTTGCCGCCGATCGACGAAATCGCCCGGCTCGCTGGGTCCGGCGCGAACCAGAGGCCGAGCGGGCGCACCGCATCGTTGAGGTCGCCATTCAGGACGCCGGCCTCGACGACCGCCAGTTCGTCGGCCTCGTCGATCTCGAGAATCCGGTTCATCCGCGACAGGTCGAGCACGATCGCGCCCTCGCTCGCGACGCTGCCGCCCGCGAGCCCGGTGCCCGCCCCGCGAGGCACGACCGGTGTCCCGGTCTCGGACGCCAGCCGCACCGTCGTCCGGACCTCGTCGACCGATGCGGCCCGGACCACCGCGATCGGTGTCGCCGGGCTCAGCAGTCCCGACCGGTCCTCACGGACCGCGTGCAGGGAGGCATGGTCGGTGGCGACGGATGCTCCGAGTTCGCGCCGGAGCAGGGTCAGAATGTCGTCGGGCACTGGGCCAGCATAGGTCAGCCCCGAGCAGCCAGCGCCGGTGTCCGATTTCCGCTGGTCCAGCCGTGGGAGTCGTGCGACCCTGAGCGTATGACCGCTCCGCCACAGACCGACCAGGCGTCTGCCGAGCATGTGCACGCCGACCATGTGCACGCGGACCGTGTGCACGCCGACGATGTGTACGCGGACCAGGTGTTCGCCGAGCGGTATCGCGCGATGCAGGCGAGAGACAGCCGGTTCGACGGCCTGTTCATCGCGGGCGTGCATTCGACGGGCATCTACTGCCGGCCGAGCTGCCCGGCGGTGACCCCGAAGCCCGGCAATGTGAGCTTCTACCTCACCGCGGCCGCGGCACACGAGGCCGGGCTCAGGGCGTGCAAGCGTTGTCTCCCCGACGCCGTGCCCGGGTCCCCCGAGTGGGACCTTCGCGACGACCTCGCAGCCCGTGCCATGCGCCTGATCGCCGACGGTGTCGTCGAACGGGAAGGAGTGCCCGGCCTCGCCGCGCGACTCGGCTATACCCCCCGCCACCTGACCCGCGTGCTCAGCGCGGAGCTCGGCGCCGGACCGCTCGCGCTCGCGCGCGCGCACCGCGCGCAGACCGCGCGCGCGCTGCTGACCAACACCGAGCTGCCGGCCGCCGACGTCGCCTACGCGTCAGGGTTCGGAAGCATCCGGCAGTTCAATGACACGATCCGCAGCGTGTACGAGCGCACCCCGCTCGAGTTGCGAGCGACCGCCCGGCGGTCCCGCACCCCGCGGTCCCCCGTTCAACGCGCGATGCCCGCCCACGTCGACTCGGGACTCGTCCGGCTCCGCCTTCCCGCACGGCCCCCGTTCGACGCCGCGGGCGTCTTCGCCTGGCTCGCCGCACGCGCGGTGGAGCGCGTCGAGACCGCGTCTGCGGACCGTTATGCACGCAGTCTGCTGCTCCCCTCCGGTCCGGCCGATCTCGCCGTCACCGCGGACGGCGACGGCGTCGAGGTCACGGCGCGGCTCACGAGTCTCGTCGACCTGCCGCCCCTCGTCGCACGAGTGCGTCGCCTGTTCGATCTGGACGCCGACGCCGTCGCGATCGACTCGGCCCTCGCATCCGACCCGAGCCTCGCCGGATCCGTCCGTGCCACACCCGGGATCCGGCTTCCCGGTGCCCTCGACGCACACGAGCTCGTGTTCCGGGCCCTCATCGGCCAACAGGTCTCCGTCGCCGCAGCCCGCACAGCGCTGTCCCGGCTCGCCGGCGAGCTCGGCGAAGCGTTCCCCGGCGATGCCGAACGACGGCTCTTCCCGACCGCCGCGGCCATCGCCGCGGAAGGGCACCGCGTGCTCAGAGGCCCAGCCGCCCGCATCCGCACCGTCATCGACGTGGCCACGCGCCTGGACCACGGTGACCTCGTCGTCGCCGCCGAGCGCAGCCGTGAGGACCTGCAGGCCGACCTCATCGCGATCCCCGGCATCGGACCGTGGACCGCCGGGTACCTGGCCATGCGGGTCACACGGGCCCCCGATGTGCTGCTCGTCAGCGACCTCGCCCTGCGTGGCGGCGCCGAACGGCTGGGGCTGCCGGCCGAGGCATCCGCGCTCGCTGCGCGAGGCCGTCGGTGGGCGCCGTGGCGAAGCTACGCCTCGATGCACCTCTGGCGTGCGACGGGCGCGGCGGCAGCGCCCGGACCACGGCATTCGCCACAGCTTCGCGCGGAGAACGGGCGGGTGCACGTCGAGTCGGCGTAACGAACACCCGAGTCCGGATAGCCTTGACCAGTGAGATTCGCGCACCTCAGGGTCGAAGGCCGCCCCCAACCCCGGCTCGCGGCGGTGCTTGGAGACTCCGCACTGTTCCTCGACGAGGTCCTGCCCGACGCCCCACACGACCTCCAGGAGCTCATCGAGCGCGGGCCTTCCGGCCTCGACGCAGTGCGCGAGATCGTCGACCGTGCGGCCGACCGTGGCACACTCGTCCCGATCCACGATCTGCGGCACTCGTCCGCGGTCCTCCGACCACCGCAGGTCCTCGCCATCGGCGCGAACTATGCGGCGCACGCGAGCGAGCTGAAGCTTCGCTCCGAGACCGCCATGACGATCTTCTCGCTGTGGCCCAACTCACTCTCGGGGCACGGCCAGACGACCACCTGGCCGGGCGATCTCTCCGACCAGGTCGACTATGAGGCCGAGCTCGGCGTCATCATCGGGCGACCCGCGCACAATGTGCACGAACGGGACGCGCTCGACTATGTGTGGGGATACACCGTCGTGAACGACATCACGGCGCGGGACATCCAGTTCAGCGAGGCGCAATGGTCGCGCTGCAAGTCGTTCGACGGCTTCACGCCGACCGGGCCCGTCGTGGTGACCGCCGACGAGATCCCGGACCCGCAGGACCTGTGGCTCACCACCAACCTCGACGGACACATCCTGCAGGACGCCTCCACGAACGAGATGGTCCGCGGCGTGGCCGAGATCATCTCCTACCTGTCACGATCGGCGACGATCCCGCCCGGCACGCTCATCTCGACCGGCAGCCCGGGCGGCGCCGGGTACTCGCGCTCGCCACAGGTGTTCCTGCGCGACGGGGCCACCGTCACCGTCAGCATCGAGGGCATCGGCTCGCTCACCACCCGCTGCCGGGTCGTCTGAGCCGGCGGTCGAGCGTCGGCTCAGCCCCACCTATTCGCTCGGCTCGCCCTGACGCTCGATGACCGGAACCGCCTGAGTGATGGGCGCGACGCCGGAGAGCCGCTCCGGCAGCAGCTGGCGCTCGACGTCATCGCGGGTCATGAGCCCCGCGTCCACGACGAGGTCCGCGACCGGCCGGCCCGTGGCGAGCGCCGACTTGGCGAGCTTCGAGGCCTCGGCGTACCCGATGAACGGGATGAGCGCCGTGATCACGCCGACGCTCGAGCCCACCATTGCGCGCAGCCGGTCGGTGTTCGCGGTGATGCCGTCGACGCAATTCACGCGGAGGGTCCAGCAGGCCTGTCGCATCCAGGTGATCGACTGCAGCAACGAATGGGCGATCACGGGCTCGAAGGCGTTCAACTGCAGCTGCCCGCTCTCAGCCGCCATCATGACCGTGACGTCCGCGCCAGCGACCGCGTACGCCACCTGGCTCACGGCCTCCGGGATCACCGGGTTGACCTTGCCGGGCATGATGCTCGACCCCGCCTGGCGGGGCGGCAGGTTGATCTCGCCGAGACCAGCCTGCGGGCCGGACGACAGCAGGCGCAGGTCGTTGCAGATCTTCGAGAGCTTGATCGCGCTGCGCTTCAGCGCGCCCGAGAACGTCATGAACACGCCGGTGTCGCTCGTCGCCTCGATCAGGTCGGGCGCGGCTTCGAGCTGGAGTCCCGTGATCTCGGAAAGGTGCCGGATCGTCGTCGCCGCGTAGGCGGGGTCGGCCGTGATGCCGGTGCCGATCGCCGTGGCCCCGAGATTCACCTCGGAGAGGAGCTTGGTGGTCTCGCGGAGGCGCGCGATGTCTTCACCGAGCGTCGTGGCGAACCCGTGGAACTCCTGCCCGAGCGTCATCGGGACCGCGTCCTGGAGTTGTGTGCGGCCGACCTTCAGCACGTCGTGGAACTCGCGACCTTTCCGCCCGAACGCGATGCGCAGCAGATCGAGCTCGGCGAGCATGGTCGTGAGCGAGCTGGTCATCGCGAGCTTGATCGCCGTCGGATACGTATCGTTGGTCGACTGGCTGCGGTTCACGTCGTCGATCGGATGGAGGACGTCGTAGCGCCCCTTCGGGTAGCCGGCGATCTCGAGCGCGAGGTTCGTGATGACCTCGTTCGCGTTCATGTTCGTCGACGTTCCGGCGCCACCCTGGATCACGCCGACCACGAACTGGTCGTGCAGCTCGCCGTCGATGATGCGCTGGCAGGCCTCATCGATCCAGATCTGCTTCTGGGCGTCGAGCACGCCGACCTCGCGGTTGGCCCGCGCGGCGGCCTGCTTCACCTGTGCCAGTGCGACGACGAGGTCGGGATACACCGAGATCGGACGCTTCGAGATCGGGAAGTTCTCGAGCGCGCGCATGGTGTGCACACCCCAGTACGCGTCAGCCGGCACTTCGACCTGGCCGAGTGAATCGGTCTCGGTCCGGACGGGTATCTCGCGCGCGGGCTGCTGCACGCTGGCCTCCAGTCGCTGTTCGATGGACGAATGCATGGTCGGACTCGACACGTTGGGCTCCATTGCCGCTCGGCCGCGCAGGATCGCCGCGCGGCGTGATGGATCAGTTCGGGCGGGATCCCCGCCGCCGCCTTCGAGCCTACCCGGGAAACAGAGCCCGAACGCGAAGGAAGCAAGGACGCGAAGGGGCCGGGACGCGAAGGGGCCGGGACGCGAACAGGCCGGGACCCGTCTGGGTCCCGGCCTGTGTCGGCGGTGCGCGGTGGCCCGCACTGCCCCCACCGCTTAGATGAACGCGAACGGCAGCATGAAGAGCCCGAAGGTGATCGCGCCGAAGGCGACCAGCAGCGCGCCCGCGAGCATCACCGCGTTCAGCACGATGCCCCAGATCGCCATGGTGCGGGAGGCCGGCTCCCGCTTCAGCGCGAGGACGCCGAGGACGACGCCGACGATCGGGACGAAGAACGTGAACCCCGCGACGATCGACACGAGCCCGAGCACGAGGCTCGCGATGCCGAACGCGCGCGGCTCGGCGAGCGGCAGGGCGGTGGGCTGGACGGCGGGCTGTGCGGTGGGCTGGCCCCCTGGCTGGGCGGTGGGCTGGGTGGCGGCGCCGACGGCGGAAGTCATGGTGGAGCGTCCTTTCTTGGGGGTGCATCTCGGTGATGTGGTTCCACGCTACGAGGGTCCATGCATGGGCGACATGGGGCTATCCCCCCGATCCGCGCGGCGGCTGACCGCGAACCCGATACCATCGCTTCGATCCCCTCCCCTCGTTCGAACGGACTTCCTATGCCCCTGCCCTGGACCGTGCACGGCGACGGCGCGACCGTCGCCCCCGACGCCGTCGTCGCCCCCGGTGAACGTCTCTCCTGGCCGCGCACGATCGGACTCGGCGCCCAGCATGTCGTCGCGATGTTCGGCGCGACGTTCCTCGTGCCGATCCTCACCGGCTTCCCGCCGGCGACCACGATCTTCTTCTCCGGAATCGGGACGCTGCTCTTCCTCGTCATCACGAGAAACCGTGTGCCGAGCTATCTCGGCTCCTCGTTCGCGTTCATCGCACCGATCACGGCCGCCACGGCGGCATCGAACGTCGACGACCCGATGGGCGCGGCGCTCTTCGGCATCGTCGCGGTCGGCGTGCTGCTCGCCCTCGTCGGCCTCATCGTCGTGTGGACGGGCACGGGGTGGATCGACTGGCTCATGCCGCCCGTCGTCGCCGGCGCGATCGTCGCGTTGATCGGTTTCAATCTCGCACCGGCGGCGAAGAACAACTTCGTGCTCGCGCCGCTCACGGCCACGATCACGCTCGCCGCGGTCCTCATCTCCGCGGTGGCGTTCCGCGGACTGCTCGGCCGGATGTCCATCCTCGTCGGCGTCGCAGTGGGCTACGTCGCGGCGGTGCTGCAGCAGGAAGTCGACTTCGCGGCGGTCGGTGAGGCCGCCTGGGTGGGCCTGCCCACGTTCCATCTTCCGTCAAACCCGTTCACGGATGCCGCCGTCTGGGGCCTGCTGCCGGCGTTCCTGCCGGTGGTGCTGGTCCTCATCGCCGAGAATGTGGGCCACATCCGCGGCGTCGCGCAGATGACCGACGCGAGCGTGAACGCCTCGACCGGCCGCGCCCTGTTCTCTGACGGGCTTGCCACCACGATCGCGGGCTTCTTCGGTGGCTCGGGCACCACGACCTATGGCGAGAACATCGGCGTGATGGCCGCGACGCGGGTGTACTCGACGGCCGCGTACTGGGTGGCCGGCATCATCGCCGTGCTCCTCGGACTCTCACCGAAGTTCGGCGCCCTCATCAACACCATCCCTGCCGGCGTGCTGGGCGGCGTGACGACCGCCCTCTACGGGCTCATCGGCATCATCGGTGTGAAGATCTGGCTCGACAACCGCGTGGACTTCACGAAGCCGGTCAACCAGTTCACGGCCGCGACCGCGCTGATCATCGGCATCGCCGATTTCACGTTCGCGTTCGGCGAGGGCATCTCGTTCAACGGCATCGCGCTCGGCACGGTCGCCGCGATCGTCATCTACCACGTCATGAACGGCATCGCCCGCGTACGCGGCACCGGCGCGGCCTGACGCGCCTCGTCACGTTCACAGACGGATGCCCCGGGCAGCACTGAACTGACCCCCGGGAGTTGGACTGAGAAATTCAGTTTCGACTCCTGGGGGTTGTTCTTTGCATTCGCGGAGTTCGCTGTCTGAGCAGCAGAGGGTGGCGGCGGTAGCGTGGTTTGAGAAGGGGCTCGCTGATTCGGCGGTGGCGACGCTGCTGGGTGTGTCGCGGGATCCCGTGAGGCATCTGTATCAGCGGTGGCGGATCCGAGGCAGAGGAGCGTTGGTGTCCAAGCCGAGCAAGCCGAGTTACTCATTCGAGTTCAAGGTTGACCTCGTCGAGCGTTTCCTCGCGGGCGAGGAAGCGATGGTGTTGGCCGAGGAAGCGCACCTTTCGTCGCCGGTGATTTTGAAGACGTGGGCGCGGAAATACCGGAACGAGGGCGCAGAGGCGTTGCGTCCGAAACCGAAGGGACGGCCGGCGAAGACCGGCACGTCCGAGGAGTTGAGCGAGCTTGACCAGCTTCGGCGGGAGAATGCGCGGCTACGGGCGGAGAATGCGTACCTGGGAAAATTGCGGGCCTTGATGGAGCAAGAACGACGGTCAAGGTGAACGCCGTCGTCACCCTCAAGGCACAGCACGCTCTCACCGACCTGTTGGCAGCAGCAGGGCTTGCCCGGTCGACGTTCTTCTACCATCAGGCCAAGCACGCCGCCCCGGACCCGTGGGGGAGCCTGAAGGCCGAGATCCGGCGCGTATTTGACCGGTTCAATGGCCGATACGGGCATCGCCGCATCCATGACCGGCTCCGCCGTGACGGCTGGCGGGTATCGAAGAAGACGGTACTGAAGCTGATGCGACAGCTCGGGCTGCGGTGCCGGATCCGTGCCAGGAAACGGTACAACTCGTTCAAGGGCGAGACCGGCAAGATCGCCCCGAACCTACTGGGACGCAAGTTCACCGCAACTGGTCCGAACCAGAAATGGGTCACCGATGTGACCGAGTTCACGGTCGCCGGACAAAGGTCTACCTCTCACCGGTGATGGACTTGTTCGACCGGCAAATCATCGGACATACCGTCGGGATTTCACCGAATCTCGATCTGACGAACCGGTCACTGCGGCAGGCCATCACGACGCTTGTGCCCGGGCAGCACCCGGTCGTGCACTCCGATCAAGGCTTCCAGTATCAGCACCTCACATGGCGACGCCTGCTCGATACCGCCGGCTGCACCAGTCGATGTCACGCAAAGGCAACTGTCTCGATAACGCAGTGATCGAGAGTTTCTTCGGCCACCTCAAGGACGAGCTCTACTGCAACACCACGTACCTCACAGTCAATGCGCTCACGACCGCGATCCATGAGTACATCGACTGGTTCAACACTGAACGCACCCACACAACGCTCAAGGGCCTGAGCCCGGTGCAATACCGAACCCAGGCCCTCGCGGCGTAGCCCTAAGCTCCTACTTGACCAGTCCAACAACCGGGGACCAGTTCAGCTCATGCCGCCCGGGGCATCCGTTTCCCGGCGGCGCGCAACGTCACGGCGGCGCGCAAGCCGGTCAGCCGAAAAGCGCCTCGATCGGTCCGCGCGCGAAGAAGACCAAGAAGCCCGCCGCGACGATCCAGAGCAGGGGGCTGATCTCACGCGCCTTGCCCGACAGCGCGCGGAGGATCACCCAGCCGATGAAGCCCGCACCGATGCCGTTCGCGATCGAGTACGTCAGCGGCATGACGGTGACCGTCAGGAAGACGGGCAACAGCACCGAGAAGTCGCGGAAATCGATCGCGGTGATCTGGCTCATCATGAGCGCACCCACGACGACGAGGGCCGCCGACGCCACCTCGCTCGGCACGATCGACACGAGCGGCGTCACGAACATGGCCGCGAGGAACAGCACGCCCGTGACGAGGTTCGCCAGGCCGGTACGCGCGCCCTCGCCGATACCGGCGCCCGACTCGATGAACACCGTGTTCGACGAGGCCGACGCCGCGCCGCCCGCGACCGCACCGACACCCTCGACGATCAGGGCGGAGCGCAGGCGCGGGAAGTCGCCCTTCTGGTCGGCGAGGCCGGCCTCCTTGGACAGGCCCGTCATCGTGCCCATCGCGTCGAAGAAGTTCGTGAAGACCAGCGTGAAGACGAGCATGAGGGCGGCCAGGACGCCGATCCGCTCGAACGAGCCGAAGCTCACCTGCCCCACGAGTGAGAGATCGGGCAGGCTGACCCACTGCGCAGGCAGATCGGGCACCGAGAGGCCCCAGCCGTTCGGGTTCTCCGTCGAAGCGCCGAGGTTCCAGATCGCCTCGATCACGATCGCGAGGACGGTACCCGACAGCAGACCGATGAGGAGGCCGCCCTTGACCTTGCGGGCGACGAGGATGCCCGTGACGAGCAACGTCACCACGAAGACCAGCGTCGGCACGGTGGCGATCGAGCCGTCGGCTCCGAGCCCCACGGGCGGCGACCCGAATCCGGTCGAGGTGACGAAACCGGCGTTCACGAAGCCGATGAACGCGATGAAGAGGCCGATGCCCACGGTGATCGCGAGCTTCAACTGAATGGGCACCGCGTTGAAGATCATGCGCCGCAGACCCGTCGCCGCGAGCAGCACGATGATGAGGCCGTTGATCACCACGAGCCCCATCGCCTCGGGCCAGGTCACCTCGCCGACCACCGACACCGCGAGGAAGGAATTGATTCCCAGGCCCGCGGCGAACCCGAACGGCAACCGGGCGACGAGACCGAACAGAATCGTCATCACGCCGGCCGTCAGCCCGGTGACCGCAGCGAGCTGGCCGAAGCCGAGCTGGTCCCCGTCGACATCGACACCCGACGACAGGATGATCGGGTTCAGGATGACGATGTACGCCATCGTCACGAACGTCACGAGGCCGCCTCGCACCTCCGCCCCGAACGACGAGCCCCTCGCGGAGATCTCGAAGAAGCGGTCGACGGTGGCGCGCATTCCGCGCGCGGGCGGAGCCTTGGTGGGCGTGGGTGTGGTCATGATTCGAGGGTCTCCAGTCGGGGGCAGGGATCAGGGAGATGGAGCTGCAGCACGTGCGTCAGGCGCGATGCTCGATCAGGTACGGCGCCGGATCAACCGCCGTGCAGCGCCGGGACGATGAGGTAGATGCCGTAGAGGACGGCGACGCCGGACAGCGTGAAGCAGCCCACGGCACACACGAACGCCGCTCGCTTCTGACCCGCGGTAAGCGGGCTCTTCTTCGCCGCCTTCGCCGCCTTCTTCGCCGCCTGCGCGGCCTCCGCCGGCGTCATGATCGTGATCGCATCCGTGAACTCGGCCGGCGCGACGACCGGGGTGCGCCCCGAGAGGGTCAACAGCCGGATACCGAGCGAATATGTGCTCACGACCACGGCGGTGCCGACGAGCGCGGCGACAAGGACCACGAGGAAGGCCGTCCAGTCGATCACGGCTTCACCTTCTTCGGCTTCGGGTTCGGCTTGGGCTTCGGGTTGCGCTTGATCTTCACGACCTTGCCGGACGCGGCGACCTCGCTCACGACGTTGCCGGCAGAGACCTCGCTGCGCTTGGACCAGAGGAAGATCCCGACGATGACGATAACGCCCGCGACCGTGTCGATGAGCACGCCGACGGGACCGAGGTGAGCGACGAGGGCAGCCAGTGCGCCGACCGCCCCCGCGGCCGGGAGGGTGAGCAGCCAGCCGATGCCGATCCGGCCCGCCGTGCGCCAGCGTACCTTCGAACCGCGCCGCCCCAGGCCGGAGCCGATGACCGAGCCCGACGCCACCTGCGTCGTCGACAGCGCGAAGCCGAGGTGGCTGGAAGCGAGGATGGTCGCCGCGGTCGAGGTCTCGGCCGCGAAGCCCTGCGCGGGCTTCACATCGGTCAGGCCCGTGCCGAGCGTCTTGATGATGCGCCACCCGCCCATGTACGTGCCGAGCGCAATGGCCACCGCACAGACCACGACGACCCAGAACTCCGGACCCGAACCCGCGGGTTGCAGACCGACCGCGATCAGCGTCAGGGTGATCACGCCCATGGTCTTCTGCGCATCGTTCGTGCCGTGCGCGAGCGCCACGAGCGAGCTCGAGAAGATCTGCGCGTGCCGGAACCCGGAACGACCATCGGGCTTGCCGTCATAGCGGCGAGTGATCGCGTACGCGAGCTTGGTGGCCGAGTAGGCGACGAGCCCGGCCGTGAGCGGCGCCAACAGCGCCGGAAGCACGACCTTGGACAGCACGACGGAGAAGTCGATCGCCTGCACGCCGAAGCCCACGAGCGCGGCGCCGATCAGGCCGCCGAACAGCGCATGGCTCGACGATGACGGCAGGCCGAGCAGCCACGTGATCATGTTCCAGACGATCGCGCCGATCAGTCCGGCGAAGATCAGCTCAGGGGTGATCAGCACCCCGTCATCGCCCTCCCGGATGATGCCGCCCGAAATGGTCTTGGCCACTTCGGTCGAGAGGAAGGCGCCGACCAGGTTGAGCACCGCGGCGAGGGCGACCGCGACCTTCGGGCGCAGCGCACCGGTCGCGATCGGCGTCGCCATCGCGTTCGCGGTGTCGTGGAAACCGTTCGTGAAGTCGAAGAACAGAGCCAGTGCGATGACCAGCACGACGATGAGGGTGAGATCCACCGGCGTCTTTCTCTGAGGAAGGGTTCACCTGTGCTTCATGCGGTGAACCTTTGCGGAGGTCGCGGAGGCGTGTGCCGGGTCGATCCTACGCGACCTCAGCGGGGTGCCTCCACCCTGCGGATGCCTCGGCGCAGGCCGCCGGCCGCCACGCGGTCAGCCGAACAGGATGCGGGCCTCGTCGTACCGGGACTGCGGGACCCGGTTGAGACTGCCGACCGCCTCGGCGATCGTGACGGTCTGGATGTCGGTGCCGCGCAGCGTGACCATCGAACCCCAGGCGCGGTCGTACACCGCGTCGACGACGGCCATGCCGAGCCGGGTGGCCAAGACCCGGTCGTAGGCGCTCGGCGCGCCACCACGCTGGATGTGCCCGAGCACCGTGGCCCGCGACTCGATGCCCGTGCGCGCCTCGATCTCGGGCGCGAGCAGTTCGGCGATGCCGCCCAGACGCGGACGGTTGAACGCATCCAGACCCTTGTGCGAATGCGCTTCCTGCATGGAGTCGAGATGGAACCCCTCGGCCACGACCACGAGCGGGGCACGGCCTCGGTCTCGCACCGATTCGACCCATTCGCAGATCTGCTCGATCGACTGGGGCTGCTCCGGGATGAGGATGGCATGCGCACCGCCCGCCATTCCCGAGTGCAGCGCGATCCAGCCGACGTGACGCCCCATGACCTCGAGGACCATGCACCGGCCATGCGAATCGGCGGTCGTGCGGAGCCGATCGATCGCCTCGGTCGCGATCTCGACGGCGGTGTCGAACCCGAACGAGTAGTCCGTCGCGGCGAGGTCGTTGTCGATGGTCTTCGGGACGCCGACGACGTTGATCCCGCCCTCTTCATGCAGGCGCCGGGCGGCCGTCAGTGTGCCCTCGCCACCGATCGCGATGAGCGCGTCGATGCCGTGCTCGTCGAGCGTGCGCTGGATGTTCTCCGGACCGCCGCGCTCGCCGTCGAACGGGTTGGTCCGGCTCGAGCCGAGGATCGTGCCGCCCTGCCGGGCGAGACCCCGCACGTCGTGCCGCGTGATCGGCACCGTGTCGTTCTCGACGACGCCGCGCCACCCCCAACGGAATCCCACGAACTCGGCATCGTGCGAGATGACGCCCTTGAGGACGGCCCCGCGGATCACCGCGTTCAATCCGGGGCAGTCGCCACCGCTCGTGAGAATGCCGATCTTCATGCCTGCTGCCGCTCCTTGCGCCTACTCGGGGACGTCGCCTTCGCCGCATCCTCGGGGCACGCCGACCTGCGGCAGTCTAGCGTGAGCGCCGAACGCGCCCGGCGACGCGGGGTGCCGGCCGTCGCCGGCCGAGCCCTCCCGGCGTGCTCACAGCGTGCCGTCGAGCGCCGAGCGCAGGAGATGCTGCAAGGCGTCCAGCTGCACCGAGTCGGCCGACCCGGGCTCGACGTCGCTGCCGTCGAGCGCCCGGGCCGCGAGACCCTGCTTCGCGTCGATGAGCTCGGCGATCCGGGCATCCACCGTGTGCGCGGCGATGATGCGCCAGGCGGTGACCGGTTCGTCCTGTCCGATGCGGTGGACGCGGTCGATCGCCTGGGTCTGTTCGGCGCTCGTCCAGCTGAGCTCGGCGAGCACGACGTTCGACGCCGCCTGCAGATTGACGCCGACACCCGCGGCGGTCAGCGAGCAGACCGCCACGTGCACGTCGGGATCCCGGTTGAACGCGTCGATCGCCGCCTGACGTGCCAACGCGGTCTGGTCGCCGCGGAGCGAGACCGTCCGCAGCTCGCGCGCTGCGAAGGCCGCCTCGGCCTGGTCCATCACATCGATGTGCTTGGCGAAGAACACGACCTTGCCGGCCGAACGGGCGAGCTGTGCCGCGTAGTCGGCCGCGAGGCCGGCCTTCGCCTGTCCGATGCGGCGCACCATCGTGAAGACGTTCTCGCCCGACTTCGCGGACTTCGACTCCTCGAGCTCAGCGCGCGCGACGGCCCGGATGTACTGGTCGCGCTGGTCCTCGTCGAGGTCGCCGACGCGCTGCCCTCGCGCGTCCACGAGTGCCCGGAACCGGCCTGCGAGCCGAGTGCCCAGCTCGCGCTCCGCCGCCCGGATGGAACGCCCGAGGTCGTCGTCGAGCTCGACCGGGAGGTCGGCGATGCGCTTGGCGGGGAGGTCGGCAGCGACATCCACCTTCCGGCGACGCACGATGCCGAGGTCGATCACCGTCTGCCGTGCTTTCGCGTAGAAGCCGTGCTCGGCGGGCGTCAGCCCGTTCGCCTCGAGCCGCCCGAGCAGCTCGGGCGAGGGCTTGTCCCCTGTGATCCAGCCGAGGAACTGCCAGATAGCCCGGAAATCGTCGACATCGTTGATGAGGGGCGTGCCCGTCAGGGCGAGCAGGAGCGGGTCGCCGCCCGGGGCGTTCGCGCGGATCTGATCGGCGAGCGCGAGCACGTTCCGCGAGCGCTGCGACGAGAGGTTCTTGATGAAGTGCGCCTCGTCGACGACCATGCCGCGGAAGCCCATGGTCGACAACCAGGCCATGTGGCGGTCCAGCACGTCGTAGTTGACGATGACGACGTCGGCGAATGCGTCGAGGTCGTTGCCGTCGCCGTGGATCACCGTCGCGCGGCGATGCGGCGTCCATCGCTCGACCTCGCGAGCCCAGTTCATCTTGACCACGTTCGGCACGACCGCGAGCAGCGGGTACGCCCCGGCGACCGAGGCGGCGAGCACCGACTGCGCGGTCTTGCCGAGCCCCGGCTCATCGGCGAGCAAGAAGGTGCGATGGCCCTGTCGCGCGGCCTCGACGAATCGGGCCTGGTGTCGCATCAGCTCGAGACCACGCGGCGACAGCCGATCGATCTCGGGTGCCTCCGGCAGCTCCATGCTCGCGGCCTGGCCGCCCGCGCCCTGTTCGAACGACTTGAAGAGGGGGCTCAACAGCTCCCAGTTCGCAAGCCGCCGCACGGGCACCGTCGGCGCCGCCGGGGTCGAGAAGTCGGGTGCCCGGAACGGGTTCGCGAGCTGGTACGCGCGCACTGAATCGGGGATCACCTGGTTCTCGGCGAGCACCGGCGCCGGCTCGGGCTCGCGCGTGATGATCAGCTCGTCGGGGCTCAGCTCGGCACCCGACTCGATGAGCCAGTCGCGCCGGAACCGCTGCGCGACCTGACCGACCGACGCATCGGGTTCGAGCAGGGCGATCAGGCTCGTGTCGCGGGCGGCCGTCTTCGCAAGGATCTGCGCGATGCCGTCGAGCCGCTTGAGCAGTTCGACGCGCGTGGCATCGGCGATCTCGCCGTCGGCCTTCACCCGGGCGCGTTCCTCGCGCATGAGCAGCGCGATGACCTGGAACTTCGTGCGGTTCGTCGGGCCGAGCTTGTTCTTCTGCGCCTTCTGCTCGACCTCGCGCACCTTGCGCGCGAGAATCGGGATGATGGGTGCGTCATCGTCACGCGAACGCGTGCGCTGCCGCTGCCTCGTCTGGGCCAAGAGTCCTCCCGTGTCGTCGGGGTAGAGCCGATCGCGCCCGGCCCTCGACTCAACTGATCGGGGCCGTGCATCGCGTCGTCGACACGATGCGCGGTGAGGAATCCAAGCCGCCAGAGCTGGCGAGCCGAGCAAGACGCGGGCGGAGCCCGCCGTCGGATTCGTGAGCGGATTCGTCCGGCGCGAACTCCATCCTAGCGGTCCGTCACCCTGTTCCGCGTCCTCGTGCGGCGGCGGGCCGTGCGGCCTACCATGGTCGCCATGGACGATCACGCGCGAGTCGGTGGGGGGATCTCCGCCGAGGATGAAGACGACTTCACCGTCGCACAGGACACCGAGTTCGACGAGCCGGTCGAGGTCGCGGTCGCGGTCGACGACGATCGCCCGATCGACGACGGCGCGCTCGACGACGTGCCCGGCATCGACGCCGAACGGCGGGTCGACCTGGCGGAAGAACCCGGTACGACGTCCGAGACATCCGACTGACGCCGAGCGACCCTGAGGCGGCCGGGGCGAGGAAGAGCCCCGCGGTCAGACCCGGCCGCCGCCACCCCCTCCGCCGCCGGCGCCCGAGAAGCCGCCGCCACCTGAGGCGCTGGACCCGGAACTCGACGCCGAGCCGGACCAGCTCGCCGTCGTCGCCGCGCTGAACGCGTGCACGCCGCGGGCGAACGCCACCCCATCGAACAGCCCAGGCGCGTCGTACCAGTCCGGTGTCTCGTCGCGTTCGTCGTACAACGCGGCGAGTTCGCGCGACCACTCCCGCTCGAGGCCGAACAGCACGGCGTACGGCAGCAGCCGCTCCGTGAGCTGGAGGACCTCGTCGCTGCGCAGCGCACCCTCGGGGCTCTGCAGCATCCGCAGCCGGTCGGCCTCCGCGAGCCGGATGTACTCGCGCAGCCCTTCGAGGTGGTCGCGCAACGCGCGCCCACGCTCGGTCAGCGGCCGCACCGAGGCCACGGCGAACAACGCGCCGATCGCCGAGCCGACGCCCACCACCGCACTGACCGCAGGCCAGGGACCGCCCATCGCCTGATCCAGGGCAGTCATGCCGAACACCACGCTGCCGACGCCACCGATCCCGGCGATCACCCCGAGCGCGATCCGCATGCGGCGTTCGGGGACTCTGCGCCATCCTTTCGCGACGACCCGCTTCGCGACCTCGGACCGGAGCCGTTGCAGCCCCCGGGTGAGCCGCGCATCCGGCTTGGCGAGGTCGCGTCGTGCCGCCGGGTCCGGATGCTCGGTGAAGAGCAGTGCCGCCAGCGCGGCCGCGTCCGCGTCGGCCGTCGGCCGCGGCCGGAGGCTGCGGACCGTGTCGTTCGACGCCGGTGTCGCCGGCTCGACCGCGTAGCGCTTCGGGCCGGTCTCGACGATACGCACACGCCCCGCCACGGCGAGGGAAAGCAGTGATGCGCCGACGCCCCGGTCGGCGTGGCCGGTCAGCTCCGCGGCCTCGAGCACCGTCGGTTCGGCCGGCGGCACGTATTCGGCCACGACGATTCCCCGGCCGGGGTGATGGCGCCACCGCGTCACGCGTCGCACGAGCGCGATCACGAATGCGCCGAGCGCGATGACCGCGCCGACCGCGGCGGCGATCGCCGCCGGCGATGCGAAGAACCCGCTCTCGCGCGGGGTGAACGTTCCGGGCTCGAATGCGGCGGAGATGGTGAGGTTCTCGTGCGGGCCGAGTCCGGCGGCGGTCGCGCGCACCACGAGGGGCGCCGGATCGACGACGAGCCGGTCGCACGGATCGACCGCGCCCTCGGGACCGCGGTAGCACGCTGCGTCGCCCGTGAACCGTTCGGCGAGCGCCGGGTCCACACGGAGCGCGGCCGACACGCGCGCGAACCCCTCGTCCCATCCGGTTCCGTTCACGTCCCAGGTGAACTCGTCGATGGCGGCGTCGTCCGGCGCATGCGTCACGTTGTGCTGCAGGGTGGTGATCACGAACGTCCGACGGCCGTCGAGGACGGGGTCGTCGGCGATCGTCACGATGAGGAAGCCGTCGTCGGTCTCTTCGTCGTAGGCGAGCGGCGCGCCCCGTTCATCGGTCACCGCCACGACCCGCAGGTCGACCGGGTGCCCGTCGTAGTCGACCGGCAGCGCCCGTTGAATGCCGTGCTGCCCGTCAGCGGCCCGAAAATCGGCGACCAGGGTCTCTGTCGTGCGGAGCACCGATCGACCGTCGGCATCGGCGGAGAGCTCGTACACCGCATCGAAGGACTCGAAGTCCCCGGCCGCGGCAGCGGCGGCCCCGACCGAGGCATGCAGCGCGGCCGGCACGGCTGGCGCGACCATCGCGGATGCCGCGGTGGCCGGCCCGAGCACGGACCCCAGCGCGAGCGCGAGGAGCGGAAGCGCACGGACGGCGTGACGACGAACGCGAGGGCACAGCAGCATGCCCCAACGCTATCCGGGCGGTCTTCAGTCTCGGCGCAGCCGGAGACTGTTCAGGACCACGAACACGCTCGATCCGGCCATCGCCGCGCCCGCGATCATGGGGTTCAGCAATCCCGCGGCCGCGAGCGGAATGGCCGCGACGTTGTACGCGAACGCCCAGAAGAGATTGCCGCGGATCGTCGCCCTCGTGGCGCGTGCGAGCCGGATCGCGTCCGCAATGGCCGTCGGCTCGTCTCGGAGCAGGGCGAGATCGCTCGCCGCGGCTGCAGCATCGGTCCCGCCGCCCATCGCGATCCCCAGGTCGGCCGCCGCGAGCGCTGCGGCATCGTTCACTCCGTCGCCCACCATCGCCGGTCGCCGGCCCTCCGCCTGCAACCTCCGGACGAGCTCGAGTTTGCCCTCGGGGGTCACCTCGGCGTGCACGCGTTCGATCCCGACCGCGTCCGCGACCGTTCGCGCAGCCGCGCTCGTGTCGCCGGTCACGAGCACCGGGTCGAGCCCCAACCCGCGGAGCCGGTCCACCGCATCGCGGGAGCCCGGGCGCACGGTGTCCTCGAGCTCGAGCAGCGCACGGACGGCACCGTCCCACCCGACTGCGACGACCGTCCGCTCGGCCGCCTCGATCCGATCGGCGAGCTCCTGAGGCATCCGATACCCGAGGTCGCGCAGGAAGCCGACGCGTCCCGCCGCCGCGTCGACGCCGTCGACGACCCCGTGGACACCGAAGCCCGCGCGCGCCCGGAAGCCCTGGACCTCGGGCCGGCCGGCGCGCTCGCCGGCCGCGGCGACCACGGCGTGCGCGATCGGATGCTCCGAGCCGCGCTCGAGCGCCGCAGCGATCGTCAGCGCGCGGTCCTGCTGCTCCTGCGCAGGCCGGTCGTCTCCTTGCGGCGCGACGACGACCCGCGCGACCCGCATGCGACCCGTGGTGAGCGTGCCCGTCTTGTCGAGCAGGACCGAGTCCACCTCGGCGGTCCGGTCGAGCGCCTCGGGTCCGGTGATCAGGATCCCGCGTGCGGCACCTCGCCCGGTGCCGACGAGCACCGCCATCGGCGTGGCGAGCCCCAGGGCGCACGGACACGCGATCACGAGGACCGCCACCGCGGCCGTCAGCGAGTCCTCGAGCGGGCTGCCGGTCGCGAGCCAGGCCGCGAGCGTGCCGAGTGCGATGAGGATCACGACCGGAACGAACACCGCGGACACCCGGTCGGCGAGCCGCTGAGCACGTGAACTGCCGAGCTGCGCGTCCTCCACCAGACGCGCGATCTGCGCGAGCCGGGAATCCGCGCCGACGCGCGTCGCCTCGACCAGCAGGCGTCCACCGTGCACGATCGTCGCGCCAGTGACGCGGGACCCCGGCGCCACCTCGATGGGGACAGACTCGCCCGTGAGCATGCTCTCGTCGACCGATGCCTCGCCCTCCCGCACGACGCCGTCAGCAGCCAGCCGCTCGCCGGGCTTGGCGGAGAACCGGTCACCCGCACGCAGCTCGCGCGCGGGGATGCGGACCTCGACGGGCACTCCCCCGGCGCCGGCCCGGATCACCGTGACCTCGGACGGGGCCAACACCGCCAGAGCGGTGAGCGCCGCTCCCGCGGCCCGCTTCGATCGCGCCTCGATGACCCGGCCGAGCAGGACCGCGGTGACGATCACGGCCGAGACCTCGAAGTAGACCTCACCTCCGCCGCCAGACCCCATCGCGGCGGTCGCGCCCGCGCCGCCGCCGGCGATGAGCGTCCACAGCGACCAGCAGAACGCCGTGAGCGTGCCGAGCGAGACGAGCGTGTCCATCGTGAGCGAACCATGGCGGAGATTGCGCCAGGCGGCACGGTGGAACGGCCAGCCGGCCCAGCACACGACCGGTGCGGCCAGCACGAGCGACGCCCACGGCCAACCGACGAACTGCAGCGCGGGAATCATCGCGAGGGCCACGATCGGGACCGTCAGCGCCGCCGCCACGACGAAGCGGCGCGTGAGCGATGGGCGTGATCGCTCCGGATGCTCCGGATGCTCCGGATGCTCCCGGGCGAGACCTTCGTGCTCCGATGCACGTGTGGGCTCCGCGGCCGCGGGCCGCTCGACGGGGCGTGCGGTGTAGCCTGCGGCGGTCACAGCGGCGACGAGATCGGCCGGGTCGACGGTCGGCGGGAAGACCACCCGGGCTCGCTCGGTCGCGAGGTTGACGCTGGCCTCGACACCGTCGAGCCGCTCGAGGCGGCGCTGGACCCGCGCGACGCAGCTCGCGCAGGTCATGCCCTCGATGGCGAGGTCGATGCGATGGGTCTCCACGAGCGTCGAACATACCCGGTAGGGGTATCACCCGCAAGCGCGCTATCCTGAGCTGGTGATCGAGGACATCAAGAAGCGCGCGCTGCACCGCACAAAGATCATCGAGGGTCAGCTGCGCGGCATCGAGAAGATGATCGAGAACGAGGACTACTGCGTCGACATCATCACGCTCTCGCTGGCCGTGCAGAAGTCGCTGGCCTCACTGAACAAGCTGCTCGTCGAGAACCACCTCCGCACACACGTCTCCCACCAGTACGAGGCGGGCGGCGACGAGCGCGACGCGGCGGTCGCCGAGCTGGTCCGGATCTTCGAGCTGTCCAACAACCGGGGCTGAGCCG
>Ga0180223_1001047_pt1 | contig 24268 bp, 17 predicted proteins | sample eDN5th30CKraftOP_FD_151337 | JGI IMG/M metagenome (GOLD analysis project Ga0180223, IMG submission 151337) | Enriched Organic Plus compost microbial communities from Emeryville, California, USA - eDNA 5th pass 30_C Kraft OP (version 2) (version 2) ... | reverse complement strand
TCGCCCGTGCCGGCCGCGGTCACCGCCCGCGCGGTCGCGGGGGAAACCATCCGCATCCGGGTGCCGCTGGCCGGCACCGACGCGGACGGCGACTCGGTGCAGCTGCTCGGCGAGGAATCCGCGCCTGAACTCGGGGTCGTCTCCGATCGGGGCGTCGACTGGATCGAGTACCGCGCCGGTGAGTATTCGGCGGGCACTGACACGTTCAGGTATGCGGTCGTCGACGCCCTCGGCGCAAAGGCGGCGGGCAGCATCAGGGTCGGCATCGCGGCGCCGCTGGACGCCGCCCGGCCACCGATCGCGACGCCCGACGAGGTCTTCGTCCGACCGGGCCGCACGCTCATGGTCCGTGTGCTCGCGAACGACTCCGACCCGGGCGGCGGGGAGCTGTCCGTGCTCGACATCCAACCGACGACCGGCGACGCGGTGGCGGACATCGATGGAGACGTGGTCAGGATCACCGTGCCGAACGCCGAGGGCACGTACGGCTTCCTCTACACCATCCAGAATGAGCGGCTCGCGACAGCGGGCAGCTATCTGACCGTCACGGCAAGCGAGGAGGCTCCGCTGGCGCGACCCGAGGCGGACGACGCGGTACTCAGCCTGAGTGACATCGCCGGCCGTGACCAGGTGGACGTCGAGGTGCTGGACCACGTCTTCATCGCAGATGCCCCGATCGCGGATGCCGACGTCGGCCTCATCGCCGGCTACGACGAGGGCGCACGCGTGCGGCCCGACGGGCGGATCCGAGTCGACATCGGGGACCGACGCCGCATCCTGCCGTTCACGATCGGCCACCCGGAGGACCCGACCCTGACCGCGACCGCGTTCGTCTGGGTGCCCGGAAGGCTGGACGCCGTGCCCCAGCTACGCTCGGATGCGCCCCGGGTGCGGGTCGACAGCGGCGAAGAGGTCATCCTGCCGCTTTCCGACTTCGTGATCGCCGCGTCCGGTCGGCCGGTCAGGATCACCGACGTCGCATCCGTCCGCGCCGCGAACAGCGACGGGTCCGACCTGGTCGTTGATGCGCAGACGCTCCGGTTCCGTTCGGCGGACGGGTACTTCGGCCCAGCATCGGTGTCGTTCGTCGCGACGGACGGGGAGTCGGCCACCGACCCCGAGGCGCGCACCGGGACGATCGTGATCCCGATCGAGGTCCGGCCCACCGAGGGACAACCGCCGGCGTTCGTCGGCGGCGTCATCGACCTCGAACCCGGGCAGTCGAAGCGCATCGACCTCGTCAGGCTCACCACACGTCCCGGCGACGTCGACCAGACCCCGCTGAGGTTCACGGTCGGTGAGGCGCCCGAGGGGTTCGACGTCGCCCAGCGTGGGGCCGAACTGACCATCCGCGCCGACGAGGACGTCCCGTCGCGGCAGCGCGCCGGGCTGAACGTCCAGGTCGCCGCTGGGGGAACGACCGGCGCCGCGGGCGTTCTCGAACTTCGGGTCGTCCCCTCGACCAGGCCGTTGCCGGCTCCCGTCCCTGATGTGGCCGTCGCGGCCCGCGGACAGACGAGCCGGGTCGATGTCCTCGCCAACGACCAGTCCGGGAACCCGTTCCCCGCCACGCCGCTCCGGGTCGTCGGGGTCCGCGGTGCGGACGATCGCAGTCTGCCGGCGGGGCTCCGCATCGTCCCGAGTGACGACCGATCGACGCTCACCGTCACCGTCAGCGCGGACGCCGAACCGACCAACACGACCGTGCAGTACCAGGTCGCCGATGCGACCGGCGATCCCGGTCGGTTCGCCTGGGGACAGGTCACCATCTCGGTGCAGGACCGTCCCGGTCCGGTCACCGGGGCGCGGGTCACAGGATTCGGCGACGGCTCGATCGATCTCGGGTTCGGCGCCGGGCCGGCCAACAACGCGCCGATCTCGGGCTACGACGTCACCCTCATCGACGCCGCCGGCGGTGACGTCGTCGGTGGCGGGGTCTGCGCCGCGACCACCTGCACCGTGCGGACGCCCGGCAACGGCCAGGGCCACGCGGTGCGGGTGCGCATCCAGGCGCGGAACGCACTCGGTCTGTCCGAGCCGGTCGAGGTGGCGGGCGCCGTCTGGTCGGACGTCGTCCCGCCGCCCCCGACCGCCCTCGAGACCCGCCCGCTCGACGGCGGTCTACGCGTGCAGTGGCAGTCCTCGAGCACGGCGTCCGGGAGCGGCGTGCGCAGCTACGTCGTCGACGTCGGCGGCAGCTCAGCCGAGATCGCCGCGGCCGCCGTCTGCACGGCGAGCGTGTGCACCTACGAGGCGTACGGCCTCGCGAACGGAAGCCAGGTCCCGGTGGCCGTGAGCGCCCGGAACGAGGCGTACCCGGCGCTCGCCGCGTGGACGCAGGCCGGGGTCATCGGAACGCCGTTCGGCGCCCCGATCCCCGGAGCGATCGACGTGGCCGGTGACGCAGTCGGGGGCACCGTGACGGTCTCCTGGTCGCCGTTCGACGGCAACGGCGACGCCATCGGAGGCTACTTCGTGCAGCGGCTCGTACCGGGCGATGCGAACGTACCGAGTGGGCCCCAGGCGTGCCAGGTGACGAGCCCGGCACCGGGTGAGGTGGTGGAGCCGTCGAACGGTGGCAACGTCGCCGCCACCGTGCGCACGCGCCCGGACGTGACGACGGTGCAGTTCGGCGACGCGGCCGCTGAAGGGACGCGGTACTCGTTCGTCGTCTGGGGGTTCAACCGCGCCGGGTGCGCGCGCACCGAGGTGGCCGGCATCGTGGTCCGGCCTGCGCCGGCGCCGGTGACCGAGGTGGTCAGCAGCCCTGCGATGCAGGGCGAGGCGACCTGGGTCCGGCACGTGTCACACGTCGGTGCGGCGAACGCCGCCCTGCAGATCACCGCGGTCGATCCCGGGGGCGCGTTCGCGGGAACGCCTCGGGCGTTCGGCGGGAGCGGATGGCTGCGGGAGGCGCTCGCGGGATCGGACGGCGAGACCGCGTGGTTCACGCTCCGCAGATGTTCCCCCGCGAGCAGGGTCTGCTTGGATGTGCAGGTCGCGGGCGCGACCGCGAGATTCTGGAACCGGTGAGCGCGATGGAGAGGCTGCCATGACGATGACCCCCGAAGACGCGACCCGCTTCGCGGCGGACCTCGATCGGCTCGTCGCTGCGGTCGAGGAGGTGCTGCTCGGCAAGAACAGGATCGTGCGGCTCGCGTTCACGGCGCTGCTCAGCGAGGGGCATCTGCTGCTCGAGGACGTGCCAGGCACGGGGAAGACCTCGCTCGCCCGGGCCATGGCCCAATCGGTGTCGGGAACCAGCAACCGCGTGCAGTTCACGCCCGACCTGCTGCCGAGCGATATCACGGGCGTCACCGTCTACGACCAGCGGTCCGGGCGGTTCGACTTCCACCCCGGGCCGGTCTTCGCGAACCTCGTGCTGGCCGACGAGATCAACAGGGCGAGTCCCAAGACGCAGTCCGCGCTGCTCGAGGTCATGGAAGAGGGGCAGGTGACCGTCGACGGGCAGACGCATCTCGTGGGGCATCCGTTCATGGTCATCGCGACGCAGAACCCCATCGAACAAGCCGGCACCTACCGGCTGCCCGAAGCGCAGCTCGACCGCTTCCTCATGCGCAGCTCGATCGGCTATCCGGATCACGCCTCGACCATCCGCATTCTCGAGGGCGCCGACCAGCGGGCGCACGAGCACGTCGTCGAAGCGCAACTCGGCCCCGGTGAGGTCGCCGAGATGGCCGCGCTCGCGCGGACCGTCTATGTCGATCCCACCATCCACGATTACGTCTCCCGGCTCGTCGAGGCCACACGCACCGCGCGCGAGGTGCGGCTCGGCGTGAGCGTCAGGGGGGCGCTCGCGCTCATCCGCGCCGCGAAGACGCACGCCGCTGGACGCGGGCGGCACTATGTCGTGCCCGACGACGTCAAGGCGCTCGCCGAGCCCGTGCTCGCCCATCGCCTGATCCTGGACGCCGAGGCCGAGTTCGACGGCGTGACCGCCTCGAACCTCGTCGCGCAGGTGCTCATCGAGACGCCGCCGCCATCAGCGAGGCGGGCCGGGTGACGATGCCCGCACGGACCCGGCGGACGGAGGATGCGACGAACGAGGGCATCCTCGCGGTGCTGATCGCGCGCGCCGTTCGCGCCGCGCGCCGCGTGGGGCATGGCGTGCGGGAGGCCGCCTCCGCGCTGCCGTCCGTCGTCACGCCGGTCGGATGGGGTGTGCTCGGCGCGGCCGTGACGGCGCTCGCCGCGGGGTACGTCTGGGGCTGGGCGGAACTCGTCGTGCTCGGATGGGGACTCACGATCGCGGCCGGCACAGCCGCTCTCTGGCTGCTCGGTTCGGGTGCATCGAGGATCGAGCTGACACTGCCGACGCCCAGGGTCTCCGTCGGCGAGCTCGCCGAGGCGCGGCTCATCGCCGAGAATCCCGGGCACCGTCGGTTCGGCGGTGTGCAGTTGGAGCTGCCGGTCGGCGATCGCGTCCTCGAGCGGGTCCTGCCCGCGCTGCCGCGCGGGGGCGTCGTCGATGAGCGGGTCGGCATTCCGACGCTTCGGCGGGGCGTCGTGCCGATCGGGCCGGCGCGGACCGTGCGTGCCGACCCGATCGGGCTCGTCCGCCGCGAGGTCGTGTGGTCCGGGACCGTCCTGCTGCACGTGCATCCGCGCACCATTCCCATGGGGGCGCTGAGCACCGGATTCGTGCGCGACCTCGAAGGCTCGCCGACGCGGGACCTCACGTCGAGCGACATCGCCTTCCACGCCCTCCGCGAATACGTCCCGGGCGACGACCGACGGCACATCCACTGGCGGAGCTCGGCGAAGACCGGCACGTTCATGGTGCGTCAGTTCGAGGAGACGCGGCGCAGCCGTCTCATCGTGCTCCTCGACCTCGACCCCACGGCCTACATCGGCGACGAGGAGTTCGAGCTCGCCGTGAGTGCCGCCGCCTCTCTGGGCGCGCGTGCGATCAGGGATGCCCGGTCGATTGCGTTCGTGGCCTCCGGTGCGCTCGGGGCGCGGTCGCCGGTCAGGCAGTTGCCCACGGTGTCGCGTGACCGACTGCTCGACGCCCTGAGTCTCGTGCAGCTCGAGTCGAGAGCCGCGGCCCTCCCCGACGTGGCCCGCGCGGCAGGCGAGACCCAACACGGGGTGTCGCTGGCGTTCATGGTGACCGGGACCGCGCACGGTGTGTCGCCGCTCCGCATGGCCGCGAGCCGGCTACCGATCGGCGTCGAAGCGGTGGGCGTGCGCTGCTCGCCCGAGGGCGAGCCGAGCGCGAGGCAGTCCTCGGGGCTCACCATCTTCAGCATCGGCTATCTCGAGGACCTGCAGGCCATGCTCGCGAGAGTGGCGGGCAGCGGATGACCACGCTGATGGCCAAAGGTTCCGGGCGCCGCGCAGCCGCTCCTGCGAGGCAGGACCGCATCGGGATCGCGACCGGCATCGTCATGCTGGCCGGCATGTTCGCGGCGGCCATGCTCCCGTGGTGGCCGGTGTACGCGAGCGGCGCGTTCCTCGTCTGCGTCGCGGTCGCGGTCGTCGCAGGTCTCGGGATCGGCGTGGTCGGTGCGCTGCTGCGCTGGCCCGCGTGGCTGATGAGCGTCGCGGTCGCGGTCGCGTACCTCGTGCTCGGTGTGCCCGCGGCGGTGCCGAGCCGCGCCTGGTACGGCGTACTGCCGACACCGGGCGGGCTCGTCGACCTGATCGCGGGGGCGGCCCTCTCCTGGAAGCAGCTGCTGACCGTCGCGGCGCCGGTCGGCTCGTACCAAGCCCTGCTCGTGCCCGTGTTCATCCTTGGGCTCGTGGGGGCCGCCGTCTCGGCGACGCTGGCGTTCCGCTCGAGACATCCGGTCGTCGCGGCGGCGCCTCCGGCCGTGGTGTTCGTCGCGGGCATCGTGTTCGGCGTCGTGCACGATCAGTTCGCCGCGGCCGCCGGACTCGCCTTCCTCGTCACGGTCATCGCGTGGCTCGTGCGGGTGGCGATCATGCGTCGGCGTGCGCTGGGCGGATCGCCACGCATCGAGGCGGCACTCGCCGACACCAGGCGCGTGCTGGGCGCCACCGCCATCCTCTCGATCGCACTCACGGGCGCGGCCGTGGCGGCGCTGGCCGTTCCGATCCCGCAGCGCACGGTGATCAGGTCCGAGCTGCAGCCGCCCTTCGAACCGCGTGAGGAGCGCAGCCCGCTCATCGCGTTCCGGACCGCGTTCCAGCCGGGCTCCGTCGACCGGCCGATGCTCGAGGTCCGCGGGCTTCCCGACGGGGCCGGCCTCCGGATCGCCGCGCTCGACACCTACGACGGCGTCGTGTTCTCGATCGGCGGCGGCGACGGTCACGGGCTGTCCGGCCGCTTCGCTCGGCTCCCGTACGAGCTCGACCAGTCGGCGGCCGTCGGCCGCACCGTGGAGCTCGAGGTCACCGTGCTCGGCTACGCCGACGTCTGGGTGCCGGGCATCGGCCGGCTCGAACGCATCGAGTTCGAAGGGGCGAGGCAGCCGGCGCTGGCCGACGGTTTCGTGTACAACGACGTCACGTCGACCGCTGCCGTGCGCGGCGGACTCGAGTCAGGTGACCGATACCGCGCCCGGTCCGTCGTGCCTGCCGTGCCGGCCGAACTCTCCGGACTGCAGCCTGGGACGGCTGTGCTCCCGGCCGCACCGCCGATGCCGGATACGCTCGCCGCGGCGTTGGAGGATTGGGCGCCGGCCTCCGACCCGCCGGGTGAGCGGCTCGCCGCGATGATCGACGGCCTGCACCGGGACGGCTACGTCAGCCACGGGCAGGAGGGCGAGCCACCCAGCCGGTCTGGCCATGCCGCCGACCGGATCGCGCAGCTCGCCGTCGAACGACCGATGGTCGGCGACGGCGAGCAGTACGCGGTCGCGGCGGCCGTGATGGCCCGAGAGATCGGGTTCCCCGCGCGCGTCGTCGTGGGCTATCTCCCGGATGCCGCCACCGCGGGCGCGCCCTCCATCGTGCTGCGCAGCGACGACCTGCAGGCCTGGATCGAAGTGCAGACCGCCGACGGCGCGTGGGTGCAGGTCGACCCGAACCCCGAGGCTCGCGAGATTCCCGAACGACAGCCTGATGAACCGGTTGTCGTCTCGCGACCGCAGTCCGCGCTGCCACCACCGGAGCCGCGCACGCCGATCGACGAGCTCGCCGATGAACCAGAGCGCGCGGGCGACGACGGGCAGGCCGACGACCAGGCGTGGCTCGGCATCGTGCTCGGGGTGCTCGGATGGCTGGGCGTCGGACTGCTGATCCTCAGCCTCATCGCGAGTCCGTTCCTCGCGATCATCGCGGCCAAGCTCCGTCGCCGACGCATCCGCCGAACCGCGCCGAGCCTGCATCAACGCATCGAAGGGGGGTGGGACGAGTTCGCCGACACCGCGGCTGATTTCGGGCTGCCGGTCGCCGCAGCCGGGACGCGCGCCGAGCAGGCCGCCTCCGTCGGCGGCCTCGACTCGCTCGTCCTCGCCCGGGTCGTCGACCACGCGCTCTACGCGCCGGACGCGCCGGAACAGGGGGACGACGAACGGGTCTGGACGGCGGTCGCCGAACTCCGGCGGCGACTCGCCGCGGAGGCGGGAACCCGTCGGAGCCTGCTCGCCGCGATCTCGCTTGGCTCGCTCGGGGGGTACGCTAACTCGCGGAGAGGAGGTCGTTCGTGAGGTGCCGGATCTGCGGGGCCGAGCTGCCCGATGGAGCGATGTTCTGCGGGGAGTGCGGCAGTTCGACCAGCGCGACCCCCGAGTCGCGCCGCCGGCCTGATCCGCGACCCGGTGACACGACGATCCTGTCGCGCTCGGCCCTCGCCACGGGAGTGGTCAGCGTTCCCGTCGACGGGTTCCGCCCGGTCGAGGCGCAACAACCGCCGGCGGCCGGCACACCGTCTACCGAAGCCTCGCCGCGCCCCGCCGCGCAGGCGTCCTTCGTGCTTCGCTTCAGCACGGGTGAGACGCGCACCGTCTTCGGCACCGGGCTCGTGGGGCGCAAGCCGCTGCCCCAACCGGGCGAGCGCTTCGATCACCTGGTGCAGATCGGCGACCGGACGCTCTCGGTCTCGAAGACGCATCTCGAGTTCGGTCAGCATAACGGCGTCCTGTGGATCTCGGATCGATTCTCGGGCAACGGGACCGTGGTGCGTCGCCCTGACGACGGCGCATTGCGCTGCGAACCAGGACGGCGGTACCTGGTTCCGAGAGGAAGCCGGGTGGAGCTCGCCGACCAATACTTCGTGGTCGGCTGACCGGTCGCGCCGGAGGGTCGACCGGTTCTGCACAGTCCGTGGACGCGGTCCTCACGTCCACATCGCAGCAGCCGACCCCGCCGTCCGACCTCGTGAGCTGCTGGGCTGGTCGCCGTGCAACGTGCCGACACGAACCCTGGCAGTCCCGGACTCGACAGCGCGCTCGCGCTCCCTCCGCAGGAGCGCGCGCCGGCGCGGGCGGGCTTTCCCTGGCTCGCATCCTGTGCTCCCGTCATCGGCGCACTCGTGCTGTGGGCGATCACGGGGTCGATCGTGTCACTGGTCTTCGCCGCACTCGGTCCAGTGGTTGCGCTGGCCTCCATGGCCGACGGCTCCCGTCAGGCGTCGGCTGGGCGCCGGCGCCGCGAGGCCGAGCGTCGCGCGGCGCTCGACCGTCTGGCTGACGAAGTCCGGCGACGGCACGACACGGAGCGGGCGGAGGCGTGGCGCGAGACGCCGCCCGTCCGCGATCTGCTCACGCATGCTCCGGGCGCCGAATGGCATCGCGTCGGGCCGGGCCGGGTCGTGATCGGTCGGGGCGAGCGGCCGAGCTCGGTGCGCATCGGGGGAGTGCCCGCCGATGATCACGATCGCGCGGTGATGCGACGGGCGGAGTGCGTCGACGACGCGCCGGTGCTCATCGATGTCTCATTCGGGCTCGGCCTCATCGGTCCGCCGCCACTCGTGCGGGCTGCCGCGCGCGCAGCCCTGGTGCAACTCGTGCGATTCGCCACACCTGGACAGGTCGCACTGCGGGTCCCGGCGTCCGCCGAGTGGGCGTGGGCCGGCGAGCTTCCGCACCGGGCCGGAGGCGAGGCGATCGCGGTGACCGACACGGCAGTGCCGGTGGAGCGTGGTCGCGGTGCGCCGAGGGTCACCTGGCACGTCGCGATGGCCCCCACCGCGTCGGCGCTGCCGCCCGGATGCGGCACGGTCCTGCGCGTGGAACGCACGACGCGGGCGGTGATCGAGCGCGAGCACGGGCATGCGGTGCGTCGTGTCGTCGTCCCCGAACTGGTCTCGGCGGCCGACGTCGGAGCGTGGGCGGCGCGCGTCCGCACCGCCGCGGCGCGGGTCGGTCTCGCCGCCGGGACCGAGCCCATCCCCGATCAGGTGCCGCTCGAGCGCATCATCCCGGTACCGGCTCACCACGCAGATCGTGCCGGGTTGGCCGTGGCGGTCGGCATATCGGCGGATGGGCCCGTGGTGATCGACCTGGTCTGCGGCGGGCCCCACGCCCTCGTCGCCGGGACGAGTGGGAGCGGCAAGAGCGAGTTCCTGCTCGCGTGGCTCACTGCGCTGGCGGTCGCATACCCGCCGAGGCTCGTGTCGTTCCTGCTGGTCGATTTCAAGGGTGGCGCGGCGTTCGAGCCATTGCGCGGACTGCCGCACGTCGCCGGCCTGGTCACCGACCTCGACGAGACCGAGGCCGTGCGGGCGGTCGAGAGCCTTGGAGCCGAGCTCCGGCACCGTGAGGAGGTGCTGAAACGTCGCGGCTGTCGCGCGATCGCCGAGCTGCCCGAGGAGGAGGAGCTGCCGCGGTTGGTCATCGTGGTCGACGAGTTTCAGGCGATGGCCGAGCGATTCCCCGAGCTCTCACCGCTGATCGCGGATATCGCCGCTCGCGGGCGATCGCTCGGTGTGCATCTGGTGCTTGCCGCACAGCGTCCGAACGGGGTCGTTCGAGAGGGGGTCACCGCCAACTGCGGACTCCGCGTCTCGCTGCGCGTGCTCTCCCGTGCGGACAGTATCGCGGTGCTGGGTGTGGACGCGGCCGCGGGGCTGGACGCCGGGACGCCCGGGCGAGCACTGGTCGCGTCCGAGGGCGGCGCCGTCGAGTTCCAGTCCGCGATCGCCTCGCCCGCGGTGATCGCGGACGCGCGCCGGCGAACGGTGGGGCCGGCCGTGCGTCGACCATGGCTGGACCCGTTGCCGTCCCGGCTGGGGCCTGACGACCTCGCGCGGATCGCGGCCGGGTTCGGACCGGGGAGCGTGCCGGAAGCCGGCGTCGTGTTCGGGATCGCCGACGAGCCGGAACGGCAGCGACGTGCGCTCGCGGTCTGGCGACCAGAGCACGACGGCCCGATGCTCGTCACTGGCGCCGCGCTGAGTGGCCGTTCAACCGCGCTCGGGGCGATCGCGGCGTCCTTCGCGCGGCGTCACGGCGCCGCAGCGGTCTCGGTGCTCGGCGGTCCGCCGAGCACCGAGTGGGACGTGATCCATGAGGAACTCGCCCGGCTGCGGCGCGGCACCGCCTCGGACCGTCTGCTCGTGATCGACGACGTCGACGCCCGATATCGCTCGTGGCCCGACGAGCATCGCCTCGCCGTGCTCGACGTGATCGCGTCGCTGTGCCGCGAGGGGCGGGTGTCGAGCCTGCACGTCGTCGCGTCGGCGGCATCGCTGCCGTCGCTGGCAGGTCCAGTGCGCGACGCCTTCGGACTCAACCTGGTGCTGCGCCAGAGCACCCGTGTCGATGTCGTGCACGCCGGCGGAACGGGCGCACTGTGGCGCGCCGACGACCCGCCCGGAGCCGGCCAATGGCGCGGCCGACGGGTCCAGGTCGTCGACGCGGGGCCGGTCGTGTCACCGATCGCGCGTCCGGTTCCGTCGTTGCGCATGTCCCCTGACGCGCCGGTGGCCATCGTGAGTCTCGCCCCGGCGCGCGACGCCGACGTGGTCCAGGCGCTGAGCGGGCGGACCCCCCTCGTCCTTCGGCAGGGCGAGGACGCCGCCGCGCGAGCGCTCACCGCGATGGGTCTCGGGCCGGTATCGCCGCAGGGCCGCGATTCGCCGCTGCCCGCGCTCCCGCCCATCGTCGTCGGGGACGCTGAAGCCTGGGCGGCGCAGTGGTCGCTCCTCGCCGCCATCCGCGAGCGGGGGCTCCTCGTGGTGCACGCGGGCTCGTCCGAACTGCGCGCCGTCAGCCGCCTCCGCACGACGCCGCCGATGCTCGACCCGGGCGGCGAACAATGCTGGGGGCTCCTCCCCGGTGAGCCGCCGGTCAGGCTCAGCTGGCCACCGGGCCCGCGAGAGCTACGGATTCCTCACGATTCGAACCCAGAAGACACGGATTCCGCACCACCCGTTGTCAAAAATTAACGATTCAGATATCGAATCGTGAAATTGAGCCGACAGTGTGGCACTATCTTCCCACCCCGCAGTGAGGCGAACCCGATTGGAGCTCCCGTGACCACCCGACGCCCCCTCCCCGAAGATCCGATCGTCCGCGCTCTCGTGCTCCAGGCCCGACGCGCTCAGTTGAGCCGCAGAACGCTGCTGACCGGCGCCGGCGTCGGGGCGTCGGCGCTCGCCCTCGCCGCGTGCTCGAGCGGCGGCGGGCAGGCCAAGCCGACCGCGGCCGCGGACAAGTCCGAGACGGAGAAGACGATCAACTGGGCCAACTGGGCGGCCTATATCGACGAGGACGACGCGGGCAATTACCCGACGCTCGACCGGTTCACCGAGGAGACCGGGATCGCCGTCAACTACGAGGTCGCGGTCGACGACAACAACACCTACTACGGCAAGGTGAAGGACCAGCTCGCACTCGGGCAGGACATCGGAGCAGACACCGTGTGTCTCACCGACTGGATGGTCAGCCGGTGGATCCGGCTGGGCTACACCCAGGAACTCGACCACGCCAACATCCCCAACCTGGCGAACCTCACTCCGGCGCTCGAGGACCCCGACTTCGACCCCGGCCGTGCCATGTCGGTGCCATGGCAGGGTGGCTTCGCCGGGATCTGCTGGAACAAGGAAGCGATCCCCGGCGGGCTCGAGTCCGTGGAGGACCTCTGGAACCCCGAGTTCAAGGGGCGTATCGGTGTGCTCTCGGAGATGCGCGACACCATCGGGCTGCTCATGCTCCAGAACGGCGTCGACATCTCAGGGGAGTGGGGCGACCCCGAGTTCGACGCCGCGAACGACCTCCTGAGGGAGCAGGTCGAGTCCGGGCAGGTGCGGAACATCAAGGGCAACTCCTACCTGGAGGACCTGAAGAGCGGTGACACCCTGGCGGCGATCTGCTGGTCGGGCGATATCACGGTGATCAACGCCGAAGCCGGCGACAAGTGGGAATTCGCGATCCCGTCGGCCGGCGCGACACTCTGGAACGACAACTTCGTCGTGCCGATCGGCTCCAGCCGGAAGGCCAACGTCGAGACGCTCATCAACTACTACTACGAGCCCGAAGTGGCCGCCGAGGTCGCGGCGTGGGTGAACTACATCACCCCGGTCGTCGGCGCGAAGGAAGCGGCGATCGCGATCGACCCCGAGCTCGCCGAGAACCAGCTGATCTTCCCCGACGAGGACACGCTGTCGCGCGCGCACATCTTCCGCACGCTCACCGGAGCCGAAGAGCAGAAGTACCAGGCCGCCTTCCAGAGCATCCTGCTCGGTTCCTGAAGCGAGGGCAGACGATGGCATCAGTACGCGAATTCTCCGAGCGAGGCGCCGACCTCGAACTGTCAGGCATCCAGAAGCGCTTTCCCGGTTTCACCGCGATCGAGGACCTCGACCTCGTCATTCCCGCGGGGTCGTTCTTCGCCCTCCTCGGGCCATCGGGTTGCGGCAAGACGACCACCCTCCGGCTCGTCGCCGGCCTCGAGGAGCCGACGAAGGGCCGGATCCTGATCGGCGGGCGCGACGTGACGGGCACCAAAGCGCATGAGCGCCCGGTGAACACCGTCTTCCAGAGCTACGCGCTCTTCCCGCACATGACCATCCTCGAGAATGTCGCCTTCGGCCTGAAACGTCGGCGCATGGCCGACGCGATGCCGCGTGCGCACGAGGCGCTGAAACTCGTCGAACTCGATCACCTCGCCCAGCGCCGCCCGCAGCAGCTGTCCGGCGGTCAGCAGCAGCGCGTCGCGCTCGCCCGGGCGATCGTCAACCGGCCGGCCCTGCTGCTCCTCGACGAGCCGCTCGGCGCCCTCGATCTGAAGCTGCGACGACAGATGCAGCTCGAACTGAAGGGCATCCAAGAGGAGGTCGGACTCACCTTCCTGCACGTCACGCACGACCAGGAGGAGGCCATGACCATGGCCGACACCGTGGCGGTGATGAACAAGGGCGCGATCGAGCAGATGGGTGCGCCGGAAGAACTGTACGAGCTGCCGCGCACGGTCTTCGTGGCGAACTTCCTCGGGCAGTCCAACCTGTTCACCGGACCCGTCACCGGCGGCACCGATGCCGCGCTCACGGTCGACGCCGGCGGACACGCCATGACGGTGCCGACCAGCCGGGCGGTGCGCCACCGCGGGACGATCACCGTCGGGGTCCGCCCCGAGAAGGTCGTCCTGCACATCACCGACCCCGGCGAGACAGCCGGCCGCAACACTCTCGGTCCGGGTCGTGTCGTCGACGTCTCGTTCTCGGGGGTGAGCACCCAGTACCTCGTCGACGTGCCGGGCGCCGGCACGCTCATGGTGTTCGCGCAGAACGTCGGCCACGGCCCCGTCGCCGCGCTCGGCTCGGAGGTGTGGCTGAGCTGGGACATCGCGCACGGGTTCGGTCTGGCCGACGAGCCGGCGGAAGGCGACCGGTTCCTCGCGGACGATTCGACGACGTCGATCGCCACGCAGCACCGTGAAGGCCTCGTCGCGGAGCTCGGGGAGAGCTGACATGGCCTTCGCTGCATTCGCGACGGCCGAGGCGCAGCCGCAAGCGCCCAAGAAACGCAGCCGCATCGCGCTCCTGCTGCTGCTGCCCGGCATCGCGTACCTGGTGCTCTTCTTCCTGACGCCGCTGATCTCGCTGATGCTGACCAGCCTGCAGGCCCCGAACGAGTTCGGCGACATCGGCGTGTACGACTACGCCTTCAACTGGCAGAACTACGTCGCGGTGATGGAGCAGTACTGGCCGCACATCCTGCGCTCGTTCGGCTACGCGCTGGCGGCGACCGTGTTCGCGCTCCTCTTCAGTTACCCCCTGGCGTACTTCATCGGCGTCAAAGCGAGGCGGTGGCCGCTGCTGCAGAGCCTCATGCTCGTGCTCGTCATCGCGCCCTTCTTCATCAGCTTCCTGCTGCGCACCCTCGCGTGGAAGCAGATCCTCTCCGACGAGTCGTTCATCATCACGTCGCTGAAGGCGCTGTCGCTGCTGGGTCCCGACGCGCACTTCACCGGCACCCCGTTCGCCGTGATCTTCGGGTTGACGTACAACTTCATCCCGTTCATGACGCTGCCGCTCTACACGACGCTGGAGCGCCTCGACGTGCGCTACCTCGAAGCCGGCGCCGACCTCTACGCGAGTCCCTTCCACGTCTTCCGCAAGGTGACGATCCCGCTGTCCATGCCCGGCATCGTCGCGGGCACGCTCCTCACGTTCATTCCCGCGGCGGGTGACTACGTGAACGCCAGCCGCGACTTCCTGGGCGGTCCCGACACCCAGATGATGGGCAACGTCATCGAGGCGAACTTCCTCGTCCTGCTGAACTATCCGGCGGCGGCCGCACTGTCGATCATTCTCATGGCGGCGATCCTCGTGCTCGTCGGGGTCTACGTGAAGCGCTCGGGAACGGAGGACCTGCTGTGAGCGGAGAAGTCCAAGCCGCAGCCGTGCTCGGCGGGCTCGCCGAGAACGAGCAGCTCGACGAGCAACGGCCGCCGCGACGCGTCCGGGCCGGCCGGATCGGGCTGGGGGACTGGCTGCTGCCCGCCTACGCCGTGATCGCGTTCGTGTTCCTGCTCATCCCGATCGTGTACACCTTCGTGTTCTCGTTCAACGACTCGATCAAGTCGAACATCTCGTGGCGCGGCTTCACGTTCGACAAGTGGCTCAACGTGTGCAACGTCGAGGGCGGGGCCGTGTGCCAGGCGTTCGGCAACAGCATCGTGATCGGGCTGGTCGCGACCGTCGTCGCCACGGTGCTCGGCACCATGATCGCGATCGCGCTCGTCAGGTACCGCTTCCGCGCGCGGTCGGCGATCAGCCTGCTGCTGTTCCTGCCGATGGCGACGCCCGAGGTGGTGCTGGGCGCGGGCCTCGCGGCGCAGTTCCTCGCCGTCGGGGTGCCGAAGGACATGACGACGATCATCCTGGCGCACACCATGTTCTGCATCAGCTTCGTGGTGGTCACGGTCAAGGCGCGCGTGGCGAGCCTCGACCCGGCGCTCGAGGAGGCCGGTCGCGACCTCTACGGTTCGCCGGTGCAGGTGTTCTGGAGGGTCACGTTCCCGTTGCTCCTGCCCGGTATCCTCGCCGCCGCGCTGCTGGCCTTCGCACTGAGCTTCGACGACTTCATCATCACCAACTTCAACTCCGGGTCGGTGACCACGTTCCCGAAGTACGTCTACATCTCGGCATCGCGAGGGATCCCAGCCGAAGCGAACGTGATCGCGTCGGCGGTGTTCCTGTTCGCGATCGTGCTGGTCCTGGTCGCCCAGATCTCCCGCGCCGCGCGCGCGAAGCGGCTGGCGAAGCAGGGCTGAGCGGGTGCCTGTGGTGACGCAGGGCTGAGCGGATGCCTGTGGTGACGCAGGGGTCAGCGGATGCCTGTGGTGACGCAGGGCTGAGCGGATGCCTGTGGTGACGCAGGGCTGAGCGGATGCCTGTGGTGACGCAGGGCTGAGCGGATGCCTCGTGCGGCTCGACGGCCGTACGAGGCATCCGCGCGGTGAAGCTCGCCTGCCTGGAGCCCTCAGACCGTCGCGCGGATCTCGCCGACCGGCCGGTCGCCACCCATGATCCAAAGGTCCAACTCCGCCTGCACGCCGTCGATTGCCGCGTGTTCGAGCGAACCGGCCGCGGCGAGCAGCCGCAACGCCACAATCGCGGTCGAGCGTGCGCTGCCGTCGAGCACCTTCACGGCAACCGTGGTGCCGTCGGGGGCGGTCATCACCATGACGCCCTCAGCACCGATCTTCGCGAACACCCCGAGCCGTTCGATGGCCACGGTGTCGGGCCGACCCGGGCCGCCGGCCGCCCATGCGTGCGCGCGCACGGCCTCGGTCAGTGCCGCCGCCTCGCGGTAGAGGGCGAACGGGGAGGACGACTGCGCGGTCGTGATCTTCTGGATGCCGCGGGCGAGGCCCGTGAGGCTCACCGCGTGTACGGGCGCGCCGCATCCGTCGACGCCGCTCGCGATCGGGCGTTCGCCCGTGAACCGCTCGAGCACGTCGAGGATCTTCCGCTGCATCGGATGCTCCGGCTCGAGGTAGCCGCGCAGCGGCCAGCCGTTCGCGGAGCAGGCGACGAGCATGGCCGCGTGCTTGCCGGAGCATTCCATGTAGACCGGCTCGGGACCGCCGCCGGCGCGGATCACCTGTTCCCGCGCGGCGCGGTCGAGCGGCATCGCCGGCGGGCAGCCGAGCGCGTCGACGGGAACCGACGCCCGCGCGAGCAGGCCGCGCACGAGTGCGATGTGCGCAGCCGTACCCGAGTGGCTCGCCGTCGCGATGGCGGCGTCTTCGCCGCGCAGCGGCGCCCCGGACGTCATCGCCGCGAGCGCCTGGAAGGGCTTCAGCGTGGAGCGGGGGAAGATCGGCGACCGGACGTCGCCCAGCTCACGGAGGAGCTCACCCTCGGGGGAGACGACCACGGCCGAGCCGGCATGGCGTGACTCGATGAAACCATTGCGTTCGACCACGGCGAGTTCGACGGCGTTGCTGACGGTGAAGGTCTCGGACACGGCTCAGCTGAGGGCCGCGAGGCCGTCGTCGAGGATCTGCAGGGCGTCCGCGATGAGCGCATCGGAGACCGCGAGACTCGGCAGGAAGCGCAGCACGTTGCCATACGTGCCCGCGTTCAGGAAGAGCACGCCGCGTTCGGCCGCGAACGCGATGAGCGCGGAGACCGCCTCGGGGTAGGGCTGCTTCGTGGAACGGCCCGTTCCCGGCTGCACGAGCTCGATGGCGACCATGGCGCCTCGGCCACGGATGTCCCCGATGACGTCGTAGCGCTGCGCGAGGCGTTCGAGCCCGGCCTTGAGCGTCCGCTCGATGCGCTGGGCCTCGTCGAGCAGGCCGTTCTGATCGATGGACTCGAACACCGCGATCGCGGCCGCGCAGGCCACCGGGTTGCCGCCGAATGTCCCGCCCAGCCCGCCGGGGTGCGCGGCGTCCATGATCTCGGCGCGGCCCGTCACTGCCGCGAGCGGGAGACCGCCGGCGATGCCCTTCGCGGACAGGACGAGGTCGGGCTCCCAGCCGAACTGCTCACTTGCGAAGTACGTGCCGGTGCGAGCCATGCCCGACTGGATCTCATCGGCGATCATGACGACGCCGTGCTCGGTGCACCAGGTCTGCAACGTCGTCAGGAACCCGTCGGCGGGGACCATGAACCCGCCCTCGCCCTGGATGGGCTCGACCACGAGGCAGGCGAGATCGGAGGCACCGACCGCCTTCTCGAGGTAGCTGATGGTCCGGGCCGCGGCCTCGGCACCGCTCAGGCCGTCGCGATACGGGTAGGAGCTCGGCGCGTGGTAAATATCCCCGGCGAACGGGCCGAACCCGGTGGCATAGGGGTGCGCCTTGTAATTCATGGCCATCGTGAGGTTGGTGCGACCGTGGTACGCGTGGTCGAGCACGGCGACGGCGCGCCGGCCGGTGTGCTTGCGTGCGATTTTCACACCGTTCTCGACCGCTTCGGCGCCCGAGTTCACGAGCACGCTCTTCTTGGCCCAGTTTCCGGGCGTGTGTGCCGCGAGCAGCTCGGCGACACGCACGTACTCTTCGTACGGGGTCACGGTGAAGAGGGTGTGGATGACGTCCTGCAGCTGCCCGGCGGCGGCCTCGACGACGCGCTGCTCCGTGTGGCCGACCGTCGTGACCCCGATGCCGGCCCCGAAGTCGATGAATTGGTTGCCGTCGACGTCGACGAGGATCGCCCCGTTGGCGCGCTCGATGTAGACCGGCAGTGCGCTGGACACACCGTCCGAGACGACGGCCGTGCGGCGCGCGTGCAGCTCCTGTGACTTCGGACCGGGGATGGCGGTCACGACCTTCCGCTCCTGCGGCACGCTGTAGACCGGGGCGGATGCGGCGTTGGCGTCGATGGTGTCAGTCATGATCGTCCAAGCTTAGCTTTCGGGCACCGCCCCATCGGCGCGGCAGCATCGCGCGGCAGAATCGACACAGCGTTTCGACCGGAAGGATCACATATGCGACTCGGCGAGCACGACTACGCGATCGAGGTCGAGTGGACCGGCGACCTCGGGACGGGCACGTCGGATCCGCGCGCGTACCGGCGGACGCATATCGTTCGCGCAGCCGGCAAGGCGCACGACCTGCAGGGCAGCGCCGATCGCGCCTTCCACGGCGACCGTGATCGCTGGAACCCGGAGGAGCTGTTGCTCGCCGCGCTCGCCGACTGCCACCTGATGTCCTACCTGTACGCCGCGGCCCGGAGCGGCGTCGTGGTCCGGCGATACACCGACTCCCCGACGGCGGTGCTCCGTGAGGACGGCCGCGGCGGAGGCTCGATCGTCGAGGCGGTGCTGAGGCCGAACGTCGTGGTTGCCGAGGCGTCGATGCTCCCGCGGGCGCAGGCGCTGCATGCTGAGGCCGCTGAGCTCTGTTTCATCGCCGCCTCCGTGACCTTCCCCGTCCGACATGAGCCGGTCGCGACGGTCGAGTAGCGTCAGACGGCTCCGTCACCCGGCGAGCTTGGCCGGAACCGTGGGGATTGCGACGGGGGCGTCTGTGCAGGGATCGCCACCGATGAGGCGTGTGCACGGCGGCAGGAACCCCGGGTAGCGTTCGGTGGTCGGGTCACCGAACCAGCGGTGCCAGATGCGCCAGAAATTGAGATTGCCGAAGGCGGAGCATCCGTCGCCCGTGTCGGGATCCGCCAGGGTGGCCGGGCTCGGCTGGTACGGCGTGTAGTTGTAGAGGTTCGCGGTGGCTTGATTGCGGATGGCGACCGGCTGCGCGCCGCACGCCGGATCCGGGTTGAACGCCACGTTCACTGTGCCGATCTGGTAGGCGCGGTCGGGCAGCTCGGAGTACTGCCGGAACTGCCAGGCTGCGTGATACACCTGGTTGAAGAAGCCGAAGTAGTCCTCGTCGCAGTCGGCCGTGTCGGGGCAGCCGTACCCGGTCGCGCGCAGGTAGCCGCGCTCCGTCGGACGCGTGAGCAGCGACTGCTCTTTCTGCAGCAAGACGATGAGCGTGCGCGGGCTCACTCCGCAGACCTCGGCCACACGATGCACGATGCGGCTCGCGCGCTCTCGAGGCGCGCCCCGGTACTCCGCACAGTGGCCGGGTCCGGCCTCCGGCTGGGTCTCGGTCGTCTCCCGGTAGTCGGCGAGACAGACGACCTCGGCGTCGGCGCGGCAGGAGACGCCCTCGAAGAACGACTGGATCTCCGACTCGCTCATGGCCGAACGATCGTAGAAGCTGTCGTCGCTCACGATGAAGCCGGGATCGAACCCGGACGTCGGCGGCTCGGCCGACTCGGTCGCCGCGGATGGTTCCTGCGTGGACGGGGCGGACGTCGTCGCGCTCGGCGCGCAGCCCGCCAACAGCAGCGCGGCCGCCGCGATGGGGGCGAGCGCGATCGGGGCAAGGAAGCGGATGCTCATCGTGCTCGACGCTATCGCGCGCATCCTGCGCGACGCTTGTGAATCATCCGGCGTGGGCACGGCCCGGCCGGACGATCAGATGCGCTCGTGGGGCATGATCCGGTCGGCGATCCGGGCGAGCGTGCTCTGCGGCGGCACCTCGTTGTAGCTGCCGGCGAGTTCCTGTCCGGTGAGGTCGTGGATGGCGGCCATGATCTCGTCCGTCGCGGCGCGGCGGGCACGCCCCGACGTCGCGGGGCCGTGGTGTGCGAGATCGAGCGCCGGGCCGAACTTCACGGTCACCGGGCGGATGCGGGGGAGGTTCGACCCGACCGGCTGGATCGCCTCGGTGCCGATCAGGCCGACCGGGACCACTCTGGCCCCGGTGGTGAGCGCGAGCCACGCGACGCCCGTCCGCCCGCGGTACAGGCGGCCGTCGAGTGACCTGGTGCCCTCCGGGTAGAGCGCGAAGGCGTTGCCGGCGTCGAGGATTCGGCGCCCCTGGTCGAGCGCCTCCTGCGCCTGCGAGCCGGCGCCCCGCTCGACCGAGACGGCGCCGATCGCGCGGAAGAACGTGCGCGAGACCCATCCTTTGACGCCGGTGCCGGTGAAGTAGTGCGACTTCGCGAGGAACTGCACCGGCCGCGGTGCGGCCAACGGGATCACGATGCTGTCGACGAACGACAGGTGATTCGAGGCGAAGATCACGGGGCCCTCAGCCGGCACGTGCTCGGCGCCCAAGATCTTCGGGCGGTAGACGAGGAGCACGAGCGGTCGGAGGATGCCGCGCACGATCCGGTACAGCGGACCTGCTGCGGGTCCGGCGGTTGCCGACCCGGCCGTCGCCGACTCAGCGGTGGCCGACTCAGCGGTGGCCGGCTCAGCGGTGGCTGGCGATCCGGGGACGACGGTGTCATCGGGCTTGGGCGAAGGCACACACCGACGCTACGGCCCCGGATATGCGTCGAAGGGCATATCGACCCGTCGGCGGTCCCCGTCGTGAGCCGCGCCGCCGCAGGTCGCGGAATCGTCGATGGCAGGATGAGGGCATGCAGGCCATGTACGGCGAGGAAGTGTGGACGCTCGACGACACCGGCGTCACGATCGCGCGCGTGGTCGATGAGCGGCACACCAAAGGCACTGAGCAGGTGCTGCGCCGATTGCTCGCGCGGGTCACCGGCGTCCCGGGCGACGACGTCGAGGTCGAGCGGCGGTGCGGTGAGTGCGGAGCCCGGCACGGGGTTCCGACGATCGAGTACCCGACGCTGCCCTCCGGTGGACGATGGCACGCGGACGTCGCCGGGGGCGGCGGCGTCATCGTGGCTGCGGCCAGCGCGAGGCATCCGCTCGGGGTCGCGGTCGAGACCGCGGGGCCCGCGGGCCGCGCGATCGATGAGGCGGCGTTCCACACGCGCGAGCTCGCCCTGCTCGACACGGTGGACGCGGCGCAGCGGGAGTTCCTGCGAACGACGATGTGGGTCAGGAAGGCCGCCCTGGCGCGGGTGCTCGGCCATCGTGCGTTCCTGGAGCCGGCACGCGTGGAGCTGAGCTCGCCGCGCGATGACGGCGGGACGGCCGGGCTCGTCCGCGCGGTGCCCGAGCTGGGGGCGCACTGGCGCGAGGTCGCCGTGCACGATGTCCCGGTGGCGGACGCGCCCGACGCCGAAGGTCTCGCGGCCGCCGTCGCGATTCTCCGATGAGCGTCGGTCGCACGCCGCGGGCGTCAAGCAGCCCCATGTCGCGGCACACGCTTCTCCGCCACGCCCGTCCACGCCGCGCCGTACAGTGGGACGCGTGAAGCGCGTCATCATCCTCGGATCGACCGGCTCGATCGGCACCCAGGCGCTGGAGGTCATCCGCGCCAATCCGCGTCGCTTCGAGATCGTGGGTCTCGGAGTCGGCCGCAATCGCGAGGAACTCGCGTCGCAGGCCGCGGAGTTCGGCGTCGACGATGTCGCGGTCGGCATCATCGAGGCCGAGCACCTCGTGCGGGACGTCGACGCCGATGTCGTACTGAACGGCATCACGGGTTCCGTCGGGCTCGGGCCGACGCTCGCGACCCTGGAACGGGGCACCACGCTCGCCCTCGCGAACAAGGAGTCGCTCATCGTCGGCGGCGACCTGGTGACGCGGCTCGCACGCCCCGACCAGATCGTCCCCGTGGACTCGGAGCACTCGGCCATCGCACAAGCGCTGCGTTCGGGCTCGGAGGCCGAGGTCCGCCGGCTCGTGCTCACCGCCTCCGGGGGACCGTTCCGCGGACGCCGCCGCGAGGACCTCGCGCGTGTGACGCCGGCCGAAGCGCTCGCGCACCCCACCTGGGACATGGGGCTCGTCGTGACCACGAACTCGGCGACACTGGTCAACAAGGGTCTCGAGGTCATCGAGGCACATCTGCTGTTCGGCGTGGACTACGACCGCATCGACGTGGTGGTGCACCCCCAGTCGATCGTGCACTCGATGGTCGAGTTCATCGACGGGTCCACGATCGCGCAGGCCTCGCCGCCCGACATGCGGTTGCCCATCTCGCTCGGGCTCGACTGGCCGCACCGGGTCGGTGGCGTCGGCCGGCCGCTGGATTGGACGACGGCACAGAGCTGGACCTTCGAGCCCCTCGACGAGACCGCGTTCCCCGCGGTCGCGCTTGCGAAACAGGTGGGCCGAGCGGGCGGGGAGTACCCGGCGGTGTACAACGCCGCGAACGAGGAGGCGGTCGCCGCGTTCCACGACGGACGGCTGGACTTCACGGGAATCGTCGACACCGTCCGCGCCGTCGTCGAGGCGCATGAGCCGGCGGAGGACACGCTCTCCGTCGCGGGCCTCGCGGAGGCTGAGGCATCCGCCCGCCGCGCCGCGCAGGCCAGGATCGCCGCCAGGTAACAGTCCAGCCGAGAGCCCCAGGCGCGGCTCGCAGCGACAGCCCAGGGGCGGCTCGCAGCGACAGCCCCAATCGACAGGTCCTGGGGCGGGCTCCCAGCCGACGGAAAGCCGCCGCCAAGGCGGCGGCAGTACGCTCAACGGGTGGATTCCCTGCTCGCCTTCGTGATCGGCGTCGTCGTGATCGCCCTCGGCCTCGCGGTCTCGATCGCCCTGCACGAGATCGGCCACCTGGTGCCCGCGAAACTGTTCGGCGTCAAGGTGACCCAGTACATGATCGGCTTCGGTCGCACGATCTGGTCCAGACGACGCGGCGAGACCGAGTACGGCGTGAAGGCGATCCCGCTCGGCGGCTACATCTCGATGATCGGCATGTTCCCGCCCGCGAAGGGCGAGCGCGTGAAGGCCGACAGCACCGGCTTCTTCCGCGGCATGGTGCAGGACGCGCGGGAATCGAGCGCGGAATCCATCGGACCGGGCGATGAGGAGCGCGCCTTCTTCCGGCTGCCCGTGTGGAAGCGCATCATCGTCATGTTCGGCGGGCCGTTCATGAATCTCGTGCTCGGCGTCCTCTTCTTCGCGATCCTCATCATGGGATTCGGTGTTCCGCAGGCGACGACCACGGTGGGCGCGGTCTCCGAGTGCGCGCTCCCGGCGACGAGCGAACGCCAGACCTGCGAGCCCGGCGACCCGGCCGCCCCCGGCGCCGCCGCGGGCATCGAGGCCGGCGACCGCATCGTGTCGATCGACGGCACGCCCATCGAGTCGTGGGCGCAGTCGACGGCGATCATCCGCGACCACCCGGGCGAGTCGCTCGAGGTCGTGGTCGAGCGTGACGGCGAGCAGGTGCCGCTCACGGTCACCCCCATGGTGAGCGAGCGGTACGCGCTCGACGACGACGGTCGCGTCGTGACGGATGCCTCCGGCGATCCGGTCACCGTCGACGCCGGGTTCGTCGGCATCGAGTCCACGGTCGCGCGCGTGCCGCAACCGGTGACCGCTGTGCTCCCCGCTGTCGGTGAGCAGACCGCGGGAGTCGTCGGCATCGTCGTCAACCTGCCTCAGCGGCTCGTCGATGTGGCGAACGCCGCATTCGGGCCCGGAGAGCGTGACCCGAACGGGCCGATGAGTGTCGTCGGCGTGGGCCGGGCGGCCGGCGAGGTCGCCGCGACGGCCGAGCTTCCCGTCGTCGACAAGGCGGCGTTCATGGTGGGCATCCTCGGCGCCCTGAACATCGCGTTGTTCGTGTTCAATCTCATCCCGCTGCTGCCGCTCGACGGCGGACACATCGCCAGCGCGCTCTTCGAAGCGGTCCGGCGTGGGTTCGCGAAGCTGTTCCGGCGCCCCGATCCCGGACCCGTCGACCTCGCGAAGTTCATGCCGGTCACCTTCGGCGTGGTCATCCTGTTGGGGTGCATGAGCGCACTGCTCATCTATGCCGATCTCGTGAAGCCGGTGAGCCTGTTCTGACATGTCTCGCTTGAGTGCGCGCCTGCGAGCGCGTCGGCGTCTGCTCCGCGGGGAGTACGCCGGGCGCCTCCCGCGGGCCGATGCTGCCGTCGCGGAGCGGCGCTACGCTCAGCGCATGCCGTCGACCAGCGTCCGACTCGGCACGCAGGGGCCGCCGGCCGCCGTCGCGGTGCTCGTGCCCGCGGTCGTCAGCTTCCTGGTGC
>Ga0180223_1001046_pt1 | contig 24284 bp, 23 predicted proteins | sample eDN5th30CKraftOP_FD_151337 | JGI IMG/M metagenome (GOLD analysis project Ga0180223, IMG submission 151337) | Enriched Organic Plus compost microbial communities from Emeryville, California, USA - eDNA 5th pass 30_C Kraft OP (version 2) (version 2) ... | reverse complement strand
ACCGCGCGCCGATTCATTCGAGACAATGTCGAAATGGTAGGTCTCGCCCTGGATGACGCAGCCGAGCGCGACAACGCCGTCGAAGGTGTTCCGCGTCTTCGGCGCGTCGAGCGCCATGGCGATGGCGCCGGGAATTTCCAGCGCGCCGGGAACCGTGATGACTTCGTGAGTGGCGCCGGCCGCGTCGAGCACGGCCGTGGCGCCGCGCAGCAGTTCGTCGGCGATCGCGTCGTAAAAGCGCGCTTCGACGATGAGCACGTGCGGCGGCTTCGCCTTCGCCGCCGATTTGCCAGCAGCGGCTTTGCCGCCGGTTTTGGCGGCAACTGTCTTTTTGGCCATTACTTCTCTGTCCCTGTTCGGGCGGCGTCGTAGCAAGGGCGCGAACCGCGAACAAGGGCTCTGCGCCGGCGCGCGGCGGCGGCGCAGAATTGCATCGAAATCGGCCGGGAAACGCCGCTGTTACGCGGCACGCCGCATCGGCGCCGGGCGTTCCCGGCGCATGACGGCCTCGACCTTCGTGCGCTCCAGCTTGAAGATGGCGAGCGCCTCCATCAGCGTCCTGGCGCTGTCGTCGAGGCCAGCGGTCGCGCGCGCCGACAATTCGACCAGTTCGGCGTTCTTCTGCGTTACCTCGTCCATCTGCGTGACCGCCTGGTTCACTTCGCCGATGCCGGTGCTCTGCTCCATCGACGCGGCCGACACCTCGCTCATGATCGCGGTGACGCTGTTCACCGACCGGATGATTTCCTTCATGGTGTCGCCGGCCTGATGCGCCAGCGTGGTGCCGGCATTGACCTTGGAGGACGAGACCTCGATCAGCTGCTTGATCTCGCTCGCCGCGGCGGCGCTGCGCTGGGCGAGACTTCGCACCTCGGTCGCCACCACGGCGAAGCCGCGGCCCGCCTCGCCGGCGCGCGCGGCCTCGACCGCGGCATTGAGCGCGAGGAGATTGGTCTGCGACGCGATGCCGTTGATGATGTCGACAATGTCGAAGATCTTGGACGAGGACTCGCTGATCTCGCCGATGGTGTTGACCACCTGCTGCACCACGGTACCGCCCTTCTCGGCGATGGCGAGCGCCGCAGCAGCGACCTCGTTGCCCTGTGTCGAGCGCTGAGCGTTCGATTGCACCGTGGCGGCAAGCTGCTCCATGCTGGCGGCGGTTTCCTCGAGCGCCGCGGCCTGCGAATCCGAGCGGCCGGACAGATCGACATTGCCTTCGACGATCTCGTGGGTCGCCTTCTGCATCGCCTCGAAATTGCGGCGCACGTCGCCGATGATGCTGTGCAGGTTGATGTTCATCTGCCGCAGCGCGCGCAGCAACTGGCCGGCATCGTTAGTCAGGGTCGTTTCGATAGTGGTCGTCATGTCGCCGCCGGCCATGCACAGCGCTGCTTTCAAGGCCTGCTGCATGGGCGCGACCACGTTGCGCTCGAGATAGAGCCAGAACGATCCGGTCGCGAGTGCGACCACACCGGCAAAGCCGGCACCCCAGCCGCTGAGGCCGGCGCGCGCCAGGTCGTCCGACGACCAGGCCGTGAAGCCGAAGGCGGCGAGCGCGATGAGAATGAGCGACATCGTCGCGGCGATGCGGCCGCGCAGCGACAGATGCATTGCCCGAGCGACGGCGCCGATGAAACCGCCACCGAGCACTTCGCCCTGACGCAGCTTCAGCGGCACGCCAGCCGCCGCCTGCCGATAGAGCGCATCGGCCGCCGCGACCTGCTCACGGCTCGGCTTGGTGCGCACGGAGACATAACCGACAGGCTTTCCGTTCTCGACGACCGGCGTGACATTGGCGAAGACCCAGTAGTAGTCGCCGTTCTTGCAGCGATTCTTGACCACGCCGGTCCACGGCCTGCCCGTCTTCACGGTGGCCCACAGATCGGCGAAGGCGGCCGCGGGCATGTCAGGGTGGCGCAGGATGTTGTGCGGCGCCCCGATCAGCTCTTCCTTCGTGTAGCCGCTGACCTCGACAAAATACGGATTGGCGTAGGTGATCCGCCCCATGAGATCGGTCGTCGACACGATGGTCTTGCCGTCGTGCAAAGCGTGTTCGGTTGTGGTGACAGGCGTATTGAGCCGCATAAAAAAGTGTCCCGACAGGAGCGTAATGCCGCGATTGACGGCGCAGCGGACCGCGATTGATTCCGGTCAAGGTACGTATTGTCTGTTATGAATAGGTTACGGGATACCGTCCCTGATTGCAGGGCGGGCCGTCTGCAATCTGTGACATCCGTGGCAGAAAACCGCAGCGCTGCGTCAGCGGCTTTCGCTCAGGCGCGCCGCATAGCGCGCCATGGTGTCGACCTCAAGATTGATGTCGTCGCCGACTTTCAGCGCGCCAAAGGTCGTCACCGTCAGGGTGTGCGGGATGATGAGCACGGTGAAGTCGTCACCCTCCACCGCGTTCACGGTCAGCGATACGCCATCGAGCGCGACCGAGCCCTTCGGTGCAATGAAACGCGACAGCGCCGGCGGCGCGCGCAAGGTGAAGCGCGCCATATCGGTCATGTCCTCGCGGGCGACGACCCTGGCAAGCCCGTCGACATGGCCGGCGACCAGATGTCCGCCGAGTTCGTCGCCGATCTTCAACGGACGTTCGAGGTTGATGCGGGTGCCATGCCGCCAGCGGCCGACTGTGGTGATAGCGAGCGTCTCGGCGGCGGCATCGGCGGCGAACCAGGTGCGGCCGTCCTCCTCACCGGTGCCTACCACCGTGAGGCAGACGCCGTTGCAGGCGACCGAGGCGCCCTCGACGAGTTCTTCGCGCGGGTAGCGCGTGTAAATCGTCAGCCGCGACAGGTTGTTGGCCTTCGCATCGACGGAGCGGATTTCGCCGAGGTCAGTGACGATGCCGGTGAACATCAGCTATTCCTCAAGCGGTGCAGCTCACTCAACCACGCACATAATGCTCGAGCGTGTTTGCGCCAAGCGGCTCGCTGCCGTCGAGCGTGAGCTTGCCGGTCAATTTGTCGAGCGTCATGCCTTCGAGCGGGCCGATGCCCTCGCCGATCTCCTTCGGCCCCTTCAGGAGCACGAATTCATCGACCAGATCGGCGGCGACGAACGAGGCCGCCACGGTCGGGCCGCCCTCCACCATCAGCCGCGAGATGCCCTCGCCGCTCAGCACCTTCATCACCTCGTCGAGATCGAGACGGCCTTGCGTGTCGTCGACGCGAAACACCCTGGCGCCCTTGGCCACCAGGATTTCCTCGGCGACCGGCGAAGCCTTGTGCGCGGCAAAGACCCAGGTCGGCACATCGCGGCAGGTCGAGATCACCGATAGCGACAGCGGTACGCGCAGTTGCGCATCGAGCACGACGCGCACCGGCGAGCGCTCGTACAGCCCCGGCAGGCGCGCAGTGAGGTGCGGATTGTCAGCCAGCACGGTGCCGAGCCCGACAAGGATCGCATCGTTCTGCGCGCGGATACTGAAGACGCGGTCGCGGGCTTCATCGCCGGTGATGGCAACCTGCTTGCGGCCCGCGAGCCCGGCCTTGCCGTCGGCCGACACAGCGAGCTTGAGCGTCACATGCGGACGGCCGGTGGTGATGCGGGTGATATGGCCGGCGTGAGCACGGCGCGCGTCATCGGCGAGGAGGCCTACATCGACGGCGATGCCGTTCTCCCGCAAACGGGCGTGGCCCTGACCCGCCACTTCGGGGTTGGGGTCCTCGAGGGCGGAGACGACGCGCGCCACGCCGGCCTTGATGATGGCGTCGGCGCAGGGCGGCGACTTGCCCTCGTGCGAGCACGGCTCGAGCGTCACATAGGCCGTCGCGCCCTTGGCGGCGCGCCTTGCGCGGCGGAGCGCCTCGACCTCGGCATGCGGCCGGCCGCCAGCTTGAGTCCAACCGCGGCCGACAATGACTCCATCCTTGACGATGACGCAGCCAACCGCCGGGTTGGGCCAGGTGTTGCCGAGGCCGCGCCGGCCGAGCGAGAGCGCGAGGCGCATGAAACGTTCGTCATCGGCGGCCGCGGACGACGCCGTCACAGGGACTTCTGCTTCGCTCATTTACGGACCGGCTCGTCGTCTTCACCGCGCAACTCATCGAGCGCGGCGCGGAAATCCTTGGCCTCGCGGAAGTTGCGATAGACCGAGGCGAAACGCACATAGGCGACGTCGTCGATCTCGCGCAGGTGCTGCATCACCGCTTCGCCGATCGTCTCCGACGTGACTTCGTTCTCGCCCATGCTTTCGAGTTCGCGCACGATCTTGGAGACCATTTGCTCGATGCGTTCCGGCTCGACCGAGCGCTTGCGTAGCGCGACCTGCACCGAGCGCATCAGCTTGTCGCGGTCGAACGGCACGCGACGGCCGTTGCGCTTGATTACGGTGAGCTCGCGCAGCTGCACGCGCTCGAAAGTGGTGAAGCGGAAATTGCAGGAAAGACACACGCGGCGGCGGCGGATCACGGCCGAGTCTTCGGTCGGGCGCGAATCCTTCACCTGCGTATCGAGGCTACCGCAGCTTGGGCAACGCATTGTCTAGCCGCTCCTCCCTGTCTGTCATCACCGGGCTTGTCCCGGTGATCCCGCTTAGGCTGGCACAGTGCGTCCCTAAGCGGGATGGCCGGGTCAAGCCCGGCCATGACAATGATTGGCCGCTCACTGATAAATCGGGAACCGATCCAGCAGCGTCTTCACCTTGCCGCGCACCTTTTCCTCGACCAGCGAGTCCTCGGTCACGCCCTTCTGCGCCAGCACGTCCAGCACCTCGACGATCATCTCGCCGACCTGTTTGAACTCGGCGGTGCCGAAGCCGCGCGTGGTGCCGGCCGGCGTGCCGAGACGGATGCCCGAGGTCACCATCGGTTTCTCGGGATCGAACGGAATGCCGTTCTTGTTGCAGGTGATGTGGGCGCGGCCGAGCGCGACCTCGGCGACCTTGCCGGTCTGGCGCTTGGGGCGCAGATCGACCAGCATCAGATGGTTGTCAGTGCCGCCCGAGACAATATCGAGGCCGCTCGCCTTGAGCGTGTCGGCAAGCGCGCGCGCATTGGCGACGATGTTCCTGGCGTAGGTCTTGAATTCGGGCTGCAGCGCCTCGCCGAAAGCGACCGCCTTGGCGGCGATGACGTGCATCAGCGGGCCGCCCTGCAGGCCGGGGAACACCGCCGAGTTCATCTTCTTGGCGATGGCCTCGTCGTTGCACAGGATCATGCCGCCGCGCGGGCCGCGCAGCGATTTGTGCGTGGTCGTGGTGACGACATGGGCGTGCGGGATCGGCGACGGGTGTTCGCCACCGGCGACGAGGCCGGCGAAGTGCGCCATATCGACCATCAGATAGGCGCCGACTTCATCGGCGATCTCGCGGAAGCGCTTGAAGTCCCAGACGCGGCTGTAGGCGGTGGCGCCGGCGAGGATGAGCTTCGGCCTATGCTCGCGCGCGATCTTCGCCACCTCGTCCATGTCGATGAGCTGGTCCTCGCGGCGCACGCCATATGGAATCGGCTTGAACCACTTGCCCGACATGTTGACCGGCGAGCCGTGGGTGAGATGGCCGCCGGCATTGAGGTCAAGGCCCATGAAGGTGTCGCCCGGCTGCAGCAGCGCGAGGAACACGGCCTGGTTCATCTGCGAGCCGGAGTTCGGCTGAACGTTGGCGAAGTTGCAGCCGAACAGCTTCTTGGCGCGCTCGATGGCGAGGGTCTCGGCAATGTCGACGAACTGGCAACCGCCGTAATAACGGCGACCCGGATAACCTTCGGCATATTTGTTGGTCAGCACCGAACCCTGCGCTTCCAGCACGGCGCGCGAGACGATGTTCTCGGAGGCGATCAGCTCGATCTCGTCGCGCTGGCGACCGAGCTCCTTGCCGATCACATCGAAGATTTCCGGGTCGACATCCTTGAGGGGGGCGGAAAAGAACTGCTGTGTCGTTGCCGACATACCTTTAGGTCTCCGGGCGCCTGACGGGAGAATCGGCGCCGTTTTCGTGGGGATTTCCGGGGAGTCCGGTTCGCACCTGCGAATAGCATATCGGCCCCGGCTGGCCAAGCGATGGCGCGTGGCGCGCGCGCAGGCGCAAGATGTAGCGAAATCTCAGGAAATCCCGCCCTCGCGGCGCTCGCGGGCGATGCGCGCCTTAAGCTTGGCCAACGCCAGCTTTTTGAGGTCCACCAGGGACGCGCTGGCCGGTCCGACCACCGCCACCTCGAGCGTGGTCGCAGCGTCGACGGCCGCCACCTTGGCGCTGCCGCCAACGACCGTGATCTCGAAATAGACTTCGGATTCGTCTGCCATCGCCGGCGCATCATAGCCGACTCGCCTTGGCTCGCGATGTGACGTATGGGGACGCCAAACAGAGGGACACGATGACCAACGCCCAGCTTCTGGAAATGGCGCGGGACAACCTCACCCGCTTCACGGCCGCGCCGGCGCCGGCCGAGATGCTGCGTCAGACGATTGAGGCGCATGAGATCGTGTTCGCGCTTTACCCGGATCAGTCGCCACGCGGCTTCGACACCTATCTGATCAAGGGCAAGCCGCTGGTGCCGGGCGCCTCCGACGAGGACCTCGCACGCCTTGCGATCACCGCCGTGCCCTGCGCCGATCTTTCGGAAGCACTGGCGCTGGAGCGCAGCTTCGGCGACACGCGGCCGGGGAAGCATTAGCGGCAGGCACGACGCGTGTCAGACCACTTCAATGCACGATAAAACCCCGGCCAGGGGAGGTTTTCCCGGCCGGGGCAAGTCGTCACTCGCCAGAAAAGGCAGAAGACTTGAAGGGTCGTAGACTTGAGAAGGCTTACAGGCGATAGAGGATCTGGTCGGTCCAGAAACGCTCGAGCCGGTGCAGCGACTTGTTCAGCGTCGCGAACTCCTCGGAGTTGATGCCGCCGACCTGCTCCACGGTGCGCACGTGCTTCTGATAAAGCGCATCGACGATGTCGCGCACTTCCTGGCCCTTCGCGGTCAGCTTGATGCGGACCGAACGGCGATCGACGCGCGAACGCTGGTGATCGAGGAACTCCATCTCCACAAGCTTCTTCAGATTGTAGGAGACGTTGGAGCCGAGATAGTAACCGCGCGTACGCAGCTCGCCGGCGGTCAATTCCTTGTCGCCGATATTGTAGAGCAGCAGCGCCTGCACCGAGTTGATGTCGGAGCGACCGCGGCGGTCGAATTCGTCCTTGATGACGTCGAGCAGGCGGCGGTGCAGCCGCTCGACCAAGGTCAGCGCCTCCTGATAAAGAGGACGGATGGTGTCGAACCGCGCTTCACGTTCGGCGGGTTCGACCGTCTTTACTACGGCTTTCATGTCTAACGCCCCTTCGTTTTTATAACGCCGGCCTTTTTTGTGGCCGAGGTGACGAGGCCCTGTTTTCCTCGTCCCTTACAGGCGTCAACCTATTCGGGGCCTTCTAAAATCGGCTTAAATAACAGCATAAACGTTAGGTTTATTTGCGACGGTGAATCCTTGGTTCACGGATTCAAGTCGAGCGATCGCGGCAAGGAGTCGTTCACCCTCTCCTGTCGGCCGTCATTCGGCACGGCACACCGTGCCGAACCGGAATTGGGACGCGATTGCCGGCGAAAACCGCCTAACCGCGAATGAAACGCACGATAGCGGAGAAGTCGCGGCCCGCTTCGCCGCTGTCGGCATAGGCTGAATAGAGTCTTTCCGCCTCGGCCCCCATTTCGGCATTGGCGCCAACCGCGCGCGCGGCTTCCTGCGCGAGCCGCAAATCCTTCAGCATCATCGCTACGGTAAACCCGGGTTCATAATTGCGGTTGGCCGGTGACGTGGGAACCGGTCCCGGAACGGGACAGTAGGTGGTCAGCGCCCAGCACTGCCCCGACGACTTCGACGAGATGTCGAACAGCTTCTGGTGATCGAGGCCGAGCTTCTCGGCCATGACGAAAGCCTCCGACACCGCGATCATGGAGATGCCGAGGATCATGTTGTTGCAGATCTTGGCGGCCTGGCCGTTCCCTGCCCCGCCGGCGTGGACGATGGTCTTGCCCATCTTCTGCAGGATCGGTTCGGCGCGCTGATAAGCCTGCGCCGTGCCGCCGACCATGAAGGTGAGCGTGCCCGCGGTGGCGCCGCCGACGCCGCCCGACACCGGCGCATCGACCATGAACAGGCCCTTCTTTTCCGCCTCCGCCGCGACGGCACGCGCGGTGTCGACGTCGATGGTCGAGCAGTCGATCAGCAGCGTTCCGGGATTGGCGGTGGCGACGATGCCGTTCGGCCCGAGATAGACATCGCGCACATGCTGCCCGGCCGGCAGCATGGTGATGACGGCGTCGGCCCGCCCTGCGGCGACATGGGCGAACTCGACCGGCGTGCCGCCGGCCTCCTTCAGTTTCGCCACTGAGGCCGGATTGACATCGACGCCCTCGACCTGATGGCCGGCCTTGATCAGATTGACCGCCATCGGCAGGCCCATATTGCCGAGCCCGATGAATGCAATGCGCGCCATGTCCCGCTCCCTCTTCCCTTGTTCGCCTGTTTCTCTTGTTATGTTTTCGTTTTAACGCGTCATACCGGCTGCTCGCGCGCCGACTTCAGCGCCAGATAAAGATAGATGCCGAGCATGCCGCCTTCAAACAGGATGGTGAAGAAGCCGCGGCCGAAGACCTGCGGAAAGAACAGTTGCACCGCGATCATCGAGGCGACCGCCGTCAGCCAGATGACCGCGCCCCAGGCGGCGGCCAGCCACAGTCCGACCGCGGCGACGAGGTCGATTACGGCGAAGAATACCGTGGCGGTCTGCCAGGCGATCGAATGATTGGCGTAGAGATCGTCGTCGCCGACGCCGACGCCGCAGATATTGGCCCAGTGATAGAGGCCCTTGAGCATCGACAGCCCGGCCATGATGCGCAGGAATAGCACCAGCCGGCGCGTCCAGCGTCCGACGCCGGGTTCGCCCTCCTGCTCGTGGACCGGCTCGAGATCGCGCAAGTCCGCGTAAGGATCGGCCGCAGCTCCGCCTAGGGCAGGATCAGCTCGCCGCCATCCAAGGAAGCGAAATAGCGCTCGATAGCCCCGGTCGTCACTTCGCTCAAAGTCTGAGGATTCCATGTCGGCTTGTTGTCCTTGTCGACGATGACGGCGCGGACGCCTTCGTAGAAATCGTGAGCCTTCACGATGCGCGAGACGATGCGCATCTCGGCCCGCATGCAGGTCTCGAAATCGTGGATCGCGCCGAAGCGCACCTGCGCCAGCGCCAGCTTGAGCGAGGTCGGCGATTTCGCGCGGATGGTCGCCGCGGTCTTGCCGGCCCATTCGACATCGGCGCTGTTTGTGGCCGCTTCATGATCGAGCCGCTCGAGGATGACTTCAACGTCATGACCGGCGAAAATGTGATCGATGAGGTGGCGGCGCGTGCAGATCGGCCCCTCCCCGCCCGGCTCGGCGAAGGCGGCGAGCACCGCATCGACCGACACCGTGCCGGTCAGCCCGTCGAGCAGATCGGGAAAGCGCGCCGATGAGATACGGTGCGTGGCGAGCCCGGCATAAAGCGCATCGGCAATGCCGAAGCGATCGCCGGTGAGCGCGCAATAGGTGCCGAGTTCTCCCGGGATTCGTGGCAGGAACCAGGTGGCGCCGACATCGGGGAAGAAGCCGATGCCCACTTCCGGCATGGCGAAGGAATACCTGTCGCCGGCGACGCGGTGCGAACCGTGCACCGACACGCCGACGCCGCCGCCCATGACGATGCCGTCGATCAGCGCCACATAGGGCTTGCGATAATTCTTGATGACGACATTGAGCGGATACTCGTCGCGCCAGAACTGCAGTTGCTCGTCGAAGCGCTTTTCCTTACCGAGGTCGTAGAGATGGCGGATATCGCCACCGGCCGAGAACGCCTTTTCACCGGCGCCCATGATGACCACGCGGGTGACGGCCGGATCGTCGGCCCAGTCGTCGAGCTGCGCGCGTATGGCCGTGACCATGCCGTGCGACACGGCGTTGAGCGCCCTCGGCCGGTTCAGCGTGATCAGCCCGGCGGCGCCGCGGCGCTCGAAAAGGACTTCCGGCTCCATCACGTCAAGGCCCACAGATACGTGAGAACGGCGAGTACACCGAGCGCGCTGCGCACGGCATGCAGGCGGCCCCATTGCTGGATCAAGCCGCGCGTCACGTCGCTGGCCGCTTCCGGCGCGGTGCCCTGAAGCAGCTTGTTGGTCGGCATAATGATGAACATCGTGAAAGGCCAGTTGGCGAGAATGAGGCCGGCGGCGAGCAGCCAGCGCCAATCGTAGCTGAACAGGAATGCCATGATCCCGAGCACGCCGGAGATGGCGGCGAGCGCCGACTGCATGATGAAACCGCGCGCGTAGCTCGGCTTCCATTGGGTCAGCAGTGCGCGATCGTCGAGCTGCAGCCGGGCATGCTGCTCGGCGAAATTGATGTAGATGGCCGCGCCGGCGAACATCGCGGAGGTAACCAGCGCCAGATGCCCGAACCAGAACAGCGCCGTCATTCTGCGGTCCCTTCGGCGCCGCGTGTGCGCAAGTAGATGAACCAGTAGACCGCGCCGACAAGCCCGCCGCCGCCGATAATATTGCCCAAAGTCACCGGCACAAGGCTCCACGCAAACGCCGGCCAGGTCATGGCGGCATAGGCCTGTGGTGCACTTCCGATCTGGGTCCACAAATCGGCCGGCGCCCAGGCCACAATGAACAGACCGAGCGGTATCAGGTACATGTTCGCCACCGAGTGCTCAAATCCGGCAACGACGAAGGCCGATACCGGAAACAGGATGGCGAGGATCTTGTCCGTGGTCGTGCGCGCGCCGAACGCCAGCCAGACGGCAAGACAAACCAGCACGTTGCAGAGAATGCCGAGAAAGAATGCGTTCGATACCGGCAAGGTGACCTTGTTGAGCGCAATGTTGAGCGCGACCGCCGCCACCGCCCCCTTGCCGCCGAGATACTGGCCGGAAAGAAACACGAGCGCGGCGGTGCCGACCGCGCCGACGAAATTGCCGGCATAGACGATCGCCCAGGCGCGCAACATTTCGCGCAGGCGCACCTTGCCGGCTGCGAGCGCCATGACCATCAGCGTGTTGCCGGTGAACAGTTCGGCGCCGCCGACGATGACAAGGATCAGGCCGAGGCAGAACACCACGCCGGAGAGGAGCCGGCTGATACCGAACGGGATCGCACCGTCGGCGCCCGCCAGCACCGTCGTAGCGAACATGCCGCCGAGCGCAATGAAGGCGCCGCCCAGCGCCGCCAGTGTGAACAGACTGAGGACGTCGAGGCGCGTCTTGGCAACGCCGACGGCTTCCGCCTTCTCGGCGATTTCGGCTGGCAGCAATGCGTCGAAGCCGGTGCTCACGATGCCTTCTCCGCCAAGGCCATGCGCTCAATTCCCCAACATGTTGCGCGACACGATCACGCGCATCACCTCGTTGGTGCCTTCGAGGATCTGGTGCACGCGCACATCGCGCAGCACGCGCTCGATCGGATGGTCGTTCAGGTAGCCGTAGCCGCCGTGGAGCTGCAGGCAGCCATTGACCACCTCGAAGCCGGTGTCGGTGGCCAGGCGCTTGGCCTTGGCGGCGAGCTGCGTCGCCGCCGGCTCCTTGTCGCCGACCGCAACGGCGGCGCGGTGCAGCAGCAAGCGCGCCGCCTCGATCTCGGTAGCGTAATCGGCGATGCGGAACTGCAATGCCTGGAAGTCGGCGAGCCGCGTGCCGAACTGCTTGCGCTCCTTCATGTACTCGACCGTGCGGTCGAGGCAGAACTGAGCGCCGCCGATCGAGCAGGCGCCGATATTGAGGCGGCCGCCGTCGAGACCGGCCATGGCGATGCGGAAGCCCTCGCCTTCCTTGCCGATCAGGTTCGATAGCGGTACGCGGCAGTTCTCGAACATGACCATCGCGGTCGGCTGCGACTTCCAGCCGAGTTTCTTCTCCTGCGCGCCAAAGGACAGGCCCGGCGTGCCCTTCTCCACCGCGATGCAGGAAATGCCGCGCGGGCCGCCTTCGCCGGTGCGCGCCATGACGAGATAGACGTCGGACTGGCCACCGCCGGAGATGAAGGCCTTGGCGCCGTCGAGGACGTAATGATCGCCGTCGCGCCGCGCCTTGGTTGTGAGGCTCGCCGCATCCGAACCCGCGCCAGGCTCGGTCAGGCAGTAACTGCCGAAGTGCTCCATCGAACACAGCTTCGGCAGGAAACGCTGACGCGCGGCTTCGCTGCCGTAGGTGTCGATCATCCAGGCGACCATGTTATGGATGGAGATATAGGCCGCGGTCGAGGTGCAGCCCTGCGCCAGCTCCTCGAAGATCAGCGCCGCGTCGAGCCGGGTCAGGCCAGAGCCGCCGACGTCGTCACGCACATAGATGCCGCCAAAGCCGAGCGCCGCCGCCTCGCGCAAGGTCTCGACCGGGAAAATTGAACCGGCGTCCCAGTCGCGCGCATGCGGCATCATGGCGTCGCGGGCGAACTGCCGCGCGGTAGCCTGAAAGGCCTGCTGTTCTTCGGTGAGCGAAAAATCCATCGGCCCGGTCGCCTCCCTGCCGCTTTGCTAGCAGGACGCAAGGCGGCGACCAAGACCCCCGTTTTGCACAGGCTCAGGTGGGCGACGCGACCTTCATCAGCACGAGCCCCGATACAATCAGCCCAGCGGCGACCACGCGCATCACGCCCAAATCCTCGCCAAAATAGACGACACCGGCGATGAAGGCGCCGACCGCGCCGATACCGGTCCACACCACATAGGCGGTGCCGACCGGCAGGCTGCGCATTGCCAGCGCGAGCAGCACGACGCTGGCGATCATACCAACAATGGCGATGACAGACGGTATCGGGCGGGTGAAGCCGTCGGACGCTTTCAGTGCCAACGCCCAGACGATCTCGAGAAGACCCGCGGCAACGAGAATGATCCAGACCATGACGGCCCTCACAATGAGCGCCGGGCCGTCCCGGACGGGTGTGTTCCGCGCCTTCGGCGCGTTCGAGGTCGTGCCCTCTTTGGCCAATGTAGAAACCCGGCCGCCCGGGTCAAGGCGGCTGCCCTGCATGGCTGACAGGGCTCTCCGGGTGGCGGGCGCGGCGCGAAGCGGCTATGAGAGAGCCGTCTGGAGTTTCAGCCCATGGCCATCAAGTACGGACGCCCCCTGCAGCGCACCGTGCGCTTCGCCCCCGGCGAGGCGAGCACGCCGCCGCTCGACCTCACGGTGCGCATGCGCCGCAACCGCCGCGCCGACTGGGCGCGCCGCATGGTGCGGGAGAATGTCGTCACCACCGACGACCTGATCTGGCCGATCTTCGTCATGGACGGCGACAATGCCCGTCAGCCGGTGCCGTCGATGCCGGGCGTCGAGCGCCTGTCGGTCGATCAGGCGGTGCGCGCGGCCGTGCGCGCGGCCGAACTGACCATCCCCTGCATCGCGCTGTTCCCCTACACCGATCCGAGCTTGCGCGACGAGAACGGCACCGAGGCGCTCAACGCCGACAATCTCGTCTGCCGCGCCGTGCGCGCCATCAAGAAGGAAGTGCCGCAGATCGGCATTCTCTGCGACGTCGCGCTCGATCCCTATACCAGCCACGGCCATGACGGCCTGATGCGCGAGGACGGCGTCATCCTCAATGACGAGACCGTCGCGGTGCTGGTGAAGCAGGCGCTGGTGCAGGCGGAGGCCGGCTGCGACATCATCGCGCCGTCCGACATGATGGACGGCCGCGTCGGCGCCATCCGCGAGGGCCTCGATGCGGCGAAGCTGACCGACGTATCGATCATGGCCTATGCCGCGAAATACGCCTCGGCCTTCTATGGCCCGTTCCGCGACGCCGTCGGCTCGTCGAAGACTTTGACCGGCGACAAGCGCACCTACCAGATGGACCCGGCCAACACCGACGAGGCGCTGCGCGAAGTCGCGCTCGACATCGAGGAAGGCGCCGACATGATCATGGTCAAGCCGGGCATGCCCTATCTCGACATCTGCGCCCGGGTGAAGGATGCCTTCGGCATGCCGACCTTCGCCTATCAGGTGTCGGGCGAATACGCGATGATCATGGCCGCCGCCAATAATGGCTGGCTCGACGGCGAGCGCGCGATGATGGAAAGCCTCATCGCCTTCAAGCGCGCCGGCTGCGACGGCATCCTCACCTACTTCGCACCGCGCGTGGCTTCGATGCTGCGCGACGTCAAGTAAGCACTGCGCGCCTTCAGCGCACCTGCCCATCCATCGCGTAACGGAGGGGCCGGAGCGCGTTGCGTCAGTTAGTCCGGCATCGGCCCCGAGCCGAGACGCTTCGGCTTGTAACCATCGGCGGCCAGCGCCTCCATGACCTCGCGGGCATGGGCGGCGTCGCGTGTCTCGATGGTGACGTCGAGGCTGGCGCCCTTGGCCGGCACGTCGAGCAACAGGCGGCGGTGCTCGACCTCGAGAATGTTGGCGCCCAACTGGCCAAGCCGCGTGGCGATAGTGCCGAGCACGCCCGGCTGATCCGGAATGATGAGGCGGAAGGCGACGATGCGGGTTTCGCGCTCGAGTTCGCGCACCATGATGGAGGCGAGAATGCGCGGGTCGATATTGCCGCCGCACAGGATGAGGCCGACGCGCTTGCCCTTGAAGCGCACCGGCTCCGCGAGCAGCGCGGCAAGCCCGGCAGCGCCGGCGCCTTCGGCCATGGTCTTCTGCAAGGTCAGATAGGCATTCACCGCGCGCTCGAGATGCGCCTCGTCGACCAGGATCACGTCGGACACGAGTTCGCGGATAATCGGCAGCGTCAGTCTGCCGACGTTCTTGACGGCGATGCCTTCGGCGAGTGTCGGCCCGCCCACGGGCCGGTTGCCGTGCTCGAGCGCATTCCACACCGCCGGATAGAGCAGCGCCTCGGCGCCGATCACCTCGATCTTCGGATTGCGCGCCTTGGCGGCGATGGCGTTACCGGAAATCAGACCGCCACCTCCAATCGGGATCACCATCATGTCGAGGTCGGGAACGTCCTCGAACATTTCGAGCGCGATGGTGCCCTGCCCGGCGATGACTTTCTCGTCGTCATAAGGATGAACGAGCGTCATGCCGCGCTCGGCCATGATCGCCTCGCAACGCGCCTGCGCGTCGGCCACGGTCTCGCCGTGCAGCACCACCTCGGCGCCATGCGAGCGCGTCGCCGCGACCTTCACATGCGGTGTCGTCACCGGCATGACGATGGTGGCGGGAATGCCGAGCCGCGCCGCATGATAGGCGACCGACTGGGCGTGATTGCCGGCCGACATGGCGACGACGCCGCGCTGGCGTTCGGCCTGCGTCAGCGACGACAGCTTGTTGAGCGCGCCGCGGTCCTTGAACGAGTTGGTGACCTGGAGGTTTTCGTATTTGACGAAGACTTCGGCCCCGGTGAGCGCCGACAGCCGCGGCGCCGGCAGCATCGGCGTGCGCAACACCGCCCCGGCGATGACTTTGCGGGCGGCCTCGATATCGGCGATAGTGACGGTCACGAAAGGCTCCGATTCTGGCAATTCTGATTCCGGCAAGTCCGGCGCACCATGCCGCAGGTTGGCCCGCGCTGCCAACCGACGGCCGCCCCTTGCGAAGACTTCGCCCGCGATCCATCTCGGGTTATTATAGCCAGGACCAAAATTCGGGGACCCGATTATGTCAATTTCGATGGATGTCCGGCCGCATGCCTACGACCCGGACCTGAACCCGGAATTGTTCGAAGGCGTGCTGGCGCGCCGGATCATCGCCTTCCTGATCGACTTCGTGTGCATCGGCGCCCCGGTCATTCTGGCGGCCATGGTCATCTTCGTATTCGGCATCGTCACACTCGGCTTCGGCTGGGCGCTGTACTGGCTGCTGCCGCCGGCCTCGGTGATCTGGGCGATCGTCTATTTCGGCCTCGGTGTCGCCGGCGAGCGCTCCGCCACCATCGGCATGCGGGTGATGGATCTGGAGATGCGCACCTGGTACGGCGCGCCGGCCTATTTCGTGCTCGGCGCGGTCCACGTCATCCTGTTCTGGATTTCGGTGTCGGCGCTGACGCCGTTCATCCTGCTGGTCGCCTTCTTCAATCGCCGCAAGCGGCTGCTGCACGACATCCTGCTCGGCACGGTCGTCATCAACAACCCGCAGCGGGCCGCCGTCCTGCGCGGCTTCGCCACGAGCCCGGTGTGACCGCTTTGACGGCGGTCCCGGACCGCGCAATGCTGGAGGAGAAAACGAGTCCCTTGCGGAGCCAGACCGACAGGCCAATAACCGACCGGAAGCCGTGACCCAGCATTCCCGCGACACGCCGCAATTCTATCTGACCGCGCCGTCGCCCTGCCCTTATCTAAAGGGCCAGGAGGAGCGGAAGGTGTTCACGCATCTCGTCGGCTCGCGCGCCAGCGAGCTCAACGACCTGCTCACCCATGGCGGCTTCCGCCGCAGCCAGTCGATCGCCTACCGCCCGGCCTGCGAGACCTGCCGCGCCTGCGTCTCGGTGCGCGTCGTGGTCAAGGACTTCACGCCGTCGCGCAACATGCGGCGCAACCTCGAACTTAACAGCGACGTCATCGGCGACATGCGCGACCCGGCGCCAACCTCGGAGCAGTATTCGGTGTTCCGCGCCTATCTCGATGCGCGGCACCGCGACGGCGGCATGGCCGACATGACCGTGCTCGACTATGCGATGATGGTCGAGGACAGCCATGTCGAGACCCGCGTCGTCAACTATCGCAGGCGCGACGCCGATTCCGGCTTCACCCACCGCGGCGCCGGCGAACTGATGGCGGTGGCGCTGACCGACGTCCTCTCGGACGGGCTGTCGATGGTCTATTCGTTCTTCGACCCGGAACAAGCGCACCGCTCGCTCGGCACTTTCATGATCCTCGACCACATCGCCCGCGCCAAGGCGATGGGCCTGCCTTACGTCTATCTCGGCTACTGGGTGCAGGGCTCGAAGAAGATGGATTACAAGGGCCGCTTCCTGCCGCAGGAGCGGCTCATGCCCGCGGGATGGACACGGGTGGACAAATAGCCACTCCGTTCGTCCCCGCGAAAGCGAGACCCAGAAAGCAATGTAGGTTGGCGGAAAACTGGGTTCCCGCTTTCGCGGGAACGAACGGAGTTTCAGGACACGCTTTAGCGACTTCACGCCGCAAACGTATCCATCAGTAGCTTCACGTTCAGCACAACGATCACGGCGGCGACGAACCAGGCCAGCGCTGCGACCGGCCTGCCGATTGTGAACACGCCCATCTTGCGCCGGTCGGACACGAACTGCACCAGCGGGATCACCGCGAACGGTAGCTGCATCGAGAGCACGACCTGGCTGGCAATCAGCAGCTTGGCCGTGCCGCTTTCGCCGTAGAGGGCGGTGACGACGACCACCGGCACGATGGCGATGGCGCGGGTGATCAGCCGACGCATCCAGTGCGGCAAACGGATATGGAGGAAGCCCTCCATGACGATCTGGCCGGCGAGAGTCGCCGTCACCGTCGAGTTGAGGCCCGAGGCGAGCAGCGCCACGGCGAACAAGGTCGAGGCGATGCCGACCCCGAGCAGCGGCGAGAGCAGCGCATAGGCTTCCTCGATCTCGGCGACCTCCCTGCCGGCGCTGTGAAACACCGCCGCCGCGACGATGAGGATGCTGGCATTGACGAACAACGCCAGCATCAGAGCGATGGTCGAATCCGCCGTCGCCCAGCGAATGGCGCCGCGCTTGCCGTCCTCGCTGCGTTCATAGGCGCGCGTCTGCACGACCGCGGAATGCAGGTAGAGATTGTGCGGCATCACCGTGGCGCCGAGAATGCCGATCGCGATGTAAAGCATCTCCGGATTGGTGACGATTTGCGACGACGGAATGAAGCCGCTGAAGACGGCGGCAACCGGCGGCGCGGCCAGCGCGATCTGGACGGCGAAGCAGCCGGCGATGACAATGAGCAGCGCGATGATGAAGGCCTCGAGGTAGCGGAAACCGCGGCTCATCAGCATCAGGACGAGAAAGGCATCGAGCGCGGTGATCAGCGCGCCGCCGATCAGCGGAATGCCGAACAGGAGCTTGAGCGCGATGGCGGTGCCGATCACTTCGGCGAGGTCGCAGGCGATGATGGCGAGCTCGCAGGCGAACCACAGCACATAGCCCACCGGGCGCGGATAGGCGTCGCGGCAGGCCTGCGCCAGGTCGCGGCCGGTGGCGATGCCGAGCCGCGCCGACAGAGCCTGCAAGAGGATCGCCATCAGGTTCGAGATCATGATGACGGCGAGCAGCGTGTAGCCGAACTTCGAACCGCCTGCGAGGTCGGTCGCCCAGTTGCCGGGGTCCATGTAGCCGACCGAGACCATGTAGCCGGGGCCTGAGAAGGCCAGCAGCCGGCGCAGCCACCAGCCGCCCACGGGCACCTGCACGCTGGCATGGACCTCGGCGAGACTCTGCTGGTCAGCCGAGACACGGGCGAAACGGAAGCCATCGCCCCGAGGGGGCGGCTCAGTCTGGGGTTTAGACATTGCATCCATGGATCAGCGGCCTTGGATTAGCAGCTTTGGATCAGCAGCTTTGGGGTCGCGCGCCGGCGAAGGCCGCCTCGCCCGGTAGCAGTCCCATTTAAATAGTCTAGTTGCGAATAAGTTGCAATTGCAGAAAATGGAACTCCGTCAGGAAGCCGCCGTTGTAGCGGCGGACGAGCAAGGGCCGGCCGCGGGGCCGCAGGGGGCGACACTGACAACAAGACCAATCACCATGTCCGGCCGGTGGGCCATCGTCGGAGCCATCGCCCTCCTCCTCGCCGCCGGCATGCCAGCCTGGGCCGCGGAAGGCGCCAAGGGGCCATCCGAGGTCATCTTCATCGCCCAGCTCGTGGCGCTGATGCTGGTCGGTCGGCTGCTCGGCGAAGCCATGCTGCGCATGGGCCAGCCGGCGGTGATGGGCCAGCTTATCGCGGGCCTGCTGCTCGGCCCGTCCTTCCTCGGTTTCATTTGGCCGGACTTCCAGCACGCCTTGTTCCCGCAGGCGCCGGAACAGAAGGCGATGCTCCAGGGCATCTCCGAGGCCGGCGTTCTCCTGCTGTTGCTGCTGACCGGCATGGAGACCGACCTGCGGCTGGTGCGCGCCACCGGCAAGGCGTCGGTCTACGCCTCGCTGATGGGCATCGTGGTGCCGTTCGGCTTCGGCGTGGCGCTCGGCTATTTCATCCCGGACGACATGCTGCCGCATCCCGACCGGCGGCTGATCACCGCCCTCTTCCTCGGCACCGCATTGTCGATCGCCTCGGTGAAGATCGTCGCCATGGTGGTGCGCGAGATGAATTTCATGCGCCGCAATGTTGGCCAGGTCATCCTTGCCTCCGCCATCATCGACGACAGCGTCGGCTGGATCATCGTCTCCATCATCTTTTCGCTGGCGCTGCACGGCGAGGTCGACGCCTGGTCGCTGGCGCAGAGCATCGTCGGCACCTTCGTCTTCATGGTGGTGAGCCTGACTATTGGCCGACGTCTGGTATTTTTCGCCATTCGCTGGGCCAACGATGTGCTCAAGAGCGATTTCGCGGTGGTCACCGCAATCCTCATCATCATGAGTGTGATGGCGCTGACCACGCATGCCATCGGCGTGCACTCCGTGCTGGGCGCCTTCGTCGCCGGCATTCTGGTCGGTGAATCGCCGATCCTGACCAAACATATCGACGAGCAATTGCGCGGCCTGATCACCGCCTTCTTTGCACCGGTGTTCTTCGGACTCGCCGGTCTGTCGGCCGACCTGACGATCCTCGCCGACCCGGAAATCGCCATCGCCACCGTCGGACTGATCGCGATCGCCAGCATCGGCAAGTTCGGCGGCGCCTTCATCGGCGCCGAGCTTGGCGGCCTGACCAAGCGCGAAGGCTTCGCTCTGGCCTGCGGCATGAATGCGCGCGGCTCGACCGAGGTCATCATCGCCACGGTCGGCCTGTCGATGGGGGCGCTGACGCAGAACCTTTTCACCATGATCGTGACCATGGCGGTGGTGACGACGCTGGCCATGCCGCCGACCTTGCGCTGGGCGCTGTCGCGCATTCCGCTGAGCAAGGACGAGAAGCAGCGGCTGGAGCGCGAGGAAGCCGAAAGCCAGGGTTTCCTCGCCAATCTCGAGCGCCTGCTGCTGGCGGTCGATGAGTCGACCAACGGCACCTTCGCCACCAGGCTGGCCGGCATCGTCGCCGCCACCCATGAAATGCCAACCACGGTGATGCACATCACCGACGCCGACATCGACGACAAGAAGCGCGTCAAGCAGGAAGCGGTCAAGGCCAAGGACGCCGCGTCCATCGTCCAGGAAGTGGCCGAGCGCGCCGAGGCCACCAAGACCCTCGAAGAGCAAAGCCTGCTGTCGCTCGAGGTCAGCACGCTGGTCGGCAAGCCGAGCGCCGAGATCGTCGCCGAGGAGGCCGAAAAGGGCTACGGCGCCATGATCCTCGGCATCGACAAGATGGTGGCGCGCACCAACCAGTTCTCCGACGCCGTGACCAAACTCGCCGGCGGCTTCGAAGGCCCCCTGCTCATCGCCGATGCCCGCGAGGAGCACCGCAAGCACCCGCTGCACGGCACCATCAGCATTCTCTTGCCGGTCAACGGCACCGAGGTCTCGCGCCGCGCCGCCGAGGTGGCCGTCGCCATGGCGCGCGCGACCAAGGCGCCGCTCACGGCGATCTACGTCGCGCCGCAGGGCAAGGCGCGGTCGCGCCGCGCCGAGGAGGCGATCCTCAAGGACATCTCCGCCATGGCCGAGAGCTATTCGGTGGACGTCCGCACGGCGGTGCGCACCGAGAGGGCGGCCGGCGATGCGATCCTGCGCGAAGCCGCACGGCGCAAGCATAATGTCATCGTCATGGGCGCCGGCCGGCGGCCCGGCGAGAAGCTGTTCTTCGGCGACACCGCCACAGCGCTGCTGGAGAAGGCCTCGCAGTCCCTGGTGTTCGTGGTGAGCTGAGTTATGCGCGCGCGTTGGGGCCGGCGCGCGCCGTAATTGGTGTCAGGCAACAAGGCGCCGTGTTAATGCGCGCCGGACATTCCCACCGCAGGCGGCTTCATGACATCCGACGACAAGACCAAAGGCTCCGTTGCGGGGCCGGCTCCCTTCGATCCCGCCGCCGCCGGCTGGTCGCCTTACAGCGACGAAGGCTTCATCGGCCTCGTCGGTCCTTTCTGGCAGCGCCCGCACGGCGAGGCCTTTCACTACGCCTTCCTGGCGGAGCCCAAGCACCACAATCTGCGCGGCGTGGTCCAGGGCGGCATGATCATGACCTTTGCCGACCGCTCGATGGGCATGGCCTCGCGCCATGCCAATCACAACCAGCCGCAGGCCACCGTGCAGCTCGACGTGCATTTCATCGACGCGGTGCAGATCGGCGAATTCGTCGAGGCGCACTGCCGCGTCGTGCGCAAGACGCGTACGCTGATCTTCATGGAGGCCGACCTTCTGGTCGGCCCGCGCGTGGTCGCGACCGCGCACGGCGTGTGGAAGATATTGCGGGCGAAGGCCTGACCTCGCCCCTTCTCCTACTCTTCCGTCTTTTTCGCCGCCGGCGCGCCGCGGAACTTGTTGTTCTTCGGCAGGCCCTGCGCGATGCGGCCGGCATCGGCGCGGTTGCCGCGCCAATCCTTCAGGTCCTTCATCGTCAGGGTCTGCGTGCGCCCCGCCCCGTCGACCCAGGACAGGCCGTCCGCAGCCTTGAACGTCGTGATGTCGGACAGGCCCTTCTGCAGATAGCGCTGCAGGCGCACGCCGCGGCCCTTGGTCATCTCCGGCACCTGATCGAGGCCGAACACCACCATCTTCCGGTTCTCACCGATCACCGCAACGGTGTCGCCATCGACCACATTGAGCGCGGCGGCCTTGTCGGGCGCCTTCAGGTTCAGCACCTGCTTGCCCTTGCGCGTCGTGCCGAGACACTCATCTTCCGGCACGACGAAGCCGTTGCCGTCATAGCTGACGACGATGAACTTGCGGCCGCCCTGATAGGCCAGGCCCGCGACGATATCGGCATCCGCCTCGATATCGAAGAACATGCGGATCGGCTCGCCATGGCCGCGGCCGCCCGGCAGCTTCGAGGCATCGAGCGTGTAGAACTTGCCGTTGCCGGCGAAGATCAGGATCTTCGCCGTGGTCTCAGTCTGGAACGCGAACTTCAGCGCATCATCGGTCTTGAACGAAACACCGGAAAGATCGAACTGGTGACCGCGCAATGCGCGGATCCAGCCCTTCTCCGACACCACCACCGTGATCGGCTCGCGCACGGCGAGCGCTTCCTCGATCGCTGCCTCGTCGTGCTCGGGCGCGGTCGAGAATTCGGTGCGGCGCTTGCCAAGTTCGGTCTTGGGCCCGAACTGCGTCTTCAATTCCTTGACCTGCGCGGCGATCGCCTTCCACTGCAGATCGGTCGAACCGATCAGCTTCTTGAGACCGGTGCGCTCCTCATTGAGGCGCTTTTCCTCGCCGCGGATCTCCATTTCCTCGAGCTTGCGCAAGTTGCGCAGCCGCATGTTGAGAATGGCGTCTGCCTGGACCTCGGTGATCTTGAAGGTCTTGATCAAGACGGGCTTGGGCTCGTCCTCGGTGCGGATGATCTTGATGACTTTGTCGAGGTTGAGATACGCGACCAGATAGCCGCCCAGCACTTCGAGGCGATGCTCGATCTCGGCGAGGCGATGCTTCGAGCGGCGCAGCAGCACGTCGCGGCGATGTTCCAGCCACTCGGTCAGGGCTTCGGCGAGGCCCAGCACCTTCGGAATTCGGCCCTTCACCAGCACGTTCATGTTGAGTGGAATGCGCGTTTCAAGCTCGGTGAGCTTGAACAGCGACTCCATCAGGATCGTGGCGTCGACGGTACGCGCGCGCGGCTCGATGACGAGGCGCACGTCTTCGGCCGATTCATCGCGGATGTCGGCGACCAGCGGCAGCTTGCGCTCGTTGAGCAGCTCGGCGAGTTTCTCGACTAGGCGTGACTTCTGGACCAGCCACGGCATCTCGGTGATGACGATGTTGTAGGTGCCGCGCGCGCCCTCTTCGACGTTCCATTTGGCGCGCACGCGGAACGAGCCCCGACCGGTGTTGTAAGCTTCGGCGATGGCTTCCGGCGGATCGACGATGATGCCGCCGGTCGGAAAATCGGGGCCCTTGACGTATTTCAGCAGCGTCTTGGATCGCGCATTCGGCGTCTCGATCAAATGCAGCGCGGCGTCAGCAAGCTCGGCGATGTTGTGCGGCGGGATCGACGTCGCCATGCCGACCGCGATACCCTGCGAGCCGTTGGCCAGCAGGTTCGGGATCGCCGCCGGCAGCACCACCGGCTCTTCGTTGGAGCCGTCATAACTGGGGCGGAAATCGACCGCGTCCTCGTCGATGCCGTCGAGGAGCAGCTTGGCAACGTCGGTCAGGCGCGATTCCGTGTAGCGCATCGCCGCGGCGTTATCGCCGTCGATATTGCCGAAGTTGCCCTGGCCGTCGACCAGCGGATAACGCTGCGCGAAATCCTGCGCCAGACGCACCATGGCGTCGTAGATCGCCTGGTCGCCGTGGGGATGGAAATTGCCCATCACGTCGCCGACCACCTTGGCCGACTTCTTGAAGGCGGCGCCGGGATCGAGGCGCAGTGAGCGCATCACGTGCAGGATGCGGCGGTGCACCGGCTTGAGACCGTCGCGCGCATCGGGCAGCGCGCGGTTCATGATGGTGGACAGCGCGTAGGCGAGGTAGCGCTCTTCCAGCGCCGATTGCAGTGCGACCGGTTCGACGATGCCGCCCGGCGGGCCGCCGTTATTCGGGGGAATCAGTTTTTTTGCCATGCGGCAGGGGATACTGCGGGCCAGCGGGCCGAACAAGACCCCAGGGCCGGACCCCGCCTCTGCCCCGGATTTGGCCCGAGACCGAACCGCATGAACGGCCGATGAACGCGCTGGCCAGCAAATTTTCGAGTTTTGGCGGTTAGTTTTTGAACCGGCAGCAACATCGGGCGTTCATTGTTGCGGCAACCCGCGGCGGAACCATGACCCCGGTGTCCAGCCGCTCGATGAACCGGTGCCATGATGTTGTGATCTATGTCACAGCCGGGAACCTTGTGGACCGGCATTCTTGAAACATGATACCAGCCGCAGATCGCGGCCCGGTCTAGCAGGAGGAAAATGCAATGCGCGCCTTGATTCTTTCGTCCCTGTTCGCCATCGGCCTTGGACTGGCCGCAACTCCGGCCAGCGCCGCGCCGATCGCGGACATCAACGCCGCCGTCACCGGCCAGGCCATGGTCGATCAGGCCCAGTATTATTACCGCCCCCGTCCTCGTCATCGCGTGCGCTGCCACAACGTCCGCGTCTGCCGCATGACCCCGTGGGGCCGCCGCTGCCATTACGAGCG